>Ga0075425_100000017_pt1 | contig 164297 bp, 170 predicted proteins | sample SoiMethybrSBSTD4_FD_75300 | JGI IMG/M metagenome (GOLD analysis project Ga0075425, IMG submission 75300) | Bulk soil microbial communities from a Populus tree surrounding site in Tennessee, USA - Soil MetaG P. TD hybrid SBSTD4 | ecosystem: Environmental > Terrestrial > Soil > Tree plantation...
AGAAACGCTTTCATCGAGCCACTCCGAACATCAACGCCAGCATCCTCGCCGCCTTCGGCAGCGGGAGCATGAACGGCACCCAGCCGATGGTGACGAGGAGAAACGTCAGCCCGATGCCGGCCAGGCGCACGGCGCGGGAGTCGTACCACGGATGATCGGCGATCCGCGCCGGCGTCTTCAGGCGGATCACGTGATAGAGCGACAGCAGCGCGCCGTGGTAGACGCCCCACAGCAAGAACGCCGGCGTCAGGCCGTGCCAGGCGCCGACGATCGTGAACGTCAACAGATAGCTGATCACGGCGATGACCGCCGGCGTCCGGCGCAGCGAAGTCTGGAACAGCTTCCGGCCCGTGGGCGTGAAGACGTAGTCGCGCACCCAGTGCGAGAGCGTGATGTGCCAGCGGTCCCAGAAGTCGCGGATATTTTTCGCCAGGTACGGCCAGCGGAAGTTCTCGGGCAGGGCGATGCCGAGCGTCCGCCCGAGTCCGATGGCGATGTCGGAGTAGGCGCTGAAGTCGAGGAAGATCTGCAGCGAGTAGGCGACGACGATGATCCAGGCGTGGCGCATCGACGAGACGTACGCGCTCTCCGCGACCGTCAGCGCCAGGACGTCGGCGAGGATAAATTTTTTCGCCAGGCCGAGGAGGATGCGGAGGAGGCCGGCGTAGACCGTCGCGCTCGACGGCTCGGCGTCGCGCACGGCGGCGACGAAGTCGGGATAGCGCTTGATCGGGCCGGCGATGCGCGTCGGGGCGAAGAAGACGAAGGCCAGGAGGCCGGCGAAGGAGAGCTCACCGATGCGTCCGCGCCGCCGCTCGATGACGACGTGCAGCAGCTCGAAGGCGAGGTACGAGAAGCCGAGCGGGACGAGGAGCGACGCTTTGCAGTAGACGAGGATGCCCACGGTGGCCAGGCCGGCGATCCAGGCCATGACGCGCCGTCTGGAGAAGAACGCGGCGATGGCCAGGCCGGCCACGACGAGGGAGAACGGGCCGGTGTAGATCGCGTAGAACGCCGCGCCCCACAGCGTCAGCACGGCGGCGCGGTAGCGGCGCGGCACGAAGTAGAACGAGAGCCAGCATCCGAGGAAAAGTGCGACGAAGCGCAGCTCGGTGAAGATCATCGCTCCGCCTCGTGTCGCGCCAGCGCCTCGGCGATCTGCGCCGCGGCGCCGGGCACGGGATGCTCGCCGTCGAACACCGTCTCTTTCGGGAGGTGCACGATGACGATCTCCGCGCTCGGCGCGTACGCCGCGTTGAACGCCGCGACCTCGGCGTCCGTGCGCGCGCCGGCGTCCCACTCGAAGCGGATGAAGACGACGCGCTTGCCGCGGGCACGCGCCAGCGCCGCGAGCTCGGTCATCATCGGCGGAACGGTGATCGGGCCCGGCGCCCGCGGCGCGCGCAGCGAGACCCGGCCGCTCACCGGCGGCCACACCGCCGGCTGCAGCAGTGGCACGCGGAAGAGCCGCGCCAGATCGCGCTTGTGCATGTAGACGAAGACGCGCGTCGACGTGCCGAAGAGCGCGGCCTGCATCCGGTAGTTCAGGCGATAGAGGTTCCACACGCGGCCGAGCCACGATTGCAGGCGCGCCTCGATCGCGTTCGGCGCCTCGAGGTGGAAGCGGCGGAGATCGGCAGCCTCGATCGGGATCAGCGACGGCAGCATCGCGTTCGCCTGCGTGCCGAGGTCCTGGATGTAGAGAACGTCGACGTCGTCGAGGATGTCCTTGGCCACGAGAAAGCCCGTCCCCATCTCCTGGCCGTTGATGGCGGCGTTGTAGACGCGGATGTCGGGCTGCAGGGCCTGGAACCGCGCCGGGATGGCCTGCTCCGGCGTCAGGAAGTAGCCCCAGATCATCGAGTTTCCGAAGAAGAGCACGCGGCGGTGCTCGTGGCGCGGATGCTCGCGAAGGTACTGCACGAGCGGCCCAAGGCCGAAGAGGTCGGAGTTCTCGAAGCGGAAGTCCTTCGTCTCTTCGTAGCGGCGGCGCTCGGCGACATCGAGCAGCGGCGGCACGAATCGATCGAAGACGACGAGCCACAGCAGTATCAGGACGAGGCGCCGTTTCACTGCAGCGCCTTGATGGCTTCGGAGAGGCAGATGATCTGGCCGTCTTCCTGGCGCCGGATCGCGTAGCGGAAGCCAAGCATGCCGGGATGGGCGTCGCTGCGCAGCACGATCACGGCGATCGTCAGCGTGTCGTCGACGTCGGCGTTGCCGTAGTAGGCAATGCGGCGATGGCGGAGCGAGCGCTCGACCGGCTGCGCGCGCAGGGTCAGGCGCTCGGCCGTGTCCATGAAGGCGACGTAGTTCGCGAAGTAGACGAGGCCGGCGCCGTTCGTGTCGCGGTCGACGTCGATGTCGTAGCGGTGCACGTACGACGCGATCGACGTCCATCCGTCGACCAGTCCGAGCGAGCCGCTCTCGCTCGCGGCGCGCGTCAGCTGGTACGGGTTCTCCTCGTTCGGCAGCGGCGGCAGGGCGTGGAAGTCCGCCTGCGCCGGCGGGGCGACGCGGAGGCGGCTGTTCCCCTGCGTCGGGGTGATGAAGATGTTCGCGAAGCGGATGCGCGGCGACTCGGCGGCGTGCAGGCGCTCCGGGCGGTCGAAGACGACGAGCCCCTCGAAGGCGATGTTCTTGAACGCGCGCAGGCTGATCTCGAAGCGGACGGTGTCGTCGAGGCGAAACGACTCCAGCGGCGCCGCCGCCGGAATGACGATGTCGATGTAGTAGAAGCTCGCGTAGACCTCGCCGCCGTCGGCCGTGCGCAGCGACGACAATGGCAGCCCCGCGGCCGCGGCGATCGACTGCCACTGAAAATGCCCCGCGTACTTGAGCATCAGGTGCTCGGAGAAAAAGCGATGGTTCGTGTGCGGGAGCCCGAGGGTGATGTCGTAGGTGTAGGGCATCACTGTTGCCGTGCGCGCTCGACGAGCGCGGTGATGCGGTTGACGGTCTCGAACTCGGTGATCGGAAGGCGCGTCGGATCGAGGACGACGCGGAAGGTGTCCTCCAGGAAGGCGATGACCTCGAGCACGCCGAAGGAGTCGATGATGCCGCTGGAGATGAGGGGCTCGTCGAAGCCGATCTCCCCGCGGCGAATGGCGGCGCGGAACCGGCCGACGAGAAATCGCGCGATCGCGTCCTGGGGGATCACAGGTGCGCAGTTTATCCCGCGCGAAGACGCGGGATCAGCGGAGCATCTGCGCGATACAAGCCTCGGAGCAACAGTGTCGCCGGTGCTCCCGTGATCCCGCGTCTTCGCGCGGGATAAACTCAGGCGTCCCGATACAGCGGCGTCCACCCCTCATGGTTCGCGAAAAGGCGCATGCAGCGGATCTGCTTGCGGTCCGTCAGGTAGAAGCGGTGGTACTTGCGCGCGGGGATGACGATCATGTCCCCCTCGGTGACCTCGATGCGGATCCAGCGGTCGCCGCCGTCGCGCACGTCGAAGATGCCGTCGCCGGCGACGACGAAGCGCACCTCGTCCTCGGTGTGGAAGTGCTCCTTGTCGAACTTGGCGCAGATGGCCTCGAGGTTCGGCGTGGCCGGGCCGAGCTCGATGAAGTCCTCGTCGACGTAGCCGTGCTCGCGCTTGATCGCAGCGATCGTCTCCGCGCGTGCCGCCTCGTCCGGCGGCACGGCCCACGACATCACGCCGTGCGCGGCCAGCTCTTCAGGGGCGACTGGTCCCGAATCTTCGAGTCGATACGCTCGCATCGTTCGTTCCCTCCGTCGGAATTCCCGCGCGCCGCATCTCCACGGCGGCACGGAAGAGGTAGTCGTAGCACTCCGCATGCGTCTTCGCGGCGATCCAGTCGGCGCCCCAGATGTACGCGCCGTGCCGCCGCACGAGCACAGCGTGCGTGCGCGGATAGGCGACGATGGCCTCCTCCAGCGCGGCGGCGAGGTCGCATTCGCGGGCGGTGTTCTCGATGATCGGCACGACCAGGCGGTCGTGGTACTCGTGCCCGGCGATGCCTTTGATCATCTCCAGATGCGAGACGCTGAACTCGTCGTCGAAGAGCAGCGTGGCCATGACCGCGTGGATGGAATGGCTGTGGATGACCGCGCCCGCGCCGCGCAGGTTGATGGCCTTGAGGAAGAGCGCGCTGCACTCGGAGGGGCGGAGGGCGGGGTCGCGCGGCCGCGCCAGGAGCGAGCCGTCGAGGGCGATGGCGAACATCTCCTCCGGCCGCATGCGCTCCTTCTGCACGCCGCTCGGCGCGACCACGACGCGGTCGCCGTCGCGCAGGCAGATGCCGCCGCCCGTTCCGCTCACCCACCCCAGCGCGTAGAACGAACGCGCAAGTTCACAGATCAACGCAGCGGGATCGGTATACTCGTCCGACATTTAATTAGGAGACGATGCCATGAAACGACTCGTGATTCTAGCGATGTCAGCCGTTCTTGCGGCCGGCTTCGCGTTCGCGCAGGAGCATCCCGCCGATCACCCGACGGAGAAGAAAGGGGCGAAGAAGGCCTACTCGATCGACGACCTCGACAAGGCCATCCGCGCCGCGATCGCCGCGAAGGAAACGAACGGCGTCTATCAGCTCAAGGACGGCGACAAGACGTGGGACCTGAAGCTCGACAAGGTCCACCGCGAGCGCCTGGCCCGCACCGACGAGAACACCTACTTCGCCTGCACCGACTTCAAGTCCGCCGACGATCACACGGTCGACGTCGACTTCTTCATGAAGGACGAGGGCGGAAAGCTGGTCATGACCGACGCCACGCTGCACAAGGTCGACGGCAAGGCCCGCTACAACTGGAAGGAGAAGGACGGCTACTGGGTGAAGGAGCCGACGAAGTAGCTCACGATCGCTTCCAGAGGCCTTGGCGTTTCGCGCCGAGGAGGCCGGCCTCGCGCAGCAGCTCGCTGACCTTGGTGAGCTGCGCGGCGCGGCCGCGCGGCAGCGTCCACGCCGTCGGCGTGCGGTCGATGGCCCGGTCGATGTAGTGCAGCTCGCGCTCGCTGAAGCGCCAGCCGCGCGGCTCGAACGGCTCGAGGTCGAGCGGCTCGGTGAACGATCGCATGGTCCGCTTGCCGTACTGGTTGAAGAAGCCTTCGAAGTAGCTCAGGCCGAGGGCCAGGTAGGGGTAGACCGGCTCGCGGGCGCGCAGGCCGGTGAAGTTCGACTTGGCCACGCTCCCCCACAGCCCGCTGCGCTCGTAGACGGCGACGCAGTGGCCGTCGTCCTCGACCGCCGTGAAGTACATGAGCCGCGGCGGATGGCCGAGCTCGCGCAGCGCCGCGCAGGCGAAGAGGACGCCGCTGACGCATTGGGCCTTCCCCGTACGCAGCACGACGCGCGGCGAGGCGATGCCGGCGTTCTCGTCGTATTCGAGCTCGTCGAGGAAACGCTGGATGTGCGCGGGCGTGCGCAATGAGGCGAGAATGCGGTGTTCGCGAGCGGTCCAGTCCACGGGAGGATCGTATCAGGCAAGGATCACGCACCCGGAGTTTTGCATGAAGAAACGCACCTTGGGAAAGAGCACCCTGGAAGTCTCCGCCATCGGCCTCGGCTGCATGGGGATGAGCTACGGCTACGGCCCCGCGGCGGACAAGGGGGAGATAATCGCCCTGCTGCGCGCCGCCGTCGAGCGCGGGATCACGTTCTTCGACACCGCGCAGGCGTACGGCCCCTTCACGAACGAGGAGCTCGTCGGCGAAGCGCTCGCGCCGTTCCGCGGTCAGGTCGTGATCGCCACGAAGTTCGGGATCACGATCGATCCGAACGGGCAGCAGGTCATCGACAGCCGGCCCGAGCAGATCAAGCGCGGCGCCGACGAATCGCTCCGGCGCCTCCGCGTCGAGGCCATCGATCTCTTCTATCAGCATCGCGTCGACCCGGCGGTGCCGATCGAAGAGGTGGCGGGAGCGGTGAAGGAGCTGATTCAACAGGGGAAGGTCCGGCACTTCGGCCTTTCCGAGCCGGGCGCGCGAACGATTCGCCGCGCTCACGCGGTCCAGCCGGTCACCGCCGTGCAGAGCGAATATTCGCTGTGGTGGAGACGCCCCGAAGAGGAGGTGTTGCCGGCGCTCGAGGAGCTCGGCATCGGCTTCGTTCCGTTCAGTCCCCTCGGCAAAGGTTTTCTCACGGGCAAGATCGACGAGACCACGACCTTCGACAGCTCCGACTTCCGCAACATCGTTCCCCGTTTCGCGCAGGAGGCGCGGAAGGAGAATCTCGCCCTCGTCGATCTGCTGCGCGCGATCGCGGAACGGAAGAAGGCGACGCCGGCGCAGATCGCGCTGGCCTGGCTGCTCGCGCAACGACCGTGGATCGTTCCGATCCCCGGCACGACGAAGCTATCCCGCCTGGAGGAGAACATCGGAGCCGCCGCGGTCGAGCCCGACGACGTTCGCGACATCGAGCGCGCCGCGTCGAAGATCACGATCCAAGGGGCACGTTACCCGGAAGCGCTCGAGAAAAGGACGGGACTGTGATGCGCGTCGGCATTCTCGGATCGGGATTGATGGGCGGCAAGCTCGGGACGATCTTCGCGCGCGCCGGACACGAGGTCGTCTTCAGCTACGCGCGCAGCGAGGCGAAGCTGAAGAGGCTCGCGCGCGAGGCGGGGCGGAAGGCGCGCGCGGGAACGCCGGCGGAGGCGGTGCAGGACGCGGACGCGATTCTGCTGGCCGTGCACTGGTCGCGCGTCGACGACGTGCTGCGCCAGGCCGGCGACGTTGCGGGCAAGGTGATCGTGAGCTGCTCGCTGCCGATGAACGCCGGCGACACGGCGCTCGTCATCGCCCACACCTCATCGGGCTCGGAGGCGCTGGCGAAGAAGCTGCCGAAGGCGCAGGTCGTGGCCGCGTTCAACACCGTGCCGAGCGAAGTGCTCTTCGACGTCTTCGAGCGGCGGAGAAGGCGCACCCGGCCGAGCCTCGTCTACTGCGGCGACAAGGAGCGCGCCAAAGGCGTGGCCGCGACGCTGATCGGCGACGCCGGCTTCGATCCCGTCGATGCCGGCCCGCTGCGCGTCGCTCGCTACACCGAGCCGTTCGCGCTGCTCGTGGCCCAGCTGGCGTACGAGGGAAACCGTGGGCCGGAGATGGCGTATCGCTTCGAGTGGTCAGGAGCGTAGATATGGATATCAGGAAGGGTGGCTCGCAGCCGTCCGTGAAAGGGCCGGCCGAGACGTTCACCGGCGCCGTCCGGATCGACCCGCTGTTTCAGGCGCCCGGCCCGGCGCGCGTCCTCGGCGTCAGCGTCACGTTCGAGCCGGGCGCGCGCACGGCCTGGCACGTCCATCCCCTTGGCCAGACGCTCATCGTCACCGCCGGCTGCGGGCTGGTGCAAAGCTGGGGCGGCCCGATCGCGAAGATCCGCCCCGGCGACGTGGTCTGGTGCCCCCCAGGCGAGAAGCACTGGCACGGCGCCACGGCCACGACGGCCATGACGCACATCGCCATCCTGGAGCACCTCGACGGCAAGACCGTCCAGTGGATGGAGCACGTCAGCGACGAGCAGTACGCCGCCGGAGCGAGGGCGGAGTGATTACCCGAGTCCCGCACCGCCGTAGAACAGCAGCGTAGGAATGTCGGTTCGCGATTTCTTCGGCAGTTCTCTACGATATGTAGATTGCGACTGGTTCGATGGGAGACGCTTCTTGACAGCCCTGACGACCGCTTTCAGCGATTTCGGGAGCGGCTCTTCAGCGATTTACGACTCGCCATCGAGGCAGTCCGATGGCCGCCCGGGTCGAGCGGCTTCACGATCCGTCCCGAATCGGGAAAAAAACGCGGAGAAGGCAACGGCGTCAAGCCGATCAAAGATGCGTTCATCGATCTGCTCGAAGTCCGCGGTTGGATCTCTGAGAACGACTTCCCGCGAGTCTTGCCGGAGCTTCGGCCGCCAGGGCCCTTCGATGCTTTCTTCACCGTTCCCGGCATGCTGCCCTTCGTCGCGGAGTGGGAAACCGGCAACGTCTCGTCATCTCACCGGGCCCTCAACAAAATTTTGCTCGGCGTGCAGGACGACAGCCTCACGGGCGGCGTCCTCATCGTCCCCGACGAAACGGCTGGCCAGGTACCTGACCGATCGCGTCGGAAATTACGAGGAGCTCGAGCCCTACTTCCACTTTGGAAGGTTGTAGAGGTAGAAGGCTCCTCCCTCTTTCAGCACCGCGGCGCATTCGCGAATCCACGAACGGCACCACTGCAGGTATTCCTCGTCCGCGAGAGTGTCCGAGATTGACGCGCCGTAGTTCTTGCCGAGGTTGAAGGGCGGATCGGCGAAAACGAGATCGACGGAGGCCCGCTCCACGGTGGAGAGAACATCGATGCAATCGCCGCGATAGAGTTTCCCTCTCTCCGTTTCTAAAACAACCTTCACGGATACCAGTTTACCGCGGCAGCGACCTACCTCGACGGACATTCCTGCGCCGGCGGATTCGGCGGCGGGAGGTAGCCGTGCTCCTTCATGTACTTGTAGAAGTGGTCGTTGGCGAACTTGTCCATCGCCGGCGTGGCCGCCGACCAGATGCTCATGCACGACTTCGATCGCAGTTGCCGCCGAGGGTCTTCGCCTTCCCGACTTTGAGCGGGCAGGTGCAGACGGCCTTGCTGGGATCCTTCTCGTCGATCGCGCACGGCGCGCCGTAGCAGAGCGCCCACACCGTGTCGGCCTTGTCGCAGCTGAGCGTCTTGTTCGTCTCGTTGTAGTAGTTCGCATAGGTCGAGACGAGGTAGGTGCGGTTGTGGCGCGTGACCGCCTTGCGCGACTGGCAGTCGCCCGGCCCCATCGACCATCCGGTCAGCACCTCGCACGTGCAGTTGGCCTGCGTGACGACGTACTTGCCGTCGTCGGTGCGGGTGATGATCGGCCGGCAGGGCGCTTTGATGCAGAGCGCGTACTCTTCCTTGCAGAAGACGGCCGGGCGCTCCGCTGCCAGGAGAGGTGTGGCGGCGAGTAGAAGCAGCAACACGGCTTTCCGCATGTGCGGAACTTAGCTTCGACTGCCGAGCCTGTCAAGAGCTGCACGCCCCACGGCGTGCAGCTCCCGGGAGGGCGTTACTTCTCCTTCTGCTGGTGCCGCGCCTCGCGCTCGGCCTTGAGCGCGTCGTACTGCGAGCGCTGGCCGGGCGTCAGGATGTCGACGAACCTCTGCTCCTTCGCCGCGCGGAGCTGCTTGAACTGCTCCCGCTGCGACTGCATCGTCGCCTTCAGCGCGTCCATCTTGGCCTGGTCGCCGGCTTCCTTGGCCGCGTGAAAGTCCTGGCGCGTCTGCCGCGCCGACTGGAAGAACGCCTTGTTCTCCTCGCGGAAACTCCTGTTCAGGGCCTTCCACTGTTCCTTCTGCGCGTCCGTCAGATTGAGCTTCTGCGCAAGCGCGTGCGACATGAAACCGTGGCGGTGGCCATGGCCCCAGCCCTTGCCGGCGCCGTTGTCGATCGCGGCGAACGCCATCGTGCCGCTGAGCGCGGCGACGGCAACTGCGGTAATGATCTTCTTCATCGTTTTTCTCTCCGTTGGATTTTCTACAGCCACAGACAAGACGATCGAGCGCCGGTTTTGTTGAATCGGGCCCGGCGAAAAAGTTGGCCGGCCGATTGCGATAGTGCTCCGCCGGTTGGTTCAGTGCCCAGGAGAAAAAAGATGAAAAGCACAAGGAAAAGCACAAGGAAAATCACGGCAATCTTCGCAGCAACGGCCGCTTTGAGCCTGCTCGTGGCCTCGTCCGCTTCCGCGGAAGACCGTCACCGCGACGGGACATGGCGGGACAACCGCGGCAGCACTCGCGACAACCGCGGCTACAACAACGACAACGGCCGTCACGAAACTCGAAACGACCGCTTCAACGAGCACGGACGCATCAGCCGCTTCACGCGCGAGCGCGACGGCTACCGGGTCTGGCTCGACCGCGGCGACCGCGGCTACTGGATCCCCTCCTCCCGCCTCGGCGGGCGCCGGCTCAGCGTCGGCCTGGACATCCGCCTCGGCGGCATCTTCAACGGAGGCTACTGGGAAGTCGACACCCTCGGCTATCCGGGCGATCCGTACTACAACGACGGCTACTATGGTAACGGTTACTACAGCAACGGCATCCTCAGCGGGCGCGTGGAGCGGGTCGATTTCCGCTACGGCACGCTCCTGCTGCGCGACGACCGCAGCGGCCGCCTGATCGACGTCGACATGCGCTCCACCGAGTACCGGCGCGGCCTCAGCCTCGACGACCTCCGCCGCGGCGACCGGGTCACGCTCTCCGGCTCGTGGGGCGGCGGCGCCTTCCACGCCTACCGCATCGACGGCGTGCGCCAGTACTAGGAGTCTGCACGGCAGAACGCGCTTCAGGCGAAGATCGCGCGGCGGCCTTGGGCAACCAACGCCGCCGGCCGTGCCGGCTAATCGAACGACGACCGCAGCCGCTTCCTCTCGCTCCGCCGCTTCTTCGCCTCGAGCCGCGCTTCCTTGGAGGCGCGGCTCGGGCGCGTTTTCTTCCGCGGCTTCTCCTCCGCCACGGCATCGCGCAGCAGCTCCTCGAGCCGCGCCAACGCTCGGTCGCGGTTCCCGAGCTGGCTCCGCTCCGCCTGCGAGGTCACGCGCAGCACGCCCTCGCGGTTGATGCGGCCGGCCAGCCGCTCCCGCACGCGCGCCTTCTGGACGTCGTCGAGCGGCAGCGCGTCGACGTCGACCTCGATCGTCACGCGCGTCTCCACCTTGTTCACGTTCTGCCCGCCCGGGCCGGAGCTCCGCGACGCCGACGCACGCAGGAGCTGCGCCGGAACGACGATGTTGTGACCGAGGTCGAGGTCGCGCATCGGGAGAAATGATAAATGTGGACGTCATGAGCGACCGACGCTGGTCCGTCCTTGGCGCCATCGGTGTCAGCACCCTCGTGGCCGGGCTCGACACGAGCGTCGTCAACACCGTGCTGCCGTTGCTGAGCCGCCGGCTGCACGCCAGCGTCGCCGCCATCGAATGGGTCTCGACGGTCTACCTCCTCGTCATCAGCGCGCTGCTCCTCGGCGTCGGCCGCGCCGGCGACATGCGCGGGCACAAGCGGATGTACATCGGCGGCTTCGCCGTCTTCATCATCGCCTCGGCGCTCTGCGGCGCGGCGCCGTCGGCGAACGCGCTCGTCGGCATGCGTGCGCTCCAGGGCATCGGCGCGGCCATGCTCTTCGCCAACGCCCCAGCCATCCTGACGAAAGCCTTCCCCGCCGAGCAGCGCGGCCGCGCCCTCGGCGCCCTGGCCACGTTTACCTACCTCGGCCTCACCGCCGGCCCCGCGCTCGGCGGCTGGCTGGCCGAAGTCTTCGGCTGGCGCTCCGTCTTCTACATCAACGTGCCGATCGGCATCTTCGGCATCGTCCTCGGCGCGCGCGCCATCGAGGACGATCGCCCCCACGCCGTCGCCGAGCGCTTCGACTACGCCGGCGCCGCGCTCTTCACGGCCGGTCTCGTCGCGCTCTTGACCGCGCTCGATCAGGGCCACGCCTGGGGATGGCGCTCGCCGCTGACGCTGGCGCTCATCGCCGTCGCGGCCGCGCTGCTCATCGCCTTCGTCATCGTCGAGCGCCGCCGCGCCAATCCGATGCTCGACCTCACGCTCTTCCGCAGCCGCGTCTTCAGCGCCGCGACGGTGACGGCGCTCTTCAACTACATCTGCGTCTACTCCGTGCTCTTCGTCCTGCCGTTCCTGCTGATCCAGGGCCGCGGCCTCGGCACGCAGCAGGCCGGCCTCGTGCTGACCGCGCAGCCGATCGTCATGGCCATCGTCGCCCCGATCAGCGGCGCGCTGTCGGACCGCATCGGCTCGCGCGCTCCCGCGACGATCGGCATGGTCCTCCTCGCCCTCGGCCTCTTCCTCATCGCCCGCCTCGCCGAGGCCGGCTCGCTCCACGCCATCGCCGCCGCGCTGGCCCTGATCGGCCTCGGCATCGGCATCTTCGTCTCGCCGAACAACAGCGCCCTCATGGGCGCCGCGCCGCGCCATCGCCAGGGCATCGCCGCCGGCGTCCTCGCCACCGCCCGCAACGTCGGCATGGTCCTCGGCATCGGCATCTCCGGCGCTGTCTTCACGACCGTCCTCGCGCACGGCGGCTCACTCACGCGCGGCGTGCAGGAGAGTCTGTATGTGGGCGTGGGGGTGGCGGCGATGGGGGCGGTCACGGCGTTCGTTCGGGAGTAGCGCGCGTGCCGCGAATGTCGTTGCGCGCCTTTTCGATCCGGCGGAGGAATCGCGGGTCGTGCTCGAGGCGATAGTCGAGCCAGTCGTCCTCGGACTTGAAGCCGACCAAGACCCCTGCCGGCTTTCCGTGCCGGGTGATCACGATCTCTTCCCCCTCGGCCGCGCGAAGGTAGCGGGAAAGGTCGTTCTTGATCTTCGATAACGGGACTCTCTTCATGATTGGCGCCTCCGCGGCAAGACCACGATTCCGTACAACGTTGTCTCGTCGTCGTCCTTGATGATCAGCGGACTCGATCCCGCCTTCGCACCGAGCAGCATTCTCTGGCCGCCGGCCTCGTGGTAGTACTTGATGTGGACGTCTTCATTCACGCCAATCACGACGATCTTTCCGCGGGCGGCGCGGCCGCTGGTCGCCGGAGCGAAGTAGACGTCATCGCCGTCGCGGATACCGGCGTCGGCCATGGAATCTCCGATCGCACGGGCCACTCCCCGGGCACCTCGCGCCCAAAGTGACGCGGGAATCTTCTTGCGAATCGGTTCTCGGTCGTGGAGCAGAGCAACGTTCGGGGTCGCTGCAACCGGCATTGGAATTGTCGAGATTCGCGCCTCGTGCTGATCGACATATTCGATCAACACGCGCAGGGCCTGCCGAACATCGATCGCGGGGTTGCCGTCGTAGAGATCATCCAATCGTTTGCCGACAGCGGCGAGGATTGCCTCCACCTCAGCAATGCTGGGTCGTTTCACCCGGTCATTCAGCAAACGACTGAGTTGCGACGGACTCACGCCCGCCCTATACGCAATCGTCTTGTTAGACAGACCGCTCGCCGCCACGGCGGCACGAAGTCGTCGGATAATATCCACTTGCAAAATCTAGCATAATTTGCTCAAATATGCAAAAATAATTGCAGCTTTAGCAATTCCCAGACCGCCACGAACCGCAACCGCACCGGATACGGCGGATCGGCTTTGAATCGCTGCGGCGGCGCACCGAGGTCCGCCGCCAGCAGCGCGGCTTCCTCGGCGAACCACGTCGTGTCGATCCCTTCGCTGCGCGACTGATCGAGCAGGCGCGATGCGGTCGCGGTCTCGCCACGGGCCCACGCTTCGCGCGCTTCGATGAGCGTCGCCACGGCCGGGTCGGAGGTGGCCTGGGTGGGCGGGGGGCGGAGGGGGACGCGCATGCGGAGCGCCAGGAGGCGCAGCTCCGGCGCGGCGGCTTCGCTGCCGGGATCGACGAGCGCCACCGCGGCGTCGAGGCGACGCACCGCGCCGGCGGAATCGCCGAGGCGCCAGGCCACGTAGGCGGCGAAGGCGTAGGCGTCGATGGCGTTCTCCGTCGAGCCGGCCTCCTGCGTCTTGATGGCCGCGACGTCGAAGGCGTTCAGGGCGGCGCGGAGATCGCCGGCGCCGACGCGGGCGACCGCGCCGAGGACGCGCGACTCGTTCACCACCGGCCCGAGGTTCTGCACCGTCGCGTTCTCCACGGCCTGATCGAAATCGCGCGCGGCCTCGGCGGCGCGGCCGCTGCTCCAGGCGATGCGCCCGCGCGCGTACGCGTACAGCGCCGGCCGCGAGGCCACGCGCGAGTGGTCGAGGTCGCGCGAGGCGCTCTCCACGTCGCCGAGCGATGCCCGATCGGCAAGGACCAGCGCGGCGCGGCGATCGTCGAGCATGGCCACGTCGATCTGCTTCAGCTCCGCGAGCGCCGCCGGCAGCTCGCGCCGGCTGAGATGCAGATGCGCCAGCGCCAGCCGCAATCGCCACGCGCCCGGCCGCAGCGTCAGCAGCGACGACGCCAGGGCCATCTCCGTGGCCACGCTTGGGTCGGGCTGGAGGTAGCGGCAGAGCAGCGACTCGTACGTCGACGTGGCGTTGCCGAGGCGGCGCTTCGTCTCCGCGCCCCACCGCCGCCCCTCGGCGTGATTGCCGTTGTAAAACGCGAACGACGCCAGGAACGCCGCCGGCAGCGGCGCGCGCCCGTCGCGCCGCGCGGCCTCGCGCAGCAGCTCCATGGCCTCGGAGCGGTCGCCCGCGGCGTCGGCGCGCAGGGCCAGCTCGGTGAGGCGGCGCGTCTCGGCGTCGCCGGTGACGTCGGCGGCGCGCAGCGCGTAGCCGTCGTCGATGACATGGCGCCGGACGCGGACGACGGCAGTGACGGCGATCGCGGCTGCGATGAGCACGACGATCACACCGAGCGCGCCCCATCGGCGGGCAGGCGGGACGCCTGCTGGCCGGCCGGCGGGGACGCCGGCGCTCCGGATGGCTTCGTGCAGCTCGGTGCCGTTCTGGAATCGCTTGGCGGGATCTTTTTCGAGGCAGCGCGCGATCAGGGCGCGCAGATCGGGCGGCAGGTCCGCCGCGCGGCGGAACGGATCGTCGCGCAGGATCGACGCGATCACCTCGATGCCGCTGTCGCCCGTGAACGGCCGCTCGCGCAGCAGCATCTCGTAGGCCAGGCAGCCGAAGGAGAAGACGTCCGTCGCCGTCGTCAGCGGTTTGCCGGAGAGCTGCTCGGGCGACATGTAGCCGACCGTGCCGACGACCATACCCGGCTCGGTCAGGGCGCCGGAGACGTCGACGCCGTCGAGCGGCTGCACGATCGCGGCGAGGCCGAAGTCGAGGATCTTCACGCCGCCGTCGTTGGTCAGGAAGATGTTCTCCGGCTTGAGGTCGCGGTGGATCACGCCTTTCGCGTGCGCGGCGGCCAGGCCGCCGGCAACGCCGTCGCAGATGCGCAGCATCTCCTCGCGCTCGAGCGGGCCGCGGTCGAGGCGCGTGCGCAGCATCTCCCCTTCCAGCAGCTCGGTGACGACGAAGTCGGAGCCGACGTCGAAGACGGCGATGATGTTCGGATGGGAGATGGCGGCGATGGCGCGGGCCTCGCGGCGGAAGCGCGCCACCGACTCCGCGTCCTCGGCGAGATGGGCCGAGAGGACTTTGATGGCCACCTCGCGTCCGAGGCGCTCGTCGTAGGCGCGGTAGACCTCGCCCATGCCGCCGCGGCCGAGGAGGTCGCGGATCTCGTACGGGCCGAAGCGCGCGCCGGAGGCGAGAGTCATCTCGGCAAGTATGAGAGTACGTCGGCCAGCGGGCGCGCGAAGTAGAAGCCTTGCGCGAAGTCGACGCCGAGGGTGCGCATGCGCTCGACCTGCTCGGCGGTCTCGAGCCCTTCCACCGTGACCTGCATCCCCAGCGTGCGCGCCAGCGCGGAGACGGTGCGCACGATCTCGTCGCCGCGGCGGGCGTCGGCGTCGTGGAGGAACGAGCGGTCGATCTTGATCATGTCGAACGGAAACTGGCGCAGCGAGCTCAGCGACGAGTAGCCGGTGCCGAAGTCGTCGAGGCTCAGGCCGACGTCGGTGGCGCGAAGCTCGCGCAGCAACGCCCCCGCGGCCTCGGCGTTGTCGATGAGCAGCGACTCCGTGACTTCGAGGTGCAGCCGGTTCGGCGCGACGCGGGCGTCGTCGAGCGCGGAGGTGACGACGTCGACGACGTTCGGCTGCAGGAGCTGTTTCGGGGAGAGGTTGACGTGGACGTCGACGTCGGCTCGCCACTCGCGCAGTTGCCGCAGCGACTCGCGCAGGACCCACTCGCCGATCGGCACGATGAGCCCCGTCTCCTCTGCCAGCGGCACGATCTCGTCGGCCGACACGAGCTGGTCGCCGCGCTGCCAGCGCACGAGGGCCTCGAAGCCGGCCAGCTGGCCGCTCTGCAGGGCGATGACCGGCTGGTAGTGCACGCGCAGCTCGCCGCGGTCGATGGCCCGGCGCAGGTCGGTCTCGAGCTCGAGCAGCTTCACGGCCCGCTCGTGCATGGCGATGTCGAACAGCTCGTGGCGGGCCTTGCCGCGGGCCTTGGCGCGGTACATGGCGATGTCGGCGTCGCGCAGCACGTCCTGCGGGCGGTCGTAGCCGGTGGTGCTGAGGGCGATGCCGATGCTCACCGTGGTGAAGATCTCGTGGGGTCCGATGCGGAAGGGGACGAGCAGCGCGTCCTGGATGCGTTGGGCGGCGCGCACGGCGTCGGCCTCGTGGTCGATGCCGTCGATGAGCATGGCGAACTCGTCGCCGCCGAGGCGGGCCACGGTGTCGCTGGATCGGAGCATGCGCGTGAGCCGCTCGGCGACGGCCACGAGGAGCTCGTCGCCGAGGACGTGGCCGAGGGAGTCGTTCACGACCTTGAAGCGGTCGAGGTCGAGGAAGAGCACCGCGAACATGGCGTCGTCGTGGCGGTGCTGCAGCTCCACCGCTCGTTCCAGGCGATCCATGAAGAGGGCGCGGTTCGGAAGATTCGTGAGGGCGTCGTGAAAGGCGTCGTGCGTGAGGCGATCGACGGCGAGCTTGCGCTCGGTGACGTCGGTCTGCGATCCGGCAAAACGGATGGGCGTCCCTCCGGCATCGCGCACGGCCAGACCGCGGCTGAGCATCCAGCGATACGAGCCGTCGCGGCAGCGCATGCGGTGCTCGCTCTCCAGGTGCGGAGTCTCGCCGCCGAGGTGGCGGTCGATGGCGCTGCGCAACAGCACGATGTCGTCGGGATGGACGCGCGTCAGCCACTCCTCGGGCGACTCGCCGATCTCCTCCTCGCGATAGCCGAGCATCGACTTCCATCGCGGCGAGTAGTAGACCTCGTTCTCGCGCAGGTCCCACACCCACAGGCCGTCGTTCGCGCCGCGCGCGGAGAGGGCGTAGCGCTCCTCGCTCTCGCGCAGCGCTTGCAACGTGCGGCTCTGCTCGAGCGCGTAGCGGATGGAGCGCTCCAGGAGCGGCGCGTCGATCTGCCCTTTGACGAGGTAGTCGGCGGCGCCGGCGCGCATGGCGGCGAGGTCGATGTCGCCGTCGCCCTGCCCGGTCAGGAGGATCAGCGGCGCGGTGACGCCGAGCTGCCGGGCGAAGTGCAGGAGCTCGAGGCCGTCGTGCTCGCCGAGGCGGTAGTCGATGAGGGCCAGGTCGTGGCCGTTGCGGGTCAGGGCGTCCATGGCCTCATCGAACGAGGAGACCCAGTCGAGCTCGAAGCGCGTGCGCCGGCTCTCGCCGAGGAGGTCGCGGGTGAGGACGAAGTCGTCCTCGTCGTCCTCGACGAGAAGGATGCGTACAGCGCGCGCGTCGCGGTCGTTCAACGTGACTCGATACGATCGGGTGGCAGCTCGACGATCTCGATCCAATAGCGGCCGATGTCGCGCATGACGGATACAAGACCTTCGAAGCTGACCGGCTTGGTGATGAAGGAGTTCGCGCCGAGGTCGTAGGTGCGGTAGATGTCTTCCTCCGCTTTCGACGTGGTCAGGACGATGATGGGGATGCGCCGCAAGTCGGGATCGGCCTTGATCTCGCGCAGCGCTTCGCGGCCGTCCTTGCGGGGCATGTTCAGGTCGAGCAGGATCAGGCCCGGCGCCGGCGAGGCGTTGGCGTCGGTGTAAGCGCCGCGATGGTAGAGGTAGTCGAGCAGGGCGTCGCCGTCCTCGACGAAGCGGAGGTCGTTGACGACGCGGCTCTCCGCCAGCGCGTCGGCGGCGAGCATGCGGTCCTCTTCGTCGTCGTCGGCGAGCAGGATGACGATGGGCTTGCCGTGATCAGGCATGTGTCTCCTCGTGATGAACCGGCAACGTCACGGTGAATGTCGAGCCCTGGCCCGGCACACTCCGCGCCGCGATCTCTCCACCATGACGTTCCGCTATTTTGCGACAGATTGCCAGCCCGATGCCGGTTCCTTCGTAACTTCCGCGTCCATGCAAGCGTTCAAACATCGTGAAAATGCGCTCGGCGTACTTCTCGTCGAAGCCGATGCCGTTGTCCTTGACGACGATGTGCGCGCGCGTGCCGTTGTCCAAGTCGCCGGCGATCTCCACGCGCGGCGGCACGCCGGGGCGGTGGAACTTCAAGGCGTTGCTGGCCAGGTTCTGCAGGAGCTGGCGCATCTGCAGCGGATCGGCGTCGATGGACGGGAGCGCGCCGATGATGATCTCGCCGCCGGCATCATGCGCGCGCATCTCGAGGTCGTGCGCGACCTCGGCGGCGATCTGGCCGAGGTCGACGGGGACGAAGGGCTGGGCCTTCGTGGTGACGCGCGAGAAGGTCAATAGATCGTTGATGAGGATCTGCATCCGCTTCGCCGCGGCCTGCATTCGGTCGACGTAGTCGCGCGCCTGCGGGGCGAGCTCGTGGGCGTGCTTGGCTTTGAGGCGGTCGCCGAAGGCCTGGATTTTTCTGAGCGGCTCCTGGAGGTCGTGCGAGGCGACGTAGGCGAAGTCCTCGAGCTCGCGGTTGCTGGCCTCGAGGCGGCGCATGGCCGAGTGCAGCTCCTCCTGCGCCTGCATGCGCTCGCGGATGTCGCGGGCGATGACGACGGCGCCTTCCTGGACGTTGACTTCACTCACCGGCGAGATGGAGATGCTGACGTCGACGGCGTGGCCGTCCTTGTGGCGCAGCAGGCGGTGCTGATCGCGGATGGCGCCGCGGCGGGAGAGCTCGCGCAGGGTGCGGGAGATGGTGGCGTCGCCGCTCATGACTTCGAGGGCGTCGATGGAGCGGCCGAGGAGGTCGGCGGGCTCGTAGCCGAGAAGGGTCCGCACGGTGCCGTTGATGACGCGGATGCAGCCCTCGGCGTCGAGGACGAAGAGGGCGTCGGCCATGGTCTCGAGGATCTCCCGCGCGGCGCGCGCCGCGGTGATCGGCGCGAGGCGGTGGCGGAGGATCGCGGTCCAGGCCACGGCCATGAAGGCGATGACCGGGACGTAGCCGAGCGGCCGCGTGCGCACGCCGAACATCGGGATGAAGTCGATCGCGGCGATGTAGACGACGGCGAAGGCGATCATCATCCGGGCGATGCGCTGTCGCCGCTTCGCGTCTTTGGTCCGCCGATACTCCCCGATACCCTCGGCGAGTTGCGCGAGGAGCGCGGCGAAGAAGAAGAGGAGGAAGACGCCGAGGAGTGGGCCGGCAACGGGGTAGAAGCCCCACGCATGCGGCGCGACGCTTCGCGCGATCAGTTTGGTGAGCGCGGCGAGGACGGCGAAGACGCCGGCGACGACCCAGACGGCGCGCACGATCCGCTGCCGCTTGGAGTAGAGCCGGAGCGCGGTCGCGGTGAAGTCATAGATGGCCGCGGGAAGGAGCGCGACGCCGGCGAGGCCGAGGCGGCCGAAGCGGACGGCCACGTCAGCGTCGGCAGCTAGGAACATCGCGCCGAACGCCGCGAACCAGACCGCGACGAGGACGATCATCGCGCAGAAGAGCACGGCCACGCGCGAGGCGCGCTGGCGGCTGAAGATGACCGCCGCCAGCACGAGCAGCGCCGCCGCGACGATCAGCCACGGGAGGGCGTGGAGGGTCCAGAGCATGGATGGGGCTAGTGTAACGGTGTCTCCACGCGCACGAAGCGCGCGGCGGCCTTGGCCAGTGGCCCGTCGCAGGTGACCAGCGTGGCATCCAGCGCCTCGGCTAGGACGACGTACATGCCGTCGTACGCCGTGAAATTGGAGCGCATCTCCCAGATCCGCGAAAGAAACCAGTGGTGCGGATAACGTTTGATCGGAAAGTCCTGATGTTCGCGGATGGCTTCGTCCGCACGTTCGGCCGTAAGGCGACGTCGCCGCAGAACGTGCAGGACTTCCAGATCGATTAGATGCGGCGCATAAAGTTCGTCGCCGCGCGAAAGCAGCCGTTCCCGCAGCCATGCCGCGGGAGGTTCGTTCAAAAGCATATCGACAGCGGCGGAAGCATCAACGACGACGTTCAAGCTGTCTGGCCCGTTTCTGGCGCTCCTGGCGGATGATCTCGGCGCTGGAGAGCCGCGACTTGACGGGCGGGAGCGCCGCCAGACGCTTCATCAGCTCCTCCATCGTCGGCCGCTCCGCTTCCCTGCGAATCTGCTCGAGCAGGTAGTCCGACAGCGATTTCCCTGCCTGGGCGGCGCGGGCCTTCAGCTTCCGGTGAAGCTCCTCGGGGACATTGCGAAGCTGAATCATCTTGCTCATGCGGCAAGCGTAGTTGCATGCGCTGCGAAGGTCAACATGCGCAGCGCATGCGCTGTAAGAGTCTTACTAGTAGGAGTAAGATTCTGGCATGAAGATCACCTCGAAAGGCCAGGTCACGATTCCCCAAGAGATCCGCGAGCGGATGGGCCTCTTGCCCGACACCGAGGTCGAGTTCGTCGTGAAGGGCAACACCGTGCAGATCGTCAAGAAGCGAAGCGGATCGAGAGGGGCGGATCTCGTGCGCCGCCTGCGCGGGACTGCCAGGAGCGGGATGTCGACCGACGAGATCATGAAATTGACGAGAGGTTGAGGTGGCCGTTCTTGTCGACAGCAATGTCATCCTCGACGTCGCGTTGGAAGACCCAGTCTGGGGCGAGTGGTCCTCGAAGGCACTGGCGCATGCCGCCAATGAGTCGATCCTGGTGATCAATCCGCTCATCTATGCCGAGGTTTCCGCCGGATACGACAGCGTCGAAATCCTCGATGCGGTATTGCCCCTGTCGACCTTCCGCCGCGATCCCCTTCCCTACGAGGCAGGCTTCCTGGCGGGCAAGGCCTTCCTCGCGTACCGCCGTCGCGGCGGCACGAGATCGACGCCCCTCCCCGACTTCTTTATCGGTGCCCATGCCGCCGTCGCCGGCTTCCGGCTCCTGACGCGCGACGCCAGGCGCTTCCGTACCTACTTCCCGACGCTCGACATCCTCGCCCCCTGACTAACTCTTGGTCTCCAAACATTTCCGCGTCGAAACATCCGTTGACCCACGACCGCGGCGCCGCTATCCTGCGCTCTACACCCGGTAGAGAAAGGCGCACAACCTCTATGTACACACGCCGAGCCGTGCTCGCGGCGATCGCCGCGTTTGTAACCTTTGTATCCATCGCCGCGGCGGCCCCCTTCACCGCGGGCAACCTCGTCCTTTACCGCGTCGGCGACGGCAGCGCCGCGCTCGGAAGCGGCGGCACCGCCGTCTTCCTCGACGAATACACGCCCGCCGGCACGCTCGTCCAGTCCGTCGCCATGCCGACGGCGGCCAGCCCTCGCCTCGTCGCCTCCGGCACGGCCACGACCGAGGGCTTCCTGACCCGCTCCGAGGACACGCGATACCTGATCGTCCCCGGCTATGACGCCGCCCTCGGCACGGCCGTCACCGCCAGCAACACCGTGCCGCGCGTCATCGGCCGCGTCGATGCCAATGGCAATCTCGACGCCTCCACTTCCTACATCGACACCGCCACCGTCACGCAGAACATCCGCTCCGCCACGAGCGTCGACGGCGCGCGCTTCTGGACCAGCGGCGCCACACAGGGCCCGCGCACGATCGTCTTCGGCGCTACGACCGCCACGGTCATCAGCACGACGAACACGAACACGCGCCAGATCAACATCTTCAACGACCAGCTTTACATCGCCTCCGGCGCCGGGACCGTGCGCATGGCCACGATTGGCACCGGCTTGCCGACGACCTCCGGACAGGCGATGACGAGCCTCCCCGGCTTCCCGACCGCCGCGCCGGCGGCGTTCAACGGCTTCTTCATCGTCCGCCTCGACGGCGGCACCGTCCCCGACACCGTCTACATCTCCGACGAAGGCAACAACCAGGTCCAGAAGTGGTGCCTCAACAGCGGCACGTGGGTGCAGAAGGGAAGCGTCAGCGTCCCGACGCCGCGCGGCCTCACCGCCTCGGTAAGCGGCACGACGGTCACGCTGTACATGACCAGCGGCGGGAGCGGCACGCCCGTCCTCACCGTCACCGACTCCACCGGCTTCAACGGCACGCTCGCCGGCACGGCCGCGACGCTCATCGCCGGCGCCGGCACGAACAAGGCCTTCCGCGCCATCGCTCTCGCCCCGACCGGCGGCACGCCGGTGACGCCGCCGTCTGCGCCGACCGGCCTCACCGCCACCGCCGGCAACGCCCACGTGGCGCTGAGCTGGACCGCCAGCAGCGGCGCGACGTCGTACAACGTCAAGCGCGCCACCGTGAGCGGCGGTCCGTACACCACGATCGCCACCGCCATCACTACGACCTCCTACGACGACACCACCGCGGCCAACGGCACGACCTACTTCTACGTCGTCAGCGCCGTCAACTCCGGCGGCGAGAGCGGCAACTCCGCCGAGGTCAGCGCCACGCCGGTGGCGCCGTCGACGAATCCGAGCGGCAGCGGCTCGGCCAATCCGAGCAGCGTCCAGGCCGGCAACAGCACCACCCTCACCGTCACCGTCACACCGGGCACGAACCCGCCCAGCACAGGAATCGCCGTGCGCGCCGACCTCAGCTCCATCGGCGGCTCCAGCACGCAGGCCTTCACCGGCAACGGCGGCAACAGCTTCAGTTTCGTGGCCACGGTCAGCAACGGCACCACGGCCGGCGCGAAGACGCTCCCGGTGACGATCACCGACGCGCAGAGCCGCACCGGCACGACGTCGATCGCCCTCACCGTCACCGCCGCCTCGACGCCGCCGACCGGCGTCGCCTCCGCCAACCCCGGCGCCGTCCTGCCGGGCGCCTCGAGCACCATCACCGTCACCGTCACGCCCGGCAACAATCCCACCAGCAGCGGCATCACCGTCACCGGCAACTTCACCGCTGTCGGCGGATCCGCCGCGCAGTCGTTCACCGACAACGGCGGCAACAGCTTCTCGACGCTCGTGACCGTCGCCAGCACCGCCAGCGTCGGCGCGAAGTCGCTGCCAATCACGATCAGTGACGCCCAGGGCCGCAGCAGCACCACGAGCGCGTCGCTGACGGTGCTGCCGCCGACGACCGTGAAGATCAGCCAGGTCTACGGCGGCGGGGGGAACTCCGGCTCGACCTACACGAACGACTTCGTCGAGCTCTACAACTCCGGATCGACGCCCGTCTCCCTCGACGGCTGGAGCGTCCAGGCCACCTCGGCCACGGCCACGTCGTGGACGGCGAACGGCGCGCCGACGCTCCTCTCCGGCGTCATCCAGCCCGGCCACTACTACCTCGTGCAGGAGTCGCAGGGCTCCGGCGGCACGACGCCGCTGCCCACGCCCGACGCCGCCGGCGTCATCACCATGAGCGGCACGCAGGCGAAGGTCGCCCTCGTCGCCGGCACCGCCGCGCTGAGCGGCGCCTGCCCGAGCGGCCTCGTCGACCTCGTCGGCTACGGCGGCGCGAACTGCTCCGAAGCCTCGCCGACGCCGTCCCTCAGCAATACCACCGCCGCCATCCGCCGCAACAACGGCTGCGTCGACACCGACAACAATCTCAACGACTTCCTCCTCGGCGGACCGATTCCGCGCAACAGCGCCTCGCCTGTCAACAGCTGCGGCGGCGATCCGAGCCAGCCGTCAGCGTCAGGCCTGGCCTCGCCGAACGCGCTCGAGCCGGCCGGCAACGCGCTCCTCACGGTGACGGTCACGCCGGCCTCGCTGCCGCCGAGCACGAACGTCGGCGTCGTCGCGAACCTGACGTCGATCGGCCTCGCCGCGTCGCAGCAGTTCTTCGACGACGGCACGCACGGCGACCAGACCGCCGGCGACAACGTCTTCTCCTATTTCGCCACGATCGACCGCCTGACGTCGACGGGACCGAAGTCGATGGTGTCGACCGTCAGCGACGCCCAGGGCCGCACGACCACCGCGCCGATCACGCTCACCGTCGTCAGCCCCAGCTGCGGCGTGGAGCGCTGGTCGGTCAAGGTCGGCGTCGATCCCGACGCGCCGAGCGTCGACGTCAACAATCCGACGCCGACGACGATCGCCAACCTCCGCACTTTCCCCGCGCCGGCCGATCCCCCGGGTCCGCCCGACAACGCCCGCGTCTTCCCGTGGGAAGGGACGGTCTACACCATCAACGGCACGCTCACGCTGTACAAGAAAGAGACCGACGTCGACTACCACATCGTCGTGCAGGATGCGCAGGGGAACACCGTCATCACCGAGATCCCCTCGCCGGCCTGCATCATCACCTCCACCACGCCGCGCGTCCCGGCCTCGAGCCCGTTCACGTCCGGCATCAACATCGCCCGCGGCAAGTTCGACGCGCGTTACACGCCCACGTCGTTCTTCCAGAGCGCCAACGTGCCGGTGCGCATCACCGGCGTCGGCTTCTTCGACTTCATCCACGGCCAGACCGGCGTGGCGCCGAACGGCATCGAGCTCCATCCGGTGCTCGACATCACCTTCACCGCGCCGACGACGACGGCGCTGGCCTCGAGCCCGAACCCGTCGCAGTTCGGCGGCGCGGTGACGATCACCGCCACCGTCAGCGGCGGCACGGCCACGCCGACCGGCAACGTGACGTTCTTCGACGGCGGAAACAGCCTGGCCAGCCGCGCGCTCGACGGCAGCGGCGTGGCCACGTACGTGACGAGCGGCCTGCAGGTCGGATCGCATTCGATCACCGCCTCGTACGAGGGCGACGTGGCCTCCGCGCCGAGCACCGGCGCGGCGATCGTGCAGACGGTCAACAAGGGCGATCAGACGATCACGTTCAACGCTCTGCCGAACAAGGTCTACGGCGACGCGCCGTTTACCGTCAGCGCCTTCGGCGGCGGCTCGACGAGCCCGGTGACGTTCGCCGCGACGGGCAACTGCACGTCGGGCGGGACGAACGGCAGCACGATCACGATCACGGGCGCCGGCACGTGCACGGTGACGGCCTCGCAACTCGGCGACGCGAACTTCAACGCCGCCGCCGACGTCTCGCAGACGTTCGCGATTACGCAGGCGGCGGCGAGCATCTCCGTGACCGGCTACAGCGGCGTCTACGACGGCCACCCCCACGGCGCCACCGGCTCCGCGCACGGGATCAACGGCGAGGATCTCACCAGCCTCCTCGACCTCGGCGCATCGTTCACGAACGTCCCCGGCGGCACCGCGCACTGGACGTTCGCCGGCAACGCGAACTACGCGCCGGCGTCGGGCGACGCCGCGATCACGATCACGCAGGCGACGGCGAGCATCACCGTGAACGGCTACAGCGGCGTCTACGATGGCAACGCCCACGGCGCCACCGGCTCCGCGCACGGCGTCAACAACGAGGATCTCTCCAACCTGCTCAACCTCGGCGCGTCGTTCACCGACGTCCCCGGCGGCACGGCGCACTGGACATTCGCCGGCAATACGAATTACGCACCCGCCTCCGGCGACGCCTCGATCACGATCACGCAGGCGACGGCGAGCATCACCGTCAACGGCTACAGCGGCGTCTACGACGGCAACGCCCACGGCGCCACCGGCTCGGCCGCGGGCGTCAACGGCGAGAATCTGAGCGCGCTGCTGAACCTCGGCGCGTCGTTCACGAATGTCCCGGGCGGCACGGCGCACTGGACGTTCGCCGGCAATACGAATTACGCGCCCGCCTCGGGCGACGCGACGATCGCGATCACGCAGGCGGCGGCGAGCGTCACCGTCACCGGCTACAGCGGCGTCTACGACGGCCACGCCCACGGCGCCACCGGCTCCGCGCACGGGGTCAACAACGAAGACCTCTCGAACCTGCTCAACCTCGGCGCGTCGTTCACCGACGTCCCGGGCGGCACGGCGCACTGGACCTTCGCCGGCAACACGAACTACGCGCCCGCCTCGGCCGACGCGACGATCGCGATCACGAAGGCCAACGCCACGATCCACGTCAACGGCTTCACCGGCGCCTACGATGGCAACGCCCACGGTGCCACCGGCTCGGCCACGGGCGTGCTCGGCGAGAACCTGAGCGCGCTGCTCAACCTCGGCGCGTCGTTCACGAATGTCCCGGGCGGCACCGCGCACTGGACGTTCGCCGGCAACACGAATTACCAGGCGGCCAGCGGCGACGCGGCCATCGTCATCACTCAGGCCGCGGCGCACATCACCGTCAACGGCTACGGCGGCGTCTACGACGGCAACGCCCACGGCGCCACCGGCTCGGCGACGGGCGTCAACGGCGAGAATCTGAGCGCGCTGCTCAACCTCGGCGCGTCGTTCACGAACGTCCCCGGCGGCAGCGCGAACTGGACCTTCGCCGGCAACACGAATTACGCGCCCGCTTCCGGCAGCGTGAACATCATCATCAACGCGGCCCTCCCGGTGATCACGGTCGACGCCCTGACGTTCGTCTACGACGGCGCGCCGCATGCCGCGACCGCGAGCGCCACCGGCCTCGGCGGCGTGACCGTCCCCGGCTCGTTCACGTTCACGTACAACGGCTCGCCGGCCGCGCCGGTCCTCCCCGGCACGTACGCGGTCGTCGCCACCTTCACCAGCGCGAACACGAATTACGCGAACACGACCGGCACCGGCACGCTGACGATCACTGGCCTGCGCGAGGACCTGGCGGCGCAGATCCCGGCCATCGCCGCGCTGCGCGACGGCACGACGAACAAGCAGGACGTCGATCGCCTCAACGACGCCATCAAGCACCTCGGCGAGGCCGTCGAGCCCGACCTCTGGCGCGACTCGATCCATGGCTCCGGCGAAGGCGATGCCATCTTCACGGAAGGGAAGAACGCGCTGATCCCGCTGCTGGCCATCCTGAAGGATTCGAAGACGACCATCGCCGCCTCGGCGTTGCAGCCGATCGTCAACCGCATCGTCGCCGACCTTCGCCAGCTCGCCCTCACCGCGATCAACGACGCCGCCGCCCGCGGCGCGAACGTCGATAAGGCCCGCGCCGAGCTGGCCAAAGGCGACGCCGACATCCAGAGCGGCCAGTACGAATCCGGCATCGAGCACTACCGGTCGGCGTGGAACATCGCTGTCAAGTTGTAAGGGTGTTTGAGACTCGGCCCTTCTCCCCGCCCCGCGGGGAGAGGGCCCTTATGCGTGCACCATCCTCAGAATCAGCGCGTGCAGGCGCACGTCCTCGCTCAGTTCCGGATGAAACGTCGCCGCGAGGACGTGTCCCTGGCGGACGGCCACGGCGTCGCCGCCCTCCGTCGCCAGCACCTCGACCTCCGGGCCGATCGCGACGAACTTCGGCGCGCGGATGAACACCATCTCCATCGGCGTGCCTTGAAATTCGCCGCGGCGGATGGAGCTCTCCAGCTGGCGGCCGTAGGCGTTGCGGCGGATGTGGACGTCGAGCGCACCGAGCGTCCGCTGCGAGGAATTCTCGACCTCGCGCGCCAGGAGGATCGCGCCCGCGCACGTGCCGAAGACCGGCTTGCGCGCGATGAACTCGCGCAGCGCTTCGACGCCGTCGGCGCCGAGGAGCTCGAGGAACGTCGTCGACTCCCCGCCGGGAATCACCAGCGCGTCGGCGTCGCCGAGCTCGCGCGCGTCGCGCACGAGAAAGGCCTCCGCGCCGAGCTCCGCGAGCCGGCGGCGATGGGCGTCGAAGTCGCCCTGCAGCGCGAGCACTCCGACCTTCACTAGCCGCGCACCTGCAGCATCTCGTGCGGGGCAATGGCCGCGACGGCCAGGCCCTTCATCGTCCCGGTCATCTGCTCGCTCACTTCGAGCAGCACCTTCGGATCGCCGTAGTGCGTCGTAGCGCGCACGATCGCTCGCGCCCGCGACTCGGCCTCGGCCGGCTCGCAGAATTCGCTGCCGCTGCGCATGAAAATGCCGCTGCCGACGAACACCGCCTCCGCGCCGAGGTGCATCACCAAGGCCGCGTCGGCGGGCGTGGCGATGCCGCCGGCGGAGAAGTTCGGCACCGGCAGCTTCCCTTCGCGCGCCACGACGCGCACCAGTTCGAACGGCGCGCCGAGCTCCTTCGCCTTCGCCATCAGCTCGTCGTCGCGCAGCACCGTCAGCATGCGCATCTCCGTCATGATCGTGCGCATGTGCTTGACGGCATGCACGACGTCGCCGGTGCCGGCCTCCCCTTTCGTGCGGATCATGGCCGCCCCTTCGCCGATCCTTCGCAGCGCCTCGCCGAGGTTGCGCGCGCCGCAGACGAAGGGGACGCGGAAGGCGTGCTTGTCGATGTGGTGCTCCTCGTCGGCGGGCGTGAGCACCTCGGACTCGTCGATGTAGTCGACGCCGAGCTCCTGCAGGACCATGGCCTCGGCGAAGTGGCCGATGCGGGCCTTGGCCATGACCGGGATCGTGACGGCGCTCATGATCTCGCGGATCTTCTTCGGCGCGGCCATTCGCGCCACGCCGCCCTCGGCGCGGATCTGCGCGGGGACGCGCTCCAGGGCCATGACCGCCGCGGCGCCGGCGCGCTCGGCGATGACGGCCTGCTCCGCGGTGGTGACGTCCATGATCACGCCGCCTTTGAGCATTTCGGCCAGACCGGTCTTCAAACGGATGGTGTCGTCGTTCATGGCCGGAACGCTACGCCGCAAGTGGCCTTGTGCAAAGAGCCATTTCGGATTAAGTTGATGGAGCCACTTGTGACGCTGACGAAAGAGATCTACGACGAGCTTCGCCTCACGATCCTGCGCGGCGAGCTGCAGCCCGGGAGCCGCCTCCCCTCGACGCGCGCGCTGGCCGAGGAGCGCGGCGTCTCGCGCAACACGGTGCTGAACGCCTACGAGCAGCTCCTCTCCGAGGGCTACGTCGAGGCCCGCGTCGGCTCGGGCACGTGCGTGGCGCGGGCGCTGCCGGAGGAGCTGCTGACCGTCCGTCCCGACGTCCGCGCCGGCGGCGGCGCGCGGCCGCCGCTGTCGGGCCGTGGGAAATTACTGTCGAGCAATCCCGGGCGTCCGCTCAGCGCACCGCGCCGTCCGCGCGCCTTCGAGTCGGGACTCCCCGACGCCTCGGCCTTTCCGTTCCGCACCTGGACGCGGCTCATGGCCCGGCAGTGGCGCCGTCCGTCGTACGAGCTGCTGTCGTACGGCGATCCGGCCGGCTATCGCCCGCTGCGCGAGGCCATCGCCGCGTACGTCCGCGCCGCGCGCGCGGTGCGCTGCGACGCCGAGCAAGTCTTCATCGTCAGCGGATCGCAGCAGGCCCTCGACCTCACGGCGCGGCTGCTCATCGACCCCGGCGACGTCGCTCTCATCGAAGACCCCGGCTATCCCGGCGCGCGCATCGCCTTGAGCGCCGCCGGCGCAACGCTCGTGCCGCTGCCGGTCGACCACGACGGCGCCGACATCGCCCGCCGCGCCGCGCGCGCGAAGAACGCCCGCCTCGTCTTCGTCACACCGTCGCATCAATATCCGCTCGGCGTGACTCTGAGTCTGCGCCGCCGCCTGGCCCTGATCGAGTGGGCCAGCCAGCGCGGCGCCTGGATCGTCGAGGACGATTACGATTCCGAGTTTCGCTACCGCAGGAAGCCGCTGCCGTCGCTGCAGGGCCTCGACGCCGCCGGCCGGGTGATCTACCTCGGCACGTTCAGCAAGACCCTCTTCCCATCGCTGCGCCTCGGCTTCGTCGTGCTGCCGCCGGAGCTCGTCGACCCTTTCCGCCGCGCGCGCTCCGTCGTCGACGGCCACTCCCCCGTGAGCGAGCAGGCCGTGCTGGCCGAGTTCATCGCCGGCGGCCACTTCGCGCGACATATAAGAAGGATGCGCGTGCTCTACGAGGAGCGGCAGGGCGTGCTCGTCGAGGCCGCGCGCCGCGAGCTTGGCGGCCTGCTCGACGTCGCGCCGCTCGACGGGGGCATGCACCTGGTCGGCTGGCTGGCCGAGGACGCGGACGACGTACGCGTCGCTGAGCGCGCGGCGGAGCGCGGCGTGCACGTCTTCCCGCTCTCGCGCTGCTCCGTCGGCAAGTCGCTGCGCCCCGGCCTCCTCCTCGGCTACGCCGCCCTCACGCCCGCACAGATCCGCGAGGGCGTGCGCAAGCTCGCCGCGGCGCTCGCCGGCTAAGCGCGCTCGGCGACCGCGCCGCCACCGCGCTTCCGCAGCAGGAGCAGGCAAATCACGAGGACGAGGATCAGCACCGTCAGCACGGCCAGCTCGGCGAGGAACTGCCGGAACAGCGCGTCGCTCTGCTGCGGAAGGTGGCTGAACTCCGCGGTGAGGACGAGCACGCGCCGGACGGCGGCGATGACGCCGACCAGCAGGAACGGCTCGGGAGCGATGGTGTGCTCGCGAAACGAGACCTGCACGGTGTAGAGCAGCTCGACGATGAGCAGGATCAGCAGCATCTGGTCGAGCAGACCGATGACCTTGAACGTGAAGGTGTCGGTGGCGACGTTGAAGGCCAGCACATACGCGACGCGCAGCAACAGCGCGATCGCCGCGACCGACAGCAACAGCGCCAGGCCGAGGTAGACGACGTCCTCGACGAGCGTGAACGCGCGCGCCACCCAGGCGCGGGAGACGGGCTTGGTCTCGGCCATCGTGCGCTGCGGTGCAAAAGGCGTGACGCTCAGGCGCTCCCATCCGTACTTCTGCTGCACGACCATTGCATGGACGATCACGGCATGAACCCGACCGACCTCCGCAGCCGCCGCCTCCGCGCCGGCTGCAGCCGCGAGCAGCTCGCACACGCCGCCGGCATTGCCCCGGAGCTGCTGCGTGCCTGGGAGGAGGGAACGGCGCCGATGACGTGCCCGCGGGCGATCGAGCAGTTGCTACGGCAGCGCGAAGAGCCTAAGTTTGCGGAGCGACTCCCTCGAGCTTCGTGACCGCAGGCACGGTCAATGAACGAACGCTTCACCATGCGCTTCCGCGACCGCGATGAGGCCGGCGAGCTCCTCGGCCGCGATCTCGCCCGGCGGCTCGCCGCGCGCGACGACGCCGTCGTCCTGGCCCTGCCGCGCGGCGGCGTCCCGGTCGGCTATGCCGTGGCCCGCGCCCTCGGCGCGCCGCTCGACGTCTTCATCGTCCGCAAGCTCGGCGTGCCGGGGCACGAGGAGCTGGCCATGGGGGCCATCGCCAGCGGCGGCGTGCGCGTGCTCAACCAGGACGTGCTCAACTACCTCCCGGTCTCGCAGCGAATGATTGATGCCGTCGCCGCGCGCGAGCAGCAGGAGCTGGAGCGGCGCGAGCGCGAGTACCGCGGCGCGCGGCCGCCGCTCGACGTGAAGGAGAAGACAGTCATCGTCGTCGACGACGGACTGGCCACCGGCTCGACGATGCGCGCGGCCGTGGCGGCGCTGCGGAAGATGGAGCCGAAGCGGATCATCGTGGCCGTCCCGGTGGCCGCGGAGTCGACGTGCAACGACTTCCGCGCCGAGGGCATCGCCGACGAGGTCGTCTGCCTGCGCACGCCCGAGCCGTTCCAGGCCGTCGGCCTCTGGTACAGCGACTTCGACCAGACCACCGACGACGAAGTCCACGAGCTCCTCGGCAGAGGGGACCGATGAACGACGCCGACATCGTCGCCGCCATCCGCCCGGCGCTGCACGAGCTGAGCGGCGCCACGCGCGACCTCGACCCGCTGTTCGATCTCATCGGCGACGCGCGCTTCGTCCTCATCGGCGAGGCCTCGCACGGCACGCACGAGTTCTACTCGATCCGCGCCAAGATCACGAAGCGCCTCATCGCCGAGAAGGGCTTCAACGCCGTCGCCGTCGAGGCGGACTGGCCGGACGCGTATCGCATCGACCGCTACGTCCGCGGCATCGGCGACGACGAGGAAGCGATCGACGCGTTGGGCGACTTCAAGCGCTTCCCGACCTGGATGTGGCGCAACGCCGACGTGCTCGACTTCGTTGGCTGGCTGCGCGACCACAACGACGCGCGCCGGCGCAAGGCCGGCTTCTACGGCGTCGACCTCTACAGCCTCTACTCCTCGATGGCCGCGGTCATCGAGTACCTCGACAAGGTCGACCCCGAGGCGGCGGGGCGGGCGCGGTACCGCTACGCATGCTTCGAGCACGCCGGCGAGGACCCGCAGTCGTACGGCTACGCGGCGTCGTTCGGCCTCACGCCGACGTGCGAGAACGAGGTCGTGTCGCAGCTCGTGGAGCTGCGGCGCAACTACGCGGGCAGTTCGGAGGAGGCGTTTTACGCGGAGCAGAACGCGCGCCTGGTCCGGAACGCGGAGCGCTACTACCGCTCCATGTTCGCCGGCCGCGTGTCGTCGTGGAACCTGCGCGATCAGCACATGGCCGAGACGATCGAGGCGCTGGCCGCGCATCTCGGCCGCGACGCCAGGATCGTCGTCTGGGAGCACAACTCCCACCTCGGCGACGCCCGGGCCACGGAGATGGGACGCCAGGGTGAGCTGAACGTCGGGCAATTGATCCGCGAGAGGCACGGCCGCGACGCGCGCCTCATCGGCTTCACTACGTACCACGGCACGGTGACGGCGGCGTCGGAGTGGGACGGCCCGGCGGAGCACAAGCGCGTGCGGCCGGGGATGCGCGGCAGCTATGAAGCGCTGTTCCATGCCTGCGGCGTTGCGGATTTCCTCCTTCCGCTGAGCGGAATGACCGCTCTCGAGGAGGCGAAGCTGGAGCGCGCCATCGGCGTGATCTATCTACCGGCCACGGAGCGGATGAGCCACTACTTCGAGGCGTCGCTGCCGGCGCAGTTCGACGCCGTCATCCACATCGACGAGACGCGCGCGGTCGAGCCGCTGGAGCGCTTCGAGCGCGAGCACACGCGGGAGATGCCCGAGACCTATCCGAGTACTCTATGACCACGAAAGTCGAAGAGGGCCTCATCTACGTCTCCGCCGGCCGCGTCGTCCTGGAGGGAAACCTCCTCCTCCCCGACCGCGCCACGGGCGTGGTCATGTTCGCGCACGGCAGCGGATCGAGCCGTTTCAGCTCGCGCAACCGCTACGTGGCCGACGTGCTACGCCAGAGCGGCGTCGGCACGCTGCTGATCGATCTCCTCACGCGCGAGGAGGAAGCCATCGACATGCGCACGGCCGAGCTCCGCTTCGACATCGGCCTGCTCGCCGACCGCCTCGTCGGCGCCAGCGCCTGGCTGGCGAAGCAATCGGAGACGATGGCGCTCAAGCTCGGCCTCTTCGGCGCCTCCACCGGCGGCGGCGCCGCGCTCGTCGCCGCGGCGCGCGTGCCCGAGCGCATCGCCGCCGTCGTCTCCCGCGGCGGCCGTCCCGACCTGGCCGGCCCCGCCCTCCCCGCCGTGCAGGCGCCGACGTTGCTCATCGTCGGCGGCGACGACGGCCCGGTGATCGAGATGAACCGCGAGGCCTACGACCAGATGGTCTGCGAGCGGCGCATGGTCATCGTCCCCGGCGCGTCGCATCTGTTCGAGGAGCCGGGGACGCTCGAGGAGGTCGCGCGTCTGGCGGCCGAGTGGTTCACGCGAACTCTGACGTGAGCGCGTCGAGGCGGATCAGCCCAACTGCTACCATACGCGCATGCGAACAATGGGGAAGGTTCTGTTTTGTCTCGGCATCGCCCTGCTCGTTTCACGGCCGGCCGCGGCGGACAAATGCCGCTGCGCCGCCGGATGGGACGCCGGCGTCTCGCGCCCCTTTCCGATCGACTGGGGATCGATCGAGTCGTACGATCCGACGACGCCGTTCCAGCAGCCGATGCCGGTGGGACAGCAGTTCGACAAATGCAAGCAGAGCTGTCTGACGAAGGCGAGCACCGACCCGCGCTTCAGCGACCCCGCCTTCTGGTGCGCCAACCTCGGCCGCGTGTTCAACGGGCCGATCAACGCCTACGCGCGCGTCGACACCGGGTCGTTTCCGTGGACGGTCGTGAAGTCGCTCACCGTCAAGTGCTGCTCTGTGGCGCCGCCGCCCGGCTGCCCGAGCGGCTGGCAGACGAATCCGTCGGGCGGCGATCCGACGCGCTGCGTGAAACCCGTTTGCACGGTCAGCGCGCCGCCGTTCCCGCCCGACATGCCCATCGGCCAGTGGGGCTTCATCTGGCACAACGCGATCTATCAGTGGGGACCGCCGGCGGCCGCGCCGGGACAAGCGCAGATCAAGCCGTGCCCATGACGCCGCGGTACGCCCACCCGGCCGGGTAGCTCCGCGCCTCTCCTCCGACGGCGCATCCGCCACCCGCAAAGGGTTCGTGCGGGCCGGTGGCGCCGCGCAGAATCGCGTGCATGTCCGTCATCGAGTTGCGCGGAAGCCGTTCCGTGCCCTTCGATCCTGGTGCACAATCGGGGTCGCAATCGCGGCTCGACATGACCATTCAACGACTGACGTGGCTGGCGGTGTCCGCGCCGGTGGCAATCGTCGCGGCGCTGGAGCTCATCCGCACCACCACGCTCGGCTTCGTCTCCATCGGCGACCGGCTCCTGCTCGACCTCATCGTCGCCGCGAGCTTCGTCGGCTACAGCCTGATCATGATGCGGACCATGCGCGAGATGAACGTCCGCGTCGGCCGGCAGAACCGCGAGCTTCTGGCCCTGCACAGCGCCGGCATCGACGTCACCTCGGAGCTGGCCCTCGACCTCGTGCTCAAGAAAGTCGTCGAGCAGGCCCGCGGCCTCGTCGGGACGAAGTATGGCGCGCTCTCCGTCGTCGGCGACGACGGCATGATCAAGTCCTTCATTACCTCCGGCATCAGCGACGCCCAGCGCGAGGCCATCGGGCCGCCGCCGGTCGGCCACGGCGTCCTCGGCGTGGTCCTGCGCGAGGGGCAGCGCCTCCGCCTCGACTCCATCCAGTCGCACCCCCGCTCTTCCGGATTTCCGTCAAACCATCCGATCATGCGCACGCTCGTGGCCGTGCCGATCATCTGCAAGAGCCCCTTCGTCGGGAACCTCTACCTCGCCGAAAAGGAAGGCGGCGCGAGTTTCAGCGACGACGACGAGGAATCGCTGGCCCGCTTCGCCGTGCAGGCCGCCATCGCCATCGACAACGCCCATCTGCACCAGCAGGTCGCCGACCTGGCCATCGCCCAGGAGCGCCTGCGCATCGCCCACGAGGTCCACGACGGCATCGCCCAGGTCCTCGGCTACGTGAACACGAAGGTCCAAGCGGCGAACGCCTATCTCAGCCAGGACAAACCGGAGGAGGCCGGCGCGCAGCTGCACGAGCTGGCCAACGCCGCGCGCGACGCCTACGCCGACCTGCGCGAGTCGCTCGTCAACCTGCGCACGCTGCCGTCGGCGGAGCGGACCGTGTCGTCGGTGCTCGAGGAGTACCTCGACCGCTGGAAAGCGGCCAGCGGCATCTCCACGCAGCTGACCATCGATCCCGAGCTTCGCGTGCCCCCGAGCATCGAGCTGCAGCTCATCCGCATCGTGCAGGAGGCGCTGACGAACGTGCGCAAGCACGCCCGCGCCACCGCGGCGAAGGTCGACATCCGCCGCCGCGACGGCCAGATCATCGCCTCCATCACCGACGACGGCGTCGGCTTCAACACCGAGGTCCGCCCGCGCAGCGACTTCCCGCGCTTCGGCCTCTCTACGATGCGCGAGCGCGCCGAGAGCGTCGGCGGCCGCCTGCGCGTCCTGAGCATGCCCGGCAAGGGAACGACGATCGCCTTCGAGCTGCCGGTGATCTAGTTCGACGGAACTCTCTGCGGGTTCCTTTGGAAGCCCGTTCTCGACGCGGGCCGCCTCCTCATGACCGAGAAGCGGCATGCAGACCAGGCTTCGGTGGACCTCACGGCTACGTCAAAGGCGCTCTTCTACAATGAACCGGGTGCGGCAACGGCAGCCGCCGCCGCGGACCACACTTCCGACGTCCTGCACACGGCAAACACGATCGATAACGCCGACCTACGCAAAGAGGCCACCAACCAGGCCATTGAGACCGTGAACCTAATTGCCGAGAAATCGGCCGCCGATCCGGCGACGGCCATCGCGGCACTGTCGCGAATCCGCACGACCGCGGAGAAGACGAACGCGTCGAGTGTCGCGAAGCTGGCCGAGACGAGGATCGCGGCAATTCAGCGGAGCGTGCCGCCGCAGGCGCCGCGCGGAGCCGTACAGCCGTAAGTGCGCGTATCGCTAGCGCTCGTGGTGCTCAGCGGGTAGCATACGGCTCGCATGATCGTCGGGGCGCACTCGATCATCTACAGCAGCAATCCCGAAGCCGACCGCGCGTTTTTCAGCGACGTCCTCGGCATGCCCAGCGTCGATGTCGGCGGGGGATGGCTCATCTTCGGCCTTCCGCCCGCGGAGCTGGCCGTGCATCCCGGCGAGAACGAGGTCCACGAGTTCTACCTGATGTGCGACGACATCGAGGCCTTCCTCGCCGAGATGAAGTCGCGCGACGTCGTTTGCGGCCCGATCCATCAGCAGCCGTGGGGCGCACTCACGCAAATCGTGCTGCCGGGCGGCGGGAAGCTCGGCGTCTACCAGCCGCGGCACGCCCGGCCGGAACCGATGCCATGAAGATCCTGATCGCCGACGACCACGCGCTGTTCCGCGACGGCCTGCGCAGTCTCCTCGGTACGCAGGGCCACGAGGTCATCGCCGAGGCCCGCAACGGACGCGAGGCCATCGAGCTGACGAAGGAGCTCAAGCCCGACCTCGTACTCATGGACCTCTCCATGCCGGAGATGGACGGCCTCACCGCGACGCGGACGCTCACCGCGGACGCGCCCGACGTGAAGGTCGTGATCCTCACCGCGTCCGACAACGACGCCAGCCTCTTCGACGCCATCAAGGCGGGCGCGCAGGGGTATCTCTTGAAGAACCTCGAAGCCGACGATTTCTTCAGCATGCTCGAGCGCGCCAGCCGCGGCGAGCCGGCGCTGACGCCGGCGCTCGCGCGCAAGCTGCTGCAGGAATTCGCTAAGCCGCCCGAGGCCGCGGCCGCCACCGACGACGAGGAGCTCACCGCGCGCGAGCGCGAGGTGCTGGAGCTGATGGTCGAGGGCGTCACGTCGAACCGCAAGCTCGCCAAGCGCCTCGGCGTCAGCGAGAACACGGTGAAGTTCCACGTGCGAAACATCCTGGACAAGCTAAGGCTGCACAACCGGGCCGAGGCGGTGGGGTATGCGCTGAGGAAGAAAATGGCGGAGAGCAGCTAGTACGCGACTCTCCTCGACGGCTGCCCCGGCACGACAGCCTCGATCTTCACCCTCGCGTCGACGGCGATCGCGCCCGTCTCCAGCACCTTCAGCGGATTGATGTCCAGCTCCGTGATCTCGGGGCAGATATCGATCAATGTTGACAATCTCATCAATATATCAAGCAATGCGTCAACATCGGCGGGCTTCGCGCCGCGCACGCCGCGCAGCAGCTTCGCCGCCCGGACCTCGGACACGATGTCCTCGGCGTCGACATCCGACAGCGGATGGATGCGGAAGGCCACGTCGGAGAGCACCTCCACGAGCGTCCCGCCCGCGCCGAAGACGACGACGTGGCCGAACGTCGGGTCCTGCGTCGCGCCGAGCATCACCTCCACGCCGCCCGGCACCATCTGCTGCACGAGCGCGCCGGTCATCGCGTCGCCGAGGCGCGACTGCAACTCGAGGTAGGCCTGGCGCACCTCGCGCTCGTCCTGCAGGTTCAGCTTCACCGCCCCGGCCTCGGTCTTGTGCAGCAGCGACGGCCCGAGCGCCTTCACCACGACCGGGAAGCCCATGCGCATCGCGGCCTGCACGGCGTCGAAGACGCTCGTCACCGACTCCGCGAGCGCCGAGGGGATGCCCGCGGCATGCAGCATGGCGATGACGTCGAGCGCGTCGAGCCAGCCGCCGCCGGCGGCGAGCTTGCGGTCGGCGATGGCCCGGAGCTGCTCGGCGTCGACGTCGTCGAACTTCCGCACGCTGCCGATCGGCCGCCGCCGCCACTCCGCGTACGCCGTCGCCCGCGCCAGCGCGTTCACGGCGCGCTCCGGAAACGCGAACGACGGCACCGGCGCCAGCACCGCCGGCGCGCCCGCCGCGGCCATGTACGTGGCCACGAGGGTCTTGTCGCCGTGCGGCTCGTTCGCCACCTCGCGGATGCGCCGGGCCACGACCTCGGCGTCCGTCGGCAGCACCGGGATGTAGATGATGATCACCGAGTCGACGTTCGGATCGGCGAGGAGGAGCTTCAGCGTACGCGCGTAATGCTCCGGCGTCGCCGAGGCGATCATGTCGATCGGATTGCCGAAGCCGGCGGCGGACGGCAGGAACTCGCGCAGCGCCGCGGTCGTCTCCTCGCTCAGCGCCGCGATCGACAGGCCGCTGGCCTCGCAGGCGTCGGCGGCGAGGATGCCGGGGCCGCCCGCGTTCGTCATGATGGCCACGCGGCGGCCGATCGGCAGCGGCTGATTGGCGAGCAGCGAGGCGATGTCGAACAACTCTTCGAGCGTGTCGGTGCGGATCACGCCGGCCTGCTTGAAGAGATCGCGCACGATGGCATCGCTCTGCGCGAGCGCGCCGGTGTGCGACGACGCCGCGCGCGCGCCCGAGGCGGAGCGCCCGGCTTTCACGGCCACGATCGGCTTCTTGCGGCCGACGCGGCGGGCGATCTCGCCGAACTTGCGCGGATTGCCGAAGCTCTCCAGGTAGAGCAGCATCACGTCGGTGTTCGGATCCTCGGCCCAGTATTGGATGAGGTCGTTGCCGGAGACGTCGACCTTGTTGCCGACGGAGATGAACGTCGAGAAGCCGATGCCGATGGTGCGCGCGTAGTCGAGGATGGCCAGGCCGAGAGCGCCGCTCTGGCTCGACATGGCCACGTTCCCGCGCGGCGGGAAGATGCCGGAGAACGTCGCGTGCATGCGCACGTTCGCGTCGGTGTTGAGCACGCCCATGCAGTTCGGGCCGACCATGCGCATGCCGGCGGCGCGTACTTTCTCGAGGATGCGCTGCTCCGCCTCGCGGCCGGCCGCGCCAGTCTCGCCGAAGCCGGCGGTGATGACGACGAGCGCGCGCACGCCCTTGGCCACGCAGTCGTCGACGACGCTCTCGACGTGCTTGGCCGGCACGGCGATGACGGCCAGGTCGACCGGGCCCTCGATCGAGCGCACCGAGGGATAGCACGGGACGAGATCGATCTCCGTCGCGTTCGGATTGACGGCGTAGAGCGAGCCGCGGAAGCCGCTGTCGCGGAGGTTGTGCAGGATCTGCGTGCCGAGCTGCGCGGCGTTGCGGCTCGCGCCGACGACCGCGATCGACTGCGGGGCGAAGATCGGCTTCATCGACGCGTAGGCGGCCTTCTGCGAGCGCTCGGCGTAGACGTTCGCCGACGCCTCGGTCGGCAGGATCGGAAAGGTCACGTGCACGGTGCCTTCGCTGGAGCGGCTGGTGGCGTCGAAGCCGCTGCCGAGGAAGACGTCGAGCATGCGCTGGTTCTCCGGCAGCACCTCGGCCTGGAACTGCGTGATGCCGCGCGTGCGCGCGACCTCGACGAGCTTCTCCAACAGCTTCGTGCCGATGCCGAGGCCGTGGTAGCGGTCGGCGATCGTGAAGGCGCACTCCGCGCAGTCCGGGCGGCGCGGGAAGGCGAAGTAGTGCGCGACGGCGATGACGTCGTCGCCGACCTCGCCGACGACGCCGAAGTCGTGAACGTAATCGACCTCGGCGGGCGAATAGCGCAGCGCCTCATCGGCGGTGCGCAGGTCGAAGAAGCGCGAGTAGAGGCTCTCCGTTGAGAGGTTGCCGAACATCCGCTTCAGACCGTCGGCGTCCTCGGGACGGACGGGGCGGATGCGGAGAGTCCTGCCGTTGCGCAGGACGACGTCGGATTCGAAGTGCGCGGGATAGTCGATGGTTTTCATTGTAGGTGTCAGACGACGACGACCTCTTTCCCCGTCACCTCGCCGACGAAGGCGGCCAGCTGCGCGTTCGTGAAGTCGTCCCAGCCGCGGCAGGTGTCGTGCTCGCGCTGCTGGACATCGCAGGCCAGCGGCATCTCGCGCACTTCCTGCCGCGCGATCTGCCAGCGATTCGCGATCTCTTCGATTTCCTCGCGCGTGGCCGACGGGTTTTTCTTCGCGATCCAGTCGTAGGCGCGGCGGAGCTCGCCGTCGCCGTAGCGGGTGAAGCCGGTGCAGAAGATGCCCCGATCCGCGGCGAGCTTGCACATCGAGGTCTCGCCGTCGTGCGACTCGAGCTCTTTGAGGAAGTTGTGCCGCAGGACGGCGATCGCCTTCGCGCGGCTGATCGGCTGCGGCGGCGGTGGCGCCGGCTCAACCTTTGGTCGAGGGCTGAGAAAGAGTTTTGCCATGTCGTTTGCCTCCGTAGCTGTAACCAAGATCGGCTACTCGTAACTCCTGGCCCGTCCGGGAGATCACACGTGCGTGTGATGAACGTCATAGGGCGATGTTCTCGGCGGGTTTGTACTCGCGGGCATGCTGAAACCGGTCGAGCTGGAGATCGAGCTGTTCTGCCGCGGGATGCGCATCGACGCGTCGTGCCACACGGGCGAGGACGGGCGGCGCATCGCCCGCACGCGCGCCGGGCTCGGTTCGGGGCTGGAGATCGTGATCCCGGCGCGGCGAAAGCCGATCTGGGTGAACGTGCCGGTGGTGGAGCCGTTCGCGCAGGCCTCGCCGCTGGCGCTGCACCAGTACGGCGGGCGCTACGTTGTGGTCGACGAGCGCCGCGGCGACGAGTACGAGGTGCGTATCCCGAGCGAGCCGGCGTGGTACTCGCGCAAGACGTCGAGCGGCATCGAGATGAGCCGCATCGGGGTGCTGCAGGGCAATTACCTCGGCGTGTACGTGTCGAACCGCTGCCTGTACTGGACGTGGTCGCCGTCGCTGGCGTGCAAGTTCTGCACGACGGGGAAGAACCTCGGCGAGGCCGAGGAGTCGCGGAAGAAGGTCGAGGACGTCGTGGAGACGGCCATCGCCGCGCGCGACGAGTCGGGCTCGGTGTTCACGCACTTCAACACCGGCTACCACTACGAGGACCGCGATGATCGCGAAATCATTCACGGCCTGCGGCAGTGCGAGCCGTTCGTGCGCGCGGTGCGCCGCCAGGTGGGCGGCTTCATCGGCGTGCAGGCGGTGCCGGTGCCGCGCGCGCAGTTCTACGAGTACGACGACCTGATCGAGGCCGGCTGCGACCACTTCTCGTTCTGCTACGAGTTCGAGGACCCGACGGTGTTCGCGGAGCTTTGCCCCGGCAAAGAGAAGACGATGGGGCAGAAGTCGTTCTTCGACGCGATGGAGTACACGGCCAAGCGCCTCGGCAAGGGGCGCGTGTCGGGCGAGATCATCGCCGGGCTGGAGCCGATCGAGTCGACGAAGCGCGGGATCGACCGCATCGTGAATGCCGGCGCGTTCCCGACGGTGTGCATCTTCCGTCCGACGATCGGCAGCGAGCTGGAGACCACGCCGCCGCCCGACCCGGAGGCGATGAAAGAGGTGTTCGCGCACGTCCACGCCGCTTGCCGCCGGGCCGGGATTCCGGTGGGCGTGCTGCCGATCGAGGTCTCGCTGGTCGTGCAGCCCGAGGAGGCGGCGGCGCTGGTGGAGCCGTCGCTGGCCGACCGCATCTATCAGATGAGGAACTGGGGGCTGCGGCAGCTGGCGAAGGGCTACGTGGCCTGGAAGCGGCGTCCTGCCGCGGCGTGACGCGCGTCACGCGCGGTCGGGACAAATCTCACAAACGTTGAGTCAGCCGTCGTTCAAGATGCGCCTGCCATGCGCGTGAGCGGCATTCGTTACCGGCGAGCCATCCTGTGCGCCACCGTTGCGCCGGTTTTCGTTTGCTCCCAAGTCGCCCTTCCGTCGATTGCAACCTGCTGCCCTCCGCATCCGGGCGACGGCGTGGTGAAGCTCGCGGCCGCGCATCGCTGCTGCGCGGCCGCCTCTTCTTCAGACGGCCTGGCGGGAAACGCGGGCAACGATCGAGTGTAACTCCTCCCACTCGATCGTTAGCCCGCGTTTCCCGCCTTTTTTACGGGCGCGTCCAATCTTCGACGACCAGATCGACGACGTTCGCCATTCGTTCGAAATCGGGGTCCGCGGAGACGAGCACGGCGCCGCGGTCGATGGCTGTCGCGGCAATCCAGAGGTCGTTGTCGCCGAATCCGAGCGTCGCCAGGTCGAAGTTCCGACGCCGGGCACGCTCGCGCGGGCCGAAGCGATCGAGTAGCGCGGACTTCAAGCGGGCATATTCGCCGGCAACGGAGGAGGAGATGGGAACCACGTCGATAAGGTTGAGAAATCGGTCGACGGCGAGCCAGTTGTTTTCGACGTGCTCGGATTTCGCGGCGCCATAGTACAGCTCACCGGCCACGATCATGGAAGTCACGGCGGAGCCAATTCGATGCAGCCGATCCAGTAGGCGCTGATCCTCCGCGATCATCCGGAAACAATGATTTGTATCGAGAAGGTGCAAACCGCTAGAACCTGCTCGGGGTACGTGTTCCTTCAACCAGAGCAATGATCTCTTCGAGATCGTCGCCGGTCCAGCGAATGTTCGCGCGCCTGATCTTTTCCGCCAACGTCAGGCGGCGCGGCTTCCGCGCCGGCGTTTTGCGCGCTTGCTTCTTCGGTTTGGCGGTTGCCGCTTTTGCCATCGCATCCATTCTAAAACGTTTCAGCGCCCGTGCCGAGGAGTCGCAAATCGCTAGAACTTGGTGGGCGTGCGCGTCGCCGCGACGATGGCCATCACTTCTTCGAGATCGTCGCCTGCCCAGCCGCTGACACTGCGCAACATCTTTTGTGCGGGAGTCAGGCGGCGCGGCTTCCGCGTCGGCGTCTTGCGCGCTCGCTTCTTCGGTTTGGCGGTTGCCGCTTTTGCCATCGCCCCCATTCTAAAACGTTTTCAGATACTCGATCAGCGCGCGCTGCTCTTCCGGTGTCAGCCGTGAGCCGAAGTAGTGGCCGTGGTCCTCGATGAAATCGGGGGCGCCGTTGAGGGCCAGCAGCTTCTCGGCGGGGTTCTTCGCTTTCATCAGATCGACCACGTCGCGGAGCGCGATCGCGCGCAGGTTGATGTTCGCGAAGAGATCGACCGGCGTCCCCTTCGGGATGCGCAGCTTGATCAGGCCGGCTTGCAGTGTGCTGTCGCAGCTCGTGCGTTTGATCGACTTCTCGCCGTCGCGCAGGGCGGGGTTGAACATCTTGTGCATGGCGTCCTCGAACGCGTCGACGCGGGCGGCGATCGACGGGTCGTTCGTCCGCTTCCCGACCGAGTTGTTGTGCAGCAGCGGCGCGCTCGCCCACACCGCGAGCAGCGAGGGCGGGCGGTAGTAGCCGTGGCCTTTCGGGATCGTGAAGCGGATCGGCTTCGACGGATCGACCGGGTTGTACAGCGTCACCGCGCCGGGCGACTGCAGGTTCTTGTACGTCATCGAGGAGAAGTCCTGCCAGATGTGGCCGGCGCCGGCGTTCGTCCCCATCGCCCGCTTGATATTCGTGCCGATGTTGAAGCGCCAGTCGTCGCAGACGACGGGATAGCGGTTCTCGTCGGCGAGGAAGTTGCCGATGAGGAAGTCGGGCTGGCTCACGTACGCGACCCACTTGGCCTTGCTCGCGGGATCGTGCTTCGTCTTCTCGTCGAGGCCGGGCGGCAGCTTGCTGGAGTGGCAGCGTGCGCAGTTCTCGGCGAAGAGGCGCCGGCCGAGGGGGAGTTTCGTCGCGTCGATGTACTGCGGCGGCAGCTTGAAGCCGTGCTGCGAGTCGAGGAACTTCGCGGCGTTCGGGATCCGGGCCATCGTCTGCTTGAAATCCTGGCAGTCCGTCTCCGCCTTCCTGATCACGAACGGCGACTGCGTCTTGCCGATGCCGAGGAGCACGTCCTCCGCTTCCATGCGCATCGCCCCGCAGGTGCCGATGTTCACGTAGACGCGCAGCGCCGCGCTCGCCGCGCCGATCGAGTCGGCGCCGTCCTTGAGGATGCGCGGCACCGCGCGCGTCGTGCCGTCGTTCATCGTCTCCGTGTGCGTCGGGCGCCACGACGTGATCGCGTAGATGCCGTTGATCGTGTTCGGATTGTCGATCCAGTCGAGGCTCAGCCGCGACGTGTCGGACGTCCCCGGCTGCTGCGTCTCGTACACGTGCCACAGAAAGTCCGACTGCCTCATGTGGCCCTCGAACATCCGTCCTTCGCGCAGGTACTGATTGCCGATCGTGCCGGAGAGGTTCTCCCACTTCGGATTCAGCGGATCGGCCGGCGGCCGGACCGGATTGAAGGCGATGTGGCAGGCGCCGCAGGTCATGCCGACGAGGTAAGGCGGCTCGTACTTCCGCGGGTCCCGAAAAAACTCCTCGGCGTTCCAGCGCCCGCGGTCGAACTTCGGGTTCGGCGAGAGGCGCAGCCCGATCACGCCGGAGGCGTAGGGGTCGCGGCAATCGTCCAGCCAGAGGCCGTAAGCATCCGGTGACGATGCCTGTCGGCAGCCGGGATCGTTGATCAGGCCGAAGTCGGCGAAGCGGCGGGCGCGGGCGCGGGAGTCGATGAAATTGAGAAGCGTGAAGATGACCCGCTGTCCCGTGGCCGCCTCGATGTCCGCGGTCTTCTTCTCCAGCGCCCGCCAGAAAAACGGATCGCCGCCGGTGTTGGGCTTGCCGTTATACGATGACGGATCTCCGCCCTGCCACAAGTACCACGTGCAGAGGCCGTCGACGAGGTCGGGGGCGTTTTGCGTCTGCTCGGCGAGGTAATCGGCGGGGATCTCGCCGGGGATGCCGCTGCACGTTTTCGTGTAGCCCGCGAAGCGGGCGTGCGGATCGGGCAGCGGCCCGGTGCGTTCGCGACATCCGGCCAGCAGCGCCAACGCAAGGATGGACATCGTGCGCGCGGTACTCATGCCCTCGTGACCCCGATCACCTGGAATTGTAGCCGGGGTCAGTTCGCGCATCGACTCGGGCCGCTACATTGAGCGCGATTTGGAGGTGCTCCGATGAAGCCGAATCTCATCCTCGTCCCGACAGACTTCAGCGAGCCCGCCGCGCACGCGCTGCGCTTCGCCGGCCGCCTCGCCGAGCGTTTCGGCGCCACCGTGCGGGTGATGTACGCCAACTACTTCGTCCCGCCCGTCGACTTCTCCGCCAGCGCCGCCGTCGAGTACGCGCTGACCAGCGACGAGGCTGCGGACGAGGCCAAGAAGCACCTCATCCGCATCGCCAGGGAGATCCTGCCGAAAGGCGTCGCCTTCGAGACGCGCGTCGTCATCGACTCCCCCGTGCCGGCCATCATCGACGAGGCCCGCAGCTGCAACGCCGACCTCGTCATCATGGGCACGCACGGGCGCACCGGGTTCCGCCGGCTCGTGGTCGGCTCCGTCACCGAGTCGGTCATGCGCGTGATCAACGTGCCGCTCATCGCCATCAGCCCGCTCACCGACGAGCGCCGCATCGCCGCGTCGCTCTCGCGCGTCGTCTGCGCGGTCGACTTTTCGCCGGAGTCGCGCGAGGCCCTGCGCGTCTGCGCCGCCTTGGCCGACGCGCCGTTGTCGAAGATCGTCGTCGTGCGCTGCCTCGACACCGAGACCCCGCAGGAGGCCGCCGACGAGATCGTCCGCCTGCAGGAGTGGACGCCGGCGGACCTCGTCGAGCGCTGCACCTACAAGCTCCTCCCCGCCGATCATCCGGCCGAGCAGATCGTGGAGCTCGCCAAGCTCCTCTACGCCGATCTCATCGCCGCCGGCTACGCGACGAGGGGCGGACAGACGACCGAGCGGGTCGTGCCGCGGAGCAACTGCCCGGTGCTCGTCGTGAACGAGATGGCGGTGCTGCACGCGACCGCGGAGGCCGAGCTGGCCACGGCGTAAGAGAGTGCTGAGGACTGAGGACTGAGTGCTGAGCCTGGCGGGCGTGGCGCGATCGTGCCCGAGCGCAGCCTCAGTCCTCAGTCCTCAGTCCTCAGTCCTCGTGACTATCATCACACCCCGTTGTGCCTAGAGTCATCCGCTCCCCTTTGTGCCCCGCGCATCATGCAAAGCACGGAGGTGCAGCCATGTGTCTCGGCATTCCGGGCCAGGTCATCGAGGTCAAAGGCGACGTTGCCAGCGTCGATTTCTGGGGCATTCGCAAGGACATCAAGCTCGAGATCCTCGAGACGCCGGTCTTTCCCGGCGACTACATCGTGAACCACGCCGGCTACGCCATCCGGCGCATCGCGCCGGCCGACGTCCTCGACACCCTGGCCATGTACGAGGTCGTCCTCTCCGAGTCGGGCGAGGATCCGATCCTGGCCGAGCTCTCCTGCGAGCTCGAGCTCGAAACGGTGTGACATGACGGCGCCCATCCGCGTCGCGCTCCTCACGTCGCGGCACGCGCCCGCGATCGAGCCGCTCCTCGGCGATCCCGACCGCGGCGCCGTCTACGACATCGTCTGCGTCCTCGGCAGCGACACCGAGCTCGAGCAGGCCCCGCTGCTGGCGGCCGCGAACATCCCTCTCGTCCTCCGCCCCATCCGCCGCATCCTCGGCGAGCGCGACCTCTCCCTGCGCAACCTCCGCGCCCGCGAAGACTACGACCGGGAGACGGCGGAAATCCTGAAATCCTTCCAGGCGGACTGGGTCGTCCTGGCCGGCTACCACTTCATCGTCACCGAGCCGCTGCTGGCCCTCTTCCCCGACCGCGTCGTCACCCTGCACGAGGGCGACCTCACCCTCACCGACGAGAACGGCCGCCGCCGCTACACCGAGCTTCACTCCGTGCGCCGGGCCATCTTCGCCGGCGAGCGGGAGACGCGCAGCTCGCTCTTCTTCGTCACCGACCGCGTCGGCGAGGGGCCGCTCTTCCTTCTCAGCCGCCCCTACCCGGTCGCGGAGATCGCCGCGGACGGCCTGGCCTGGGGCGCGTACGACCTCGTCAACGACTACGTCAGCGTCCACCGCGACTGGATGGTGCGCTCGGCGTGGGGCGAGATGATCTCGCGGGCCATGGGCTTCATCGCCGCCGGCACGATCCGCGTCGCCAACGACGTGGCCTGGGTCGACGGCGTGCCCGGTCCCTGCCGCATGGGCGAAGCGCCGCACGCCTGCCACGTGCTCAAGGGCGAGATCGAGCGCGGCATCCCCGCCACCTGTCCATTCATCGAATCGTGAGGCCGGCCATGACAACGTTCGAGCTCGACTACGCCCCGCATCCTGCCGTCGTGTGGGAGATCACGCGCGCGTGCGGACTGCACTGCCAGCACTGCCCCATGGGCGCGGAGCCGCAGCGCAGCCCGCTCGAGCTGTCGACGTACGAGGGCTACAAGACCATCGACCAGATCGCCGCGCTGGAGCCCTCGCGTTTCGTCATCAGCGGCGGCGATCCCCTCGAGCGCGAGGACGTGTTCCAGTTCATCGAGTACGCGAAGCGGCGCGGCCTCGATCCCGCCGTCGCCCTCAGCCCGACCTCGGAGCTGACCCAGCAGGCCGTCGGCGCGATGGCCCGCAAGGGCGCCTCGCGCATCGTCATGAGCCTCGACGACACAACGCCGCTGCGCCACGACGCCTTGCGCGGCATCCCCGGCACGTTCGCCGCCACGCTCGACGCCATCGTCTGGGCGGCCGAGGCCGGCATGGCCGTGGAGATCAACACGCTCGTCTCGCGCCGCAACGCCGCGCATCTGCCCGAGCTGCTGGAGATGATCGCGACGCTCGGCGCCGACGCCTGGAACCTCTATTTCCTCGTGCCGATCGGCGGCGCGACGACGGTGGACGTTTTGACGGCCGAGGAGGTCGAGCGCGTGTTCGACTTCATCGATGGCGCTGCCGAGTCCATCAAAGTCCGCGTCATCGAGGCCCCGCACTACCGCCGCCACCGCCTGCAGAAGACCTCCGGCGAGTGGCCCGACTTCACCGGCTATCAGCCCGACGACGGCGCGCCCGTGGCCACGCACGACGCGCGCGGCATCATCTTCATCTCCCATCGCGGCGAGGTCCGCCCGAGCGAGCTCCTCCCCCTCTCCGCCGGCAACCTCCGCTACCGCAACCTCGGCGCAATCTTCCGCGGCGGCGATCTCTTCGTCGCCCTCCGCGATCCGCGCAATCTCAAGGGGAAGTGCGCCCGCTGCGAGTACGTGCGCATCTGCGGCGGCTCGCGAGCGCGCGCGTACGCCGCCAGCGGCGACGTCTTCGGCTCCGATCCGCTCTGCGCGTACGAGCCGGGGCATTAGACGGTCCGGCGCACGGTTTCCGTATTTCAGTCGTGCCCCGCCTGATCCTTCCCCTCCTCCTCATCGCTACCGCCGCGCTCGCTCAGCCCGAGGTCGCCGTCTCCACGCCGTCTTACGGGCCGGCGCCGGGCGACCAGATGGCGCCGAAAGTGGCGACGAATGGCAGCGACTTCCTCGTGGCCTGGGACGACTACCGCGGCACCGGTGCCGTCTATGCGCAACGCGTCAAGAGCGATGGAACCGTGCTCGACGGAACAGGCATTCGCGTCGCGGACGGGGGCACGCTCTTCGATGTCTTCCGTGCCGGCGGCGCCTACACGCTGATCCTGACGTCGAGCGCGGTCGTCTCCACCGCGCGCATCGACGACGACGGCGTGCTCATCGAGCCTCCGCACACCGTGATGAGCGGCGTCTACGTGCGCGCCGCGGCGTCGAACGGAACGCGCATCGTCCTCGGCGACTCCGACGGCGTCACGATCCTCGACGAGCGCGGGCATCTGCTCGAGCGCGAAGTCCTATCCCCGCCGCCGGCCTATTGGATCGGACTCGGATCGAACGGATCGACCTTCCTTCTCGTCACCGGCACGTACGTGTACTCGCGCAACAGCGTGCACTTCATCGCCCTCGACGCCAACGGCCGCCCCACCGGCACGCCCTCGCAGCTCGACGACGCCGCGGGCGGCGATCGTCCGGTCATCGCCTCCGACGGCGACGGCTACCTCGTCGTCTATTTGCGCAACGGCGGCGAAGAGGTCGCGGTGAACGTCGATCGCGCCGGCGTCGTGAAGTCGGTGAGCACGCTGCCGCCGAATTCGTTGTACTTCGCCACCGGCGCGATGCAATGGAGCGGGAGCTCGTACCTCCTCGCGGCGTTCAGTTACACGATGAACCAGATGGCCGTCACGACGATCTCGCGCGACGGCGCGCTCGGGCCGGCGTACGCGCTCGGGCAGGCGACACCCGGCGCCGTCGACGTGCCGGGCATGGCCTGGAGCCCAGGCCAGGCATTCATCGCCTGGACCGCGGGCAACCAGTCAGATCCGAATGGATGGGAAGTCGTGGGCGCATTCGCCGCCGCCGACGGCCGCGTCGGCACCGCTCCGATCACCATCCCGAGCAGCGCGAACGCGCAGCGGTGGCCGGCCATCGCCAGCGGCGGCGTGAACGACCTCGTCGTCTGGAACGAAAATTTGTCCGACGTCTACGCCGCGCGCGTCACGCGCGGAGGTGTCGCGCTCGACGGCGCCGGCATCCTCGTCGCGCACGGCGCCTATCAGCCTCGGGTCATCTTCGACGGCGAGGCCTACCTCGTCGCCTGGCTCACCAACAAAGGCATCCACGCCCAGCGCGTCGACGGCGCCACCGGCGCGCTCGTCGGCGGCAGCACGACGCTCTTCGATGCCTGCGCGCCGAGCTTCGACCTCGGCCACGACGACGTGGGCGTCCTCCTCGTCGTTCACGATTGCAGCAACCAACTCTTCGCGCAGCGCGTCGGCGTGGCCGGCCCGGTCGGCGGTCCCGTGCGGATCACCCCCTCCGACATGCCCAGCGGTTATCCGCGCATGGCCTGGAGCGGCAGCGAGTGGCTGATCGTGTGGGACAAGCTCATCGTGATCCCGACGCTCGGCCCCGTCACCATCTACCGCGGCAACGTCTACGCGGAGCGGCTCTCCAGCGCGCTCGCCGTGATTGATGCGCAGCCGATCGCCCTGGCCGTCTCGCCGCCGACCTGGAACACGAGCGAGTGGCAGCCGATCGTCGCCTCCGACGGCCGCGACTTCCTCGTGGCCTGGACCCGGCAGTGGGCGGATGCCGACGGAACCGGCATGGGCGTTCGCTCCCGTCCCGTGCACGCGGACGGCAGCGTCGGCGAGCCGGCGCAGCTGGTCGAAGGAGAGGCGTACGTGCACAGCGTCGTCTGGGACGGCACGCGCTACGCGGTCGCCTACGACATCGCCCGCGCCGACCACTCGCATCAGCTCGAGCTCACGCACGGCGGCGACCGCGTCGTCATCAGCGCCGGGCCGGAGCAGCACGACGTGGCCCTGGCCATCTCCGGCGGCACGCTCCGCGCCGCGTACGCGCGAGTGGCGCCCGAGCCGCTCTACGGCGGCGTCTTCCGCGTCTTCGTGCGCGACTTCACGGCGCGCCGGCGGGCGGCGGCGCGCTAGGAGTCCGAGATCGTCACTCTCGTCGGGCCGGCCAGCGCGTCGGGCACCGTCTGCACCTTCGCATCCGGCGACGGCTCGACCACCGGCTCCTTCCCGTCCGCGACGCGTCGCAGGCTGAGAAGGAATCGCACGTTCTCGTCGTGGCGGCAGCCGTCGGCCATCAGATAGAGCGCCGCCTCCGACATCCCGAGCTTCTGCGCGAGTGCGGTCATCACCTCTCCCGCCTGCGATTTCGCGCCGGCCGCGGCGGCCTTGTCGTAGACCGCCACGAAGTCGCTGATGCCGCGCATTCCCAGCTCGCGCGCGCCGCCGATCTTGTCGCGGAAGTTGAGGGTGAGGATGGCCTGGTCGACCCAGTCGATCACGCGCTTGATCGGATAGAGCGAGCGCATCGACAGCTCCAGCGGGTCCTGCATGGCCAGGTGCTGCACGGAGGAGACGCCCATCTCGTCGAGGAGATCGGCGGCCGAGTCGTCGACCCCTTCGACCATGCCGAGGGGCAGCTCGGTGGCGGCGTTCTGATTGGCCTGGAAGAGCTCGACCGCTTTCTTGCGGATGAACCCCAGGGCCCAATCGTGGAAGAAGCCGATCATGAACAGCATCATCTTCGTGGTGATGTTGCCGTCGGCATTGGGAGTGAAAAAGGCGCTCCCCGACGAGGCGATCAAGCCGATCAGAATGGCGATGGCCGACTTGATGGCGCTGTTGACCAGGAACCGCGGCGAGAGCGCGTGCGCGTTCAGCCGCCCGACCAGGAAATACAGCGTGGCCACGTACGCGCCGTAGCCGGCGTAGACGATCCCTTCGACGCCTTTGGCCTCCACGTCGCCGGTTTGCTCGACGACGGCCACGATGAGAAAGACGCCGGTGAGCAGCAGCGCTCCGGTCAGCCAGGAGACGAGCGACGGCTCGAACTTCGACGGATCGGTGACGTTCGAGTCATTCTCCGCCGCGGCCGCGGCGAGCCGATGCAGCTCGTCCCGCTGCCGTTCATAGCGCATCCGCTGGCTGGAGACGTAGTTGACCAGACCGACCAGTCCGGGCAGCGCCGCCAGCCCGAAGAAGATCAGTTGCTCGGCGGCGGGCGTGTGCTTCGGCGGATGAAACGCGCGCACGATCAGCGGCGACGCGGCGAAGAGAGTCACCACGATCAAAAGGAGTGTCTGGCGGGCGACAGCGGCTGCCTGGAGCATCGTGTTCCTCGCGAATTGTGGATTGAAGTCCCGATTGTACACGGAACTTTGCCGCGTCCAAGGGTGTTATACTGTCCGATGTCGAGGAACCTTCCTCGGCTACCAGCGCGGTCGAACTAAGTCTCCGGCGCTGGGCTCACCCTCCTTAGCCAACCATTCCGCGGCCGCGCCTGCCACGCCGCTCCGCACAAGGAGTCTTGATGAAGCTACACATCGGAAATCTGCCCAAGAACCTGACCGAGCCCGAGCTGACCGATCTCATCACCCCGTTCGCTCAGCCGACCTCGGTGGAGATCGTGAAAGACCCCAGCGGCGCGTCGCGCGGCTACGCCTTCGTCGTCCTCACCGACGCCGAGCAGGGGAAAGCCGTGACGACCGGCCTCGACGGCAAGGAAGTCGGCGGCCAGACTCTGAAGGTCGGCGAAGCGCGTCCGCGCAAGGGCGAAGCTCCGCGGGCGACGGCATGAAGGTCATGAAGGTCAGAATCCCGAAGATTCCGGTGTCGGAGTTGAACCTCCGCAAAGCGGCGGCGCGGCTTTTGACCACGAAGCTCGTGTCGCCCGAGATCTTCTACATCCAGCGCGAGCTCGGCTCGACGGCGACGCAGGACGACCTCGACGCGAAAGTCGTCGCCGTCCGGTCCATGCCGTGGGCCAGCATCGTCATCCCCGACTAAATCGTGGAGCGCCGGCGTTCGCGCCGGCGCTCTCAAGTGTGGCGCGGACTTCAGTCCGCGCGGGCGGGATGAATCCCGCCCCACATGAGCGCTTCGATGCGCGCGCGTTTCCAGTCCCGGCGCGCTTCGCGCATGTGCTGGCGCGCCTTCCGGCGCATCCCGCGCTCGCGCCACAACGCCAACGCCTCGTCGAGATGCGCTTTCGCGTCGGCGACGCGGCGGCGGATGTCGGACGCGATCTTCTCGTCCGCCCCGGCCAGGTGCGGCTCGACGCTGCTGACCTCGGCGTGGAATCGCGCCTGCTGCACCTGCGGCGGCGTCGTGGAGCGGAGGCTGCCGGCCAGACCCGTCGCGCGAAGCGCGCGGATGAACCACTTGGCCGGGTCCCACTGATACCAGCGCAGGCCGTTGCGAAAATCGGCGGGGAAGCGGTGGTGGAAGCTGTGGTAACCCTCGCCGAGGGTCAGCAGCGCGACTGCCCAGTTGTCGCGGGCGGAGACGTCGGCGTTGTACGTCCGCTTGCCGGCGTAGTGAGCGAGCGAGTTCACGAAGAACGTCGTGTGATGAACCACCGTCAGGCGGAGGAACGCGCCCCACAGCAGTCCGGCGATCGGATCGCCGAACATCGCCCCGATCGCCGCCGGCAATCCGAAGCCGCCGACGATGAGGATCGTCCGATACCAGCGGTGCTGCCACATCACCACCGGGTTCTTCATCAGGTCGGAGGCGTTCGCCGCGTAGTCGGGAGCGTCATGGCGGTAGAAGATCCAGACGATGTGCGCCCACCAGAAGCCGCGCTTGATGCTGTAGGGATCCCAGTCGCGGTCGACGTGCTGATGATGGAGGCGGTGGCTCGACGACCACTGCAGGATCGAGTTCTCCGCGGCCATGGCCCCGAAGATCGCGTAGAGGATCTGCACGGCCGGCGAGGCCTCGTAGCTCTTGTGCGAGAAGAAGCGGTGATAGCCGGCGCAGACCGACATACCGACGAGGCCGTACATGCCCACCGCCAGCAGCGGCATCCAGAGGTGAAAGCCGTGCATGGCCGTGTAGACGGCGGTCCCGGCGATGCCGAGGATGGGAGTGAGAATGAGGAAGATCATCGGGATGACGTCGATCCCGCCGGCCTTCGCGGCGTCGCATTGCAGTTGACTCATGCCCCGAGCAACCGGCAATCAGGTGCGCTTATTACCCGAATGTAATATTTCTCATATACTCGCCGCATCCATGTTCCTGAGTCGACGGGAAGCGCTCTACCGCTGCGCCGCCCTCGGACTGCTGACCGCGGCGTCAGACGTGCTCGAGGCCTTCGCCATCGAGCCCAACCACCCCACCGTGACCGCCGACCTCGGCCCGTTCTACCGCAAGCATTCGCCGGAGCGGAGCTCGCTGCGCATCAGCGGCGATCCCGGCCTGCCCCTGAAGGTGCGCGGCCAAGTCTTCGACGCCCGCGGCAATCCCCTCCCCGGCGCGCGCATCGAGATCTGGCACACCGACAACGCCGGCCTCTATGACCTCAAAGGCTTCCGCTACCGCGCCCAGCTCACGGCCGGCGCCGACGGCTCGTACGGGTTCGAGTCGATCATGCCCGGGCACTACCCCGACCGCGTCGCCCAACACGTGCACTATCTCGTGCGCGCGCCGGGATCGAAGCCGCTCGTGACGCAGCTCTGCTTCGCCACCGATCCGGCCTGGGGCGGAGACCCGGCCAAAAACTACAAGCGCGATCCGATCATCCCCTCGGCCGAGCTCATACGGCCGGTGACGCTGAGCGGCGATCCGAAAGACGTCGTCGCCAACGTGACGTTCGATCTCGAGCTGGAGCGCGCGTGAGGTTTTTCGCCGCGGCGCTGCTCCTCGCCGCGACGGCGCGCGACGTCGCCGTGATCAAGAGCGCCCGGCCGAATTTCGCCACGATCTCCAGCGACGGCGCGCTCATCGCCGTGGCCACGGACGACGCTCTCCGCGTCTATCGCACCGCCGACGGCAGCGTCGTCCGCGAGTGGAGCGCCGCCGCGAAGCCGTCGTCGTTCGCGTTCTTCCCGCGCGGCGACCGCCTGGCGCTCGGCTATCCGGACGGCCGGCTCAGCGTGGTGAAGATCGCTGACGGGGCCGAGACGCAGTCGACGAAAGCGTCCGCGCAGATCGACGGCATCATCGTCGCTGACGACGGCAAGCGCCTCGCCTTCGCCACCACGCTGACAGCGGGCGGCCGCCCGTACCTCTGGACACTTGGCAGCGCCGCGCCGGTTCCGCTGCCGGGCCCCGAATTCGGCGTCGTCGAAGGGGCCGCCTTCTCGCCCGACGGAAAGCTCATCGCCGTCTGCGCCGACGACACGACGATCACGATCGCCGACACCGCCGACGCGCACGTCGTCAAGCGCATCGACTCGCTGGAGATGGCCGCGTTCGCCGTCGCGTTCTCGCGCGACGGCAAGCGCCTCTACGCCGGCGGCGCCGCGCGCGAGCTGATCGTCTTCGACACCGCGACGTGGCGGGAGATCGCGAAGTTCCCGGCCGAGGCGCACTTGATCACGCAGCTCGACGTGTCGCCGGACGGCAAGCGCCTCGCCGCCGGCGAGCGCCCGCCCGAGGGAGGCGACGCGCCCGGAACGTTCGTCGTGTGGGACGTGAGCGCCGCCGCGCCGCGCGAGCTGCTGCGCCAGCGCAACAGCCTCGGCGCGACCGGACGCTTCGCCGCGTCGGGCGACTTCGTCTACGCCACGAGCAGCGACGACGGCCTTCACTTTGTGAGGAGTCACTGATATGCGTCAAAAACTTCTAGCCGTCGCCCTCGCCTTCCTCGCCGCGCCGAGCGTCCTCGGATGGAACGCCACCGGCCACGAAGCGGTCGCCGCCATCGCCTGGGACAACATGACCGCGCACGCCCAGGATCGAGCGATCGCCACCCTGATGCAGGCGCCGAAGAATGCCTGCCTGCTCGACCTCTTCCCCAACGATCACCGTCCGCTGAAAGCGCGGCAGCGCGAGTTCTTCATCCGCGTCGCCACGTGGGCCGACCTCGTCCGGCCGACCAAGGACAAGATCACGGGCGCGCCGGACACGCGTCCGTGCACGCAATACCACCACGCCGAGTGGCATTTCTTCGACCATTTCTGGTCCGGGACTTCGGGCGCGAGCGGCATGACCGCGCCGATGACCCGCACGGACATCCCGCCGGCCACGACGAACGCCGTGGAACGGCTGGAGCACTTCAAGCCGCTCGTGGCCTGTAAGACCGCGCCGTGCGTCGATGCACCCGATCAGCAGGCGCTCGATCTCGCCTGGATCATCCATCTCGTCGGCGACATTCACCAGCCGCTGCACAACGCCGCCCGCGTGACGACGGTGGCCGGCGAGGAGCAGGGCGACCGCGGCGGCAATCTTTTCGCGCTGGACAAAGACCACGGTCCGCCGGTCCTGCACAGCTTCTGGGACGGCATCGTCAGCGACGTCATCCCGCGGCCGAAGGGTGAGAAAGAGATCCCCTACATCGACCACGTCATCGCCAGGATCGAGCACGATCATCCGAGATCGTCGGTGACGACTCTCAAGCCCGGCGATTTCAACGCCTGGTCCGAGGAGGGCGTGGCCACGGCGGAGCGGATCGCCTATCCGGCCTCGCTGCAGCGCGGCAAAGTGCCGGGCGGCTCGTACCGCCAGACGGTGTTCAAGGCAGCCGACGAGGCCGTCGCCACCGCCGGCTACCGCCTGGCCGATCTGCTGAGCTCCATCCTCGACTGACGCTACGGCACCTGCTGAATCCGCACGTTCCCGACCATCACCGCGCCGGCGGCGTTCGCCTCCGTCACGTGCGCGCCCTGCATGCCGTTGCTCGGGACGAACGTCACGTCGATGTCCGACGTCGGCGTCAGCGCCAGGCGCGCGAGCTGGTTCGTGATGTCCCAGAACAGGTGATCGAAGCCGGGCTTGGCGGCCGCGGCGTGATCGTGCTCGTCGAAGACGCCGAAGAGGTTCAGCGTGGCCACGTAGGCACGGCGCGACGGCGTTTTCCTCGGCGCGATGTAGACGTCGTACGTCACGCCCGGCGGCGCCTCGAAGGTGACGTCGTCGAGGATCAGCAGCGTCCGTCCGCTCGGGAACTCCGCACCCGGCGGCATGGCCATGGCCGTCGCCGACAGCAGCTTCGCGGTCTGGCGCTGGGGATGGACGGACATCACGCGTCCGTGCAGCCGCGTCGGCTTGCCGACGGCGGCCGGCGCGGCCGGCGCTGTCAGCGCCGAGGGCGGCGGCGGCGCGGGCGCGGCTGCGATTGCGGTTTCGGCCGCGGCGAACTCCGCCACCGGCGGCGGTCCTTGCCCGCAGTCGTTGAAGTTCGCGTACGTGTAGTCGACGACGCCGGGCGCGAAGAGATCCTTCACCGCCATCGTGACTTCTTTCCCGTTCTCGTCGACGAACTGCCAGGTCTGGTTGAACCAGCTGTCAGGCTGGCCGAGGTTGTCCTTCGCCCACTGCAGCGTGATCGGCTGTCCTTTCGCCTTCTGCAGCATCCAGCATTGCCACAGCCGGTCGATGTTCGCGTGATGCATGTAGAAAACGGGGTCGAGCCCGGCCACCGGCACGATGCCCATGTCCGGGGCCGCGCAGTTGAAGCCTGTGCCGCAATGCATCAGTCCGTGTGGCTGCTGCTCGAGCTGTTGGCTGAAGGATGTGAAGCTCGGCGCTTTGAAGGCCTGCTCGGCGCTGGCAAGTTTCGGATCGATCGACGTGGCGTTGGTGTTGAGACCGGGAGTGCGGAATTCATCGTAGAGCGATCCGGTGGACGTGCCGCGCACGAGCGCGGGAACGGCCACGCCGTGCTTCGGCCCAAGCTCGTTGTAATAGTCCCAGTACGGAAGCGCGAACTGCGGATCGCCCGAGGCTTTGCGAAGGATGCGCTCGAAAAAGATCAGGTACATCCGGTGCCACGGCAGGAACTGCATGTTGATCGATCCGCGCGGCGAGTGCTGGCAGGTCCCCCAGATGTCGTCGGTGAAACCGTCGTTCGGGACGACCGAGTCGGTAACGTGGTTGTAGTAGTGGAGGCAGACGTTTTTCGGCACGGCCCCGGCGCAGCGCTGGGGCGCGACCACCGTCTTGAAGTTCGCCGCGGTCGTGGCGGCGTGCTTGCCGGTGCCGAGATAGCCGTGCGTCGCCGACCAGTACGCCCAACTCGTGCGGAAGTCGGCGGACATCGGATTGGCGGTGCTGCGCGACTTCATCGCCGTCACGGCGTCCTGCAGCGCCTTGACCTTCGCCGGATCCTTGACGAACTGCGACGCCGGAATGCGCGTGAATTGCTGGGCGAACAACGCCGGCGCGGCGGCAAGAGCGAGCACAACCGCAGTGAGTGAACGCCTGAAGCTCATCATCGCCTCCTTCTCCTATTGTATGGAGTGTTCCGTGGGAGGCGAGTCCCTACCCTGCCCTACGCTTCCGGCCCCTTCCGCTCCGCCAGGTATTGGTACATCTGCCAGCGCGCGGTCACGTCGTGCTGGGCGGCCTCGAGCAGCTCCTTCGAGTGCTCGTCCTCGTGCTTGAGGAGCTGGTTGAAGCGGTTCTCCATCCGCAGGAACTGCTCGACGGGGAGCTTGAGGCCGCGAGAGTCGAGCTGCATCGGGTTCTGGCCGTCTTCGATGCGCATCGGGTTGTAGCGGTAGAGCAGCCATTGCCCTGAGTCGACCATCGCCTTCTGGTGCTGCAGGGCCGTGGCCATCTCGATACCGTGGGCGATGCAGTGGCTGTAGGCGATGATCAGCGACGGGCCGTCGTACGCTTCCGCCTCGATGAACGACTTCAGCGTGTGCTCGTCCTTCGCGCCCATGGCCACGCTGGCCACGTAGACGTTGCCGTAGGTCATGGCGATCAGGCCGAGGTCCTTCTTCGCGGCCGGCTTGCCGGCGGCGGCGAACTTCGCCACGGCGGCGCGCGGCGTCGACTTCGACATCTGTCCGCCCGTGTTCGAGTACACCTCCGTGTCGAGCACGAGCACGTTCACGTTGCGGCCGCCGGCGAGCACGTGATCGAGGCCGCCGAAGCCGATGTCGTAGGCCCAGCCGTCGCCGCCGACGATCCAGACGCTCTTTTTCACCAGCACGTCGGCGATGGCCAGGAGCTGCTGCTCGTCGGTGGGATCGAGCTTGTGCATGCGCGTCTTCAGCTCGGCGCGGCGGAGGCGCGCTTTCAGGATCTCGACGCGCTTGCGCTGCTCGGCGATCTCCGCCTCGTCCTTCTGGTCGCTGGCGAGAATTTCGGAGGCGAGGTTCTCGCCGACCTCGGACGCCACGCGCTTCAGCAGCTCGATCGCGAACTCGCGCTGCTTGTCGAGCGAGAGGCGGAAGCCGAGGCCGAACTCGGCGTTGTCTTCGAAGAGCGAATTCGCCCAGGCCGGGCCGCGGCCGTCGGCGTTCGTCGTCCACGGCGTCGTCGGCAGGTTGCCGCCGTAGATCGACGAGCATCCCGTGGCGTTGGCGACGACGATGCGGTCGCCGAAGAGCTGCGTCATCAGCTTGAGGTACGGCGTCTCGCCGCAGCCGGAGCAGGCGCCGGAGAACTCGAACAGCGGCTGGGCGAGCTGGATGCTGCGCAGCAGGTTCGGCTGGATCCTGCTGCGGTCGAACTCGGGGATGCCGAGGAAGAAGTCCCAGTTCTTCGTCTCCTGCTCGCGCAGCGGGACCTGATCGGCCATGTAGAGCGTCTTGCGCGCCGGCTCGCTCTTGCTCTTGGCCGGGCAGACATCGACGCAGATCGCGCATCCGGTGCAATCCTCGGGGGCGACCTGGATCGTGTAGGCGAGGCCCTTCCAGTCCTTGTGGATCGGCTTGAGCGTTTTGAACGACGACGGCGCCGACTGCAGCACCGCTTCGTCATAGGCCTTGATGCGGATCGCGGCGTGCGGGCAGACCATCGCGCACTTCCCGCACTGGATGCAGCCGGAGACGTCCCACACCGGGATCTCGTTGGCGAGATTGCGCTTCTCGTACTTCGTCGTGCCCGAGGGGAACGTCCCGTCGCACGGCAGCGCCGAGACCGGGATGCCGTCGCCGCGGCCGGCGATGATCTCGAAAACGACGTCGCTCACGAACGAGGGCGCGTGCGCGGGCTTGCGCAGCACGCCGTCGCCGTCGAGCGACAGCGATCCCAGCGAGACCACCTCGCGCAGGTTCTCGATCGTGGCGTCGATCGTGTGGAGATTCATGTCGACGATCTTCTGCCCCTTGCGCTTGAACGTCTTCCGCACCGCGTCGCGGACGGCGTCGAGGGCGGCGTCGATCGGCAGCACGTTCGTCGTGGCGAAGAAGGCCACCTGCATGATCGTGCTGATGCGGTTGCCGAGCCCGCACTCGCGCGCCACTTTCGTGGCGTCGATCAGGTAGAGCTTCGCGCCGCGCTCCTGGAGGTCGTTCAGGAACTTCGGCGGGAACTTCACGTCGCTCGGCGCATTGAGAAGGAACGTGCCGCCTGGCGCGAGGTCCTTGGCCATGTCGATGCGCTCGAGGAACTGCGGCTGGTGGCAGGCGATGAAGTTGGCGCGGTCGATCAGGTACGTCGAGCGGATCGGCCGCGGCCCGAAGCGGAGGTGCGACACCGTCACCGTGCCGGCCTTCTTGGAGTCGTAGACGAAGTAGCCCTGCACGAAGCGCGAGTCGCCGATGATCTTGCAGCTGTTCTTGTTCGCGCTGACCGTGCCGTCCGAGCCGAGGCCGTAGAACATGGCCCGGATCACGTCGTCGGGCTCGGTGGTGAAGAACGGATCGTAGGGGATGCTGAGGTGCGTCACGTCGTCGGTGATGCCGACGGTGAACGGCCCGCGCGCGTGCGGGTTGGCGATGAAGTCGAAGACGCCCTTGACCATGGCCGGCGTGAACTCTTTCGACGACAGGCCGTAGCGGCCGCCGGCGACGCGCGGGCGCAGCGGCGAGTCGTAGAGGGCGTTGACGACGTCGAGGAAGAGCGGCTCGCCCGCGGCGCCCGACTCCTTGGTGCGGTCGAGCACGGCGATGGCCTGCACCGTCTTCGGCAGCGCTGCGATGAAACGCGCGGAGTCGAAGGGGCGATAGAGCCGGACCTTCAGCAGGCCGACCTTCTCGCCTTGCAGCGCGTCGACGGTCTCGTGCGCGGCCTCGCAGCCGGAGCCCATCATGACGACGACGCGCTCGGCGTCAGGCGCGCCGTGGTACTCGAACGGCGCGTAGGCGCGGCCGGTGACGCGCGCGAAGCGCTCCATGGCTTCGACGACGATGTTCGCGCAGGCGCCGTAGAACGGGTTCGCGCGCTCGCGGGCCTGGAAGAAGACGTCGGGGTTCTGGGCCGTGCCGCGGATGACCGGGCGGTCGGGGGTGAGGGCGCGGGCGCGGTGATCGAAGACAAGCTCGAGGTCGATCATGGCCCGCATCTGCTCCTCGCTCAGCTCGACGATCTTGGCCACCTCGTGCGAGGTGCGGAAGCCGTCGAAGAAATGGAGGAAGGGGATGCGCGCGGCGAGCGTGGCGGCCTGGGCGATGCAGGCGAAGTCCTGCGCCTCCTGCACGCCGGCCGAGCAGAGCATGGCCCAGCCGGTGGAGCGGCAGGCCATGACGTCGCTGTGGTCGCCGAAGATCGACAGCGCGTGCGTGGCCAGCGTGCGCGCGGCGATGTGGAAGACCGCGGGCGTGAGCTCGCCGGCGATCTTGAACATGTTCGGGATCATCAGCAGGAGGCCCTGCGAGGCGGTGAAGGTCGTGGCCAGCGACCCGGTCTGCAGCGCGCCGTGCACCGCGCCGGCCGCGCCGCCCTCGCTCTGCATCTCCACCACCGAGGGGATCGTGCCCCAGAGGTTGGGGCGCTTCTCCGCGGCCCACTGGTCGGCCCACTCGCCCATGTTCGACGAGGGGGTGATCGGATAGATGGCGATCACTTCGTTGAGCGCGTACGCGACGCGGGCCACGGCTTCGTTGCCGTCGACCATCGCGAAAGGCGTTTCGGAAACCGGCATGGCGACTGCCTCCTGTGCGGTGTCCAAGTTAGTTTTGGCCCGAACTTCGGCCGATGAGGGGGGTCACGGGGGGTTGTGACGAAGGTCACGGGGCACAGGGGACGGGGCACAGATTGCGACGCCTGTGCCCCGTCCCCTGTGCCCTGTCCCCTACTTGGAGGCCGTAATACTCCTCATGCAGTCGTAGCACGAGTTCACGTCCTGCGACAGCAGCTGCAGCACCGAGAACCAGACGCTCGGGCTGTGGTCGATCTGCTGGAGGAACGTGTCGCGGTCGATGAAGCCGAGCTCGCAGGCGGTGCGAGTCGTGGCCGAGCAGTCGTGCTCGCGGCGCGAGACCACGCAGCTCAGGCCGAGGATCTGGCCCTCTTCGGCGACGCGCAGCGGTTTGGCGCTGCCGTTTTTTCCGGAGAAGACGAGATCCACCTGCCCGTTGTGAACGACGTAGACGCCGCGCGGCTCTTCGCCCTCGTTGAAAAGGCGGCGGCCCTCGCCGTAGCGCTCCAGGGTTTCGTACTCGGATAGCGTCTCAGCGATCGTGGTCATCGTTGCGGTCACTGGTCACCTCGTTGCGGGAGACGATAACCATCGGCTTGTGACGCGGCTGTGACTGGAGGCACACACACCTGTGTGACGCGTCAAATCGTGACCATCGTCTCCAGCGAGTCCTTGGCGAGCACGAACACGCTGGAGCCCTTCATCTCGATGATCTTCTTGCGCTTGAAATCGCTCAGCAGGCGCGTGACGGTCTCCCGCGTCGTGCCGATCATCTGGGCGATCTCCTCGTGGGTGAGGAGCACTTTGAGGCGGATGCCCTTCGACGTCTCCTCGCCGCCGCGCGCGCACCAGTCGAGGAGCAGCTTGGCCAGCTTCTCCGACGTCGTCTGCGAGAGCCCGAGGGAGCGGATCTCGCGCTGCGCGGAGTGATATTTCTCGCTGAGCTGCTGGGCCGTGTGCATGCAGGCCTCGGCGTTCGTGCCGAGGAGCTTGAGGAAGTCGTCGCGCTTGATGAAATTCAGCTGGGCCGGCTCGATCGTCTCCGCGGAGACCTCGTACGGCTTGCCGAGGATCGTGGCGCTCGCGCCGAGGACTTCGCCCGCCTCGGCGATCTTGACGATCAGCGTCTTCCCTTCCGTCGACGACGTCGTCAGCTTGGCCCGGCCGCTACAGAGGATGAAAATCCCGCGCGGCATCTCTCCTTCCACGAAGAGCAGCGAGCCTTTCGGATAGACACCGGTGAACTTGATCGAGTCCACGGCGGCGATCGAATTCGCCGTCATGTTGCAGAAGAGCCGCTCGGCCCTCACTGTGCATTCGGTGCAGGTGTTGTGGATGTCGAGGTTGTAAGGCGAGGGCATAGCGCCTCCTTTAAATCACGTCACACAATGTAGCGATCCAGCTCTCCAAACGGCCGCTCCTCGGATCACGCGTCGTTGTGACGCTCGTCACGAAGCTCTGGCAATTCGATGGAAACGCAGGCGATCGCCACGGCCGCGCCCCTACGTCCTCGGCATGAACGTCGCCAAAATCTCCTCCCGCCCCGGCGGCGGCGCCTCCCCCTGCGCGCGCCAGCGGATGTCGAGCATCTCCTCGACGAGCGTCGGCGTCTTCACCTCGTACAGGATGCCGGTGGTGACGACGCCCTTCTCGTTGCAGAAGCGCTGCGCGGCCTCGCGGCTGCTCTTGTCGTGATCGGGAGCGATGGCGCGCACCTTCGCGCGCAGCTCCTTGAACTGGTCGTCGCCGCGCCACGTCACGCAGGGCGACAGGATGTTCAGGAAGGCGAAGCCCTTGTGGGCGATGGCCTGCTTCATCAGCTCCGTCGTCCCCTTGATGTCGCCGGAGAAGCCGCGGGCCACCCACGACGCGCCGACGGCGATGGCCAGCGCGCAGGGATCGATGGCCTCGTCCGGGTTGCCGTACGCCGTCGACTTCGTCTTGTCGCCCAGCGGCGTCGTCGGCCCGGCCTGGCCTTTGGTCAGGCCGTAGATCTCGTTGTCCATCATGATGTAGGCGATGTCGAGGTTGCGCCGCGCGGAGTGGAGGAAGTGATTCCCGCCGATGGCGATGCCGTCGCCGTCGCCGCCGACCGCGACCACGGTCAGGTCGGGCGCGGCCAGCTTCACGCCCGTGGCGATCGGCAGGGCCCGGCCGTGCAGGGAGTTGAAGCCGTACGTCTCCACGTAGCCCGGCAGGCGCGACGAGCAGCCGATGCCGGAGACGACCACGGTGTCGTGCGGCTCGCACTTCAGATCGGCCAGGGCGCGGTAGAGCGAGTTGAGAACACCGAAGTCTCCGCAGCCGGGACACCACACCGGCTTGAGATCGGTCTTGTAACTGTTCGGGGTGTAGACCGCTTCGCAGGTCATGCCAGCACCTCCTCGAGCTCGGGGGCAACTTCCGCGATCAATTCACTGACGCTGAGCGAACGGCCGCCCGAGCGCGCATAGACGCGCGTCTTGGCGCGCGGCAGATCGACTCGCGTGCGCAGGTATTGATGGAACTGCGCGGCGTGGCTCAGCTCGACCACGAGCACGTTCGCGCAGGAGTCGACGAACTTCTGCAGCTCCGCCGCCGGCAGCGGCTCGATCATCTGCGGGACGAACGCGGCCACGCGCGCGCCGCGGGCGTTGAGGGCCTCGATGGCCTCGCGCACCGCGCCCGTCGACGAGCCCCAGCAGACGATCCCGAGCTCCGGATTCTCCGCGCCGAAGCGCTTGAACAGCGGGTATTTCTTGGCGATGGCGTCGAGCTTCCGGTAGCGCTTGGCGTTCATCTTCTCGTGCACGAGGAACATCGAGCTGGGGCGCCCGCGCTCGTCGTGCTCGAGGCCGTTGGTCTGGTACATCCCGCCGGCGATGCCGGGGATGCTCATCGGCGACACGCCGTCGGGCGTCTCGCGGTAGCGCTGGAAATCCTCGAGGTCCTCGGGATGGACGAGGCGGCGCTCCTTGACGTCGTGCTTGAGCAGGGCCGCGTCGATCGTCTCCCGCCGCTGCCCGATGAGCTGGTCGCTGAGGACGATGACCGGGATCTGGAACTCCTCGGCGATGTTGAAGGCGTCGACGGTGGCGTGGTACGCGTCCTCGACGTCGGTGGCGCTGATGACGACGCGCGGCGTGTCGCCGTGGCCGGCGAAGACCGCGTGCAGCAGGTCGGACTGCTCGCTCTTCGTGGGAATGCCGGTGGACGGCCCGCCGCGCTGGACGTTGACGATCACCGCCGGGACCTCGGAGATCGAGGCCAGGCCGAGCATCTCCGACATCAGCGACAGCCCCGGCCCCGACGTCGCCGTCATCGACTTCACGCCGGCGAACGAGGCGCCGATGACCGCGCCGATCGCGGAGAGCTCGTCCTCGGTCTGCAGGGCAGTGCCGCCGAGCTTCGGCAGCCACTCCGCGAGCAGGTGCAGGATCTCCGACGACGGCGTGATCGGATAGCCGGCGAAGAAGCGGCAGCCGGCGTCGATGGCCCCAAAGGCGCTGGCCTCGTTGCCCGACATCACCAGGCGCGGCGCGCCGGCGGTGTAGGTCAGCTTGGCCGGGGCGATGCCGAGCTCCGCGGCCTTGGCCACGCCGGCGTCGAACACGCGGAGATTCGCTTCCTGCACCGCCTGGGCCTTCTTCCCGAAGCGGCGTTTCACCGCGCTGCGGATGTCGTCGGCCGGCAGTCCGAAGAGCGACGCCAGAATGCCGAGGGAGAGGACGTTCTTGCCGGAGGGCGCGCCGAGGTCGCGGGCCAGCTTGGTGAACGGCACGGCGATCGCGTTCGTCACCTCGGGCGGCGGCGGATCGTCGGCCTCGTAGAGCACGACCGCGTCGCCGGCCAGAACGAGCTCGCTGCGGAATCGCGCGAAGTCCGCCCAGCTGAAGACGACGACGGCGTCGATCGTGTCGGCCTGCGAGTAGATCGGCCGAGCGCTGATGCGCACCGTGCACGACGACTCGCCGCCGCGGATCTGCGGCCCGTAGGCCTCGGTTTTGATCACGTGCAGCCCGTTGCGGGCGCAGGCCATGGCCACGATGTCGCCCGCCGCGACGGCGCCGTCGCCGCCGGAGCCGACGATCGAAAGAGTGAGTTGATCGCTCATGAACGCGTCCTCCGTGAAAGCAGCGACAGCATGCGTTCCGGGGCAAACTTCGCCCGATAGTTGCGGTCACGCGGCCGTGTGACAATCATCACGATCCCTTCGGGAAGCGGGCGCCTACTGTGACTGAGACCATGTCTCAACTGGCGCTGGCATCCCGATCCCTTTCCACCGGCGACGGCCCCCGCAAAGTGCTCCTCATCGGCAATCCCAACGTCGGCAAGTCGCTCCTCTTCACCCGGCTCACGAACCGCTACGTCACCGTGTCGAACTATCCGGGCACGACGGTCGAGATCACCACGGCCAAGGCCGAGATCGGCGGCGAGCTCTTCGAAGTCATCGACACGCCCGGGACGAACGGCCTCTCCCCGCAGTCGAACGACGAGCGCGTGGCCCGCGACATCCTCCTCTCCACGTCCGACGCGCACGTGATCCAGGTCGGCGACATCAGCAACCTCCGGCGCACGCTGCTGCTCTCGCTGCAGCTGGCCGAGCACGAGATCGCCTTCACGCTCTGCCTGAACATGAGCGACGAGGCCCGCGCGCAAGTGGTCGACACGGCGGCGCTCGAGGAGGCTCTCGGCGTGCCGGTGATCGCCACGTCGGCGCTGAAGCGCTGGAACATCGAGAAGCTGAAGGCGGCGGCGCGGCAGCCGCGCTACGCCAAGGTCGGCGTCGACTACGGCGAAGGGATCGAGGGCGCGGTGCGCGAGATCGTCGAGCTCACCGGCGACTCCCGCGGCGTGGCCCTCTCGACGCTCAGCGACGTGCACGGCTACGACATCGCCACCGCGCGCATGGCCTCGGTCGACGCGCTGCTCTTGATTGCGACAGAGTCGGAGTCGCAGCGGACTAACGCCCACCGCGTCACCAACTGGCTCGGCGCCGTGGCCATGCACCGCGTCTGGGGCGTCCCGATCCTCCTCGGCGTCCTCTACGTGGCCTGGCTCTTCGTCGGCAAATTCGGCGCCGGCATCTGCGTCGACTTCCTCCAGACCACCGTCTTCGGCGAGTACCTCAACCCGTGGGTGACCCGGGCCGCGAACTGGCTGCCCCTCGGCCACTTCGTCCGCGATCTCCTCGTCGGCCAGTACGGCGTGTTCACCATGGCCATCACCTACGCCATCGCCATCGTCCTTCCCGTGGTCATCACCTTCTTCACGTTCTTCGGCGTGCTCGAGGACTCGGGATATCTGCCGCGCCTGGCGGTGATGCTAAACCGCTCCTTCCGGCGCATGGGCCTCAACGGCAAGGCCGTGCTGCCGATGGTCCTGGGCCTCGGCTGCGACACGATGGCCACGCTGACGACGCGCATCCTCGACACGAAGAAAGAGGCCGCCATCGTCACGCTGCTCCTGGCCCTCGGCGTGCCGTGCTCCGCGCAGCTCGGCGTGATCATGGCCATGCTCGGCCCGCTCGGCTGGGCGGCCATCGCCCTCTGGTCCGGCGTGACGCTGCTGACCATCTTCCTCGTCGGCTACGCCGCGTCGAAGGTGATGAGCGGCGACGCCGGCGAGTTCGTCCTGGAGATCCCGCCGGTGCGCGTGCCGAAGCTCTCGAACATCCTGATCAAAGTCCTGGCCCGCACGGAGTGGTACATCAAGGAAGCGGTGCCGCTCTTCATCGTCGGCACGCTGGTGCTCTATCTTCTCGATGCCTTCCACCTCCTCGGCGGACTGCAGCGCGCGCTCTCCCCCGTCGTCGTCGGCGGCCTGGGGCTTCCGGCCGAGTCGGCGAACGCGTTCGTGATCGGATTCCTGAGGCGCGACTACGGCGCCGCGGGACTGTACGCGATGCAGCGCGCCGGCCACCTCACCCCGAACCAGACCGTGATCTCCTTGACGGTGATCACGCTCTTCATCCCCTGCGTGGCGAATTTTCTGGTGATGCTGCGCGAGCGCGGCGCGCGCACGGGCTTCGCCATGGCCGCGTTCATCATCGTCTACGCCTTCGGCATCGGCCTGGCCATGAATTCGGCGCTGCGCTTCTTCGGAGTGACTCTCTGATGGCCTACGAATGCCCCCTCTGCGGCACCGACTTCGAGCACGCCGAGTGCCGCCACGGATGCCCGATGTCGAGCGGCTGCGCGATGGTGCGCTGTCCGCGATGCGGCTACGAGTTCGTCGAGAGCGGCAAGTTCACCGACATGCTCCGCCGCTGGATCCGCCGCGCGCCCGCGAAGCCCGCGCCCCCGCCCGAGCCCGAGCCCGAGGTGCGCCGCCTCACCGACCTCACCGTCGGCGCCACCGCGTCGATCGCCTTCATCGCCCCGACGTCCTCCGCGCGCATCAACAAGCTCGCTTCATTTGGCCTCGTCCCCGGCAGCGAAGTGCGCCTCGTGCAGCGCCGCCCCGCGGTGGTACTCCAGTGCGGGGCGACCTCGATCGCGGTGGAGGATGAAATCGGGCGGGAGATTTTCGTGCGCGTGGCGTAACGACTTCTACAATAGTAATTTTGCGAATAGGCCCACTTCCTGCACGACCGCGGCGCGGAGGTGGCCCGTGAAGGTTTTCTACGTTTCTGTTCTTTCTCTCGCGTTGCTGACCTGCGTCAGCCGTCCGACCTACGTCGACAGCAATCCCGCCGTCAAGAACGAGCAGCACCAGCCCGGCCAGTTCGCCGACGCGATCGAGAAGAACTCGCGCGACATGCTGAACGAGGGGCGCAAGATTTTTCGCCACGACACGTTCGGCAGCGAAGATTTCTGGAGCGGCAAGCTGCGCTTGCATCAGGCCATCGCCGGGCAGCGGTTCGGCGGCGTCGGCGACGGTCTGACGCCGAAGATGGCGCTGTCGCTGGGCCTGAAAGTCGACACCGGCGTGCTGCCGAAGATCCTGAAGGAGGCCGTCCTCGGCGGGAAGGTCGATCTCGGCGACGTGAAGACGACGATGGAGCTGTTGAAGGCCGACGCCGTCGTCGGCGTGCAGGCCAAGTTCGACGGCAACAATCTCACCTCCGTCGGCATCACCTGCGCGATCTGCCATTCGACCGTCGACGACTCGATCATGAAGGGGATCGGGCAGCGCCTCGACGGCTGGCCGAACCGCGATCTCGACGTCGGCACGATCGTGGCCCTGGCGCCCGATCTCTCGTTCTATCAGCAGCTCCTCGGCGTCGACCGCGCCACGGTCGAGAAGGTGTTGAAAAGCTGGGGGCCGGGGAAGTACGACGCCGAGCTCAATCAGGACGGGAAGGCCTTCCGACCCGACGGAAAGGCCGCCGCGACGACGATCCCGGCGGCGTTCGGCCTGGCCGGGGTGCATCTGCACACCTACACCGGATGGGGCTCGGTGCCGTACTGGAACGCCTACGTCGCGAACACGCAGATGCAGGGAGAGGGGACGTTCTACGATCCGCGCATCAACGCCAGGAACGGCTTCCCCGTCGGAGCGAAGGCAGGCTTCAACAACGTCCGCCGCACGCCCGACCGCATCACGCCGAAGCTCGCGGCGCTCCACTACTATCAATTGTCGATTCCGGCGCCGAAGCCGAAGTCCGATTCCTATGACCACGCCGCGGCCAGCCGCGGGGAAGCGCTCTTCAACGGGAAGGCGACGTGCGCGCGCTGCCACGTTCCGCCGCTCTACACGGAACCGGGATGGGGAATGCACACGCCGGAGGAGATCGGCATCGACAGCTTCCAGGCCGATCGCTCGCCGGACAAGATGTACCGGACGACGCCGCTCAGCGGCCTCTTCGTGCGCGCAAAGCCGGGCTTTTACCACGACGGCCGCTTCGCCGATTACCGCGCCGTCGTCGATCACTACGACGGCCATCTGCGGCTGGGACTGACGGAGGCGGAGAAGAACGATCTCATCGAGTTCCTGAAATCGCTCTAGGGCGTTGCCGCGCGAATCAGCGCCGCGTTCTGGTCGCAATGCGCGTACGTGGCGAGATCGAGGGCCGTGGCGCCGCCGGCCGCGCGCACATCCGTCTTCGCGCCCGCCTTCAGCAGCGCCCGGACGGCCTCGGTCATCGCGCAGTGCTCGGCGGCGTGCATCAGCGCGGTGGTGTTGATGTCGAGGTCGGCGGCGTTGACGTCGGCGCCGGCGCCGATGAGGTAGATCACGACGTCCGCGTGCTTCGACCGCGCCGCGTTCACGATCGCCGGCGTGCCGCCCGCCATCGCGTTCACGTCGTAGCCGGCGGCGAGGAAGAGCTTCACGGCCTCGAGGTCGCCGGTGCCGGCGGCCATGACGAAGTAGCTGGCGCTGGGCCGCGCGTAGCCGCGCTCCATGAGGCTGCGGACGGCCGCGGAGTGCCGCTCCGTTTGCGAGGGCAGCGGTTGCGCGCCGATGTCCCACGACTCGCCGAAGATCTTCCAGGCGCCGCGCTGGCGGACGAAGTTCACGCGGCCGGTGCAGACGCTGCCGGTGACCGTGGCGCGCACGATCAGCAACCCCTCGTCGCCCGCGGTGCTCTCGCTGACGACGGCCAGGTCGGACTTCGGCGAGAGCACGTTCGTCGGGTCGCGGCCTGCGGTGAGGTAGCGCTTCGCCGCCGCGGTGTCGCCGGCTTCGATGGCGCGCTGGTATTCGAAGTAGAGGCGGCCGAGGGGCGGCCGCGTCGTGGCACAGCCGGCGAGGAGAAGAACGAGGATGGCGCGGCGCAACGATTGATCGTACATTGTTCGCGTGCTTCTCGTCCTAGGCCTCGTCGTCTTCTCCCTCGCCGCGGGCGATCGCGTGGCGGTCGTGCGCACGGACGGCCAGGGGGCGATCGCCGATGAGGTGCGCAGCAATCTGGCGCGCGAGCTTCGCGGCGCGGGCATCGAGGCCGTCGACGGCGCCGACGCCGACGCACGCTATCTGCTCGAAGTCGTGAACGCCGAGGCAGCCACCGGCAGCGAGTCCGGCACCGCGTGGACGGGCAGGCTCTCCGGACTGCGCCTCACGGCGATGCACGCCACCGTCAACGTCGAGCTGCGGCTGTACGACGCGAGGACGCACGAGCTCGTCCGCTCCTTCGAGCTCCATCAGAGCGGCCCCGACGGCCCCGTCCTCGGCAGCGGCGTGACCGCCGGCATCCCGAGCGAATTCGGATCGTGGATTCTCCGGCCGTTCGTGCGCCGCTCGCAGACGCACGCGGCCGCGCGCGCCGCCGCTCACGAGGCCGCGCTCAAGCTCGCCCCGCCGCGATAGAGCAGAAAAATCGCCGCCATCTGCATCACGTGGAAGAGATCGTTGTGATCGAGAACGCCGATGCGCAATGAGCTCGCCTCCACGCCGAGGGCGATGAAGGCGACGACGATGCCGGCGGCGATGAAGCGCGCGGCGCGCTCGCGCCGGCGGACGATGCAGGCGATGAGGATCACGAGCAGCACCGGCCCGTAATCAGCGGCGACGACGACGAAGGAGTCGCTGACGGCCGCGGCCACCGCGCAGGCGGCGAATTCGACGATCAGCAGGGCGATGGCGATGCGCCGCGCCATCGTGCCGAGCCAGGCCATCGCGATCGCGCATCCGAGGCAGAGCGCCGCGGCGCCGGTGGCGATGGGAATCAGCATCCACGGCACGCGCCAGTAGTGGTACGCCGCGCCGGCCAACGCGCCGATCGCGGTCGCGGCGAGGCCGCAGGCCCAGAGGATCACGGGCCGGCGGCCGCGCGCGCGGGCGAAGAGGAGCGCAGACAACAACGCCGTCCACGCGGAGAGGACGGCGTCGGTGAGCGCGGTGACGGGCTCCATGCGGAGGACAGGCTACATGCCTCCCCTCCAGCGGAGGTAAATGCCGTAGCGGCCGCCGTTGTAATCGCCGAGGGCCACGTCTTCGTAATAGTGGTCGCGGTCGTACTCGCCGGCCACGCCGAAGGCGGGCGTGAAGTCGTACGCCAGCCGCGTGTGGAACCGGTTGGACTTGAACGAGAACGTGCCGACGTTGCGGAAGCGGGAGACGCCTACGTTGACGGAGAAGCGGTTGACGGCGACGCTCGCGCCGGCGTCGACGGACTTCCCGTCCTCGCTGTGGAACGACGTGTCGCGCAGCAGCGTCTCGGGGCGGATGATGAGGATGTGCGAGTCGGCGCGGTAGCGCGCGGCCGAGGCGTAGAGCGTGAACTTGTCGGTCGGCGCGACGGAGCCGTCGAGCGTGTAGGTGCGGATGCGCGAGCGGTAATTGAAGTCCGCATCCTTGTTCCGCGGGTTGGACTGCTCGGCCATGGCGTTCAGCGTGTAGTGCTTGTTCGTCCAGCCGGCGCGGAGGCGCTGGCGGTCGCGGTCGACGAAGTCGGTGCGGAGGATCGGCGCGTCGGCGTGGTCGTGTTTCCACGAGCCGGCGATGCTGAAGCCGTGCGCGGCCACGGCGGCCAGCGCGTCGTACGACTGAATCACGCGGCTGAACGTGCCGCCCTGGGCCGCGCCGGGGACGACGATCTCGGAAAGGTCGGGGGAAACGGTCACGTTCTGGTCCGCCTGGCTCGCGCCGACGCGGAACGTCCACGGGCCGGGGTGGGCGGAGAGGGCCACGCTGGCCACGTCCTCGCGCCGCTCCAGGGAATTGTGCGAGTCGATGACCGCGGCGATGTCGCGCGGATCGGCGCCGCCGAAGGTGATGCTCTGCAGGTAGAGCGTGTTGATCAGGGCGCTTCCCTCGAGGTCGCGGTGCTCGCGCTGGAAGCTGCCGAGGAGATCGACGTTGTTGGCGATGGAGATCTCGCCGCGCAGGCCGCCGCGCCAGGTCGTGTTCTTGGCGTGGTCGTCGATGGACTCGGTGAGGCCGTTGAAGAAGCGGCCGAGGGCGAAGGAAGCGAACGAGCCGGTGTCGCTCTCGAATCCGTTGCCGTCCGACTTGGCCGTGAAGCGGACGAAGTTGCCGACGACCTTGAAGCGAGGATCGAAGGCCCCGGTGACATAGGCGTTCGTGAACGGCGTCGAGCCGCTGTCGTGGCTGGTGCGGGAGATGCCGGAGGCGTTGATGTCGCGGCCGAGGACGGGGGCGAGGTTGTTGCCGCTGCCGGCGCCGGGGACGAGGGAGAGTGTCTCGTCGTTATGAAACTTGCGGTAGCCCTCGGTGACCGATCCGCTCCACACCGAGGTGTTGAAGCCGAGGCCGGCCCGGAACTCGTGATCGACGTTGCGGAGGTCCTGGCCGAGGAGGAACTCGTCCTGGCCGAGGTGGTACGTGGTCGTGCCCGGCCCGCTATACCGATTAAGACTATAGCCGACGAAAGGCTGGATCTTGGCGAAGGAGAGGAAGTCGACGTCGGCGTCGAGCATGTCCCGCCTGCGGTCGTAGGTGTGCTGGCCGGGGATGATGCCCGCGCCGGCGAAGGGGTTGGCGAATTCCGGCAGGGCGCTGAAGAAGTTCGTGCGCCGATAGCCGAGGCGGAAGCGGTACTTGCCGCTCTTGCCGGCGTCGACGCGCAGCGAGCCGGCCGGGCCGGTGCCGAGGTCGGAGGCGTCGACGCGGAAGTGATCGGCGATGGAGGTGTCGCTGCCGATCCCCTGCCACGTCAGGGCCCGGATCAGGAATCCGCTGCGCTCGTTGATCTGGGTGCGGTACATGTCCTCGTTGCCGTCGACCTTGGTCTTGCGGTAGCCGACTTCGACGTCGATCGGCGTCTGCGCGAACGCCGCCGCGGCGAGCACGAGCATCGGTAGGGAGAGCCAGCGAGCAAGTGTGCGTGTCTTCATGGCGTCTCTCCTACTTGAACAGTTGCGGCGAGCGGTTGGAGCCGTGGATCGCCGTGTGACAGGTCGTGCAGTTCTGGTAGCGGGGCTGGGTGATGTTGTGGAACGACGGCGGCTGCGAGCCGAGGGTGTCGTTCGTGATCGGGGAGTGGCACTCCAGGCAGAGCTGGAAGACGTTGGCGCGCTTGAGCATCTTCTGGTTCGAGGAGCCGTGCTGCTCGTGGCAGGCCAGGCAGCCGCCGAGCTCCTTGGCGTCGTGCGGGAAGGCGTAGGGGCCGCGCTTGTCGGTATGGCAGGCCAGGCAGGGCGCTTCGCCGGCGTCCGTGGCCCGCAGCATGTCCTCCGACGGCCGGCCGTGCGGCTCGTGGCACGAGGAGCAGGCCATGCCGCCGCGATCGAGGCGGTGCTTGTACGGCTTGGCGCGCATCATGGCCGCCTGCGAGGCGTGGCAGATGCCGCAAAGCTCGAGCTGGGGCTTGGCCACGAGGTGCTGCGCCTGCGGCGCGGCGTGGTGGATGGAATGGCAGGTCAGGCAGTTGACCGTGGCCGAGTTCGCGTGCGCGCCGTTGTGGCGCGAGACGCGGTCGGTGGTGATGTCGTGGCAGAGGAGGCAGGTCTCGTTCGCCCCTTCCTTCCCGACGGGTTTCTTGATCTTGGTCTTGTCGCCGCCGCCCTCGATGTGCTCGGCGCCGTCGCCGTGGCAGGTGGCGCAGACGTCGTTCGGGACTTCCTTATTTTTCACGGCGCCGCGGGCGTGGGGGTTGTAGATGAACTGCTTCGCTTGTTCGTGGCAGGTGGAGCAGGGAATCTGCGCGGCCGGCTGCTCCGCCGCGGGCATGGGCGCGGGGGCGGGGGCGGGCGGCGGCGGCTGGGGCGGCGTCGCGGGCGGCTGCTGCGCGGCGGCGAATCCGGGGGACAGTCCGAGAGCGAGCAGGAGGGCGAGCCCTCCCAGGGTCACTGATCGTTTCGACATTGGCATCCTCCGCTGTCTTCCTCAAAGATACGTTGAGGGGGCCTCGCGGGCCCCCTCGAACGAACCTCTGTGTCACCGGGCGTGAACTTTGTCAACGGCCCAGTCCTTGCCGGAGCCGTGGCAAGTTGCACAGGCCTCGGCCGGCGTGTTGTTGCCGGGGAAGTTGGCGGTGTTGAGGAACGCGTGCGCGGCGGCGTCTTTGTTGTCGTGGCAGCCGAGGCACGCGGCAGTGGCCGGACCTTGCGGCGAGAAATAGTCGCGCGGAGTGTTGACCGAGGCGATGCCGGTCTGCAGCGGCGGAACGTACGCGGCGGCATTCACGTGGCACTTGAGGCAGTCGCGCGTGTCGCCGGGGAAGCGCACTTCGTTGAAGTTGTTCTGCGAGCCGCCGAAGCCGTAGACCGTGAAGTCCTGGGTCAGGTTCTCGCCGGTGTGGATGCGGTGGATCAGGCGCTGGAACGAGACTGACTCGACCGCGCCGGCGCTGGCCGGACGGCGCGCGCCGTCGTTCTCCATCGGGTTGTGGCAGATCACGCACTCGAGCGTGGTCTGGCGCTGCCCGCCGTGGAGGGCCAGCTTGTCGTGGCAGACGTTGCACTGGCTGATGGCCACCGACTGCCGGCGCGGCGTGACCGGGCCGGAGATGGCCACGTTGGCGATCGGATTCATGGCCGCCTCGCGCATCGTCGACGCTTCGCTGATCGGCGTGGACCAGATCTTCACGTTCTGCTTGCCGTCGCTGCGGACGAGGGTCACGGTGCGGTAGACGTCGGCGGTGACGGTCCAGGTGCCGCTGGCATCGGCCGGAACGGCGTTCGTGAAGGTGTAGGTGGTGAGGCCGGTGGCGGCGTCGAACGTCGACTTGCCGGCGGCGGTCTCGCTGAAGTACGGCTTGCCGTAGCTGGCGGTGGGGCCGGCGAACTTCGGCGAGAACGAGGTCAGCTTGTTGCCGTCGACCGCGGTGCCGTCGTTGTTGGTGATCTTGAAGACGACCGTGGCCTTCTTGCCCGGGACGAAGTCGGTGATCTTGACGATCTGGGCGTTGAGGCCCTTGAGTTGTTTGGCCTTCTCCGGCACGGTGTGGGCGGCCTTGATCGAAGCGTCCCAATCGGCGCCGCTGTCGGCGGTGTGGCACTTCGCGCAGGCGCTGTCGGGCTGCGCGCCGCCGGCGTGGTTCGCGCCGGTGGCGAAGTTGACGTCATCGTGGCATGAGCCGCAGGCCGCGGCGCTCGGCTGGGTGAAGTAGACGTCCGACTGCGTCGGCTTGGCGCTGGCGTTCGTCCCCTCGTGGCAGTTCTGGCAGTTCCGGATGTCCTGAGGGAAGGCAACGGTGGAGAAGTCGACGTCGGTCTGATTGAAACCGATGATGTCGTACTTCCCGCCGGCGGCCACGCTGGGCAGATGCTCGCCCATGTGGAGCTTGTGGATCATGACCTTGAAGTCGACGGTGTTGCCGGTGTCGGGATCGACCGTCTGGGCCTGGTGGCAGAGGACGCAGAGGCGGACGTCCTGGCGCGCGCCGCCGTGGGCGGAGAGCGGGTCGTGGCAGTTGTTGCAGCTCGCCGCCTGGTTGATCTTGTCCCACTTCGCGGTGAGGGCGCCGCCGTCGGGACGAAAGTCGAACTCGGCGTTGGCGAAGTAGTTCTTGCCGGTGATGTCGGTGAGGTTGCGCGTCCCGTACATGCCGAGCGTCGTGGTCTTGGTGGCGTCGTAGTTCGACGGCAGCACGGTCTTGAAGGTGTACGTGGCGTGGCCGGTCTCGAGATCGACGGTGGTGCCGCCGGAGTCGGTGCCGGCCTGGATCGCCGTCACGCCGGGCTTCGGGCTCGTGGCCGCCGAGGTCTGCGAGCGCGTGGTGTAGGCGGTGTACTGGCGCGTGGCGGGATCGAGCCAGGAGAGGATGAAGCTCACCGAGATCGCGCCCGGCGTCACCTTGCCGAGGCGGTCGAGCGGCTGATCGAGGCTGTCGGTCAGGAAGTAGTCGACCACGGCCTTGCGGTCGGAGCCGATCTTCACCGAGCTCACCTTGATCTTCAGGCCGGGACGGATGTAGGCGATGGCGTCATCGCTCAGGTACGCCTCGATCTGCTGGGGCGTGAAACGCGCTGCGGGTCCGCCGGGAACGGCAGCTCGGGAGCGCCCGGCGGCCGAGGTTGCAACCGTCGCGGGCGGATTCGTGGGAAAGCTGAGAGCCCCGGCGGCTACGACAGCCATGAGACCGCGGATGATGGACATTGGGGATCCTCCCTTTCGAAGCCAGGCGGTTTGTTCGACCGCTTACCGTGTTCGCGCCGCAATGTAGGCCGTGCGACACGGGTCACAGCATGTTGTTCGTCTCCGCTGTGGTGTGACATCGATCGCATGCTGGTGTGACAATCGGCTCCCCCCCTCTCATCGACCGGTGATGACTGTCACACGGCTGAGTGAGCGGCCTCGCCTCCCCCCGTTTGGGCCGGGAACTACCTTGACCCACGGAGGGCGCAATGATCAGCGTGACCAAACTTCTCGGCGGTCCATCCTTCTACGGCGACCGCCTTCGCTATGCAGAAACGTCGGGCCAGGCGAGACAGGGAACCGCGGTCGGTTCCGGCCCGGTTGTCGTCTGGAATGCGACAAAGACCTGCAACCTCGAGTGCGTCCATTGCTACGCCGACGCCGGGAAATCGAAGTTCACTGGTGAGCTAAGCACGAACGAAGCCATCGCCCTCATCGACGACCTGGCGTCGATCAATGTCCCGGCCCTGCTGATGTCCGGCGGCGAGCCGCTCGTCCGGCCCGACATCATCGACCTCGCCACCTACGCGATCCGGGAGAAAGGGATCCGGGTCACGTTCTCGACGAACGGGACGCTCATCAACGAGAAGGTGGCCAAGCGCCTCGCCGACATCGGCGTAACCTACTGCGGCATCTCCATCGACGGCGCCGAGGCCGACCACGACCGCATGCGCGCCAAGGTCGGCGCCTTCAAGGACGCGGTGCGCGGGATCCGCAACTGCCGCAAGGCCGGGATCCGCGTCGGCGTCCGCTTCACGGTGACGTCGGAGAACGCGCCCGATCTCGATTCGATCTTCCGCCTGGTCGAGGACGAGGACATCGGCCGCCTCTGCATCTATCACCTCGTCTACTCCGGCCGCGGCGCATATCTCTCGGGCATCGATCTGCCGGGCGAAGAGAAGCGCGTGTTCATGGACAAGCTCCTGAACCAGGTCGACGTCTGGAACCTCGAGGGGCGCGAGGTCGAGGTGATGACGGTCGACAATCACGCCGACGGCCCCTTCATCTATCTATGGTTGATGCAGCGCGACGAGGTGCGCGCGCAGAAGGCGCTGCAGCTGATCTCGTCGAACGGCGGGAACCGCTCCGGGATGGCCATCGCCGCGATCGACAGCTTCGGCCTCGTGCATCCCGACCAGTTCACGCAGACGCATACGCTCGGCTCGATCCGGGAGCGGAAGTTCTCGCAGATCTGGTCCGACCACCGCGTCGGCCTGCTCGACGGCCTGCGCAACCGCAAGAACAAACTGAAAGGCCGCTGCGCGACGTGCCGCTGGATCGACGTCTGCAACGGCAATTTCCGCGCCCGCGCCGAGGCGGCCACGGGCGATTACTGGGAGTCCGATCCGGGCTGCTACCTGCGCGACTCGGAGATCGCCGTATGACGGTGATCGCCACCTCGCCGCATGATCCGATCAACCGCGCCATCCTCGAAGTCTCCGAGGACCGCATCAAAGGCTTCGTCCGCAATCCGATCGGCGAGATCGCCCGTCTGGCCGGGCTCGACCCGGTCACGGTGATCGAGCAGATCGCGGCGATGCTCCGCGCCGGCACGGTGCGCCGCGTGCGCCAGACGCTGCAGGCCACGAATCTCGCTCAGGGCGCGCTGGTGGCCTGGCTGATCGACGACGATTTGATCGAGCGCGCTTTCAACTGGTTCGCCGATCACGATCCATTCTCCGGCCACGTGGTCATCCGCAATTCCGAGGACGGCGACACGCGCTGGCGCCTCTGGACGACGCTGAAGGTGCCGGCCGGCTTCTCGATTGAAAAGCACTGCGATTACATCCGCGACGAGATCGGCGCGGACAGCTACCGCATCATGCCCGCCCTCCGCGCCTTCGTCCTCGGCGTCGGCCACATGCGCCGCAAAGGGATGAAGGTCGGCGAGAAGAGCGAGCAGTTGGCCGAGGCGCGTGAACCGGCGGTGGTGGAGCTGTCGGACCTCGACTGGATAGTGCTGACGGCGCTGAAGCGCGATTTCCGTCCCGATGAGCTGAGCGAGACGCTATGGGTCCCGCGGGCCGCCGAGGCGGGGGTGCCGCTCGACGTCTTCTACCGCGTGGCCGAGGGGCTCGACCGCAAAGGCGTCCTCGGGCGCTTCTCGACGTTCCTCGAGCATTCGAAGCCGGTGGCGGGGAACGAGTCGCTGTCGTCGTTCAACGGACTTTTCCACTGGGCCGTGCCGCCGGGCCGGGAGATCGAAGCGGGGCGCGAGATCGGCCGATTCGCCATCCTCACGCACGCGTACTGGCGCGACGCCGGGCCGGAGCTGCACGACGTGAACATCATGGCCGTCGCGCACGGCGAGACGAAGGAGCAGGTGCTGGCGCACAAGCAGGCCATCGACGATCACCTCTGGGCGCTCGGCATCGGCTTCACGTACACGAATGTCTTCTGGGGCGGGCGCGCCGAGATCAAGCCGTCGGAAGTCTCGCCGGCGATGTACCGCGAATGGGTTTTTCATTTATCTGAGCGCTCGCCGGCGGTTGGCATCCTCCCCACCGGTTGAGACGCTTGGCGGCGTCGCCGCGCGGGCTCCGGTCCGCGCGGTGGCGCTCGTCATCAAGGAGAGCTCAATGCACGTCGTCGACTTCGACCAAAACCCATTCGTCGTGATCTGGGAGATGACCCGGGCCTGCGACCTGGCCTGCGTGCACTGCCGCGCCGCCGCGCAGCCGCGCCGCTCGCAGTTCGAGCTGACGACGGAGGAAGGCTTCGCCCTGATCGACGACATCGCCGGCCTGAAGCCGAAGGTGTTCGTGATCACCGGCGGCGATCCGCTGAAGCGCGACGACGTCTACGCGATGATCGCGTACGCGAAGAACGCCGGGCTGGAGCCGTCGGTGACGCCGAGCGCAACGCCGCTGCTGACTCCGGAAGCGATCGCGAAGATGAAGGCGCACGGCGTGGCCCGCCTGGCCATTTCGCTCGATCACTGCGAAGCCGCCGCGCACGACGAGTTCCGCCGCGTGCCCGGCTCGTTCGACCTGACGATCCGGGCCATCGAGGCGGCGCGCGACAACGGCATTCCGGTGCAGATCAATTCGACGGTGTCGAAACGCACGGCCGCCGACATGCCCCGCATGGCGGAGCTGCTCTCGCGCTACGAGAACGTGGTGATGTGGAGTGTCTTCTTCCTCGTGCCAACGGGCCGGGCCAAGACGGCGGACATGATCGCGGCGGAAGAGGTCGAGCAGCTGTTCGGATCGCTCTACGAGATCAGCAAGAACGTACGCTTCAACGTGCGCACGACGGAGGCAATGCACTACCGCCGCTACGTGCTGCAGCGCTCGCTGGCGGAGCAGGGACGGTCGGTGGACGAGCTGATCGATCCGAAGAGCGGCCGCGTCGACGCCTCGACGGTGTTCATGGGCGCGATGGGCAAGCTCCCCCTCGGCGTGCAGATGCAGAGCGGCGCGATCACGCGAGCCCCCCGCGGCGTGAACGAGGCCAAGGGCTTCGTCTTCGTCTCCCACATCGGCGACGTCTTCCCCAGCGGCTTCCTCCCCCTGCGCGCCGGCAACGTGAAGAAGGAGTCGATCGTCGAGCTCTATCGCACGAGCCCGATCTTCGTCAGCCTCCGCGACAGCAACAACCTGAAGGGGAAGTGCGGGGTGTGCGAGTTCCGCGAGCTGTGCGGCGGATCGCGCTCGCGGGCCTGGTCGGTGACAGGGGACGTGTTCGCCTCGGATCCGGTGTGCACATACCTGCCGGCGATGACGTCGACGGCGTAGAATGGCAGGCATGGGACTGACGGAGCTGACGCTCGAAGTCGCGAATCCTGCGAACGAGGATCAGCGCGAGCCGGTGGAGTTCCTGATTGATTCGGGAGCTATCTATTCTGTCGTTCCACGCGAGGTTCTTTTACGACTCGGAATCACGCCGCGCTCCCGACAGCAATTCCGCCTTGCCGACGGCTCGAAAATCGAGCGGGACCGCGGCAATGCAATGTATTTTTACAGGGGACGAGACGGCGCAGCTCCTGTCATCTTCGGCGAGCCTGGAGATTCCTCCCTGCTGGGCGCAGTCACCCTAGAATCGCTCGGTCTCGCGCTCGACTTCCTTCGGCGCGATCTCGTGCAGCTACCGATGATCATCGCGTAGCCTGACTGACCGCCATCAACGCCTCGAACCTAGGTGTAGAATCTCCGTCGCCCGAACCATTAACCCGGTCCCCGGCCCGCGGACGACCGATGCGGCGCAGCGCCGCGTCGTCGCACGCCTGCCGCACCGCTTCGACCAAGGAGCCGTGTATGACCAGGTCCCGCTCACTCATCGTTCTTTCCCTCGCTTTGGCCGCCTTCCTCTTCATCGGTGCCGATGCGACGAAGCCGGCGGCGCCCGATTGGGCGATGAACACCACCATCATCGAAGCGTGCAGTTGTCCGATGTTCTGCCAGTGCTACTTCAACGGCGAGCCGGGCGTTCACGCGGGCCATACCGGCCTGCACGCCGGCCACGCGGAAGGGCGCTACTGCAAATTCAACAACGCCTTCAAGGTGAACAAGGGCAATTACGGCGCGACGAATCTCGCCGGTGCGAAGTTCTGGGTTGCCGGCGACCTCGGCGCCGACTTCTCGAAGGGACAGACGGATTGGGCCGTGCTGACCTTCGATCCGTCGGTGACGAAGGCGCAGCGCGACGCCATCGCCACGGTGCTGGGAAAGGTCTATCCGGTGAAGTGGAACTCCTTCACGATCGCCAAGGACTCGCCGATGGCTTGGAACGCGACGAAGGACCAGGCCCACGCGTCGCTCGACGGCGGCAAGACCGCGGAGGTCGCCCTGGGACGCTTCCAGGGGATGAGCAACGAGCCGGTGGTGATCCGCAATCTCCGGTATTTCGGCGCTCCGCGCAACGACGGCTTCATCCTGATGCCGAACACCGTCGAGGCCTATCGCGTCGGCGACAAGGCGTTCGAGTTCAAAGGAACGAACGGTTTCATGATCACCCTCGACATCAACTCGAAAGACGTGCCGGGAACGAAGGGCATGATGTAGGGCCCGCTCGGCTGGCAGCCCGGCCTGCGCGATGACCGCGGGGCCGGGCTCCGTGGTCAGGCGAGGAGGAGCGGCACGTTGTACGCGGCGAACACGTGGTCTCGGGAGACGAGCGTGTAGCCGTCCTCGATCGCGTGCGCGACGAGCAGGCGGTCGAAGGGGTCGCGATGATGCCAGGGGAGCGTCCTCACCCGCAGCGCCGCGGCAAGTCCGGGCGCTACGGCCTGCAATCCGCTGCGCGCCAGCAGCTCCGGAAGCCACTCCTCAGCCGGTCCGGGCAGATCGAGTTTCCCCAGCGATTGTTTGACCGCGATCTCCCAGGCGGAGACGACGCTTACGAGCAGGTCGTTCGCGGCGTCCTGCATTGTTTTGAGCGTGCCCTTGGCGATCCGATCCGGATCACGAGCAATCCAGATGAGCACATGCGTGTCGACGAGCCGCTTCATTTCGCGCCGAAAGCTTCGGCGATGTCGTCGGGCAGCTCGTCGAAATCGTCATGAACATTGACCTGTCCTTTGTACAGCCCGAATTGGCGGCGCTTGACCGCGGCCTTGAACGGCACGAGCACGGCCACCGGCTTTCCCGCCCGAGCGATCACGACGCGCTCTCCCGCCTCGACCTCCTCCAGCAGCTTCGAGAGCTCGGTCTTTGCCTGGTGAACGTTGACCTGACGCATGAACTAATCTTAGCTAAGCCGGGCCGCCGCGGCAAACTTCCGCCGGCGCTCTACATCGACTTCCCCGTGTGGCAATCCGCGCACGTCACCGCGCTGAGGTCGCCGATGTCGACCGGGTGCGTGAAGTTCTGCTGGGGCATCGAGAACATCGCCGTCCCCGCCTCGGCCTGGCCTAGGAAGTCGTGGCAGATGTGGCAGTCCTTCGAGATCACCTTCCCGTCCTTCGACACGTGCTCGTTGTCGTGGCAGCGGAAGCATCCTTTGAAATAGAAGTGGCCGATGTTGTCGGGGTGCGTGCGCCAGTCGACCTTCATCTCCGGGAAGCGCGTCGTGCGGAAGATCTCCTGCGTTGTGGCGATGGCGCGGTCGACGGCCGGGCGCTTCGCGGCGAACACCGCCGGGTACTTCTGGCTCCAGAACGCGCGGAGCTCGCGGGAGATCGTGTCGACGGCCTCCTGCGTCGACTTGTAGTCGCGCGAGAGCACGTCGACCGTCTGCGCCTTCGCGAACGGCAGCGAACGGTCGATCGTCCCCGCCACCAGGGCGCGGTCGATGGCCCGGTCGGGCGGCGTGTAGATGTGCGTGGGGCGGTTGTGGCAGTCGATGCAGTCCATGCGCCGCTTCGCGGCCGCGGCGATCTGCTCCGGCTTCAGCTTCGACTCCTTCGCGTAGTACTCGGTCACGCGGCCGGCGCGGTCCTTGATGCGCACGTAGTCGATGTTCTGGCGCTGCTCGTCGCTGGCCACGTAGTTGATCTCGTTGGCGATGTTCATGTGCCAGTGGATGCCGGCGATGAGCCCCGCCTGGGCGCTGCCGCCGCCGGTCTTGATCAGGAGCTGGGCCTGGCGCGGCGTGTTGGTCTCGTCGTACGAGAAGTGGTTGAACACCTTGAGCTGCGCGCCCCAGAACTTCTCCGGCCAGTGGCACTGCTCGCAGGTCTGCTGCGCGGGACGGAGGTTCTTCACCGGCGTCGCGATCGGGCGCGGGAACTTGTTCGTCACGACGGCGTAGAGCTGGTACGCGCCGGAGAGCTTGGAGCGGACGTACCAGCTCGCGCCGGGGCCGACGTGGCAGCCGACGCAGCCGACGCGGGCGTGTGGGGAGAGCTTGTACGCGGTGAACTCCGGAGTCATCGGCGTGTGGCAGGTGGCGCCGCAGAACTGGTCGGAGTCGGTGTAGTGATACGCGCGGTACGTGCCGAGGACGGAGATCAGCAGGAAGACCACGCCTCCGATGATGGAGACGTAGACGACGTTCCGGACGCGCCGGATGTTCATGTTGATCTCGGGGTATTCCGGAAGGTCGTGGCCGGCGCGGATGCGGCGCCGGCGCTCCCAGAACAGACCGAAGACGAAGAGGAGGAGGCCGACGAGGAGAATGGACGGGACGATGACGTAGGTCAGGATTCCGAGGTAGGGATTCTCGGCGCTGGTGATGTCGATGTAGACCAGGAAGATGATGTTCGCCAGGGCGATGATGGCGATCAGCACACCCGCTTCGCTGATCAAGTTGCGCGCGAGACTACGTTTCACCGAATCGGCCATTCAGAGCATCTCCTCAATAGAAAAATCGCTGCAGGAACGACCAGTAGATGGCGACGATGAGAACGAGTCCGACGAAGAGCGACGCGAATCCGAACCACCGCGCGAACGTCACCTGCCCCTCGGTGGGCGGTCCGGTCAGCGCGTCCGCGAGCTGGCCTTCGGCCATCATACGGTCATATTGGTCGGGCCGCTCCTCGCGGAAACGGTCGAGGCGCACCTTCCCCGTGAACATCACCTGGTCCATCGGGAAGCTCTCCGGACGGAGGTGCGTGTGGAAGAAGTGGAAGGTGAAGATGAAGCCGACGGCGAGCAGCGCTTCTTCACCGTGCACGAGCATGGCCACGTTGAGCGCCCAGCCGGGAAGGATGCGCGTGACCGCCGGCGCCATCCAGAGCATCAGGCCCGAGAGGCCGATCACCGGCACGCCCCAGAAGACGGCGAAGTAGTCGAACTTCTCCCAATACGTCCAGCGGTCGAAGCGCGGCCACGGCCCGCGGTAGAAGAACCAGCGGAACATGTGGCCGAGGTCGGCGAGGTCGCGCGTGCGCGGCAGGAGCGAGTCGGGGCCGAAGAACATGCCTTTGTCGCGGCGCACGAGCGCGCCGTGCAGCAGGAAGCCGAGGTGATAGAGCGCGTAGCCGAAGGTGACGACGGCGAAGACGCGGTGCAGCACGGTGCTGACGCCGACGCCGCCGAAGAGATGGGCGAGCGTCTTCCCCCACGGCAGGCGCGAGTACATCAGCGGCAAGCCGGTGGCGGCGAGGGTGAGGAAGCTGACGACGATGGCGACGTGCGTGAGGCGCTGCTTCGTCTGGAAGCGCATGACCCACTGCCCGTCGCCGTCGTGGCGTGGCAGCTCGCCGCGGATGGCCGCCACGATGGAGCGCTGCAGCCAGAGCAGCGTGTGCAGGCCGAAGAAGCCGAAGACGATGACGAGCAGCCACTTCATCAGCCAGTTGTAGACGTAGTAGACCTGCGGCGACTTGGCCTTGTCGTGCGGATCGGCGTGCGGTTGGAACGAGGCGAAGCTCGCGTTCACGTTCGCGTGGCACTTGCCGCAGGTCTTCTGCAGGTTCGCCGGATTCACCGACGACTTCGGATCGCGCTTCGGGAGATTGAGATGCGGCGTGTGGCAGTCGGAGCACTTGGCCGTCTTCGTCGAGCCGAGCGCCGTGGCCTGGCCGTGGAAGGAGTCCTGATACGTCGGCGCTTCCTTCGAATGGCAGTTCGAGCAGCCGGTGGCGATCCCTTCCCGGAACGACGCCGACTCCGTGGAGCGGATGCCGTGCGCGGTGTGACAGGTCACGCAGACCGGGCCGCGCGTCGCGCCGCTCTTCCACAGCTGGCCGTGCGTGCTGGTCTCGAACTGATTGAAGATCCCTTCGTGGCACTTGCGGCAGGTGTTCGGGACGTTCCTGTAGGCTACGGTCGACTCGGGGTTCGACTTCGGCAGGACCTTGTGCGCGGTATGGCAGTCGGAGCAGACGGCGGAGACGATCAGGCCCTGCTCGAGCGCTCCCTTGCCGTGCACGCTGCCGAAGTAGTTCTGGATGATCTGCGGGGCCGGCAGCGGATGGCCCTTCGTCACCTGGGCGTTGGCGTGGCACTTTGCGCAAGTCTCGGGGATGCGGAGGTGGTAGGTGCGCGACTTCGGATCGGACTTCGGGAGGATGTCGTGGGTGCCGTGGCAGTCGGTGCACCACGGCGCTCCTTTCACGCCCTTCGCGCGCGAGGTGGCGTGGTCGCTGCTGTTGTAGTCCTTCACGGCCTCGGCGTGGCACTGGCCGCAGTCGGGACGGGCCGGCGCCGGATCGTGCGGGAAGGCCTTCACGTCGGCGTGGCAGCCGGTGCACTCGACAGGGGCGTGGATCGAGGCATTGAATTTCTCGATGTTGACCTGCTCTTTGTGGCAGTCAGCGCACTCGGCGGAGGTGAGGGTTTGCGCAGAGGCGACGGATGCGCAGAGCAGCAGTGCGGCAACGGCGATTTTCATGAAAAAAAGGGCGGGCCTTGCCACCCGCCCCCTCGCGGAGGGACTACTTCAACGTCTTGATGTAAGCGACCAGCGCTTTGATCTCGTCGGCGGAAAGCTTGCCCTTGTACGCAGGCATCTTGCCTTTGCCGTCGGAGATGACCTTGCTGAGGTCGGCGTCGCTGCTCTTCTGCACCTCGGCCGAGGCCAGGCTGCGGAGCTTCAACGACTTGCCGACCGAGGTCTCGCCCTTGCCGTCGGGTCCGTGGCAGGAAGCGCACTTGGCCTTGTAAATCGCCGCGCCGTCCGCGGCGAAGGCCGCCAGCGGCGCGAGCATCATCGCGATGATTGCGAGAAGCAGTACGGTCCTTTTCATTGGTTCAGATCCTCCCTTTCGTTGATGAGAATCTAAACAGTGCCCGAGCGCGGGCTCATGACCCGGAACACGGCTGCTACGTGACAGCGCGCACGTGACTTGCGTTCACTGTTGTCCGCTGGCCGTCGGATAGCCGCGATCCATCCAGGCCCGGAAGCCGCCGCGCAGGGCCTTGGCGTTGGCGATCCCGGCGTGCTGCAGGACGAGCACCGCACCGGCGCTCGATTCCTCGTTCGGTCACGTGCAGTAGGCGACGATCGGCTTCCCCTTCGGCAGGTACGGCACCTCCCCTTGCACGCGCGCCAGCGGGATGTGCAGCGCGTGGGGGATGTGCGCGGAGAGAAAGGAATCGGCGTCGCGGACGTCGATGATCGTCACGTCGCCGGCCTTGAAGTGCGCGAGGAGCTCGTCGGGCTCGATGCGCGGCACGCTAGCGGTCTCGTCGTGGACGACAGGCGCCTCGCCTGTCCCGGTGACAGGCGGGGGCGTCCCGCTGACAGGCGGGGGCGCCTGTCCTCCACGCCAGATCGCGAAGCCGATGAGCGCCGCCGCGAGCACTCCGCCGGCGACGTAGACGAGGCGCTGATTCATACGCACAGCATACAATCGACGCGTGGCGATTCAGCCCTCCGTCCCCTTCGATTCCATCCCGCTGCTCGCTACGCTGAAGCCCGCCGACCGCGCCGCGCTCGAGCCGCTCTGCCGCATGCGCGGCTACGAAAAGGGCGAGACAATCTTTCACGAGGGCGATCCCGCCGAGCGCATCTACTTCGTCTACGCCGGCCGCGTGAAGATCGTGAAGGCCGCCGGGACGCGCGACGTCATCCTGGAGATCCTCGACCCCGGCGAGCCGGTCGGCGCCGTGGCCGCCTTCGAGCAGCGCAACTTTCCGGCGAGCGCGATCGCCATCGAGCCCTCCGGCCTCGTTTCCATCCCCGAACGGGAGTTTTTCGCCCTGCTCGAAAAACGCCCGGAGATGACGCGGCACATGCTCTCCGGCCTGACCATGCGCCTGATGATGCTGAACAAACGCCTGGCGGACATGACCGGCTCCGCGGAGTCGCGCGCCGCGCGGCTCTTCGTAACGCTGGCCGAGCGGATGGGAGAGCGCCGCGATGGCGGCGTCTTCGTGCCGCTGAGCCTGAGCCGGCAGGAGCTCGCCGACATGATCGGCACCACGCTCGAGACGGCCATCCGCCTGATGAGCCGCTGGCAGAAGGAAGCCATCGTGATCACGGAGAAAGACGGCTTCTTCATCCCCGATATGACAAAAGTCATCGCCTGACTGGCGCCCGCCGCCTATCTTCGGGGCATGACAAACGCAAACAGCATTGGAGAGCTCGCCGTCGCGATTCCCCAGGCCATTCCGGTCCTGGAGAGGCTGGGAATCGATTACTGCTGCCATGGAGAGCAGCGCGTGCAGGCCGCCTGCAGCGCGGCCGGGATCACCGCGGACGAGCTGCTGCAGCTCATCGGCGCCGCGGAGAAGCAGCCGGCCGGCCAGGCGTGGGATGCGGAGCCGCTCGGCGCGCTGATCGCCTACATCGTCGACACGCACCACACCTACACCCGCGAAGCCGTGCGGACGCTGCAGAAGCTCGCCGAGAAAGTGCGCGCCGCGCACGCGGAGCGGCATCCGGAGCTCATGGTCGTGGAGCGCCTCATCGCAGAGCTGACCACCGAGCTCGTCCCGCACATGCTCAAGGAGGAGCAGGTGCTCTTCCCCTTCGTCGTGCAGATGGAGAACGGCGACGGGTCCGTGCCGTTCTTCGGGACGGTGCAGAACCCCATCCGCATGATGATGCTCGAGCATGAGTCGGCGGGCGAGAAGCTCCTGGAGCTGCGCGAGCTGACGATGGACTACGCGCTGCCCGACGACGCCTGCACGAGCTACAAGGCGCTCTTCTCGATGCTGATCGACCTCGAGGCCGACCTGCACCAGCACATCCACCTCGAGAACAACATCCTCTTTCCGCGGGCCATCGAGTTGGAGAAGGCGTGAGCAGCGTCGCGCTGCGTCCCCTGGTCATCCCGAACGAGCACGGCGGCTGGGGCTTTCTCTTCGAGCCGATCGTGCTCGCGGCGCTGGCGGCGCCGTCGCTCGGCGGCGCGCTCGTGGCCGCGGCCGCGGTCGCGGCGTTCCTGGCGCGGCATCCGCTGAAACTCGCGGCGGGCGATCTCGTGCACGGCCGGCGCTACCCGCGCACGATGGCCTGCGCGCAGATCGCCGCGGTGTACGCGCTCACGTCGTTGATCGCCATCGCCGCGGCCGCGCGCATGGCCGGCGCCGCCATCCTCGTGCCGCTGGCGATCGCGGCGCCGTTCGGACTCGTGCAGCTCGCCTACGACGCGCGCAACCGCGGCCGCGCAGCGCTGCCGGAGCTGGCCGGCGCCGTGGCCATGGGCGGCGTGGCCGCGTCGATGGCGTTGGCCGCGGCGCGAACGCCGGCGTTCGCGGCCAGCCTCTGGCTCCTCGCCCTCGGCCGCTCGATTCCGGCGATCCTCTACGTCCGCGCGCTTCTCGGCCGCGGCCGCGGCGCAATCGCCGCGCACGTCGCCGCCATCGTCATTGCCGCGTGGCTGTGGCGCGCGTCGCTCGCGCCGCTGGCCGCCGTCGTCGCCTTCGTCATCTTGCTGGGACGCGCGCTCCTTCCGCCGTCAAGCCCGGTCCCGAAGAAGATCGGCATCGCGGAGCTTTTCTGGGGCGGCGGAGCGACGATCGCGACGGGGCTGGGCTACCTCTTTCTCTAACGACAGCGCGCAGAGCCCGCGGATCACGTTCAGCAGCAGCCAAGTCTCGATCGGCTTCGGCAGCAGGAGCTTGACGTGCTCGCGCAGCGGCTCGGCGATGACGCCGTTGGAGATGACCACGGTCGGCAGCGACGTTCGCCGCAAGAGGTCGATTCCGCGCGGCAGCGACAGATCGACGATCACGCCGCAGTAGCGGCCGGAATCGAGGCAGCGCACGGCCGTGGCGAAGTCGTAGGCGACGTCGAAGGCGATCTCCTCGCCGGCGAGCGCTGTGCGCACGAGGTCGACAACGTTGCGGTCGTCGTCGACCAGAAGGGCTGTAGCGCGGAGCTCCATGGTTTCACCGGGCACCCGCTCCTGAGCGAGAACCGTGCCGCCGCCACGGCTCAGGATGCCGGCCGTTGCGGCAGATGCACTTCCATGGCTTTGCCGTCGTGGCCGAAGTGGACGACGACGCGCGATCCGACGCGCATGTCGCTGAACGTTCCGGCCGCGCCGCCGACCTTGTAGACGGTCGTGTTCGAGAGCGGCACGGTCTCGTTCGTCTTCCCGTCGGCGTGGGTGACGACGATCGACGTCGCCGAGATCTTGGCGATCGTCCCTTTCAGGTCGCGCAAGCCGCCGTGCGCGAAAAGAAATTGCGGGAGGAGAAGGAGCGCGCAATAAAGGAGAGCTCTTCGGTTCATTTGCCTGACAAAAACTCCTTTTCGCTCTCATTTTCTTTCCGCAGCTGCTCGCGCTCTGCCGGAGTCAGCTTCGGCAGGCGGCGGATGAAGTGCACGAGATGCCACGTCTGCTCGTTGCTGCGGCTGTCGCGCGGATCGCCCCAGCCCGGCATGCCGGTGAGGCGCACGCCGTTGGTGATGACGTAGAACAGCTCGCCGTCGCTGAGGTCGGGCGAGCCGTCGCTCATGTCGGGCGGCTTCGGATAGAGGCCGCGGCCCATCTCCGTGTCGCCCTTGCCGTCGAGTCCGTGGCACGGCGCGCAGTGGTCGGCCCAGTGCGCGCCAGCCTCGGACATGACGGCGCCGCTGAGCGGGACCGGATTCTTCATCGCCTTCGCCGCGCGCGGGATGGCCAGCTTGCGCAGCGCTCCGGCCAGGAGCGCCTCCGCCGTCGTCGGCGTCGTCCGCGCGCTGACACCGTGGCGCACGATCGTGAGCGCGGCAACGGCTGCGAGCGTGGCCGCGACGAGGAACAACGCTGTCAAAATTTTTCCGACAATGCTCCACATGGAGTGCGGCGGCCGTGCCGCCGCTATCATAGCGCCGGCATGGCCGGCGCACTCCACAGAGCCCTCCTCCTCCTCTTCGCCCTGGCGGCGTGCAGCCGCAGCGATGCGCAAGTGCCCACCGTCAGCACGCCGCACGATCCGCTGCTGCAGCACCACGAGATCCGCGCCGAGCAGCTGCCGGCGCCGTACGACACGCCGTCGGCCGGCAATCCGCCGTTCGTCGTCGGCCCGCCGAAAGACGCACGCCTTCACCTCCCGCCCGGCTTCCGCATCAACGTCTTCGCGGGCGGCTTCGACGATCCGCGCACGATGCTCCTGGCGCCGAACGGCGACGTGATCGTGGCCGAGCCGGGCGGCGGGCGGGTGACGATCCTGCGCGACGCGAACCACGATGGCGTGGCCGAGGTGCGCTCCACGTTCGCCAGCGGCCTCAATTCTCCGTTTGGCCTGGCGCTCCTCGGCGGGTTTCTCTACGTCGGCAACGAGGACGCCGTCGTCCGCTTCGCGTATCGCCCCGGCGACCTCAAAGCGAGCGGGAAGCCGCAGACCATCACGCCGCTCCCCGCCGGCGGACACTCCACGCGCGGACTCCTCGTCAGCCGCGACGGCACGAAGCTCTACGTCAGCGTCGGCTCGGCCTCGAACGTCAGCCGCGAAGATCCGCCGCGGGCGTCGATCCTGGTCATGAATCCCGACGGCAGCGGGCGGCGCACCTTCGCCTCGGGACTGCGCAATCCGATCGGCATGGCCCTCGAGCCGCACGGCGGCGCGCTCTGGACGGTCGTCAACGAGCGCGACGGACTCGGCGACGATCTCGTCCCCGATTTCGCGACGGAAGTGCGCGACGGCGCTTTTTACGGATGGCCGTACGCATACCTCGGGCGGCACGAAGATCCGCGGCGACGCGGCGAACGGCCCGACCTCGTCGCCAGGACGGTCGCGCCGTCGCTCCTGATCCAGGCCCACTCCGCGCCGATCGGCATGGCCTTCTACACCGGCACGATGTTCCCGGCCGAGTATCGCGGCAACGCCTTCGTGGCCCTGCACGGATCGTGGAACCGCTCCCGCCGGACCGGCTACAAGATCATCCGCATTCCCTTCAAGAACGGGCAGCCGTCGGGCGGCTACGACGACTTCGTTGCCGGCTGGATGCTGGACGAAAACAGCAGACGCGTCTGGGGCCGTCCGGCCTGCCTCCTCGTCCTCGGCGACGGCTCGCTGCTGATCTCCGACGACGGCGCCGGAAAGATCTGGCGAGCCTCATTCTTGCAGTGAATGAAGCTGAAAGGGGGAAGCATGAAGAGCTCGCGTCTTGCGCGTTTCGCGCGGAAACTCTTTCATCGCAGAAAAGCAGAAGAAGAGCAGCCTGGTCCGGCCGGATCGGCGCCCGTTGCTCACGCCGAGCAGCGGCGAGCCCGGCCGCGGAGGCTGCAGACCGATGTGCCGTTCGATCTCATCAGCAACGCCTATACTCCGACCCAGACGAGCCTGAAGGGGCCGTTCCGCTCGAGCGGTGCCGATCATCAGCGCGATCAGGACGATTACTCCGCCGAGCGCTGGCACGACGAAGACCGCTTCACGAACAAGTCGGGCGACCCGCGCATCGGCACGCACGGACGCTCGTACGAGCCGGGCGAGAGGCGCACCAGACACAACCGATAGGAGGACGAGGATGGATACACCGATGACCGGAACGGGACCGACCGGAGTGGTCTCCAGCGAGACGATGCCACAGAAGTCGAGCGGGGTGTGCGCGACGTGCGGCCAGGCTCTCGGCGGCAACCGCGGCCTGGAGCAATTCCTCGGCAAGCTCGGCATCAGCGACGAGATGATCAACAATCTCCGCACGCAGATGCAGAACGTCGACATCGACGAGTACCTCAACACCGCCCGCGACTACCTGAAGAGCTCGACCGAAAAGGCCAAGACGTTCACGAAGGAAAACCCCGGCAAGGTGGCCGCGGGCGTGGCCGTGCTGGCGGTGGGGGCGGGGCTGTTGATCTCGGCGTTGAATCGCGATTCGCAGTGACTGAAGACTTCGTAACCGTCGGCGACGTCCGGCTGCACACCGTCGCCGACGGTGACGGCACTCCGGTCCTCTTCCTGCACGGATTTCCGGAGACGTCGTACTCGTGGCGGCGGCAGCTACCGGCGCTGGCCGCGGCGGGGTTCCGCGCCGTGGCCATGGACCTGCGCGGCTACGGGCAGTCGTCGAAGCCGCGTGACGTCGATGCCTATCGCCTCACGGAGGTCGTGCGCGATGTGGCCGGGCTGGCCACGCAGCTCGGCGCGCGGCAGATCGTCGGCCACGACTGGGGCGGCGTCATCGGCTGGCTCCTGCCGATGCTTCACCCCGGCGTCGCCGACCGCATCGTCATCCTCAACTCTCCGCATCCCGTGCCGCTGGCGCGCGAGCTGCGCAGGTGGCGGCAGAAGATCCGGTTCATCTATCAACTCTTCGTGCAGCCGCCGCTGCTGCGCCTCCTCCTGCCGTCGCTGATGCGCCGCGCCGGCCGCTTCACCGAGGCCGACATCACGATCATGAAGGAGTCGTGGCGCGATCCCGACAGCCGCCGGGCCATGGCCAACTACTACCGCGCTCTCCGCCGCCACCGCCGCGACCTCCGCGCGCTCATCCGTCCCATCGACATCCCGGCCATGCTGATCTGGGGCGAGCGCGATCCCGTCTTCGTCCGCGAGACGACGGAGCGCTTCGACGAGTGGGTGCCGAACCTGCGCGTCGAGCGCATCGCCCGCGCCGGACACTTCGTGCAGACGGACCAGCCGGATCGGGTGAACGAGCTGCTGCTGGGATTTCTGGAGCGCTGACGCCGGTGCTCATCACCATTCGCGACGCAGAACTGAAGGACGTCGACGCGGTGCTCGAGCTGATGCACCGGTTTGCCAAAAGTGAAGGCCTGCTCGCATACGTCGAGACCACGCACGACTCGCTGATCGAGTCCTGCCTTCGCGAGCCGAAACGGTTCCACCTCATCGTGGCAGCGGCGGACGAGGCGGTCGTCGGCTATGCCACGATCCTGTTCCAGTTCTCTCCATGGCTGGCGCGTGAGTATCTGTTCATCGACGACCTGTACGTCGCCGAGGCGAAGCGCGGCATGGGCATCGGCTCGCTGCTGATGAAGCGCGTCGCCGCGATTGCTCTCGAGCGCAACGTCGACGCCCGCTGGCACGTCGAGACCGCAAACCGATCCGCCCAGAAGTTCTACAGCGCCCTCGGCGCCGAGCTGCGGGACCGATTTATCGCCTATTGGTCCCGCGAGGCAATGCGTGCGCTACTCGGTTTTCTGGAGCGCTGAGCGCCACTCGCGCCACTGCTCCTGGACCGAACCGAGGAAGTCGCGCTGCGGAGCCCAGCCGAGGCGCTGGCGCGTGGCGGCGCTGGAGACGTGCTGATCGACGATGAGAGCATCGACGAACGGGCCCATCGACTGGCGCGCCACCTCGGCCGGCACGTGCTCGATCGCCGCGTCCGGCGCGATCGCGGCGGCGCAGTCGTTCAGCGCCGTGTGCGTGTCGTCGACGCCGTGGAAGACGCCGGCCACGCGCTGCTCGACCGCGCGGAGGTAGAGGTCGACGAGGTCGTGCAGGTCGACGAAGGCCCAATGGTTCTCGCCGTCGCCGACGATGCTGATCGGCTCCTTCCGCTCCGTCGCCGCGAACCATCCGGCCAGGAGGCTCTGCTTCCCTCCGTACACGCAGCCGGGACGGATCACCGCGCCTCCGGCGGCGAGCACCTGACGCTCGATGCCGGCGCGCCAGGTCACGATCGACAGCGGATTCACCGGCGTCGACTCGTCGGCCACGCCGACCGTGTTGCCCAGGACCCAGACGCCGCTCGTGTAGATCAGAAAGCCGCGTTGCGCGGCGAAGGCCTCGATCGAGCCGCGCACCTGCTCCGCGTCGGCGGGCGTGTTCGACTGCGCGGCGTGGACGAAGACGTCGTAGCCCGCGAGCGTGTCGCCGAGCGCCGGGAGCGAGGCCATGTCGCCGGCGACGATGACCACGCCGGCGTCGCGGAGGGCATGGGAATCGGATTCGGGACGGACGAGCGCTCCGACGTCGTGTCTGCGCTCGCGCAACGCCGCGGCGAGCTCGCTGCCGATGTAGCCGGTGGCGCCGGTGAGGAAGACTCGCAAGCTACTTCTTCTTCTCCATCGCCCGGCGGAAGGCCAGGGCCATGGCGCTCTCCCCTTCCGCCGCGTCGCGATCGTCCATGAACTTCACGTACTCCTCGCGCTCCGCGGCGGCCTTGGCCGCTTCGATGCTGAGGGAGATGCGCTTTCGCTGCGGATCGACGCTCATCACGCGCACGACCACCTTCTCGCCCGGCTCGTAGGCGCGCGACGGGTCGCTGCCCGGCGGCACGGAGATCTCCGAGCTCGGGATGAGGCCCGTGAGGCCCGGCTCGATCTGCACGAAGATGCCGGGGGCCGCGCCGTGGTCGACCACGCCCTCGACCGTCTTGCCGATCGGGTACTTCTGCTGCGCCGTCTCCCACGGATCGCTGACGGCGATCTCGCGCAGCGACAGCGAGAGGCGTTTCTTCGACGGATCGACTTCGCGCACCCAGCCCGTGACCGTGGAGCCGATGGCGATCGTCGGGTCGCCCTGCTTCACGCCGAAGGGAAGCTGTGAGTAGTGCACGAGGCCGTCGACGCCGGGCTCGATCTCGACGAAGAGGCCGAAGTCGGTGGAGCGGACGATGCGTCCGCTGAACTGCGCGCCGGCGGGGTAACGGTCGGCGACGTCGCTCCACGGATCGGGCTCCTGGTCCTTCATCGAGAGCGAGATGCGCTTGCCGTTGTTCTCGACCTTGATGACCTTGACGCGGACCTCTTGTCCGACCTGGACGACTTCGTTGGGGTTGCTGACGCGGCGGCGGCTCATCTCCGAGACGTGGAGAAGTCCGTCGACGCCGCCGAGGTCGACGAAGGCGCCGAAGGGAGTGATGGTCTTGATCGTGCCGGTGAGCTCCGCGCCCGGCACGATGGCCTTGCGGGTCTCCTCGGCGCGCGCGGCGGCCGCTTCCTTGAGCAGCGCGGCGCGGGAGACGACGATGCGCCGGCCGTCGTCGGAGAGCTCGGTGACGCGGAAGTCGAAGGCCTGGCCGACGAACTGGTCGGGGTTGTCGATCTTGCCGAGGGCGATCTGCGAGAGCGGGCAGAAGGCGCGGAGGCCGCTGACGTTGATGTCGAAGCCGCCCTTGTTGCGCGCGCTGACTTTGCCTTCGACAGGAAGGCGGTTCTCGTACATGTTGCGGAGCTGCTCGAGCGAGGCCTTGCCGCGGGCGAGCTTGCGAGAGATGCGGATCTCGGGCGAGGTCTTGACGACCGTGCCTTCCACCATGTCGCCGACGTCGAGTCCTTCGAGCTCGGCCGAGTCCATGACGGCCTCGGAGGGGCCACCGTAGGAGATGAAGGCGTCGTCGCCGGAGATGGAGACGACCTGGCCGCGGAGCAGTTCACCCTGCTCGGGGGTCTTGAAATTCAGACTCGCTTCGAACGCCTCGGCGAACGTGGCTTCGGCGGTTTCTCTCGCTTGGGTCATGGAATTGCTTGAACCTTTCGTGAAGTGGATCTCGGTCCGCGAGATCGGCTGGGCAGCGTATCTTACTCGAAAGCAAGGCGGACCGAATAGCGCGGATCACTACGTCCCGCGGGCACGAATCATTCCCGCGGAAAAACGCGACAGCCGAGGCCGTCGCGCACCCAAAAAATTTTTGCGAGCCCCCTTGCGCCACGCGAAACACGAACCTACATTTAGGCTCCCTACCGCACCGGATGCTCCATCGCAGATGTCAACGGTGCGGAAGGTCGCCTCGGATCGCAATGGGGTTCTTGGCGCGGCGGCGCGGATGCTTCTTTGCAGCTGTCAACGCGCCGCAATCGTTGCGACGGGCAAAGGACGTCGGAACGGGTCGATTCGAATGCCCTCTGGTGGCTGTCAACGGATCGAGAACGGGCCCGCGAGACCAGAGATCGCGGGCCTCTTCGTTTTGATACGCTCCCCACCTCCATGATCACGCGCCTCTTCCTCGTCCGTCACGGCGCCACCGAGCTCTCCGCCGAGGATCGTTTCGCCGGAGCGCTCGACGTCGCCCTCTCCGAGGCCGGCCGCCACCAGGCCGAGCTCCTCGGCAAGCGCCTCGCGCCGGAGCCGGTCGACGTCGCCTTCGCCAGCCCCATGCAGCGGACGATGGAGACGGCGCGGCTCATCGTCGCGCCCGCCGGCATCGGCGTCACGCCGGTCGACGGCATCCGCGAGATCGCCCACGGACGGTGGGAGGGAATGCGCCGCGCCGACGTGGAGCGCCAGTACCCCGAGGAGTACGACCGCTACGAGAGCGACCCCTACACCTTCGCGCCGACCGACGGCGAGAGCGGCCTGGCCGTGACCGCGCGCGCCTTGCCCGCGCTGCTGAAAATCGTCGAGGACAACTGCAACAAGCGCATCCTCGTCGTCTCGCACAAGGCCACGATCCGCCTCCTCCTCAGCTTGCTCCTCGGCTTCGACCCGCGCCAGTACCGCGAGCGCCTCGACCAGTCGCCGTGCGCCCTCAACATCCTCGACTTCCGCGACCTCGCCCACGCCCGCCTGACGCTGTTCAACGACACCTCGCACTACGAGGGGGCGCTCAAGGAAGTGCCACATGACCGGCTGTCGCGGACGTGGAGCGGCGTCGAGCCTCAGCGCACATTCACGACCGCGTTCCGCAACAGCGGATCGGTCGAGAAGTAGACGCGCAGGTTGTTGCCCTTGTCCATCACCTGCAGCCAGTTGATCTTCCAGATCCCCTTGCCGGCGAGCTTGGGGATGGGCATGCGCCCGACCCAGTTCGGATCGCCGGCGGCGGAGAAGGAGAAGAACAGGCCGGTGCCGCCGCTCGGGCCGATCACCTGACCGCTCACGCTGGCCACGCCGCAGCCGCTGTCGACCACGGCCACGCGCACGTCGACGAACGTTCCCTGCGGCGTCGACGGAACCACGTTCGTCTCCAGCAACACCGACTGCAGCGTCGGCGGCTCGCCGTCGCATTGGTCGCCGATGATGTTCACCATCACGTTCTTGACGATGTCGCTCGTCGCGGCGGTGACGGAGGACATGTTCGAGGCCTTGTCCTGAAGCTGGATCTGCTCGAGCTGCCAGTCCCCGCAGTCGAGGCACGCGGGCACGTTGAAGTCGCACGTCCAGATGTCGCTGTCGCCGCCGCGGCAGGCCACGCCGATGCGGGCCTGCTTGTGCGGGCTGAGAAACACGCCGCTGACGAGGCTCACGCCCGACTTGTCGTCCTGGGCCTGCACGAAGAGCGTGTTCTTCTCGCCGGCGCGCATGGCCCCGCGGTCGATCCAGGCCGCGCGCACCGTCGGCGGCGTCTTATCGGAGTTCGACGACGTGACCTGCAGTTGCGCCGCCTGCAGCACCGGCGCCTGGTTGTACGTCAGGGTGATGCTGTTGCTGGCGTTGTCCGACACGTTGAGGAAGTTGATGTGCCACATCCCCTCCTCGGCGTCCTTCGGGATCGTCACCCGGCCGATGTAGCGGTTCGACTCCGGCGCCTCGCGCTGGCAGGCGAAGCCCTGCAGCGCTTTGCCCGTCGGGCTGGTGACGGTGCCGGAGATGCCGCGCACGCCGGACATGTCGTCGACGGCGGTGACGATAACCGACGTGACGTCGCCGTCGTGCACGGACGGCGGATCGAACTGCACGAGCATGACCGCCGGCGGCGTCGTATCGGTGGTCGGGTCTTTGTCGACCGGCTTGTTCCCCGGATTGTCATTGCCCGGCGGATTCGTGCGCCCCGACTGCTGCGACATCGGCGGCGGCGTGGAGCTTGGCGAGAAAAAATTCTTGATCGATTGGGTGATCTTGGAGATCGTCGACGGCGGCGCCTTCTCCACCGGCTTCACCGGCGCCGCCGGCGGCCGCTGCTGCCATGCAATCCCGCCCGTCGCCGTCGTCGTCGCGCCCCCCGCCGGCGGCGCATTGAGCAGCTCGCGGTATTTCTGTTCGCGCGGCGAGAGCGCCACTCGGGCATCCGGCCGGACGGCGTCGGGGCGTCCTGCCGCGACTGCCTCCGTCGTCGTCGCGTCGTCGGGTGACGAGCCCACATGCCGCGGCGTCGCTGCCCCCCCGCTGATCGTCGACGACACCGTCCCGGCGTCGCTGCGCCAGGCCGTCCCCCCATGATACGTGCGGATGCGCGCCACGAGCACGACCGCGAAGGCCACGCCGAGGAGCGTGAGGAACGTGGGGAGGAACGGGAGGCGGATGCGGCTCACGGGATGGTCTCAGTTGACGACGCCGGGCATGGCCAGCGTGAACGGCGCGATCTCGGCCTGGAAGGTCTCGCCGCCCTTGGTTTTCATCGTGTAATTGCCGTGCATCGAGCCGAAGTTCGTGCGCAGCGGACAGAAGCTGGAGTACTCGAACACCTTCCCCGGCGCGAGCGTGGGCTGCTCGCCGATGACGCCGGGGCCGACGACGCGCTCGGCGTTGCCGTCGCCGTCGGTGATGACCCACTCGCGGCTGAGGAGCTGCACCGTCTCCTCGCCGAGGTTGGAAATGCGGACGTGGTAGGCGAAGAAGTAGTAGTGCTCGCGCGGCTCGCTGCGCTCGCTCAGGTACTCGCTCTCCACCTCGACACGAATCCCGCGGGTGTCCGCCTGGCTCATTTGAACGCATGGAAGGATAGCGGAGGCGGCCTGAATTCCCGAACGTTTATGATGCCGGCCGTGAAATTCACCTCCCTCGGCCGCAGCGGCCTCAAAGTCTCCCGCCTCTGCCTCGGATGCATGACCTACGGCAGCAGCAAGTGGCGGCCGTGGATCCTCGACGAGGAGGCCAGCCGCCCCTTCATCCGCCGCGCCCTCGACGCCGGGATCAATTTCTTCGACACCGCCGACATGTACTCGCACGGCGCCAGCGAAGAGGTCCTCGGCCGGGCCCTCCGCGACTTCGCGCCGCGCGACGAGGTCGTTATCGCCACGAAGGTCTTCTTCCGCACCGGCCCCGGCCCGAACGACGAAGGCCTCTCGCGCAAGCACATCCTGCAGGCGATTGACGCCTCGCTCCGCCGTCTCGGCATGGACTACGTCGATCTCTATCAAATCCACCGTTTTGACGCGTCAACGCCCGTCGAGGAAACGATGGAGGCGCTGCACGACGTGGTGAAGAGCGGCAAGGCCCGCTACATCGGCGCCTCGAGCATGTGGGCCTGGCGCTTCGCCAAGATGCAGCGCGCCGCGGAGCACGGCGGCTGGACGCGCTTCGCCTCGATGCAGAACCACTACAACCTCATCTATCGCGAGGAGGAGCGCGAGGTCATCCCGATGTGCATCGACGAAGGCGTCGGCGTGATCCCCTGGAGCCCGCTGGCCCGAGGCTTCCTGGCCGGCAACCGCGGCCGCGACAAGGGCGGCGAGACGTCGCGCTCGCAGACGGACGACTACGCGCACCGGATGTACTACGGCGACGACGACTTCCAGGTGGTCGAGCGGGTCGTCGACATCGCCAAGAAGCGCGGCGTCGCTCCAGCGCAGATCGCCCTCGCCTGGATCCTGCACAAGCCGGGCGTGACGGCGCCGATCGTCGGCGCATCGAAGATGCCGCAGCTGGAGCAGGCCCTCGGCGCGCTGGAGATCGCGCTGAGCGAGGATGAAATGAAGGCGCTGGAGGAACCGTACAAGCCGCATGCGACGCTGGGGCATTAGGCGGGAAAACCAGAAACCAGAAACCAGAAACCAGAATCGAGCTGCGCTGGGCGGGCGGGTTCTGGTTTCAGGTTTCTGGTTTCTGGTTTGCTCCTGCGGCAGCCAACACCAGCAACCGCCAATCACAGAAGCAACCGTCGAGACCGCGCCGCCCGAGGTCTCCACGATCGTCGTTCCCATCCGCTCCACGCTCGCGCCGCTCCTGCCGCAGATCGAAGCGCAGGTGCTCAAGGGCGTCGAGAGCAAGGGCTACGAGAACATGCCGAAGGAGCCGTACGCGGTGCGCTACCGCATCGCCCGCGATCCGATCGCCCTGAACATGCAGGGCAGCGGACTCCACGCCACCACGACCGTGCATTACGCGCTGGAGGGCTGCCGCATCACGAAGAAGCCGTTCTCCGATCAGACCACGCTCTTCCCGTGCCTCTCCTGCGGCTTCGACGAGCCGATGCGCGAGGCCTACATCGCTCTCGACGCCCGCCTGGAGTGGGACGAGAGCTGGCGTCTGCGCACGCGCACGAAGGCCCGCCCGGTGGAGTTCGGGAACCGCTGCACGGTGACGTTCCTCGGAGTCGACATCACCGACTGGAAACTCGCCCCCGTCGTGAACGAGCAGCTGCAGCAGGCGGCGAAGACGATCGACGCCAACACGCCGAAGCTGACGAGCATCCACCCCGGCGCGCAGCAGATCTGGTCGTCGCTGCAGACGCCGTCGGAGATCGCCCCGCGCACGTGGCTGGTCATGGAGCCGCTCGACATCGCCCTGGCCCCGATCACCGGCAGCGGCCTGCAGGTGTCGAGCGCGCTGTCGCTGCGGACGCGGACGCGCATCGTCTTCGGCGAGCGGCCGCGGATCGAGGCCAAGCCGCTGCCGCCGCTGCACGCCGCGCGCGACGCCGCCGCCGGCGTGCGCGTGCCGTTCGACATCGAGCTGTCGTGGGAGCAGGCCAGCCGGCTGCTGACGGAGAGCTTCGGCGGCAAGCGCTACCAGAACGTGGCCCTGGAGTCGCTGCGCCTGATGCCCGGCAAGGGCGAGAAGGTGATCGTCGAAGCAGCCATCGACTACCGCGGCGGCGCGCTCAAGAAGTACCACGGCCTGGTCTACCTCGAAGGAACGCCGCGCTTCGACGCGGCGAAGGGCGCCCTGGCGCTCGACAACGTCGAATACGCGCTCGACCCGAAGCGGCACAATCCGTTCGTGCGCATCGGCGACCGCCTCGCGCACGAGGCCCTACGCGCGCGCCTCGCCCAGACCGCGCAATGGTCGCTCGCCCCGCAGATCGCCGCGGTGAAGGCGGAGATCGAGCGCGCCACGTCCCGCGCGCTCGCGCCGGGAATCGTGATGCACGGCCGCGTGGCCTCGATCGAGCCGAGCGCGCTGATCGCGCGGCCGGAGGGAATCGTGATCCGGGTGGTGGCGACGGGGGAAGCGAGCGTGGATGTGGCTGCGTGGCGTTAGATGAGGTTCTTAGGTTCTTACGTTCTTAGGTTCTTAGGCTTTGCCCAGAACTTAAGAACCTAAGAACCTAACAACCTAAGAACCTACTCCCCTCGAATCTCCTCAAAAAACGCCTCGCTCGACACCGGCCGGCCGAGGAACCGCTCCACCAGCTCGCGCGCGGGCTCTTCGCTGCCGCGGGAGAGGATCAGCTCCCGGAACCGCCGCCCCACCTCGCCGTTCATGATGTCGCTGCCGAAGGCGGAGATCAGGTCGAGGGCGATCGCCTTCGCCCACATATAGCCGTAGTAGCCGGCCGCGTAGCCGCTGGCGATGTGCTCGAACGCGCCGGGGAACGCCGTCCCCTCCACGTGGCCCATCGGCGTCGACGACTCCATGGCGATCCACGTCTCCAGCGTCTTGCCGGGGCTCTCGCTCGACAGCGACATGTCGAACGCCGCGTAGAGATGCTGGCGGCCCCAGTCGATGCCGCTGCCGAACTTGCGCGACGAGCGCAGCCTTCGCACCAGCGGCTCGTCGATCACCGGGCAGGTCGCGCAGTGCGCGCGCATCAGGGAGAGGCTTTCCGTGCGGTTCGCCCACTCCTCGTACATCTGTGACGGCGCTTCCACGAAGTCGCGCTCCACGCTCGTGCCGGCGTGCTGGTTGTACTCGGTGTCGGAGAGGACGCCGTGCAGCACGTGCCCGAACTCGTGCAGCAGCGTCTCCAGCTCGCTGTGCGTGAGCCCCTCGCGGTTGAGGTTGGCCACGAGCACGCTGATCGGCTTCCGCCCCGCGCGCCGCGACACGCCGCGCACCGGCCACGCCGCGGCGTGCTTGTACTTGTCGGGGCGCGGATAGAGATCGAGATAGATGCCGGCGATGAGCTCGCCGCTGCCGGCGTCCTTCACGTCGAGGTAGAAGACGTCGTCGTGCCACACCGGCACGCGGGCTTCCTCGAAGCGCAGTCCGTAGAGGCGCTCGCTGATGTCGAGCAGCCACTTCACGGTCGGCATGGTCGGGAAGTAGCGGCGGAGCTGTTCCTGATCGATGTCGTAGCGCTGCTCGCGGACGCGCTCGCGGTAGTAGAGGACTTCCCAGCGGGCGATGCCGGCCTGCTCGACGGCCGTCCCGGTCATCTCCCCCTTCTTCGCCGCCAAAATGCCGAGGTCGCGCACCTCGGCCTCGGTGACGGCCGCTTTGACCTCGTCGAGGAACGCCAGCACCGTCTCCGGATTTCCGACCATGCGCCGCTTCGTCACGTAATGCGCGAAGCTCGGCACTTCGTACAGCTCGGCGATCTCCTTCCGCAGGGCCACGATCTCGTCGAGGATCTCGATGTTCCGCGGCGTGCCGCGGTTCGTGTACTCGACGTAATAGCGCCGCCGCGCGTCGTCGCTCTTCGCGTTCATCATGAAGGGGACGTAGTCGGTCGAATCGAACCCGAGGACGACGTTGCCGTCGTCGTCACGCCGGGCCCGCTCGAGGTACGCGGCCGGCAACCCCTCGCACTCCGCCGGCGTGAAGCGCAGGGCCGTCTTGTTCTCGCGGATGTTCTTGCTGAACTCCTGCGACAGCTCGGTGAGGCGCTCGGAGATGGCCCGGAAGCGCTGCCGTTTTTCCGGCGCGAGGGAAACGCCGCTGTCCTCGAAGGCCTCGACGAGGTCCTTCCGGTACTGCCGCTGTGCGACCGTCGCGGCCGTCACGTCGTGGACGCGGTTGTAGAGTTTTTCGTTTTGGAAGAGCTCGGTCATGAAGACCGATTCGTCGATGACGACGCGGTCCGCGGCGTCGCGCACGGCGGCGTCGGGATGGACGCTGTTGAGCAGCCAGATCGGGCCGAAGACGTCCTCGATAGCGATGGCCATCCGGTCCCAGGCATCGAAGAGCGTCTCGGCGGAAAGACCCTCCAGCGGCAAGGCCTCGATCTCGGCAACGCGCCGCCGCGCCTCGTCCAGCGTCCGCGCCGCAAGCGCGGTCAGCTCCTCGGCGGTGTAAATTGGGATGGTCGTTCGTTCAATAATCGTCGCGGTGTCGGCCATGAAAGCGCGGGGGATTCTATGTCATGTCGCATGCCAATCACGTTGATGACTCTTCTTGTTGCCGCTGCGTTGCCGATGGCAGCGGAGACGCCGCTGATCGAACAGGGACGGGCCCTCTTCGAGAGGCGCGACTTCGAGCATGCCGCGGAAACATTCGAGAAGGCAGTCGCGGCAATGCCGAAGAACGCAGAGGCGCATTACCTCCTCGGCGCTTCGTATGGACAGATGGCCATGAAGGCAAGCATCTTCAGCCAGATGTCGCTGGCGTCGAAGACGAAGGCGCAATTCGACGAGGCCGTGCGTCTCGATCCGAATTATCTCGATGCCCGCTGGGGCCTGATGGAGTACTACATGATGGCGCCCGGGCTCGTCGGCGGCAGCGAGGCCAGCGCGATCGAGCAGGCCAACGAGATCAAGAAGCGCGACGCGCTGCGCGGCCATTACGCATGGGCCTTCATCTATGGCCAGCAGAAGAAGCCCGACCTGGCGCGCAAGGAGTACGTCGACGCCGTGCGCGAGCAGCCGGGCTCGCCGAAGACGCACATCAGTCTGGCGGCGTTCTATATCGGCGAGAAGAATTACGCCGGCGCGACGACGGAGGTCGAGACGGCGGCGAAGCTCGACCCGAATTACATGCCGGTGTGGTTCTGGACCGGCCGCCTCGCCGTCGCCACGAGCTCGAATTACGCGAACGGCGAAGCGGCGCTGCGCAAATACCTCGGCTACACGCCGAAGCGCGACGAGCCGGGACTGCACCGCGCTCATTTCTGGCTCGGGCAGATTTACGAGAAGACCGGACGCAAGGCCGAGGCGAAGGCGAGCTATGAGGCGTCGCTGCGGCTCAGGCCGGACCAGAAGGACGTCACTGAAGCGCTGAAGCGGGTCTCGTGAGGATCGGGTAGGGATCGATCGCTTCGCCCTTCCACCATTCCTTCGTCGGCGGCAGCACCGAGATGGCGAAGTGCAGATGCGGCGTTTGCGGCGGCGCGTTGCCGGTCGTGCCGACGTAGCCGAGGACGTCGCCGCGATGGACGGCGAGGCCTTCGCGGATGCCGTCGGCGTAGCTGTCGAGGTGCGCGTAGTAGTAGCTGCGCTCGCCGGTGTTGTCGAATTCGTAGAGCGTGATGCCGCCGTCGCGGCTGAGGAAAAGCTTGCGCACGGTGCCGTCGACCGCGGCGAGCACCGGCGTGCCGCGCGGGGCGAGGATGTCGATGGCGTGGTGGAAGTGCCCGGCGCGCCCTTCGTTGAAGCTGTCCTTGAGCTGGAGCGCTTGAATGCCCTCGACGGGAATCAGGGGAGCGCCGGCCTCCGGCCGGCTGGCCTCGGGGCGTCCCGCCCCGAGGGCCGCGGGACGCGGCCCATCCAGCTGGCGAGACGCCAGCGCTCCGAGGGCCACGAACACGAGCACTCCGCTGAGCACGTTGCGCATGTACGAACGATAATCGCGGAGCCGATGCCGGAACTCCCGGATGTGTCCGTCTACGTCGAAGCGCTCGAGAAGCGCCTCCTCGGCCAGCCTCTGCAGAAATTCCGACTGACGAGCCCGTTTGTCCTGCGAACGTTCGATCCCACGCCGTCCGAGCTGCATGGCAGGCACGTCTTGTCCATCCGCCGCCTCGGCAAGCGCATCGTCTTCGAATTCGACGGCGAGCTCTTCCTCATCGTCCATCTCATGATCGCCGGCCGCTTCCGCTGGCTCGCGCCGGACGCGAAGGTGCCGGGGAAGCTCGGCTTGGCCGCGCTCGACTTCCCCAACGGCACGCTCGTGCTCACCGAGGCGGGCTCGAAGAGGCGGGCCTCGATGCACATCGTGCGCGGCGCCGAGGCCGTACGCGCGCACGATCCCGGCGGCATCGAAGTCCTTGAGGCCTCGCTCGACGAATTCGCCGCCGCGCTCACGCGCGAGCGCCACACGCTCAAGCGCACGCTCACCGATCCGCACGTCTTCAGCGGCATCGGCAACGCCTACTCCGACGAGATCCTCCACCGCGCCCGGCTCTCGCCCGTGCAGCTGACGACGAACCTCGACGCCGCGGAGATCGAGCGCCTCTGGCGCGCCACGCGGGAGACGCTCCTCGACTGGACCGAGCGCCTGCGCGCCGAGGCCGGCGAGGGCTTCCCCGAGAAAGTCACGGCCTTCCGCGAGGGCATGGCCGTGCACGGCCGCTACAACCAGCCCTGCCCCGTCTGCGGCGCGCCGGTGCAGCGCATCGTCTACGCCGACAACGAGACGAACTACTGCGCGCGCTGCCAGACGGAGGGGCGTTTGCTCGCCGATCGGGCGTTATCGCGATTACTGCATTCGGATTGGCCGAAGTCGATCGACGATCTTTAGTGCTGAGTGCTGAGTGCTGAGTCGCGCGAAACTCAGCACTCAGCACTCAGCACTTCTAACGAATCGCCTCACGGCGCGTCCAATCGCACGAATGCTGGCTCTCGCCGTAAAGTTCGTCGACGTGGACTCTGATCTCGATCTCGCGCGCCGCTGCGCCGAGGGGGACCCCGACGCCTTCGAGTCGATCTACCACGCTCACGCCGAGCGGATGAAGTCGATCGCCTACCACCACCTCGGCAACGTCGCCGACGCCGAGGACGCCGTGCAGGAGACCTTTCTGAAGATCCACCGGGCCGCGTCGACCTTCACCGGCGAGGCCGCCTTCGGCACGTGGCTCTACCGCATCCTCGTCAACACCTGCTACGACGCCATGCGCCGCCGCCGCCGGCGGCCGCAGGAAGCGCCGATGGACGACGCCGTCGTCTTCACGCGCGCGGCCTCGAACGTCGACGACGCCAAACGCCTCATGCTCGCCAGGCTCCTCCGCGAGCTTCCCGAGCAGCGCCGCACCGTCTTCGTCCTCTTCGAGATCGAGGGCTTCAGCCACGCCGAGATCGGCGAGATCGCCGGCATCACCGAGGCCAACTCGAAGTGGATTCTCTTTTCGACGAAGAAACAGCTCCAGGAGAAGTGGAAACATGAGCACTAACGACGACGCATTCGACGAGATCTCCGCGATCGCTCAAACGATGCACGCGACGTGGTCGAGCGACGCGCTGCTGCCGCGCATCCAACGGGCCATCGCCCGCGAGGAGCGGCGCACGCCGTCGCACGTGTGGCAGCTCGCCGCCGCCGCGGTCCTCCTTGTGGCCCTGGCGGCGCTCGGCTGGTACGCGCAGCGCCGAGTCCGCGAGGACGCGTTCAATCAGGCCATCCTGCAGCGCAGCGCCCTCGACGAAGTGGAGCGCGCCGAGCGCAGCCACGTGGCCGCCATCGAGCACCTGGAAACGCTCGCCGGGCCGAAGCTCGAGCAGTCGCAGTCGCCGCTCATGGTCTCGTACAAGGAAAAACTGATGCTGCTCGACGACGCCATCGCCGAGTGCCAGACCGCCATCCGCACGAACCGTCAGAACGCCCATCTGCGCCGGCAGCTCGTGTCGATCTACAGCGAGAAGCAGCGCACGCTGCAGGACGTGTTGAGAGAGGAAAATCATGAAAGCCATTAAATTCGCGATCGCGATCGCGCTGATCGCCGCGGTCGTTCACGCCGAGGACCGCTTCGACAAGACCTTCAGCCGCTCGCTGACGTACAAGGGCGGCCGCGTCACGGTCGAAAACCGCTTCGGCGACGTCAAGATCCACACCGGCCACGGCAACAACGTCGTGCTGCGCGCCACGATCCGCTCGTCCGACTCCGAGATCGGACGCAGCATCAACATCGAGATGACCGAGGGGGCCGGCGGCATCACCATCAAGACCGTCGTGCCGTCGATCCACAAACACGGCAGCCTCTCCTTCTCGATCGACGAGGACCTCACCGTGCCCGACGAGGCGCCGCTCTACGTCACCAACCACTTCGGCAGCATCGACGCCGCCGGCCTCCGCGCCGCCAGCGAGCTGGTGAGCCGCCAGGGCTCGATCGTCCTGCGCGACAGCGCCGGGCGCCAGCGCCTCGAGAGCGCCTTCGGCTCGATCACCGTCGAGCACGCGAACGGCGACATCGACGCCACGAGCTCCAACGGCTCGATCACGGCGCGCAACGTCGACGGGAAGCTCGCGGCGACGAACCGCTTCGGCTCGATCAACGTGAGCGGCGTCAAAGGCGACGTGGCGGCCACGAACGCGAACGGCTCGGTGGACGTGCACGACGTCGGCGGCAGCGCCGCGCTCGCGAACGGCTTCGGCTCGACGCGCTTCAGCAACATCGGCCGCAACCTCGCCGTCACCTCGAAGAACGGCCGCATCGACGGCAAGGGCGTCGGCGGCACGGCCACGGTCACCGGCAGCTTCGACACGATCGAGCTGAAGGACATCGGCGGCGCGACGCGCATCAGCAACGGCAACGGCAGCGTGACGGTGAGCGACGTCCGCGGCAGCCTGAGCGTGGAGACGCGCTTCGGCCAGGTGCGCGCGGAGCGCGTCCACGGCTCGCTCACGGTGTCGAACGCGAACGGCAGCGTGACCGCCTCCGACGTCGCCGGCGACGCGCACGTGAAGGCCAGCTTCGGCTCGGTGTTCCTCAAGGGCATCGACGGCGCCGTCAACGTGCAGAACCAGAACGGCGGCATCTCCCTGACCGGCCTGCGCGGCTCCTGCCACCCCGTGACGCTGCACACGAGCTTCTCGTCGATCAAGGTGGCCGTGCCGCCGAAGACCGGCTACAACGTCGATGTCCGCACGACGTTCGGCTCGATCAACGCCGAGGTCCCGATCAACGCGGCGCGGAGAAGCGAGGACACGCTCACCGGCACGATCAACGGCGGCGGCTGCAAGATGGAGCTCGTCACTGCGAACGGCGGCGTGACGATCGCCGCGGAGTGATCACCGCGCGGCGCGCAGCTCCACGGGCGCCGCGCGATACCGCTCCGGATAGATCTTCTTCAGGGCCTCGATCTTCGGCAGATCGTTGAAGACGATGTACGGCTGATGCGGGTTGTGGATCAGGTAGTCCTGGTGATAATCCTCGGCCGGATAGAACGCCTTGAGCGGCTCGATCTTCGTCACGATCGGCGCGCCGAAGACCTTGGCCTCGGTGAGCTGCTTCACGTACGCGCGGGCCACGCGCTCCTGCGCCGGCGAGGTGAAGAAGATCTCGGAACGGTAGCTCGGACCGCGGTCTGGACCCTGCCGGTCGAGCTGCGTCGGATCGTGCGCCACGGAGAAGTACAGCTGCAGCAACTGCCCGTACGTGACCTGTTTCGGATCGAAGGTGATCTCCACCGACTCGGCGTGTCCGGTCGTCTCAGTGCCGACCATCTCGTAGTGCGCGGTGGCTCTCTCGCCGCCCGAATAGCCGGCCACGACCTTGGTCACGCCGCGCACGTGCTCGAACATGCCCTGCAATCCCCAGAAGCATCCGCCGGCGAGCACGGCGACCTCGCTTTTCGCCGGCGCCGTAGAGTCGACGGCCGGCGCCGGAATCCGCTTGTCGACGGCCTCGGCCTTCGCGCCGCAGCCGACCGCAACAATGGCCAATGCAACTAGAAGCTGTTTCATGTCAGAACGCCCTCCGATATGTATAGATGAACGCTCGGGCCACGCAGTTTCGTACCGGGGCCGAAAATTTCGCCGCCGCGATCTCCCGCGCCGCCATCGTTGCAAGATTGTCATCGCCGGTCGTATTCGAGACGACGCGCGTGGCGGTGACATTCCCCTGCGCAGTGATCGTGGCCTCGATCGTGACCATCCCGTGCGGGCCGTTCTCGTCGAACGCCGGCCGCGGCGCGGTCACGAAACGGTAATCGGAATCGGGCGGACAGCCGCCCCGCCGCGCCGCCCCGTCGCGGGCGACGTGCTGCGACGACACCCAGCCGGTCTCGCCGCCGCCCGTGCGCACGCGCAGCCATTCGCCGGACTCGCCGAGGATCGTGACGCGCTCGCCGCGGCGCGCGTGGCCGATGACCTCGCCCTCCATCGACGGCTCGCTGCGCACGTTGAGCACCGAGGCGTTCACGCGGCCGCCGCCGATCGGCGTCTCGGACGCCGGCGTTTCCCGCGCGGGCGCGGGGGCGGCGGCGGGCGGCGGGATGGGCGCGGGGGCGGGGGGCCGGGCCGCGCAGGCCACGGCGAGCAGCAGGAACGCGACGCGCTTCATGAAGGGCGGCCATTGTAAACTTCGTCGTCCATGGTCAGTCCCACCGCGCGGCTTTGCGTGCATCATCCGGCGCGCCCGGCGTTCGCCGTCTGCATGACCTGCCGCAAGCCGATCTGCCAGGAGTGCGCGACGCAGTGGGACGGCATCTATCACTGCACCACTTGCCTGGCGGCGCGGCGCGGCGCGGCCGTGCGGCGCTCGCGCGCGGCCGGCTGGATCTCCGTCGCCGCGGCCACGGCCGTTCTTCTCTACCTCAGCGCGCGGGCGATGGTGTGGGCGGGCGCGCTCATCGCGGGACTGTTTTGATCCGCGCCCCGCTCTCCACGACATCGGTGCTCGACGAGATGAGCGACGCCGTCGCCCTCGCCGCCGTGCCGTGGGCGGGCGTCCTCGTCCTCACCTCCCTGCCGTGGTTCTTCCTGCAGGTCCTCTTCCTCGACCGCCTCTTCGAGGTCGGCAGCGCCGCCTCGCACTACGGCCGCGCCCTCGGCGCGCTCGCGAACTGGACCCTGGCCGCCTTCGTCGTCGCGCTGTGGGGCCGCGCCGTCTGGGCCCGCGCCTGCCGCATCGCCGCGGAGACGGGCGCGCGCCCGCCGCTGTCCGCGCTGCGCGTGCCGCTCGTGGCGCTGGCCAGCTACGTTCTCACCGCGTCGCTGACCGAAGTCCTTTTCTACGGGACGTTGATGACCATCCTCGGGCCGCTCGTCGTCATCCTCTTCGGCGGCATCGCCATCGGCACGATGGAGCTCAACGACGAGGTCGGCGTCGCCGCGCCGCTGCGCCTCGTGGCCCGCTACTCGCGGCACGTGCGCATCGAGCTGGCCATGCTGCTCATCTTCATCGTGGCCTGGCTCGTGGCGCTCGTCAACATCGCCGCCGCCTTCGCCATCGGCCTCTGGCTGGCCAACGCCTTCGCCGGCGTCGACATCACCCGCTGGCACGTCCTGCTGCAATTCGGCAACCGCACGTATCGCCTCCTCCTCTTCGCCGGCGCGGCGCTCGCCGTCGAGCCGTTCTGGATCGCCGCGAACGTCGTCCTCGTCCGCAAGGCCGGCGCGGCCGAGAGCGGCGAGGACTTGCGCGTCTGGTTCCGCGAGCTACAGGGAGGGGCGGAGTGAAGGCCTTCTTCGTGGTGATCGCGATGGCCGCCAGCGCCATGACGGCGTCCGACTACGTGGCCGCGCTCGAGTCGATCCGCGCCGCCGACGCCACCGCCGCGCGCACGCAGGCCCAACAGCTCCTCGGCAGCGAGATCGAGTCGCCCGCCGGACGCTTCAGCGCCGACGCCGCGCTGCTGCACGAAGTCATGGCCAATCCCGCCGCCGCGCGCGCGCACCTCGACGCCGCGATTGCCGCGCTGCGCGCGACGACGCCTGCGCCTGCCGCGAACGCCGATCCGCGTCTGCTGGAGAAACTTCGCGCCGAGGAGACCGCGGCGGCGATGAAAGCGGGCGGCGAGATCCGCACCGTGCCCGCCGACGAGAAATCGCTCGAGAACGCCGCCACCGGCATCGGCAAAGTGTGGACGTGGATCGAAAAGCAGTTCGACAAGCTCGCCAACTGGTTCGAGCGCTGGTGGCCGCGCGAAAAATTGAAGGACGACGAGCCGCTCCCGCATGGCACGCGCCCGAAATGGCTGGTGACGTTCGTGGTCATCCTGATCGTCCTCGTCCTCGGCATCCTCGCCTTCGAGGTCGTCCGCCGCAGCCGCGCGGCGACGGCGGAGGAGACGGCCGTGACGAGCGAGCCGATCGAATCGCGCCGCGACGAAGACCCGCTCTCGCGCGGCGCGAACGAGTGGGAGCGCTACGCCGCCAAGCTCGCCGCGGCCGGGCGGACGCGCGAGGCCATCCGGGCCTGGTACCACGCCGTCCTGGTCACGCTCTACGCCGCCGGCATCCTCCACTTCAAGAAAGGGCGGACGAACTGGGAGTACATCGCCGCGCTCGGGCCCGACCTCGTCTGGCGCGGCGAGTTCGTGACGATGACGCGCCGCTTCGAGACGGAGTGGTACGGCCGGGCCGAGTCGAACTCCGAGGCGCTTGACGACGCGGCCGAGCGCGCCCGGCACATCCTCGACACGGTGCGACGGAGGGCGGCGGCGTGAAGCGCACGCTCCTCTTTCTCCTCGCCGTCGCCGCGTACTTCGCCGCGGTCCTGCTGTGGGTCGGCGGTGACAAGCGTGTGGCCAGGCACGCCTTCGACGAATTCTCGATCTCGAACACCGGCCCGAAGGGGCTGTCGCTGGCGTCGAAGTACCTCGCCCGCAGCGGCCGCCGCGTCGACGCGCTCACGCTCGCCCTCAACGACCGCAACGTGGAGCCGGGCGCGGTCGTGTTTCGAATGGATCCGCCGGAGGCGTTTCCGCTCGAAGAAGTCGTGACCAAGAAAAAGAAAAAAGAGAAGCCCAAGCCGCGCACGCACTACGTCACGCCGCTGCTCAACGACGAGGAGGAGGCCTGGGTGCGCCGCGGCGGGCGCCTCGTCGTCGCGTCGCGTGCGCATTACGCATCGCTCGACGTGACCGAGGCGCCGGCCAAGCTGGCCAGGAAAGTCTTCCCGCTCTGGCCGGGGCTCGACACGCTCGACCTCCCGGAGTCGCGCGCCGTCGGCGGCGATGCCCTGCGCAACGGGCACGCCGTCTACGTCGCCGAGGACAAGGCCATCGTGGCGCGCATCGCCGACGGCGCCGGCGACGTCATCGTCTTCGGCGCCCCCGAGGTCCTCGACAACGAGCACATCGCCCGGAGCCTGCCGTTCCTCGTCGCCCTCACCGGCGGCGCGCGCCGCGTCTACTTCGACGAGACCATCCACGGCATGTCCACCGGCGAGGGAACGCTGGCGCTGCTGAAAGAGTGGCGGCTCGGCCCGTTCCTTCTGCTGCTGCTCATCGTGGCCGCGACGATCGTCTGGCGCGGCGGGACGCGCGTCGGCATCCCCGACGACGAGTTCCGCGACACGCGCTCCGACGCCATCGACCTCGTGGCCTCGCTCGGCGCGCTCTACGACCGCTCCATGACCAGGGCCCAGGCGCTGGCCGCGTATCACCGCGAGCTGACGCGCGCCGTGGCCGCGAGCAGCGGCCTGCGCGGCGAGGCCCTGCACAAGCGCGTCTCGGAGCTGACGGCCGGCGCCGTCCCGCCGAAAACCGAGGTCACGAACGAGGAGTTTCAGAGCATGCTGACGACACTCAATCAAGCATTCGGGCGGATTCAAAGCTGATGCAAACGATTCAAGAGATCTCCACTCGCTTCGCAGAGCTTCACCAGCAGCTCGACCAGGTCATCCTCGGCCAGGAGCGCGTGAAGTCCCTCGCCGTCACGACGCTCGTCGCCGGCGGACACATGCTGCTCGAAGGCGTCCCCGGCACCGGCAAGACGCTGCTCTCGCTCGCCCTGGCCCGCCTGCTCGGATGCCGCTTCCGGCGCATCCAGTTCACGCCCGACCTCATGCCCGCCGACCTCGTCGGCGCGAACGTCTTCAACCAGAAGTCGGAGGAGTTCGTCTTCCGCCCCGGCCCGATCTTTACGGACGTGCTCCTGGCCGACGAGATCAACCGCACGCCGCCGCGCACGCAGGCGGCGCTGCTCGAGGCCATGCAGGAGAACGCCGCCACGGTCGACGGCGTCCGCTATAGCGTCTCGCCGGTGTTCACCGTCTTCGCCACGCAGAACCCGGTCGAGTTCGAAGGAACGTATCCGCTCCCCGAGGCCCAGCGCGACCGCTTCCTGATGAAGATCTCCATCGACTTCCCCGAGGCCGTCGACGAGAACCGCATGCTGGCCGCGTACGCCGCGGGAAAGCGCCTGCACGACGACATGGTGGCGCGGCTGCAGCCGGTGATCAGCGCCGACGAATTGGGCCAGGCGCGGCGGACGGTGGCGACGCAGGTGCGCGTCGAGCCGGAGATCATCCGCTACATCCAGGAGATCGTGGCCAGGACGCGCAACGACGACGCCGTGCAGATCGGCGCCGGCCCGCGCGCGTCGCTGGCGCTGCTGGAGTCGAGCCGCGCCGCCGCCGCGCTGCAGGGCCGCGACTTCATCACCCCCGACGACGTGAAGTCGCTCGTCCCCCCCGTGCTCGCGCATCGGGTGACGCTGAGCCCGGAGGCGGAGATGGAGGGGCTGGCGCTGGAAGACTTGCTGGGGAGGATTTTTGAGGCGGTGGAGGTGCCACGATGAAAGTGCTGAGTGCTGAGTGCTGAGTGCTGAGTGCTGAGTAAAAGCACGGCACCACTCAGCACTCAGCACTCAGCACTATGAGACCAGGACCGCTTCTATCGCGCCTACTCGGCATTACGGCGGCTCTCGCACTCCTCATCCCTGTCGCGACTTGGGTCGAGTGGATCGTCGTCGGCGCCTTTGCGCTCGTCGTCTTCGCTGCCGGAACCGAGGCCGTGGCGCTGCGGCGCGTGGCCTTGATCGCCGAGCGGCCGGCGCGCATTGCTCTGGCCCTCGACGAGATCGAGACCACCGCCGTCGAGCTGCACAGCAACGCGGCGCGTCCGCTGAAGCTCGTCGTGCGCCAGCGCTGGCCCGAGCTCGTGGCGCAGCGCTCGGCCGTCAGCAGCGCCCTCTGCCGCCCGGGCGAGGTCGTGCGCGTCGACATGAGCGTGCGGGCCATCGCCCGCGGCAGCGCCGTCGTCGAGCGCGTGGCCGTGGCCATGACCTTCTTCGGCATCGTCGAGCGCATCGCCAGAGCCGGCGCGGAGACCGAGCTCGATGTCCTCCCGAACCTGCGCGCCGTCAAGCGCCTGCACAAGCAGCTCAACGCCTTCGCCCTTCGGGGGATCGGCGCGCGGGCCGCGCCGCGCATCGGCAAGGGGCGCGAGTTCGACCGCCTGCGCGACTACGTCCTCGACGACGACTACCGCGACATCGCCTGGCGGGCCACGGCGCGGCACGGCCGCCTGATCGTGCGGGAATTCCGCCTCGACCGATCGCAGGAGATCCTCCTCTGCCTCGACCAGGGCCACCGCATGGCCGCCCGCGTCGCCCAGATCACCCGCCTAGACCACGCCGTCAATGCCACGGTCCTGATCAGCTACATCTGCAACCGCATGGAGGACAAGGTCGGCCTGGTGGCCTTCGACACCGACGTCGACAAGGGCCTCCCGGTCGCCCGCGGCCCCGCCCACCTCCGGGCCATCACCGCTTACGTCACGCGTCTCGAGGCCGCGTATCGCTTCACCGACTACCTCACCCTGGCCACGAACCTCCGCCGCCGCCTGCACCACCGCACGCTGATCCTCATGCTCACGGTGCTGCCCGAAAAAGAGGAGCGCTTCGGCCTCCTACGCGCCGTGGAGATGCTCGCCCCGCAGCACTTGCCGCTCATCGTGGTGCTCAACGACCCGAACCTGAAGGCCGCGGCGCGCTTCCTCCCCGCCGACCGCGCCGAGCTCTCCCGCACGCTCGTCGCGCGCGAGCTCTACATGAACCGCGTGGAGCTGACGAAGGACCTGCGCGCGCGGGGAGCGCTGGTGGTGGAGTCGACGCCGGAGGACGCGGGGATCGATGCGGTGAACGCGTACATTGATGTGAAGAGGAGGCAGCTCCTCTGATGGACATCGAAAAATTCGTCACCACCCGCTCCCCTCTCTGGGCCGACCTCGACGTCCTCGTGGCTCGCGCCGAGGACGATCCGGACGCGCTGTCGCACGACGATGTCCACCGCCTCGTCGAGCTCTACCGGCGGGCCTGCTCCGACCTCAACCTGGCCCGCTCCTACACCGCGAACCCGGAGCTTATCGGCCGCCTCAACCAGCTCACTGGGCGCGCCTATCGCTTCGTCTACCAGGCCGGGCACGAGAAGCCGGTCGTGGCCTCGTTCGTCCGCCTGGTCACGCGCGAGATCCCCAACGCCTTCCGCCGCGAGCGCCTGGTCATCGCCATCGCCGCCTCGGCCTTCCTCCTCGGCACGCTCTTCGGCGCCTCGGCGGTGCTGCTCGACCGCGCCAACGGCGCGCGCCTCATCCCCCAGGACTTTTTCACCGAGAGCCCGCGCGAGCGCGTGGAGCGCATCGAGCGCGACGACGAGCGCATCGACAGCGCCGAGAAAGCGATGCTCTTCGGCGCCTCGCTCTACACGCACAACATCCAGGTCTCCTTCCTGGCCTTCTCCCTCGGCGCGCTCACTTACGTCGGCGCGCTCTGGCTCCTCTTCTACAACGGCGTGATCCTCGGCGCCATCGCCACGATGTACGTCCTCGACGGCGTGACCACCTTCTTCGTGGCCTGGGTCGGGCCGCACGGCGCGCTGGAGCTGCCGTCGATCATCTTCGGCGCCGCGGCGGGACTGCTGGCCGGACGCGCGCTGCTGATGCCGGGCGACCTCACGCGCGCCGCCTCGCTGCGCCGCGTCCTTCCCTCGGTGTGGCGGATGATGATCGGCACCGCGCTCACGCTCGTCCTGGCCGGCATCATCGAAGGCGGCTTTTCGCAGTTCACGGCGAAGACGATTCCGTATGCCGCGAAAATCGCCGTGGCCGTGCTGCTGTTCAGCGCATTGATGACGTACCTCTTCGTGCGCAGGGTCGGCGACGAATGAACGAGGCCACGATCACGACGCCCGAGCACGTCGAGATCCGCCTGGAGCCGGCGGGCGCGGGCAGCCGCTTTCTGGCCATCATCATCGACTCGCTGATGACGAACGGCCTCGCCCTGGCGGTGCTCTGGGTGGCGGCCACGCTGCTGCCGGCCGGCTTCGCGCTGGCGATCTACGTCAGCGCGTCGTTCCTCCTGACCTGGGGCTGGCACGTCTACTTCGAGACGCGCCACGCCGGGCGCTCGCCGGGGAAGCGCGCGCTGCGCCTGCGCGTCGTCGACGCCCGCGGGCTGCCGATCTCGCTGCACCAGGCCCTGGTGCGCAACGTGATGCGGGCGATCGACTTCGCGCCGGCCTTCTACGGCTTCGCCGCGATCTCGACGCTCGTCGATCCGCGCCGCCGCCGCCTCGGCGATCTCGTCGCCGACACCATCGTCATCCGCGAAGCCCGCCCCCTGGCCTGGCAGACGCGGCTCGCCGCCGAGCGCCGCTACAACTCCCTGCGCACCGCCCGCGTGCTCCGCCTCATCCGCCACCGTATCGGCCTCGAGGAGCGCGAGTTCCTCCTGGCCCTCTGCATGCGCGCCGAGAAAATGACCCCCGAGGCGAGGTACGACTTGATGGAGGAGGTGGCGGCGGCGTATCGCGGCAAGCTCTCGATCGACGACGAGCCGATCAGCGGCGAGAACTTCGTCCGCGACTTGACTGCCGTCGTCTTCCCATGAGTTAAACTGCCGTATCCCGTGAACTGCACCAATCACCCGGAAACCATCGAAGGTCTTCGTCACTGCAGCCGTTGCGGCCGCCCCTTCTGCGGCAACTGCCTCATCGAGCTGCGCGGGCTGACGCTCTGCGCCGGCTGCAAGAACGAGCAGCTCCTCGACCTCCGCTCCGGCGCCGTCGCCGGCGTCCCCTTCAACCTCGCCTCGGTCGGCCGGCGCTGGGCGGCGCTGATCATCGACCGCTTCCTCTTCGTCTTCATCGGCGTCACGCTGGTGATCGCCGTCGCCGTCGTCACGCCGGCCAAACCGGAAGACCCGCGCATCTTCGGCATGGCCGCCGCGGTCCTGTGCACGTACGCCGCTTACGTCGTCTACGACGCGCTGATGGTCCGCCGCAGCGGCCAGACCATCGGCAAGCGCCTGCTGAACATCCGCGTCGTCCGCGCCGACGGCAATCCGGTACGCTCCGGCCAGGCCTGGGGACGGGCCCTCACGCGCGGCGTGGCCGTGCACGTCCTCGCCCTCGTCAACTACCTTCCGTCGCTGTTCACGCGCGAGAAGACCTGCGTGCACGACCTCCTGGCCGGCACGCGCGTGGTGAACGCGGAGTAAGGCGATGGAGATGGTCCTCTCCTGCCGCAACCACCCCGAGGTCATTGAAGGACTGCGCTACTGCTCGCGCTGCGGGCAGGCCTTCTGTCCCGACTGCCTGGTCACGCTGCGCGGCAACGTGTTCTGCGCCACGTGCAAGGTCGAGCAGCTGCGCGACCTCACCTCGGGCGTCGATCAGAGCGCGCTCGAGCTGGCCGGCATCGGCCGCCGCTTCGGCGCACTCTTCATCGATCAGCTCCTCCTGGCCATCCCCGTCACCGTCGCTTTCTTCGCCATCATCGCCGCGACGTTCCAAAAGAAGGACTTCGATCCGGTGTGGATCCAGCCGGGCATCCTCCTCGTCGTCGCGCTCTACGTCGGCTACGAGGCGCTGATGCTCGCCGCGCGCGGCCAGACTCTCGGCAAGATGGCCATGAGGATCAAAGTCGTGCGCGCCGACGGCACGCCGATCTCGACCGGGCAGGCCTGGGGCCGCGCCTTCATGCGCCAGATCCTGGCCAGCTGCCTGTCGATCTTCGACTACCTGCCGGCGTTCTTCACCAAGGACCGCACCTGCCTGCACGACCTCGTCGCCAACACGCGCGTGGTGAACTGGAGCTGAGCATGGCCATCCCCCGCCCCGCGTACGCGGGCCCGCAATGCCCGCGCTGCCGGGCGCCGCTCCCCGAGGAGATGCACGACGGCGCGAACGTCTGCCTGGAATGCCTCGGCGACTTCGAGGCCCGCGTCTTCCATCCGCCGCAGCGCAGCGCGCGCGTGCTGCAACTGGCCCAGAGCGGGCCGGACGGAGCGGTGTCGTGCGCGAATCACGCCCGCAACGCGGCGGTGGCGGCGTGCGACCGCTGCGGCCTGCTCATCTGCTCGCTCTGCCAGCTCGACATGGAGAGCGGGAAGCTCTGCCCGTCGTGCTTCGAGCGCCTCTCGCAGGACGGCGCCACCGACACGACGCGCACGCGCTGGCGCGACTACGGCAGCCTGGCCGGCGTCTGGGCCTTCGCAGGCCTGATCTTCTCGGCGGTGTTCTTCGGCATCCCCCTCGGCCTGCTCTCGCTCTACTACTGCGTCAAGGCCTTCCGCAACCGCGAGTCGCGCTCGTCGCTGGTCTTCGTGATCATCGCGCTCTTCGTCGCCATCGCCGACATCTTCATCAGCTCCTCGGTTTTGCTCTCGCTCTTCAAACACAGATGAACGACCGCACACGCATCGGGCGCAACAGCGGCCTGGCCACACGGCAGGTGATCTACCGGACGCCGGCCGGGATCGAGGTCGACGAGCTCGATCACTTCGAGGTCGTGCGCAAGCGGGTGTTCTACGACGACGTGCTGCTGGTGACGTACCACCGCCAGCGCACGTGGGGCTTCGTCGTGTTCATGGCTCTGCTGCTGATCCTCTTCGGCATCCTGGCCGCCGTCGCCCGCGAAGTGCCGCCGCTGTCGATGACGCTCGCCGCCGTGGCCGCGCTGGCCCTGATCCTCGGCGTGGCCCGGCTCCTGATGCAGGTCGACGTGGTGAGCGTGTTCGGCCGCCGCTCGAAAGCGGCGATGCACTATCCCTACCGCAAGGCCTTCGCCCGGCGCATGTTCAACGAGATCTGCGCGAACGCCGCCGCCGCGCAGCGGCGCCTGGCCCACGAGATCGCCGCGAACGAGCCGCCGGAAGCGGCGGGGACGGAGGAGATGCCGCCGATGCCGGAGGCGTCGCTTTAATGCCGTCCGGCGAGCGGCATCAAACGAAAGATCCGCTCGCTCAGCCTGGAGGCGCGATCGAGATTCCCCTTCCGAAGCGCGTCGCGGACGTCATCAAGCTTGTGCGCATCGTCGAGCGACAAATAAGGCGACCAGTCCCCTTCGTCCTCCGGCAGATCGACACGAACCTCGGCGAGCAGATCGCCTTCGCGCACGAGCCTCGTCAGCACTCATCACTCAGCACTCAGCACTCTTATAGCCCCCGCCCCACCGCCGGCACAATGATCCGCAGCTCGTCCATCAGGCGCGTGAACTGATCGGGGTAGAGCGACTGCGGGCCGTCGCAGACCGCCTTCTCCGGGTCGTGGTGCACCTCGATCAGCAGCCCGTCCGCGCCGGCGGCGACGATGGCGCGCGCCAGCGGCATGACCTTGTCGCGGCGGCCGACGGCGTGCGAGGGGTCGGCGATGATCGGCAGGTGCGAGAGCTTGTCGATCACCGGGATGGCGGAGATGTCGAGCGTGTTGCGCGTGTAGGTCTCGAACGTACGGATGCCGCGCTCGCAGAGGATCACGTCGTAGTTGCCGCCCGACAGGACGTACTCCGAGGCAAGCAGCCACTCCTGGATCGTCGCCGACATGCCGCGCTTGAGCAGGATCGGCTTGCGGATCTGCCCGAGCGCGCTGAGCAGGTTGAAGTTCTGCATGTTCCGCGCGCCGACCTGGAGGATGTCGACGTACGGCAGCATCCCTTCGATCTGCGAGATCTCCATCACCTCCGACACCGTGGCAAGGTTGAACTCGTCGCCCGCGGCGCGCAGGAGCTTCAGCCCCTCCACGCCCATCCCCTGGAACGCGTACGGCGACGTGCGCGGCTTGTACGCGCCGCCGCGCAGCACGCGCGCGCCCGCTTTGGCGACGCGGCGCGCGGTCTCGAAGAGCTGAGGCTCGTTCTCGATCGTGCAGGGGCCGGCCATGACGACGACGTCGTGCCCGCCGATGGCCACGCCGCGCGCCTTCACTACGGTCTTCTCGCGGCGGAAGGTGCGGCTCGACAGCTTGAACGGCTCGCTGACCCGCACGACTTCCTGCACGCCTTCCATGAGCTCGAACTCGCGCGGGTCGATGGTGTCGACGTGCCCGACCACGCCGAGGACCGTGTGGTCGGAGCCGGTGGAGCGGTGGACGTCGAAGCCGCGCGCGGTCAGCTCGGACACGACGTGCTCGACGTTCGCTTCGCTGGTGTGCTTCTCCATGACGATGACCATTGGCGATCTCCTAATGCGAGGACGCTTCGCGCTCGACGCGCCGCGTCTCGTCGATGATTCGTTCAAAGAGGCGCCGCATGGCCGCGACTTCGAGCGGCCCGGCGGAGGTGGCCTCGACGTGTTGGAGGACCTGCTTCTCGCGGTCGGGGGCGTAAATCGGCAGGCCGAGGTGGCCTTTGAGCTCGCCGATCTCCACGGCGTACTTGGCGCGCTGGTTGAGGAGGCGCACGAGGACTTCGTCGACGCGGTCGATGGCGTCGCGGAGGCGGACTAGATCTTTTTCAGCGTCGTCTCTGTCGACCATAAAAAAACCTCTTCGCCGTCACCGGGAAGAGGTTTCGATGGTCGTCCGGATCGAGCACCCCTTCGCGGCGGGGCGCTGCACGAGGCCCCTGGCTCAGTTGAAGTAGTAGCCGTACCAGAAGGTGCCGTGGCTCATTGGGGCGTCAGGGTAGCATAGCTTCCATGCAAACAATCGCGTTGTTGGTGGCAATGGCGCTCGCCGGTGCGGCGCCGCCGGCGGAAAAGATGGCCCTGGTCAACGAGCTCATTCAGCTCACGCATGCGACTGACACCGGCGTCGAGGGGTTGGTTCAGATGCGCGCGGCCGAGGGGAAGTTCCCCGAGGACCGGCGGACCCGCGACCCGCGGGTCGACCGCGCCATGCAGCAGACCACCGCCGACATCCTCGCCGAGCACCTCACCGAGCGGCAACTGCGCGAGCTCATTGCCTTTTTCAAGACCGACGCAGGCCGCGCCTACTGCGACGCCGTCGCCGCGCTGACGAAGGAGCGGCTGCCGCGCTTTGCGGCGGAGCTCGACAAGCCGACGCCGGAGTCGGCGGCGAAGCGGACGATGGCCGACATGCGCAGCCTTGCCACCGCGTCGGAAGCGTACGCGATCGACTACAACAAATATCCCAAGGCGAAGACCATCGCGGAGCTCGGAAAGCTGATCGCGCCGACCTACATCCGCGTCGTACCGGAGAAGGATGGATGGGGCACGCCGTTCCGCTACGCCGTCTCCGCCGATCTGCAGACCTACCGCTTCGTCAGCGCTGGTCCAGACAAGACGTTCGATACGAAGGACGACATCGTCTATGAGAACGGCGAGTTCGTGCAGGCGCCGCTCAAGATGCCGTGAGGATTTCCCGCACCACCGCCGCCGCCCCCTCCGCCCCGCCCTCCGCCACCGCCCGCACGATGGCGCTCCCGACGACGACGGCGTCGCAGCGGCCGCGCAGCGCTTCGTAGTGCTCGTGGCGGGAGATGCCGAAGCCGACGGCGAGGGGCTTCGTGACCTTGGCGCGGATCTCGTCGAGGCGGGTGAGGAGCGCGGGGTCGAGCTCGCGGCGCGTGCCGGTGACGCCCGTGGTGGAGACGTAGTAGATGAAGTCGTCGCTGGCGCGGTTGACGGCGGCGACGCGGGCATCGCTCGACGTCGGGGCGAGGAGAAAAATCGCGCCGAGGCCGTGCGCGTGCAGGGCCGGCTTGATCTCCGCGGCGCGCTCGGCAGGGAGGTCGGTGAGCAGCGCGGAGTCGATGCCCGCGCCGGCCGCGTCGGCGGCGAAGCGCTCCGCGCCGTAGCGCATGACGGGGTTCAGATACGAGAACGCGATCAGCGGAATGTCGCTCCGCTCGCGCACGGCGCGGGCGATCGTGAAGATGTCGGCGATCGTCGTGCCGTTCTTCAGGGCCCGCTGCGCGGCGGCCTGGATCACGGGGCCGTCGGCGATCGGATCGGAGAAGGGGACGCCGAGCTCGATGGCGTCGGCGCCCGCTTCGGCCAGCGCGAGGATGATGTCGGTCGTCGGGCCGTCGCCGCAGGTGACGTAGGCGATGAGGCCGAGGCGCTGCTCGGCACGGAGGCGGCGGAAGAGTCGTTTAACGCGATTCAAGCGCTGCCACCTGCGGCACGTCCTTGTCGCCGCGCCCGCTCAGATTCGCCACCACGACCTTGCCGCGGCCGAGGTCGTTGCGCAGCAGCCAGCCGAGGGCGTGCGACGACTCCAGGGCGGGGATGATCCCCTCGCTCTCGCTCAGCTTGTGGAAGGCCTCGAGGGCCAGGCCGTCGTTGCAGTCGTGGTACTCGACGCGGCCGATCGACTGCAGGTAAGCGTGCTCCGGGCCGATCGACGGATAGTCGAGCCCCGCGGAGATCGAGTGCGTCTCGGCGATCTGGCCGAACTCGTCCTGCAGCACCATCGAGCGCGTGCCGTGCAGGACGCCGAGCGCGCCGCCGCTGAATCGCGCGGCGTGCTCGCCGAGGTTGTGGCCGCGGCCGCCGGCCTCGACGCCGATGAAGCGGATCGATTCGTGGCGCAGCATTTCGTGGAAAAGGCCGATGGCGTTCGAGCCGCCGCCGACGCAGGCGATCGCTACATCGGGAAGACCGCCGGTGCGCTTGCGCAGTTGACCGAGAGCCTCGCGTCCGATGACCGACTGGAAGTCGCGCACGACCATCGGATACGGATGCGGCCCGAGCACCGAGCCGATGATGTAATGCGTCGTGCGCACGTTCGTGACCCAGTCGCGGATGGCCTCGTTGATGGCGTCCTTCAGCGTTCTGCTGCCCGACGAGACCGGCACGACCTCGCTGCCGAGAAGGCGCATGCGGAAGACGTTGAGCTCCTGCCGGGCCATGTCGACCTCGCCCATGTAGACGACACATTGCAATCCGAGCAGCGCGCAGGCGGTGGCGGTGGCAACGCCGTGCTGCCCCGCGCCGGTCTCGGCGATGATGCGCTGCTTCCCCATGCGCTTGGCGATCAGCGCCTGTCCGAGGGCGTTGTTGATCTTGTGCGCGCCGGTGTGGTTGAGGTCCTCGCGCTTCAGGAAGAGGCGGATGCCTCCGCACATCTCGCCGAACCGCCGCGCTTCCGTCAGCGGCGTGGGACGGCCGACGAAGTCGCGCAGCACGTCGTCGAGCTCGCGCTTGAACGCGGCGTCGCGCCGGACCTTGCGGTACGCCGACTCGAATTCGTCGAGCGCGGCCATCAGCGTCTCCGGCACGTACTTGCCGCCGAACTCGCCGTAGTAGCCGGCGCGGTTGGGCAATGCGGTCATGAGCGTTTGATCCTTTCGAAGAGGCGGGCCAGCTTGCCGTGGTCCTTCACGCCCGGCGAGGCCTCCACGCCGCTGCCGACGTCGATGGCGTCGGGGCGCACGAGGCTGATGGCCGCGGCGACGTTGTCGGGACCGAGGCCGCCGCTGAGGAAGAACGGCTTCGAGCGCGCGTAGCCGGCCAGGAGAGCCCAGTCGAAGGAGCGTCCCGTGCCGCCGGCGCGGTGCTCGTCGTAGGTGTCGAAGAGGAGCCAGGCGGCGCTCGGCGTGGCGTGCGTCTCGGGGAGCGCGTCGGAGACGCGCAGCGTCTTCACCGCGGGGATGTCGAGGTCGCGGATGTCGCCCTCGCTCTCCGCGCCGTGCAGTTGCACGAGGTCGAGGCCGACGAGCTCGGCGATGGAGCGGATGTAGTCGTTCGAGGCGTCGCGGAAGACGCCGACGATCTTCGGCGCGTCGCCGCGATCGCGCACGGCCGCGGCGATGACGGCGGCGCGCTCGGGCTCGACGAAGCGCGGCGTGTCGGGGACGAAGATGAACCCGAGGAAGTCGGCGCCATGGCTGGCGGCGGCGAGGGCGTCGTCTTCGCGGGTGAGGCCGCAGATCTTGATTCTGGTCATGGCTGTGTGAGCGCGCGAACCGCGGCGGCGCGGTCATTCTGCCGCAACAGCGACTCGCCGACCAGGAAAGCGTGAAAGCCGGCGGCGCGGAGGCGGTCGACGTCGGCGCGCGTCCTGATGCCGCTCTCGGCGACTTTGACGACGCCGTTCGGGATCTGCAGGCGCTCCGAGGTGCCGAGGTCGACGGAGAAGTCGCGGAGGTTGCGGTTGTTGACGCCGACGATGCGGGCGTCTCTCGCGCGCTCCAACTCGATCTCATCGTGGACCTCGACGAGGGCGTCGCAGCCGAAGTCGTCGAGGATGCCGATGAAGTGTTTGATCGTGTTTGCGTCGAGGAGCGAGGCCAGCAGGAGGACGGCGCTCGCCCCCGCGGCGACGCCGCGCACGAGCTGCGACTCGTCGACGATGAAGTCCTTCATGACGACGGGGAGTTGCGTCACGCGCGCGATCCATTCCCGATCTCCTCGGAAGAAATCCCGCTCCGTGACGATGGAGATGGCCGCGGCGCCGCCGTTTGCGTAGTCGCTTGCGATCTGCTCGACGTCGGGATCGACGACGATCGTACCGGCCGAGGGGGAGGCGGCCTTGATCTCGGCGATAACGTTGATGCCGTCGCGGCGCAGCGCGGCTTCGAAGCGATGGGGCGGGCGGGCGGCGGCCACGCGGCGCGCGACGGTGAGGTCGGGAGGAGGCTCGGTTTTGAGTCGAGCGCGCGTGGCGGCGACGATATCGTCGAGGATGGTCATCGCTTGTCACCCCGAGCGTGAGCGAGGGGCCTGGCGGGTGGGCGGCGCGACACGGCAGCCTCGGCGCGCCACCCGGCCGCCCAGGCCCCTCGCTCACGCTCGGGGTGACAGAGCATCACGCGAGCTCCCGCGAAACCGTCACCAACTGCTCCAACTTCTCCATCGCCTTCCCGCTCCGGATCGCCTCCCGCGCGAGCGCCACCCCCTCCCGCACGCCCGGCACCAGGCCCGCCACGTACAGCGCCGCGCCGGCGTTCGCCGCGACGATGTCGGCGCGCGCCCCCGCCTCGCCGCCCAGCACCGCCCGCGCGATTTGCGCATTCATGGCAGCGTCGCCGCCGGCGATCGACTCGATCGGATGCGACGGCAGTCCCACATCCGAAGGCGTGAGCTCGTACGCGCGCACGCTGCCGTCGCGCACCTCGCAGACGTGCGTCGGCGCGGAGACGGAGATCTCGTCCAACCCGTCGTGCGAGTGCACCACCATGGCGTGCTCCGCGCCGAGCGACAGCAGCACGTGCGCGAGCCGCTCGACAAGATGCTCCGCGTATACGCCGAGGACCTGGCGGCGCGCGAAGGCGGGGTTCGTCAGGGGGCCGAGGACGTTGAAGATCGTGCGCACGCCGAGCTCGCGGCGCACGCCGGCGACCGCGCCCATGGCCGGGTGCAGCTTCGGCGCGAAGAGGAACGAGATGCCCGTGCGGCGCAGCACCTCGCTCATGCGCGCGGCGTCGAGGTCGATGGCCACGCCGAGCTCCGCGAGGAGGTCGGCGCTGCCGCAGGCCGACGACACGGCGCGGTTGCCGTGCTTGGCCACGAGCGCGCCGGCGCCCGCCGCCACGAAGGCGGCGATCGTCGAGACGTTGAACGTGCCGCGGCCGTCGCCGCCGGTGCCGCAGGTGTCGATGACCTCGGCCCCGTCGACGTCGAGCGGCGTGACGCGCTGGCGCATGGCCATGGCCGCGCCGGTGATCTCGTCGACGGTCTCCCCTTTCATCCGCAGCGAAACGAGCAGCGCCGACTTCTGCACGTCGGTGGCGCGGCCGTCCATGACCTCGCCGAAGACGTCGAACATCTCCTCGCGGCCGAGGCTGTGGCCGTCGACGACGCGCTTGATGGCGTGAGCGATGTTCATGCGGCACCTCGCAGGAAGTTCGCGATCAGGGTATCGCCGCCGATCGTCCCGTACGACTCGGGATGGAATTGGATGCCGTACACGGGCTTGCTGCGATGGGAAATCGCCATGACGATTCCCTCCTCGGTCTCGGCATCGACGTAGAAGTCGTCGGGCAGCGTGGGGCGGTCGACGACGAGGGAGTGGTAGCGCGCCGTGCGCATCGGCTCCGGACAACCGGCGAAGAGACCGCGCCCATCGTGCCGCACCTCGGTGCATTTGCCGTGGACCGGCACGGGGCCGCGCACGACCCGTCCCCCGTAGGCCTCGCCGATGGCCTGGTGCCCGAGGCAGACGCCGAGGAGGGGGATGGAATCGTTGGCGCGGATCAGATCGATGATCCGCCCCGCGCGCGACGGCGTGCCGGGACCGGGCGAGATCACGATGGCGCGCGGCCGCTCCGCCACGAGCGCCACGGGCTCGAAGGCGTCGTTGCGCAGGACGCGCACGCGCTCGCCGGCCAGGCGCTCGATCTGTTGGACTAAGTTGTATGTAAATGAGTCGTAGTTATCGATGACGGTAATCATGTTCGTTCTCCATGGCCGACGCGGAAGGCGCTCAGGCGCAACGCCATCGCCAGGGACGGATTACCGTGAGGGGGAAGATCTCAGACGAGCCAAAGACACGAGCGGCCTGCGCTGCGGGCGAGCTCGTTCTCCTGGAGTTTCGGCGTCATGAGGCAGGGAAGGATATCACGTTTCAACACGCCGGAACGTCCTCGGAGTATGAAAAAGCTCGCCATCGCCGCGCTGCTTCTCGCCGCCGCCCTCCCCTCCTTCGCTGCCGACCCGACGCGGTGCCCATACCCGTGGGGCTATACCGTCAACAACGGGCCGGACCGTTGGGGAGAGTACTTCCCCATCTGCGCGTCCGGGCTCTCTCAGTCGCCGGTCAAGATCAACAACCTTCTGCCCAATCCCGCAAACCTCGCCGCGCTGGTATTCGAGGGAGGCCCGTCGAGATTCAGGGTCAAGAACAACCAAGTTGACCTGGAGGTCTATCCGGAGAACGATTGGACGCTGAAGCAGTTCGAAGCAAAGCTCAAGAAGTTCGAAGCAAAGCTCAAGAAGTTCCATTTCCACGTTCCGGCCGAGCACATCGACGGCAACACGCAACACGCCGCGGAGGCCCATTTCGTCTATGAGCTCGGCGACCAGATCTTCGCCATCGCCGTCTGGATCGATGCAGGTCCGAGCAACGCTGCGCTGCAGAAAATCGCCGCGGTGCCGAGGCCGGGGCTCTGCCTGATGTCGCCGCTGTCGACGTCGACGCTCAACATCACCGATTTCCTCCGCAATAAGAACCGTTACGCGGCCTACCGCGGCTCGCTGACGACGCCGCCGTGCTCGGAGAACGTCACGTTCTTCATCATGCTCGATCCGATCACCGCGACGACCACGCAGATCAACGCGCTGAAAGTCGCGCCGCCGCCCGGCAATGCCCGTCCGGTGCAGCAGACGAAGTGGCGGCGTTAGCGGCTGCGGAACATCCCTAGGTACTGCGGCGCAAACGCCGCGAAGATGGCGATGAAGAAGGCGACGACGAGGACGAGCGCGGCGGCGAACACCAGCGCGTCGCTCGCCGACTTCCGCGGCAGCCGCGCGTAGCCGATCAGGCAGAAGAGCGCCAGGCCGCCCGTGGAGATCGCCGCGGGGACGGCGATGAGGAGATCGGGACGGCTCCAGTCGCCGTGCCCCAGCCGCTCGAAGCCATTGCGCACGAAGCTGGAGCGGAAGGCGGCCATGAAGACCCAGAACGCGCCGGCGACGAATCCGAGGGCGTAGCCGTATTTGTGCTGACGCAACACCAGAATCGCGGCCAGGAGGTATGGCAGCGCTTCGAAGAGGTGAAGGACGCGGATGCCCGCTTCCCAATACGCGGAGACGCCGAGGACGACGATGAACGCCGCGGCGCAAACCGCGGCCGCGATGTCGCTGGCGTTGCGTCTCATCACATGCTAAAAACGCGCGGAGAGATCGCAGGTTAACAGGAGGACGTCATGGCCCTGACGATGGAGATGTTGTCCATCATCTCTGTTCCGAAACCGCCCGGCCCCATTCCCGCGGGTCTGAAGCAGACGGTCTTCAGCGGCCCCGACACGTTCGACCGCAACGCTCCGTGTCCGGCGCTGGCGATCGGCGGCTTCACCTACTTTCCGTTCAGCTACGACGACAACCGCATCAGCTTCGGCGTCGTCTCCTACGATCCGAAGGGCAAACCGCTGCAACAGGTCGAGGTCAAGGGCGCGCGCTACGTCTACAAGATCACGAAGGACGGCAATGGCGGCTCGGGCTCGGTCTCGTTCTGGGGACAGTCGAACCAGCACGTGACGCTGGACCTGAACCAGCTCTACGAGCTGCTGCTGAAGAAGTAGCTACTCGCGGAACGACACCACGTCCCCCGGCTCCTCCTGCTGCATGGTCAGGCGCAGCTTCGATGACTCCAGCGGCACGGCGTCGATCTGCTCGAGCGGCTCGAGGTTCTTGCCGCTGCCGGACATGCGCTGGAGCTCCTGCCCCTTCGGCCAGAGGCGCGTGTCGATGGAGCGGATCATCTCGTTGTACTTTTCGACGCTCTTGCCAATGGCGCCGCCGACCTCGGCGATGAAGTCCATCACTTTCACGAAGCGATTGAACAGCTCCACGCCCGCCTCGTGCATCCGTTTGGCGTTCTCCTCGGTGCGCTCCGCTTTCCACCCCGCGGCCACGGCCCGCAGCAACGGCAGCAGGACCGTCGGGGAAGCCAGATAGATCTTTTTCTCCACGGCGTACTCGAAGAGCGCCGGATCGGTGACGAGGCCGGCGGAGAGGAAGTGCTCGCCGGGGAGGAACATGACCGTGAAGTCGAGCGTGGCGCCGACCGCGGACTGGTAGTCGCGCCGGGCCAGACTGTCGATGTGGCGGCGCATCGTGCGGGCGTGCTGCTGCAGGAGCTCGCGCTTGCGGGCGTCGTCGGACTCGTCGGCCGCGGCCTGGTAGTCGCTCAGCGGCGCCTTGGCGTCGACGGCGATGACGCGCTCGTTCGGCAGGCGGACGATGAGGTCGGGGCGCAGGCGCCGCCCGTCGTCGCCGGCGAAGGTCTCCTGCAGATCGAAGTCGCAGAACTCGGTCATGCCGGCCAGCTCGACGCAGCGTTTGAGCGAGCTCTCGCCCCACGAGCCGCGCACGGTCGGCGACTGCAGGGCGTTGGCCAGGCGCGAGGCCTCGCGCTGCGCCGTCTCTTGCGCGCCGAGGAGGGCGCGGATCTGCTCCTGGAGCCCGCCGTAGGCCTCGACGCGGGAGTGCTCCGACTTCAAAACCTCGCCGCGATATTGCTCGATCATCTCCCGCAGAGGCTTGAGGATGTTCTCGATCCCGGCGGTCTTGGTGTCGAGGGAACCGTCGACCTGGGTCTTGTTCATCTGCACGAGCGACTCGCCGAGCTGGGCGAAGGCGCGCTGGGCCAGGGCCACGAACTTGTCCTCGTCGAGCGAGGCCAGGCGCGTCTCCGCAGCCACGCGCGCCTGGGTGGCGGCGTCGAGGCGGCGCAGGGCGTCGGCGGCCTTCGCGTCCGCGCGCTCGCGCTCGGCGCGGGCCACGTCGCGCTCGGCCAGGGCGCGCTGTTTTCCCGCGCTCGCAGCCACCCACCCCACGACCACGCCGCCGAGCAGCGCGATCACGCAGAAAACGATCGTCATAAACATGACGCAATAGTAGACGATTAAGCGCGCGAAAGCAGATCGATGACTTTGTCGACCTCGGCGTCCTCATTGAAGAGATGCGGCGAAAAGCGCAGCATCCCCTCGCGCGGCGCGCAGACAACGCCGTTCTCTTCGAGGAGGCGGTGCCAGCGCAGCAGCGACGGCTCTACACCCGGTGGAATCGCGCCGACGATCGCCGAGCGGATCGGACGCGGCGAGGCCACCCGCCAGCCGATGTCGTCGAGACGCTCCGCGAAACGCGACGCCAGGGCCACCACGTACTCGGCGATGCGGTCGATGCCCGTCTCCAGAAGCAGTTCCACCGAGGCGCGCAGGCCGTGGATGCCGTTCGTGTTCAGCGATCCGGCCTCGAAGCGGCGCGAGTCGGGAAGAAGATCGGCCGGGCAGTCGATGAACTTCCCGCGGCGGTCGACGTTCGTCCAGCCGTGCTCGAGGACGTCGAGCTCTTCCAGCTTCTCCTTCGCCACGTAGAAGATCGCGGCCCCCTCCGGTCCGCACATCCACTTGTGGCCGTCGGCGGCGAGGAAGTCGATCCTGGAGCGGCGCACGTCCACCGGCAGGACGCCGACGCTCTGGATGGCATCGACGCAGAAGAGGACGCCGCGGCGCGCGCAGATCTCGCCGACGGCGTCGAGGTCGGCGGCGAAGCCGTTGTGGAAGGCGACGGAGGAGAGGGTGACGATGCGCGTGCGCTCGTCGATCAGGGCCTCGACGTCGTCGGGCCCGTAAGCCCCGTCGCGGCTGCGCACGACGCGCACCTCGACGCCGCGCCTGTCAAGGTTTCTCCACGGCGTGGAGTTCGACGGGAACTCGAGGTCGGAGGTGACGACGTTGTCCCCCGCGCGCCAGCGGATGCCCTGGGCAACGAAGGAGAGCCCCTCGGAGGTGTTCTTGAGGATGGCGATCTCCGCGGGCGTGGCCCCGATGAGCCGCGCCGCCGCCTCGCGCAGCCGGACGTACTCGGCGTACCAGTCGCGCCAATGCAGCGCGCCGTACTCGCGCTGGTCCGCGGCGTGCGCGATCATCGCCTCGGCCGCCGGCACGGAGAGCGGCCCGACCGCCGCGCAGTTCATGTAGACGATGTTGGCGGTGACGGGGAAGAGGTCGCGGAGCATGGCGCCATTCAATCACGAGGGCCGCTGAAATGGTTTGGCGACGGGGCCAACGGGCCCGGTCCAGCAGACCGGCGGCTTTGTCAGCTTGTGAGGATCGTTAGGCCGTCGTCTCAGGCTTCTTCTTGGATTCTTCTTGCATCGTCATGTACGCGTGAATCATTCGGGCAATGGACTCATCGCTTTCATCTTGTGGCTGCGCTATCTCGCCGCGCTGAATTGCAATCGCTTGAAGCCTGCTAGTAGCATAGCTGCGAATATGGAAGCGGGCAGGATCGGACCCGACTAATACGGACTTATACAAAAGCTCAGCCTGATCTAGTTGACCCACTGCTTCACATGCCTGCGCAAATTTCGCCTTAATTGCATCTTGGCTGACGTCGTGTTGAAATTGATCTTGATAATCGTACCTAAGGGCGTTACCGACGAACTCGATTGCTTCCTCTGCGCGGCCCTGACTCAACAGTAACTCACCAAGTACGTAATTGAGTTGCTGGCTGAAGGGATTGTGGCCAAGGCCCTGTCGTAATATCTGCTCAGCCTTTTCGACGCGCCCCAGGCCACTCTCGAATAGAGCATACGTCGACCACACTTTTATTTGAGCAGCAAGTCTTTCCGTGGCATCCACAAACGCGCTCTCCACTTTTTCGATCGCCTCCGGCGTTAATTCGCCCGCTAGTATTGCGTCTGTATAAGATACGACTGGTCGCCAGCCGCGTGAAAACTCGTGCGGCTTCCGTCCACGCCAATCCTCAAGCAACGCACGAGCCTCTTGTGCCTTACCCGCCGAAATCAGAACGCGCGCCTTATCTGCCATCAAGTCATACTGATCGGGGAAGTAGCGAAGTCCGGCGTCAGCGATCGAAAGCCCCAACGAAGGATCATTCATCCTCATTGCTTCGGTGTGGGCATTATGAAAGTCATCTTCACTACCCACCAGATGCCGCTCGACGATTTGCCGCAACGCCAAGCGAGCGGAGTGAGTATCACCGGCGCGATTGAGTTTAGACGCAGTGATGTGCGCTTGTTCGACCGATGTCAGTTGTGAAATTTCATTCGCGGCGCTACGCACATCTTCGGACGAGAGCCAGTCGTACTTCTCTAAAAGGCTCTTAATGCGAAATTCGACTTCGGCAACACCTTTAGTTGCTTCGGTAGCAGCCTGCTGAAATTCTGATCGCGACTGTTCGGTGTATGTCCGAAAGTTTGTCGTAATATTCTCGGTCTCCGTTCTTGTTTCGTTGAAACGTTTATCAACTTCAGTGTCAACAGTGGCACGCAACAAGTCGCGCCCTTCGTCTACACGTTCCTTGATTTGTTTGAACATGAACTCACGGAGAGTTTGAATTTCGACGTCGATATTTTGCAGACGCTGTAGACCTAAAAAGCCAAGGAGAGCCAATACGGCCGAGCCGCCGAGCAACTGGAGTAATGATAATCCTTCCGCAGGTATCGTTTGACTCGTTCGACGAAGTTCTTGAATTGCCTGACGATGTAGGTCCGCCTGCGCCACGATCGCGTTGAGAGTATCGGGCGTACCTGGTGGGGACGTTCCAGGCGCCGCGTGCCTTAACGCTTGGCTCAGCTGTGACAATTGCGCATTCGAATCCTCGAGCTGTTGCAGTAGCCGACCGTTCGCGGGCGTTCTGAATAGGAAAGCCATGCAAGTATAGAGGCTGAAAAAGAGAGCGAGGGCGATCAAAATTAGAATCGTCGACGCGGCAAACTGCTTCTTGATCAGCCGCTCGAGCGTGCGCTGGATGTCGTTTACATAATCCGCAACGTTGCTCGAAGCACTATTCAAATCAACCATACATTACTCTCCACAATGCTGGCGGCCTCTTGCTCTGTCGGTCAGCGAAAGATGGGTGAGGCGAGTTTTATTGAAGCCAGGTAAGTTGGCGGGGGAAGCGAAGGGGCTAGCCTTCAAGATCAGAACTTTCATGATCACTTTAGGAGTGACGCGCCGGCGTATTTTACTACCCCTGATCGTTAATCCCAGCCAACTTGCTCAAAATTCGGGCGATCAGGCTGCGTCGATCCTCTTGTTGCGCGTCCGCGGATTGAATAACCTATCCGCTAACAGCGACTGTACAGACATCGTCCACCTCCGCGTGAAGTATGATCACGGACGCGGACTGCCGGACGTGCGAGTAGTAGTATTGAGCAAACCTTCAATCATGGCGGCACGGACCGAGGCGGTGCGAATCGAGGTCGTCGAGGGGGATCTTCGCGCGTCGTGCGAGGTCGTGCCCGCCGGCCGGCGCCGCTTCGCGGTGACGCCGGTCTCGACGAGCGACGAGAACGTCGCGCATGTCGGGCTGCTCTCGGCCGTGTACCAGAAAGCGCTCGAGCGGATCGGCGCGGCGGACGTGGTCTACCGCGCCGGCGAGAATGCGCCGTACGTGCGCCGCGTGTTGTCGGCGAACGGATTCGCAAAGAGCGGCGATCTCTATCGCGCCAGCGCGACGGCGCTGCGCAAGAGGCTCGGCCTGCACGAGCGGAACACGCGGCTGCTGCTCACGGACCGCGTCCACCACACGGTGTTCGATCGCAACGCGGCGCTGCAGGCGGCGCTGTGGACGTTGTCGCGCGCTGGGGCCGGCGGCGGGAACGGAGCGATCGATCTCGATGCCTTCGATGAGCTCGACGACGACGACCTTGCCGCGCTGACGCGGTTGTTCGCGCGCGCCGGCGCGCCGCAGCTCGTCGATCGACACCTTGCGCCGGCCATGCGCGCGGAGGGACGCCTCTTCGCCGGCCGCGCGCACGGGGAGCTCGTCGCGGCCATGCAGCTCTACGCCACGGCGCCCCGGCAGTACACGATCACGCCGCCGGTGGCCGCGGACGAAGAAGCGGCGAACATCGGCCTGCTCGCGGCCATGCTCAAGTGCGCTCTCGACGACGTCGTGCACCGCGACGCCGGCGCGATGCTGGTCCTGCACGCCGCCGCCGGCTCGCACTTCGTCCAGGACGCGCTGCGGCGGGCGGGCTTCGCCGGCGGCCGCCGGCGCGGGATCCCGCGCTTCATTGAGCTGACCGCCTCCGCCGCCGCGCTGCGCCGCCACCTCGGCTTGGACCGCGTGACCGTCAGCGACGTGCAGCGCCTCCGCATCGATGGGCAGTCCATCGATCGCTGCGGCGAGCTGCTGTCGATGCTGTCGCTCGCCGCTGTTCCGCTCCTGCGCGGCTGCCGCCGCCGGCCCATCCTCCTGCCGCCGCCGGCATCGTACGGAAAGAAACCGGCGGCGCAGATTCCGGAGACCTTCACGGCCGTCCGCGAAGGCGTCGTCTTCGTCGAGGGGCTGCTCCAGCCGGCCGAGCAGCGCAAGCTCTTCAACTACGTGCAGAGGAGCCGGAAGCGTTTCTACACGAGCACCATCCTCGCCAACGACGGCTCCCTGGAGGTCCACCGCGACTACCGCAGCTCGCGCGTGGTCATGAACGTCGACGGCATCCGCCCGCTGATGGAGGCGAAGATCATCCGCCTGTTGCCGGCCGTGACGCGGGAGCTGTCGATCCGCCGCGCCAGCAAGAAGCGGATCGAGATGCAGATCACGGCCTCCAACGACGGAGACCTCTTCCGCGGGCACACCGACAACAACGGACTTCCGTGGCGGCGCCTCTCCTACGTCTACTTTTTCTTCGAGGAGCCGCAGCGCTTTCGCGGAGGAAACCTCTGCTTCTACGACTGGCAGGGCCGCCGCCTTCTGACCATCCGGCCGAAGAACAACACCATCATCTTTTTCCACCCCGACCGCCGGCACGAGGTGCTGCGGGTGCACGTGCCGTCGCGCCGCTTCGCGCACAGCCGCTTCACCGTGAACGGATGGGTGCAGCGGTGAGCGCGGAGCCCTTGATCGCGAACCGTTCCCTGCGCGTGGCGCGGGACGGGGAGGCTCCGCCCGACTTCTTGCCGCGCCTGCGCTTCCGCCCGCGATCCGGCGACGGGCGGCCGGCGGCGTGGATCGAGGATCCGGCCACGGCGGTGCTGCTGCCCGTGCCGCTCGACGACGAGGCCGCGCCGGTCGTGGAGGCGCTGGAGCCGGGACGCCCGCCGCGCGCACTGATCGCGCCGCCGCTGCGCTCGGCACTGCAGGCCGCGTCGATCCTGGTGGGCCGCGACTTCGAGACCACCCGCCGTGCGGCTTGGAAGGGCGCGGCCGGGCGAGCGCGGGCGGCATTCCGGCGGCACGGCTGCGCCACCCTTCCGCCCCTCCTCCCCTCGCCCTTCGTGGCCGCGCTGGCCGCTCACATCCGCGGCCGCATCGCCGGCGGCGGCATCAAGCTCGGCGACCGGCAGTGCCCGCGGCGCTACGCGCTGCACAACGACCGCCTGGCGCGCTTCATCCATCACCAGCTCACGCCGGCCGTCTCGGCGGTGGCCGGCGAGCCGCTCAAGCCGTCGTACGTCTACATGGCCTCCTACGTCGAGGGGGCGGAGCTGCATCGCCATCGCGACCGCGCGCAATGCGAGGTCAGCGTCAGCTTTCTCGTCGACTTCACTGCCGGCGCGCCGCCGTGGCCGCTGAAGCTCGACACGCGCGCCGGCACGGTGGCCGTCGAGCAGCGGCCCGGCGACGCCCTGCTCTATCGCGGCTGCGATCTGCCGCATTACCGCGACCCGCTGCCGGCGGGCTGCACCTCGACGTCGCTGTTCCTGCACTACGTGCCGGTGGCGTTCGCCGGCGATCTTCGCTGACGCGGGCGCACGCTGTGCGCCCCTACCTTGCTTAGAACCGCCGCAGCTGCTCGAGGTACGAGGCGACGTTGCGCGTCATCTCGCCGAGGGAGTCGCCGCCGAACTTCTCGCGCATCGCATCGGCGAGGGTGATGGCCAGCATGGCCTCGCAGACGACGCCGCAGGCAGGGACGGCGGTGACATCGCTGCGCTCCCATTGCGAGCGATGGGCGTCGCGGGTCTCGATATCGACCGACGGCAGGCCGCGTCGCAGCGTGGAGATCGGCTTCATGAACGCCCGCACGACGACGTCCTGTCCGTTCGTGACGCCGCCCTCGAGGCCGCCGGCGCGGTTGGTGTTGCGGTGATAGCGGCGCTCCTCGTCGAAAAAAATGGCGTCGTGGACCTCGGAGCCGAGGCGGCGCGACGCGGCCACGCCGTCGCCGATGGCCACGGCCTTCACGGCATGAATGGAGAGGATGGCCTGGCCGATGCGGCCGTCGAGCTTCTCGTCCCACTGCACGTACGAGCCGAGGCCGGGCGGAACGCCGCGGGCGGCGGCGACGATGGTGCCGCCGAGGGTCTCGCCGGCCTCGCGGGCGCGGTCGACCTCGGCGACCATGGCCGCTTCGTGCTCGCGGTTCACGGCGCGCAGCGGCGACTCGTCGTCGACCGCGCCGAGGTCGTCGAACGTCGGCGAGGCCTCGGGATCGCCGGCGCTTCCGACCGCCACCACGCCGGAGCGGATCTCGATACCGAACGCGCGCAGCAGCTCCTTGGCGATGGCCCCGGCGGCGACGCGCGAGGCCGTCTCGCGCGCGGAGGCGCGCTCGAGGACGTCGCGGAGATCGCGGCGATCGTATTTCATGCCGCCGGCGAGATCGACGTGCCCAGGCCGCGGCGCGTGCACGCGCCGCTTCGCGGCCTCGGCGTCGTCGAGCGACCACGGGTCCATCGCCCCGCGCCAGTTGTCGAAGTCGCGGTTGCGGATGACGATGGCGATCGGCGCGCCGATGGTCTCGCCGCCGCGCACGCCGCCGGCGATGTCGGCCTCGTCGTGCTCGATCTTCATCCGCCCGCCGCGGCCGTAGCCGTGCTGACGGCGCGCGAGGTCGCGGTCGATGCGGGCACGGTCGAGGCGGACACCGGCGGGCATGCCGGTGACGATGACGGTGAGCTGCGGCCCGTGCGACTCGCCGGCGCTGACGAAACGGAAGCGCGACATGGAGCGATCTTATCGCGCGGCGCGCGCGTAGCCGCAGCCGTCGCGGATCTCGGCGCGCAGGGCGATGACGGGATCGGCCTCGACCCAGGCGACGCGCTGCTCGGCGAGGGCGCGCTGGAGGCGCTGCGCCGCGGCCACGACCCGGCCGGTCGCGGAGACGTCCTCGATCGCGCCCCATCGCTCGGCGAGCGCCGGGCGCGGTCCGCCGGGCGACCAGACGAAGAGCGGCACGCCGAGGGCGGCGAGATAGTTGCGGATGACGGCCGGCTGGTAGTCGCTCTTGTCGGGAGCGTCGCCGAGGACGAGCACGACGGCGCGGCGCCGCCTGCGCGCGGCTGCACGCACCGCCGCGACGGCGGTGGCGTCGGCCCACTGCCGCGGCCCGGCCTGCCGCAGATCGAGCTTCGTGAGGATGTAGAGCATGCCCAGCTGCGATGCGTCGACGCTCGCCGAGAGCGGGAAGATCTCCGTCGTCTCTTCGCCGCCGCGCACTTTCTGCGCCACGGGCGAGAGGAGGTGCGCGAACGTGCCGGGATCGAGCGTGGCGTGTCTCTGGATCATCGGAATCGTGGCCGCCTTGAGGATCTGGTGCTTCAGCGTGGCGATGCTCGGGTCGCGCACGATGATCACGTCCGCCTCCCCTTCTTCGATCGAGCGGACGCGCAGCCGCTTGCCGTTGGCGACGAAGCAGTCGCCGGCCGGCTGCGCGTCGCCGGTGCGAACGATGGCCACCGGCGTGAGCTGCGTTTCCGCGGACTCCGCGAACTCGCCGCCGAAGACAAGCTCGCGCCGGGCCACGGCGCCGTCGGCGAACTTCACCTCGGCGAGGAGGAGGTGCGGGCGCTTCATGTCGACCGCCGGGAGCGCCGCGGCGAAGTCGTTGTCGAGCGTCAGCGCGGCGTCGTCGAGCTTCATCGTCGCGCCGCGCGGCTTCTCCTGCGCGAGGTGCCGGACGACGACCTTCGCGCGCGCCGGCCGGCCGTCGGCGTTGCGATCGACGACGATCTCGGCCTCGGCGGACGGCCGCGGCACGTTGACGAACTGCATGGCGCGGGCGATCTCCTTGCCGCCGGCATCGAGCGCGACGGCGACGATCTCGTGCGGCAACAGCGCAGGCCCGAAGTCGACCTCGGTGCGCCACGGCGGCGCGGTCATCGTAGCGGCGCTCGCGCCGTCGATGACGATGCGGATCGATTTCACGGCGGCGTCGGCCTGCAACGCGACGGGCTGCTTACCGCTGATCAGGCCGAGGTAAAGGGTGAGGAAGACGACTTGGGACACCGCGCATCATCGCGCCAGGCGCACGTATCCGCAACCCTCGCGCACGTCGGCGCGCAAGGCCGTGATGGGGTCGGCGTAGATCCAGGCGATGCGCTGCGTGTCGAGCGCGCCGCGGATCTTCTCGGTGGCCGCCTCGAGCTTCTCCAGCGTCGACACGTCTTCGGCCTCGCCCCAGCCGGGGTCGCCGGGGCGGCCGAAAACCGACCAGACGAAGAGGGGGACGCCGATGGCGGCGAGGTATTGGCGCACCGTGGCGGGCGAGTGAAAGCTGTTGTCGGGCTTGTTGCCGAGGACAAGGAGCACGGCGCGGCGGCGGCCGCTCGACACCGCCTTCACCGCCGCCACGGCCACGGCGTCGGCCCAGCGGCGGGGCGTGTCGCCGGTCGTACCGCGGATCTTCGTCGACGTCAGGAACCAGTAGACGCCCTCTTTCGTGTCGGGATTCGGGAAGGAGGGGAAGAGAATGGCCGTCGGCTTGTCGGGGGCGACGACGCGGTCGGCGGCGGGCGACATCAGCTCCATCGTCGTGTCGCGCTCGAGCGGGGCGGCGGTGCGCAGGGCGGCGGTGTCGACGCGGCCGTTGAAGATGGCGGTGAAGAGCAGCGCCGCGCTGATCTCCGTCGGGTCGGGGTCGCGGACGATGATGAGCGTCGCGCTCGGCTTCTCCACGCCGTTGATGCGCAGCGGCGCGCCGTTGCTGACGAAGCAATCGTCGCCGACCGGCTTGTCGGTCGCGCCCGCGCGCGTGACCGCCGTCGGCGTGAGCTGCGTCGGCATCGACTCGGCGAACTCGCCGCCGAAGACGACCTCGCGGCGCGCCACCGTACCGTCGGCAAATTTCATCTCCGCGGAGAGGACGTGGGGCCGCTTCATGTCGATCGGCGGCAGCGAGGTGTGGAAAGTGCGGTCGAGCCTGAGCGGGATGACGTCGAGCTTCAGCGTGGCGCGGCGGACCTCCGCGTAGCTCACGTGAAAGCCGGAAAGCGTGGCACGCTTCGGGACGCCCTTGGCATCGCGATCGAGCTCGATCTCCAGCTCCGCGGTCGGGCGCGGCAGGTTGATGAACTGCGTCGTGCGCGTGATCTCGTCGCCCTTCTGATTGAGTCCGACGGCGACCAGCTCGTGCGGCTGGATGGTCGGGCCGAAGTTGACGATCACTCGCCATGGCGGCGCGGCGAGTGTGTCGGCGTTCTGCCCGTCGAGGAGGATGCGGACCATCGCCACCGAAGGATCGACGCGCATCTCGACGGGCTGGCGGCCGGCGATCAACCCCAGATACACCGTCAGGAAGGTGATCACCCGGGCAGTCTACTCGCCTGATCCGCTCATGAGCGAGGTGAGCAGCAGGGCCGGCGTCATGTCGCCGGCGCGACGACGCGGTCGCGGCGCGCCACGAGCACGCTGCCGGCGATGAAGATGAGGACGCTGATCAATTGGGCGATGGTGAAGGGACCGAGGAAGCGGTCGTCCTTGGCGCGGACGATCTCGACGAGGAAGCGCTCGACGCCCATGAGCATCAGGAACGCGCCGAAGACGCGGCCGCGGTGATGCGGCCGGCGCGCGAGCGTCAGCAAGATCGCGAACATGACGAAGGCGGAGAGGGACTCGTAGATCTGCGTGGGATGGACTTTGAGGATCTCGCCGGGGACGCAGTTCACTTTCACGCCGAAGTCATGCAGGGCCTCGCACGTCGTCGGCGGCGAGCCTTTGGGGAAGGCGATGCCGACCCAGGAGCTCGTCGGCCCGCCGTAGTCGTCGCCGACGAGGAAGCAGCCGATGCGGCCGAGGCCGTAGCCGATGGCCAGCGACGGGGAGGTGGCATCGGTGGCGATGAGGAAGTCGACGCGGCGGCGCCAGAGGAGAAAGGCGCATGCGAGAAAGCCGCCGATCAAGCCACCGTACCAGACCAGGCCGGCGCGGTCGAAGAGGAGATGCCAGTCGCGGAAGAGGATGGCGTAGTAGATCTTCGCGCCGACGATGCCGCCGAGGGCGGCGTAGACGACCATGGAGGAGGCGAGGTCGTCGGAGAGACCGTAGTGCCGGAACTGCCGCGTCAGCACCCATCCGGCCACGATGAAGGCCAGGAACATCATCAGGCCGAAGGTGGTGATCTCGAAGTTGTGGAACTTGAGGAGGGAGGGATACATGCGCGGCGAAGGATAGCTCAGGACTGAGTGCTGAGGACTGAGGACTGAGCCTGCGGTCGGGCGCGATCATGCCCCGGCGCAGCCTCAGTCCTCAGTCCTCAGTCCTCAGCACTCTCACACGGCTGCCTTCTCCAGCGACGCCTTCTGGTCCGAGATGAAGCGGAACACGTCCACCTTGCTCGAGGCGTCGAGGTGCTGCGACACCTCGAACAGCTGCACCGACAGCAGCGTGTTCAGCCCCTCGTCGAGCGCGGTCTTGCGCTTCTCGAACGGGAGCTCGGAGATGTTGGCGATGAGCATGTTCTCGTCGAAGCGGCCGAACTGGTCGAAGAAGACGCCGCTCCAGAGCTCGTCGCTCTCGGCCGTCTGCAGCGCGGTCATGAAAATGTCGCGCGCCGACTCGTCGCCGACGGCGTGCTGCAGCGCGGCGTAGAGGCGGCCGAACATGTCGTTGTAGGTCGAGATCACCTTCAGCAGCTCCGGCGAGTCCTCCACGTCGAGGAACACGGGGCGGAACGACTTCTCCTCCGGCGCCACCTCGATGAGACGCGCCGACAACAGCTGGAAGAGGATCCGCGAGACCTCGAACTCCGTCATCTCCGACTTGCCGATCAGCTCGCGCGCGGAGAGCTTGCCGTCGATGTTGCGGTAGACGGCCATCTCCTGCTCGTTCATGTCGAGGGCGCGGACGTCGGGCGTGGCGCCCGGCACCTTCATGAACACCATCTCCACGCTCGGCACCTTCTCCTTGATGCGCGCCGTCTCGTCGAGGCGGCGGATGCCTTCCATCAGCACGCCCTGCGTGTGGATCGCGAGAACGATGCGCTCCGCGGCCAGCTCGTCGACGGAGTCGAGGAAGGTGAACGTCCCCTCTTTCCAGTTGAAGAGCGAGTAGAGGATCTCCAGGGCCTGGTGCTTCACGCCCCACCAGAGATCCTTCGGCGAGATCGCCCCCATCTGCACGAGGAGCTTGCCGTGGCGGGTCTGAGCGGTGACGCGGCGCTTCGACTCCTCGTACTGGGCCTGGGTGATCTTGCCGTTGCGGAGGAGGAACTGGCCGAGGGAGTGCTCGGGGGAGTTGGAGTTGGCGAAGATGATCTCGCCGTCCTTCCAGTGGATCGTGCGCTCGAGGTGCTGGTTGCGGACGACGAGCTTCCCGCTGCCGCGGATCATGGCTAGAAAACTCAGCACGTCCGGGAGTTGGATGCGCGAGAGATCGCCATGGAGGATGGTCACAGGATCTGACATCGGGGTGGACCTGGGCACAACTGTGGCAAAGAAACGGCGATCGGGCAAGGGTTTATTCGGCGGCGACTGGGCGCCGCGTCCGCGGCACGACGTCCGTCAAGACGGCCACGGCGCGCTCGATGTCCTCCTCGGTCGTGAACCGCGACAGCGACACACGAATCGTGGCCCGCGCCTCCTCCGCCGTCATCCCCATCGCCGTCAGCACGTGGCTCGGCTCGATGCGGCCCGACGAGCAGGCCGCGCCGGTGGAGACGGCGACGCCGGCGAGGTCGAGGCCAATGACGATCCCCTCGCCGTCGGCGTCGTCGAAGGTGACGCTGCTCGTGTTCGGGAGGCGCTCGGCGTCGGCGCCGTTGATCGTGACGCCGAGGGGCGCGACCGCCGCTTCGAAGCGGTCGCGGAGGGGGCGGACGCGCGCACGCGACGCGGCGTCGCGGGCCAGCTCCGCGGCCACGCCGAAGGCCACGGCCAGCGGCACGTTCTCCGTGCCGGCGCGGCGGCGGCGCTCCTGGGCCCCGCCGAAGAGGTAGCGCTCCATGGTCAGGCCGCCGCGCACGTAGAGCGCGCCGATGCCTTTCGGCGCGTGCAGCTTGTGCGCGGAGAGCGACAGCGTGTCGGCGCCGAGGGCGTTGACGTCGATGTCGATCTTTCCCGCGGCCTGCACGGCGTCGCAATGAAGATGGATGCCGCGCTCGCGGCAGACTCTGCCGACGTCGGCGACCGGCTGGACGACGCCGGTCTCGTTGTTCGCGAGCATCATGGCCACGAACCTCGTCTCCGGCCGCATCGCCGCGATGACGGCCTCGGCCGGCACGACGCCGTTGCGCGCCGGTGGCACGATCGTCACGGCGTGGCCGCGACGGGCCAGCTCCTCGACGGGCTCGAGCACGCTCGGGTGCTCGATGGCCGTTGTGACAATGTGGGAACGGGCCGCGCCAAAAATCGCAGCGTTGTTAGACTCAGTGCCACCGCTGGTGAAGACGATCTCGCGGGCCGCGGCGCCAATGAGCCGCGCCACCGACTCGCGAGCCTCCTCGATCCGGCGGCGTGCCGTTTGGCCTTCTTTATGAATGGAGGACGCATTTCCGAAAACATCGCGCAGCGCTCGTTCCAGCGCGTCGAGGACGGCCGGATCAAGCGGCGTGGTGGCGTTGTTGTCAAGGTATACGCGCATGACCATCAATAAACGACTCGCGCTGTCCGCTCTGCTCCTCTTCGCCGTCACGAACGCGCCGCTCCTGGCAAAGAATCCTGCCGACGACGTTAGCACGGCCACGCCGCCGCCGCAGAAGGCGGCCGACAACAAGCCCGCCCCGCCCGACCCCGGCGTCCGCAAGCTCTCCCGCCGCGAGCGCAAGGAGCGCATCAAGAACCTGGCGGACAGGTACAAGGAGTTCCTCACCGACGTCGAGCCGATCATGCAGCCGGCGGAGCTCGACACCTTCCTCCTCCTCGAGACCGACCCCCAGCGCGACCTCTACATCGACGACTTCTGGCACCGCCGCGACGTCGCCCAGGGCACGACCAACCACACCTTCAAGAAGCAGTATTACGACCGCATCGACGCCGTCAAAACGGAGTTCCGCTACGTCTCTTCCGACCGCGCCCGCATCTGGCTGATCCACGGCCAGCCGGACGACCGCATCAAGATCGAGAACTGCCGCCTCCTGCAGCCAATCGAGATCTGGAAGTACTTCTACATTCCCCAGATGGGCCACGACGTCCGCTTCATCTTCGTGCAGCCGCGCAACGGCGTCGACTACCGCCTCTGGATACCGATGACGCAGGACGCCATCGCCGAACTGATCTCCCAGGACGCCGTCGGCACGGCCATCCGGCCGGAGGAGGGCGTGGCGAACGTCTTCGGGCCGGTCCTCCAGGGCACGCCGATGACGAAGCTGGAGATGAGCTGCCAGAACGGCGACGAGGTGTTGAAGGCCATCGCCTACGTGCAGCTGAACAAGACCGACATCGTGAAGGTCTTCGAGCCGGCGCCGGTGAACGAGGAGGACGTGCACAAGATCCTCCGCTCGGTGGTGCTGGCCACGCCGAACGCCCCCAAGCTCTCGACCGAGCTCGCCGTCGCCTTCCCGGCGCGGCAGGGCGCCAAGACGGACGCGCAGATCACGCTGCTCGTGCCGCGCTCCCAGGTCACGGTCAAGGACGTCAACGGGTCGAAGCTCTACAGCCTCGAGGTCACGGGCGAGGTCCTCAAAGAAGACAAGCTTTGGGAGAACTACCGCTACCGCTTCGACTATCCGGGCGACATGAAGGAAGAGAAGCTCGCCGTCGTCATCGACCGCTTCCTCCGTCCGGCGAGCTACCGCTCGCGCATCAAGGTCGTCGATCCGAATTCGGGCGCCGAGGCCATCGTGGAGAAAGATCTGGCCGTGCCGGAGCTCTTCGACACGCCGGAGCAGCAGAAGCAGAAGGCCGCCGCCGACGCCACCGTGGCCGCGCTCAAGGACACGATCGAAGCGAACGAGACGAAGCTGCGCATCGTGCCGCTCACCGACGATCTCCTCAGCGGCATCCAGCACATCGAGACCATCACCTCCGGCGACATCAAGGCGGTCGAGTTCTACCTCGACGGCAAGAAGGTCATGATCAAGCGCCAGCCGCCGTTCACGCTCGACCTCGACTTCGGCGACGTGCCGCAGGTGCGCCACGTCCGCGCCGTGGCCCTCAACGACAAGGGCGAGCCGATCACCGGCGACGAGCTCGACGTCAACACCGGCAACGACCCGTTCCGCGTGCGCATCGTCTCGCCGCGCGTGGCCCTGAAGGCGCACGGGAAGACGCGCGTGGAGATGGCCGTCAATGTCCCCGAGGGGAAGAAGCTCGACCACGTGGAGCTCTTCCTCAACAACGCGCGCATGGCCGAGCTGTACGGGCCGCCGTACGTGCAGACGATCGACATCCCGCCGGCCGAAGGCGTCGGCTACATCCGCGCCGTGGCCAAGCTCAAGGACGATCCGCAGCCACCCGTCGAAGACGTGGTCATGATCAACACCCCGCAGTTCATGGAGGAAGTGAACGTCCACCTCGTCGAGCTGCCGACGACGGTGATCCGCAACGGCCATCCGGTGAACGATCTGCCGCAGACGGCGTTCAAGGTGCTCGATGAAGGGAAGCCGGTGAGCGTGACGAAGTTCGAGCACGTCACGAACCTGCCGCTGTCGATCGGCATGGCCATCGACACCTCGGGGTCGATGCAGCCGCGCATGTCCGAGGCCCAGAAGGCGGGCGCGCAGTTCTTCACGAACGTGATGCGGAAGGGCGACCGGGCCTTCCTGGTGTCGTTCGACTCGCAGCCGCAGCTGATCCAGCGCTGGTCGCCGAGGGTGGCCGACGTGAACGCGGGCCTGGCCAAGCTGCGCGCCGAGGAGGCCACGACGCTGTACGACGCCATTGTCTACTCGCTCTACAACTTCGTCGGCGTGAAGGGGCAGAAGGCTCTGGTCGTGATCACGGACGGCAAGGACACGGCCTCGAAGTTCTCGTTCGATCAGGCCGTGGAGTACGCGCGCCGCGCGGCCGTGCCGATCTACGCGATCGGCATCGGCATCCGCCAGACCGAGATCGACACGCGCTACAAGCTCGGCCGCTTCTGCAGCGAGACCGGCGGCAACATTTATTACATCGAGGCAGCCTCCGACCTCGGCCGGATCTACAGCGACATCCAGAACGAGCTGCGCTCGCAGTACATCCTCGGTTTCTATCCGCCAAGCGGCGTGAAGCCGGGCTCGAAGTGGCACGAGGTGTCGGTGCAGGTGGGCGAGGGACGGGCGAAGACGATCCGCGGGTATTACCCGTGAGCTGGGTCGCGCTGGCGGTGGTTCTCGCCGGCGCGCGTCCTCACGGCTTCGTGCCGCACATCGAAGGCGGCGGCGCGGCGACGATCGACGCCTGGACGATTCTGGTCGCCATCGACCGCAACGGCGAGCCTTCAATTGACGGGCTTCAACGGCGGCGGCACTATCCCGGCGAGATCGCGCCTTGTGCCTCCCCGGCCGATCTGCGCGATACGCACAGCGCCTCGTTTCCGCCGCCGCGGCGATGGCAGGGCGACTGGACGCTCACCGACATCGTGGTGACGGCGATGACCGCCCGCGGCCGCGCGACCTGCGCGCGCATCTACGAGGTCGTCGTCGAGGCTCCGCACGGCGCACGGCAGTACCCGCTCGGCTTCGCTGCGCACATCCCGCTGTCGGAGGACGCCGCGGCGATCAAGATCAGCGGCTGGCGCGGGATGCCGGAGAAGACGTACTCGATGGACGAGCTGTGCCACCGCTTCGGCCGTTAGGCGGAACGTTGACTTCGCGGTTGCGTCGCAGAAATAATGCTGCACCCGAAACGTAGGTGCTAGGTCATGCTGGACAAAGAGCGAAGTTTCTTCTCGCAGCACCGTGACGAGCTCCGTTCCAAGTACCCGGACAAGTTCGTTGTGATTAAGGATGAGACCGTCGTAGGTGCATTCCCGACGCATGACGAAGCATTGGAATACGGTGCACGGGAGTTTGGCCTGCAATCGTTTCTTGTCCGGAATGTAAACCAGGCCGAGGATTTGGAGATCACCGTTCCAGCTTTGGCGCTAGGAATCTTGCGTGCCGATACTTCACACACAGTACGAAGGTGAGCTTCAGCAGCCTGACGGCACGAAGATCCAGGTCTCACCCCAATTTGCCCTTATACAGCAAGGGCCGATCATTCAGGTTGTCCTTGGACTGGCGCAATCATTCGCAAATCAGATTATTCAGCAGGGTCGCCCTGCGCCAAATCCTGTCTCCGGACAAGCACTCCTTGACACAGGCGCTTCGGTTACTTGCATCGATGACGAAATAGCACAATCGATGGGCTTACCAGTCATCGATGTGGTCCAGATGACGTCGGCATCGCATGCTTCGACTCCGGCGAACGTCTATCCGATACAGTTACAGATCGTCGGTACACCCATTCGCGTCGAAGTGCCGCGTGGGCTGGGCGCGACGCTGAAACCTCAAAATATTGTCGCGTTAGTCGGCCGCGATTTCCTTCAGCACTGCGCTGTTTTTTATAATGGTTTTACCGGCCAACTTACACTTTCGATCTGACTCGCCGGGCTCCGCCGGCCGTGCCCCTACGCGCCCGTCCCCGTCTTCCGCTCCGCGGCGATGCGCTCCCGTTCTGCGGCGCGCTCGGCGCGGCGCTGGTTCGCTTCATCTTTGAGGCGCGAGCCGATCGCGCAGCCGGTCGCGGTCGTGGCCAGGCCGCCCTCGGCTGTTTCCTTGAGTCCGCGCGGGAGGGCCCGGCCGATGCGCACCATGGCCTCGACCACCTCGTCCATCGGGATCACCGACTCCACGCCGGCGAGAGCCAGCTGCGCGGCCGTCAGCCCGTGCACGGCGAACAGTGCGTTGCGCTTCACGCACGGCACTTCGACCAGGCCGCCGACCGGATCGCACACCAGGCCGAGCGTGTTCTTCAGCGCCAGCGCGGCGGCGTGGATGCATTCATGCGTCGTCCCGTCCATCATGTACGCCACCGCGGCGGCGCCCATCGACGAGGCCACGCCGACCTCGTTCTGGCAGCCGCCGGCGGCGCCGGAGATATTCGCCGACAGGGCGATGATCGAGCCGATGCCGCCGGCCACGACGAGCGCGCGCACGGTCTTTTCAGGATCCACGCTGCGCTCCTCTTCGAGCGCGAGCAGCATCCCCGGCACCACGCCGCCGGCGCCCGCGGTCGGCGCGGCCACGATCACCCCCATGCGCGAGTTCTCCCCCATCACCGCCAGCGCGTAGAGCTCCGCCTTCACCGTCAGCGGATCGAGGAACGTGCGCCCGCTCTCGAAGGCCTCGGCGAGCTTCTTGGCCTCGTTGCCGACGAGCTTCCCCATCGACAGCCCGCCGTGCTTGCCGCGCTCGACGCAGTCGCGCATCACCTCGCGGCGCCGGCGCAGGGCCATGAGGATCTGATCGGCGGGGACGCCGTGCTCCTGCGCGTCCGTCTCGAGAAATACCTCGGCCAGGTCGCGCTGCGCGGCGAGCTCTTCCAGATGCTTGAATGATTCGATCATTGCCTCGCTCGCAACGCGCCACCGCGTCACGGTATTCGATCCAGGTACTTCGCCTCGGCCACGTCGGGGATCGCGCAGATCCGCGCCAGCGCCGCCTTCGACAGCGGCGAGTCGACGTCGATCTGCATGAACGCATCCTTGCCGCGCTGCTTCCGCGAGCACGACAGCGACGCGATGTTGATCCCTTCCTCGGCGATGATCTGCGTGACCTCGGAGATCATGCCCGGGCGGTCGCGGTAAAAGAGCAGCAGCGTCGGGGAGTCGCCTTTGAAGCGCGTCTGGAAGCCGTTGATCTTGAACACCTCGATCACGCCGCCGCCGATCGACGAGCCGGCGATCTCGGTCTCGCGCGTGGCACCGCGGATCTCGATGCGCACCGTGTTCGGATGCACGTCGCCGAGGTCTTCCTCGGCGAACTCGATGTTCACGCCCATCTGCTCGGCGATGCGGATGGCCTCGGGGATGCGCGGGTCGTCGACGTTGAGCCCGATGGCGCCGCCGACGAGAGCGAAGTCGGAGCCGTGGCCACGGTACGTCGCCGCCAGCGGCGGGTGGAGGACGAAGCGCACCGCGCGCGGCTCCTCGTCGAGCACCTCGCGGGCCACGCGGCCGAGGCGCGCCGTGCCGGCCGTGTGCGAGCTCGACGGGCCCACCATCACCGGCCCCATCACGTCGAGGATCGAGACCTTGCGATCGTGGCGAATGGCCATCGCTGCGAATTCTAGTAGACTGCCGCGCGCTCCTCATGGGCGAAAAACCGGTCATCCTCGTCGTCGACGACGACGTTCCGATCCTGATCCTGATGCAGAACCTCCTCCGCGAGTTCGGCTTCGAGCCGGTCACGGCGGCCAGCGGCAGCGATGCCGTCGAGCTGGCCCGCGGCCGCCGGCCGTCGCTCGTGCTTCTCGACAAGCACATGCCGGGGATGAGCGGCGAGGACGTGATCCGCGCGCTGCGCGACGACGTCGGCCTGGCGCAGCTCCCGATCCTGATCCTGAGCGGCGAGCCGGTGTCGAAGGAGGACCTCGACGTGCTGCGCGCCGACGGCGCGGTGCTGAAGCCGTTCGACGTGATGGCGCTTGTTGAGCAGATCCGGCAGCAGTTGGGAAGCTAACGCCCCTCACCCTGGCGCTTCGCGCCTGTCCCTCTCCCCGCTTCGCGGGGCGAGGGGCACCCTGTTTGCAAACGTTGCTCTGTTTGCCATGACGGAACGGGGCGAGGCCCGCGGCTCTGCCATCGCCACGACCGCCGAAGAGCTTGCCCTGCTCGTTTCGGCGGTTGGAGACTACGCGATTGTCATCCTCTCGCCGGAGGGGGAGATCCGTTCATGGAATCCCGGCGCCGAGCGGACGTTCGGCTATCGCGCCGAGGAGACGGTCGGCAAGTCGTTCGCGATGTTCTATCCGCCCGAGGACGTGGAGGCGGGCAAGCCGCGGCACGAGCTCGAGGTCGCAGCCGCCGGCGGGCGCGTCGAGGACGAGGGCTGGCGCATCCGCAAAGGCGGCGAGCGGTTCTGGGTCAACACGGTGATCACGGCCATCCGCGACCGCGACGGCGCGCTGCGCGGCTTCGCCAAGATCACGCGCGACCTCACCACGCGCCGCGCCGCCGAGGAGCATCTGCGCCAGAGCGAGGAGATGTTCCGCCTCCTCGTCTCCACGGTGCAGGACTACGCCATCTTCATGCTCGACACGACCGGGCACATCATCACCTGGAACGCCGGCGCGGAGCGGATCAAGGGCTACAAGCCGGACGAGATCATCGGCAAGCACTTCTCGATCTTCTATCCCGAGGCCGACAAGGAGGCGCACAAACCGGAGCGCGAGCTGGAGATCGCCAGCCGCACCGGCGTGTACGAGGAAGAAGGGTGGCGCCTTCGCAAAGACGGCAGCCGCTTCTGGGCGAACGTGGTCATCACCGCGGTGCACGACGAGAGCGGCCGGTTGCGCGGCTTCGCCAAGGTCACGCGCGACATCAGCGAGCGCAAGAAAGCGGAGGAGACGCAGCGCGCGCTCATCGAGCAGCAGCAGGCGCGCATGCAGGCCGAGGAGGAGCGCCGCCGCGCCGAGCAGTCGTACCGCGTGGCCCAGGAGGCCAACCGCGCCAAGGACGAGTTCCTGATGACGCTCTCCCACGAGCTGCGCACGCCGATGACGGCCATCCTCGGATGGGCGCGCCTGCTGCCGACGATGTCGCCGGAGGACACGAATTTCCGCGAGGCCATCAACCAGATCGCCCGCGGCGCGCAGCTGCAGGCCCACCTCATCGACGACGTGCTCGACGTCTCGCGCATCGTCTCCGGAAAGCTGCGCCTGTCGCGCGAGACGATCGACCTGGCCCGCATCGTGGCGAACGCGGTCGAGGCCGTGCGCCCCACCGCCGATTCGAAAGGGATCACCGTCGCTGCCACGCTCGCGCCGGGCCTCGGCACGATCGTGGCCGACCCGACCCGCCTCCAGCAGGTGCTGTGGAACCTCCTCTCGAACGCGGTGAAGTTCACGCCGAAGGGCGGACGGGTGGAGGTCAGCGCGCAGCGCATCGGTTCGAATGTGCAAATGGCGGTGACGGACACGGGCGAAGGAATCGATCCCGACTTCCTTCCACACGTCTTCGAGGCCTTCCGCCAGGCCGAGAACCCGAACACGCGCATCCACGGCGGCCTCGGCCTGGGGCTCTCGATCGTCCGCTACATCGCCGAGGCCCACGGCGGCACGGTGACGGCGGAGAGCGCCGGCCGCGGCAAGGGAGCGACGTTCACGGTCACGCTGCCGATCGCCGCGGTGGCGCCGGCGGTGACGCGGCCGGCGTCGCTCGGCGTCGGCTCGGCCATCGACCCCGAGCGCCTGCGCGGCTTCAATATCGTCATCGTCGACGACGACCGCGGCGGCAGGGAAATGGTGCGCATGGTCCTGACGCAGGCGGGCGCCGACGTGACCGCGTTCGAGTCGGCGCCGCTGGCCCTGGCCGCGCTGGAGAAACTCCACCCCGACCTCATCGTCACCGACCTGGCCATGCCGGCAATGGACGGCAACATGTTCGTGAGCGAGCTGCGCAAACGTCCCGAGGCCGCGGACATCAAGATCATCGCCCTCACGGCGTTCCCCACCGGCACCGTCGCCACGCAGCAGAGCGGCTTCGACGCCTTCCTGGCCAAGCCGATCGATCCGTTCAGCCTCGTCGACCACGTCGAGCGCATGCTCACCAAACCCGCCAGAACGGCACGACAATCTTCGTGAATTGAAATTGCGCGCCGGGCATGACGACGACGCGCACCCAGCCGACCTGCGGCGATCCCGGCACCTGCAGGCGGGTGATGTTGGCCTCGGGCAGCGGGTGATCGACGATGTAGACGTGGCCGTCGCCGTGCGCGAGGAGCACGGGCCGCGCGAAGCGCCGGGCCTCCTCCTCGACGGTGCGCACGAACGGCTCGTAGACTCGCTGCCGCGCCTTGCCGATGCCGAGGTTGGCCTGGAAGGCGATGACGACGGCGCGCGCGTTCGCCGCCCGCGCCTCGGCGAAGGCCGCGCGCGTCCACGCCGCCGCGGCCTCGGTGCGCCGGCGCACGGCAGCGTCGTCCGCGGCGGTGCGCTTCGGAAACGGCGCCGTGGCGTTCCGGCTGCCGGGAAGGTTGACGGTGGCGAAGACGACGCCGCCGGCCGACCAGCGCGCGTTCTCGACGAACTCGCCGCCCTGGCTCGTCAGCGGGATCGGATGCCCGCCGAGGCTGCGGTTCGGATTGGCGAAGAAGATCTGGCGGAGGCGCGCCAGGCGCTCCAGCGGCGCGTAGCCGCCCGAGCCTTCCTCCCAGCAGTCCGTCCACTCGTTGTCGCCCGGCGTGTAGATGACCGGCTCGTGCAGCTGATTGAAATGGCGCAGCGCCTCCGCGTAATGCTCGTCGGTGCACGGGTGCCAGAAGATGTCGCCGACGTGGATGACGAAGGCGAGGTCGTGCGCGTCGATGTGGCGGAGCAGGACCGGATAGCGCAGTTCCTCGTCGGGAAAGTACGGCGCGTCGCCGAAGACGCCGAAGCTGAACGAGCCCGGCGGCGTGCGCGCCACCGGCGGCAGACCGCCACGGGCGATGGCGATGGCGACGATGACGACGACCACAACGATGAGAATCGCGATGCCGCGCCGCACGCCGCGAAGTGTACGCTGTGCGCCATGAAAGCGATTCGCATCGAGAAGAGTGGCGGCCCCGAGGTCCTGATGCTCGCCGACATCCCCATCCCCGAGCCGAAGGCGAACGAAGCGATCGTGAAGGTCGCCGCCGGCGGCGTGAACTTCATCGACGTCTACTTTCGCGAGGGCCGCTACCCCGCGCAGCTTCCGATCACGCTGGGGCAGGAAGCGGCAGGGACGGTGACCGCGATCGGCAGCGACGTGCGCAACGTCAAGCCCGGCGACCGCGTCGCCTACGCGAGCGTACAGGGAAGCTATGCGGAGTACGCGGCGGTACCGGCGGAGCGGCTCGTGCTCGTGCCCGACGGCATCGACCTCGAGGTCGCCGCCGCGGTGATGCTGCAGGGGATGACCGCGCACTACCTCACGCACAGCACTTGGCCGTTGCGCCGCGGCGAGACGGCCATCGTGCACGCGGCGGCGGGCGGCGTGGGGCTGCTGCTCGTGCAGATCGCCAAGGCCCTCGGCGCGCGCGTGATCGGCACGGCCGGCTCCCGCGAGAAGGCCGAGCTGGCCCGCGGCGCCGGTGCGGACGAGGTCATCGTCTACACCGAGTCGGACTTCGAGTCGGAGGCCAAGCGCCTCGCCCCCGGCGGCGTCGACGTGATCTACGACGGCGTCGGCAAGTCGACGTTCGACGCCGATCTCAATCTTCTCCGCCCCCGCGGCATGCTGGCCCTCTTCGGCGCGTCAAGCGGTGCCGTGCCGCCGTTCGATCCGATCAAGCTCGCCCAGAAGGGATCGCTGTTCCTCACCCGCCCGACACTCGCGCACTACATCGCCAAACGCGAGGAGCTCGACGAGCGCGCCGGCGATCTCTTCGCCATGCTCGCCGCCGGCACGCTGAAGGCGCGCGTCCACAAGGAGTACGCGCTCGCCGACGCGGCGCAGGCGCACCGCGATCTGGAGGGGCGGAAGACGACGGGAAAACTTCTCCTCATTCCGTGAGCTGGCGCTTCAATGCGTCGACGTCGCCGAGGATGAATGCGCGGGCGATCTTGCCGCCGCGGATCGTGAAGATCGCGATGCCGTCGTAGCGGATGCGTTTCCCCGTCGCGGCTGTGCCGAAGATCGCGCCGCGATGCGTGCCGCTGTACGTGAGGCGCGCCGCGACGCGGTCGCCCTCGGCGATCAGCTCCTCGATCTCATTGTGAAAGTCGGGGAAGGCGCCGCGGATCTGCGCGACGTAGCCGCGAAACTCCTCGATGCCGTGCGCCGTCCGCCCGATCGAGCCGCGAAACTCGATGTCCGGCGCGATCAGCTCGCCGACGGCCTCGGCGTTCCACCGATTCCACAGCTCATCGTAATAGCGGCGGATCACCGCTTTGTTATCGGTTACCATTTGCGCGGCCCGGCTGGAGGATGAATGCTACGCAAGTCTCTCGCCGTTCTGTTCCTGCTCCTCGTTCCCGCTCTCGCCCTCGCCCAGCGCACCGTCACCCGCGTCGCCATCGTCGCCAATCCGAAGGTCTACACCGGCCCGTGTCCCGCCGACATCAAATTCACGGCCACGATCTTCGTCAGCCATCAGCCGACGTTCGCCGACTACGTTTGGGAGCGCAGCGACGGCGCGAAAGGACCGCGCCAGCACGTCGACATCCGCAGCGCCGGCCGCGGCGTGAGCGAGACCTGGCACATCGGCGCCGGGCATCAACACTACGTGATCTGGGAGCGGCTGCACGTGCTCGCGCCGACCGGCATCTACTCGCCGCAGGCGCGCGTGACGGTCAACTGCCGCTGAGCGCGGCCAGCCGCGTCACCGTGTTCCAGTTCCGCGCCGTGGCGGTAACGCCGAGGGTGCGCTCGATCAGATAGTGCGTCAGCTTCGACCGGCCCACCCCGTTCACGTAGTCGATGTAGAGCTCGCGGGCGTCGCCGCCGCGGATGATCTCCGGGCCCTTGTAGCGGGCGCGCAGCGTGTCGGGCGACGCCTTCTTGTCGAGGAACACGACCAGGAGATGGCCCGGCTCGCGGATCGTCTCGAACGGATTGTTGGCGATCACCTTGCGCAACTCCGCCTCCGTCCGCAGGATCACCCGCACCCCGCCGAGGGCCTCCTCGAGCTCCTTCGGCGTCGCCTTCTTCGCCCGGAACATCACGTTGCCGCTGTTCAGGAGCGTCCGCACGTCCTCGTAGCCGAGGCCCGTGCAGAGCTCCCGCAGCTCGCTCATGCGAACGACGTTGCGGCCGACAACGTTGATTCCTCGGAGGAAGGCGAAGTACGTGGTTCCCACGCGATCAGTTTAAGGTCCCGCACGAAAATCGCGTAGATCACCGGCACCATGATCAGGGTGATCGCTGTCGCCACCGTCAGCCCGCCGATCTGCGCGTAGCACATCGACTCCCACAGCGGCCCGCCGTGCGACGCCAGCGGGAACAGTCCCAGCACCGTGGCGCCGACCGTGATCAGCACCGGGCGGAGGCGGACGATGCCGGCGTCGAGCAGCGCGTCGTTGAGCGGCTCGCCGCGGTGGTGGGCCTCCTCGATGAAATCGAAGAGCACGATGACGTGCGAGACGATCACGCCGATCAGCGACGACACGCCGAGGAAGGCCATGAAGCCGAATGGCGCCCCGGCGAGGACAAGGACGATCAGCGCGCCGACGACGCCGTAGGGAATCGCGGCGAAGACGATCAGCGGCTTCACCGCGTTGCGGAACTGGATCACCAGGGCCACGAAGATGGCCACGATGGAGATCAGCATCACCGCGGTCATGTCGGCGAAGCCTTTGACCTGCTCCTCCTCTTCGCCGCCGATCTCGATCTTGTAGCCGGGCGGCAGATCGTTGGCGATCGCGGCGATGCGCGCCCGGGCCTTGTTCAGCACTTCGCTCGGCAGCACGCCCTGGGACGGGAAGCAGGCCACGGTGATGGTGCGGAACTGGTTGCGCCGGCGCAGCTTCTCCGTCTCCATGCCGTAGCTGACGTTCGAGACCTGGCGCAGCGGCGCTTTCTGCTGCGACGTCAGCGACGAGACGTAGAGGTTCTGCACGTCGGCGAGCTGGGCGCGCTCCTCGGAGCGCAGGCGGGCCACGACGGGGATCTGCTGGTCGCCCTCGCGCATCGTCGTCACCGGCAGGCCGTTCATCGACTCGGCCGAGGAGACGGCCACGTCGAGGTTCGTCACGCCGGCGAGGTTGGCGCGATCGGGATCGACCTGCAGCTTCACGGCGAAGCTCTCCGCGCCCCAGTCGTCGCGCACGCGCTCGGCCTCGGGGATGGAGCGGAAGACGGCTTTGACTTTTTCGGCGGTCGCGCGCAGGGCGCGGATGTCGGAGCCGGAGATGCGGATGGCCACGGGGATGCCGATGGGCGGCCCGGTCTCGAGTTGCTGCACGTCGCAGCGCGCGCCGGCGATCTCGGCGTCGAGGGCGCGCTGGATGCGCGGCACGAGCGCGCCGGTGTCGTGCTTGTCCTTCACCTGCACGACGATCTGCGCGTAGTTGAGCTGCTGCAATTCCGGCGAGACGGAGAACCAGAAGCGCGGCCCGCCGCCGCCGGCGAACGTGGTCAGCGAGGCCAGCTTGTCGCCGGCGACGCGGCGCACCACGGCCTCGGCGCGCTGGGCGGTGGCGTTCGTCGCCGTCAGCGGCGCGTCCTCGGGGAGCCAGACGTCGATGTACGAGAGGTACGAGTAATCCTTCGGAAAGAAGCTCTTCTGCAGGCGCGTGGAGACGAGGCCGCCGGCGATGATGAAGATGAAGGAGATGGCCACGACTTTCCAGCGATGCTCGAGCGCCCACGCGCCGGTTTTGCGATACAGCTTCGCAAACCGGCTCGGTCCGGCGCCGCGCTCGCGGCCGGGCCGCAAAATGTAATACCCCAGCAAAGGGATGAATGTCATCGACACGATGCGCGAGGCGACGAGCGCGCACGTCAGCACCACAGGCAGCGTGTAGATGAACTTCCCCGTGTCGCCGTGCAGCAGCAGCAGCGGCAAATACGCGACGATGTTCGTGATCGTGGCGAAGAGGATGGCCGTGGCCAGCTTCGTCGGCCCCTGCCACGCCGCCACGATCGGCTTCTCCCCCGCGGCGAGCTCGCGCTTGATGGCGTCGCCGGCCACGACGGGATCGTCGACGAGCAATCCGAGGGCGATGATCAGCGAGGCGATCGACACCTGCTGCAGATCGACGCCGAGCATCAGCATCATCCCGAACGTCATCGCCAGCGTCAGCGGGATCGACAGCGCCATCAGCAGCGCCGAGCGCCACTCCCAGAAGCCGATCAGGGCCACGAGCACGACGAGCGCGATCGCTTCGTAGAGCGACTTCATGAAGAGGTCGACGTTCTCCTCGACCTGCAGCGGCTGATCGGACGTCCGGGCAATGATCAGGTCCTCGGGCAGGCGCGCGCGCACGTCGCGCAGCGCGGCGTCGACGGCGCGGCCGAAGCTCGCGATCTGCTCGCCCGACTTCATCTGCACCGCCAGCGTCACCGCGCGCGAGCGGTGCCACATGCCCTTGGCATCGCGCCACTGGTAGAAGTTGAGGAAGCGCGCCGGCGTCTCGTAGGTGCGGTTCACGTCGACGAGGTCGCGCAGGTAGAGCGGCGTGCCGTTCGCGCTCGAGGAGACGATGACGTCGCCGATCTCTTTCTCGCTGTGGAACTCGCCCGAGGGATCGATGACGAGGTTCTTCCTGCCGACCTGCAGCATCCCGCCCGGCAGGGTGATGTTGCGCGCTGCGAGGGTGCGGTCGAGCAGCGACGTCTGCAACCCGTACGACGCCAGCCGCTCCTGCGAGTAATCGAGGTAGATCTTCTCCTTCAGCACGCCGCTGCGAGTAATCTTCGAGACCTGCGGCACGGCCTGCAGCGTCTTCTTGAGGATGTCGGTGTAGCGGTCGAGGTCGCGATACGAGTACTTGTCGTGCTGCGTCGCGTTCAGCGCCGCCTCGGCACTCGCCGGATCGCGGATGACCACGGGCGGCCAGGTGTCGGGATGGTCCTCGCTCCCCTGCACGTAGTTGGCGTTGACCTTTTCGACGAAGGCGAGGAGCTGGGCATCGCTGAGGTCGGACTCGAAGTCGAGCCCGGCGAAGCCGCTGCCGACGATGCGCCGGCAGTTGCGGCCGATGCCGTTCTCCTCGGCGAGTTTTTGGAAGACGTCGAGGCGGCGCTCGATGGCGCGGGTGGAGATGGAGGGAGGGACGCAGGCGACGACGGAGACGCGGTGGACAGGCGAGGGCGCCTGTCCTCCACGAATTTGCTCGATTGCTTTTCTGATCTCCCGCGCCCGCAGCGCCACCTCGATGTCGCTCGCCGGCGGCGACGCCACCGTCAGCATCAGCGCCGCGGTGTCGCCGAAGTCCTTGACGAAGTCGATCGGCCCGGCGCCTTGCGGCAGGTCGTGGATCGAGTCGAGCTTGAGCTTGATGTCGTCGAGCTGCTTGCCCGGGTCCGTCACGTTCTCCGCCAGCTCGACGTAGACGATGCCGACGCTCGTGCGCGAGATCGACTGGATCTTCATCACTTTCGCGTTCTCGGCGATCTTCTCCTCGATCTTCTGCGTGACGAGCTGCTCGACCTTCTCCGCGCTCGCTCCCGGCCACGCGCACACGGCCACGGCCACGCGCACCGGCACCTCGGGGTCCTTGCGCTTCGGCATCTTCCAGTAGCCCCACACGCCCCACAGCACCACGAAAGCGAGGAGCACCCACGAGATGTGGCGGTTCTCGGTGAAGAAGCGCGCGGTGTTGAATTCGTTCTTCACGGCATCACCCGCACTTTCTCGCCGTCGCCGACGATCGTGGCGCCCTTGGTGATGACACGCTCGCCGCCGGCGACGCCGGAGGTCACGGCCACGGCGTTGCCGATCATCTCGCCGAGGACCACGCGGCGAGCGTGCGCGACGCCGGCGGCGTCGACGACGTAGACCGCGTAGTCGTTCTGCGCGCGTACGATCGCGTCGAGCGGAACCGTCGTGAGAGTCGTCTTCGCCTCGTTCGTCTGCAGCGAGGCGAGCATCCCCGGCTTGATCTCCCCGCTCGCGTTCGGGATCGTCAGCTCGATCTCGAACACACGCGACTTCGGATCGGCCGACGGCGCGATGCGCGAGATCTTGGCGTCGAACGTCTTGTGCAGCGCCTCGATGACGACGGCCAGCGCCTGCCCCGTCTTCAGCTGGGCCACGACGAGGTCGGGGACGCCGAAGACAACGCGCACCGCCGAGGTGCCGGCGATCGTGAAGACCGGCAGGCCCGGCGCCACGAGCGAGCCGCGCTCGACGTTGCGCCGCAGCACGACGGCGTCGGCCGGCGCGACGAGTGAGGCGTCGCCGAGGGCCAGCTGGGCCTCGGATGACGTCGCGCTCGCGCTGGCCAGGCGCGCCTCCGCGGCGTCGCGCTGCGCGCGTGCCGCCTCGAGCTCCGGCTTCGTCAGCGCCGCCGCGGCGAAGAGCTTCTCCGCACGCGCGAAATCGCCGCGCGCCTTCGTGGCCCCGGCCGCGGCCTCGGCCACCTGACCGCGCGCGCCGGCGACCTTCTGCGCGTAGTCGCTCTGGCGGATGCGCGCCAGCACCGTTCCGCGAGCCACGCGGTCGCCTTCCTGCGCGCGCAGCTCCTCGACGTAGCCGCCGACGCGGAAGGCCAGGTCGAGCTGCCAGTCGGGCCGGACGCTCGCCGAGTAGCGGACGGCGTTCGACGATTGCTGGCCGGCCACGGTCATGACTTCGACCGGCACCGGCGCCTTCTCGACGACGTGCTGCCGCGCGCAGGCGGCGAGGAGGATGAGGACAGCGATTCGTTTCATGGCTTAGCTCCCAAGCTCTTCGACAGATCGGCGCGGGCGATCCAATAGTTCTCCACCGCCTCGGAGGCGCGGCGATCGGCCTCGGCCAGCGCGGCCTGGCGATCGAGGACGTCCTTCAGCAACGCCGCGTCGGCGCCGAAGCGCTCGCGCACGACGCGCAGCCGCTCCTCGGCGGCGTCACGCTCGGCGCGCCGGGCCTCGATCGCCGCGCGGACCTCGGTCAGCTTGCGCCGGCGGTCGCCGATCTCGATCAGCGCCGCCTCCTCGGCGTCGCGCAACGTGTTCCTGGCCTGCTCGACCGTCTTCCGCTTCTCGGCGATCTCCGCCCCGCGCCGCCCCCAAGTGAACGGCTCGTAGCTCACGAGGAGCGTCGCCGCGGCGATGTTCCGCGGCAGCACGCCCGCGGTCGATGGGGCGATGTAGGCGCCGACGAACGAGACGTCCGGCAACTGCTTGGCGCGCTGCAGGCGGACGTCGTCCTCGGCCTGCTTGACGCGGATGCGCACTTCGGCGACGTCGGCGCGGTTCATGACCAGGAGATCGGGATCTTCCGCAGGCAAGGCCTCGATCGGATCGGGCTCTGTGAACGGCCGGCCGACGAGGAACGACATCTGCTCGCGCTCCGTCGCGTAGGCATTCGCCGCGGTGAGGCGCGTCGCGCGCGCGGCCGTGAGGCGGGCGCTGACGTCGAGGAGATCGGCCTTGAGGATCGTCTTCTCCGCGAAGTGCCGCTGCGCCGTCTTCTCGATTTCTTCCAACGCGCGGATGGCGACATCCGAGGTGCCGATCGCGTCGCGCGTCTGATGCATGGCGTGGTAGAGGCGGGCGACGTCGCTGGCCAGGCGCACCTGCTCGCCGCGCACGCGCTCGCGCTCGATGGCCTCCTGCTCCTCGGCCATGCGCGCGCCGATGCGCACCTGGCGCAGCTGCGTGATCGGCTGCGTCACGCGGAAGAGCGCGAAGGCGTCGAGCGTGCGGGCGATCGTCAGCTTCGTATCCTGCGCCGGAACCGCCCCGATGCCCGGGTAGACGCCGAAGAAGCCCTGCCGGAAGTCGAACGACAGCCGCGTCAGGTTCTCGTTCGTGAGCACGTCGGCGTTGAAGCGCGGCAGCGCGTTCGTGCGCACGGCCAGGAGGCGATCGTGCGCCTTGGCCGCCTCGAGCTGCTGGTTGGCGAGGCGGCGGTTGTTGGCCAGCGCGTCGCGGAGCGCGGCGTCGAGCGACTCGGCGCGGGCCAGCGGCGCCAGGAGGAGCAGCGCTCCCATTGCGAACATCTTCATTGCCGTGACTCCTGCAGCTTGCGCGCGATCATCGTCACCACCCGGCGCGGCGAGAAGCGCACCGACTCCGCCACCACCCAGTTCTTCACGCCGGGGATGACGATGCGCTTGCCGCGCTTCATCCCCTCGTAGCCGGCGCGCGCCACCTCGGCCGACGACATCGGCTTGGCCACGTTGAACAGCCGCGACTTCGTCATCTCCGCGGCCGCGGCGAAGCCGGTCTCCGTCGGCCCGGGGCACAGCGCCGTCACCGTCACGCCGCTGTGGCGCAGCTCGTCGGCGATGGCCTCGGAGAACGACAGCACGTACGCTTTCGTCGCGTAATACACCGCCATCAGCGGCCCCGGCTGGAACGCGGCGGTCGAGGCGAGGTTGAGCACGCGCCCGCGGCCGCGCGCGATCATCGGCGGGAGAAGGAGGCCCGTGAGCGCCGTCAGCGCCGCGACGTTCACCTGGATCATCTCCAGCTGCTTGTCGAGGTCGCGCTCGACGAACGGTCCGGCCACGCCGAAGCCGGCGTTGTTGACGAGGATGTCGATCGCGGCCGGGAGCTGCTCGACGACCCGGCGCGGCGCGTCCGCCTGCGCGAGGTCGGCGACGATGACGTGCGCCGTCACGCCGAAGTCGCGCTGCAGCTCCGCGGCGAGCTCGCGCAGCTTCCCCTCGGAGCGCGCCACCAGGACGACGTCGTGCCCGTTCTTGGCGAAGAGGCGCGCCAGGTCGAGGCCGATGCCGCTCGACGCGCCGGTGATCAGGGCTGTTTCTTTCATCGTGCTTTCTCCATTCCGGCCACGAGCGCCGCCGCGGCGGCGGCAAACTCGGCCTTCAGATCGACGCGCATCACGCACAGGTCGGGCAGCTCGAGAACCTTGTCGAGCAGCGGCGACGGAAACGACACCTGCGCCAGTCCGGCCGCGAGCGCACTGAGGTGCATGACCAGGCGCAGAGCGCTCTCCGGCCGGAGGAAGGGAAGGCGCCTAGCCAGCAGCGCGGCCGTGCGCGTGAAGCGCTCCAGCGTCAGGCGCTTGAAGGCCACGAGCTGCTCGTACGAGACGTTGTGCTCGCAGATGTTGCCGAGCACCGTGAGCATGCGGATGAAGGCATCGCGGCCGCTCAGAGCGCCGCTGAGGACCTGCACGACGCGCGACTTCGACCAGCGCCCGCCTTCCTGCAGACAGGCATCAACCTCGTCGAAGTAGCTGACCATCATGTCCGAAATCAGGGCCAGGAAGAGCTGCTCCTTCGTCTCGAAATAGAGGTAGAGCGTCCCCTTCACCACGCCGGCCTTCTCGGCCACGGCGCTCATGGTGAAGTCGCCGTAGGAGGTCTCGTTCCAGAGCTCCAGGCCGGCGTCGAGGATGGCCTGGCGGCGCTCCAGCTTGTCTTCTTCGTTGCGGGCCCGAACCTTCATGGGCGACAATTTAAGTGACCGATGGTCATTTGTCAAGTGACCGGTGGTCAGTTGTTACAATGTCCGGCCATGAGCAAGCGCCTGATCCCGCTCCTCCTCCTGATCGCCGTCGCCGCCTTCGCCCAGGAAAAGCCGCGCCTCATCAAGATCCCGGCGAAGCGCGCCCTCACCCACGAGACGCTCTGGCTGATGCCGCGCGTCGCCAGCCCCACGCCGAGTCCCGACGGCAAGTGGGTCGTCTTCAGCGTGACCAAGACCAGTGGTCATTCGTCAAGTGACCGACGGCGTTGCTAGAGCGCCACGCTAAGGAGACTTCCTGGCGAGGACAAGGCCGACGACACTCTCCAACTTATATTCGGTCTGCCGCTGCTCATAACCCGGAACCTCGGCAACGATTCGCGCTGTGGTCGCCTGCAACTTTGCAGGAAGCTCCCTGAAATCGGCCTCCCCGTTGCTGTTGATTGGCGCAGTGAGCGTCGCGGCACGAGCACGGAGTGTTACCGATCCGCCGCGAATCGGCTGTCCTTGGGCATCAGTGATGCGAACTGTAACGGTGAATGTGGTATTCCGCGGAGCGAGGTTGAACCCGCCTATAACAATCAGGACAAAAATAGCGGCTGGCCCCCCAAGTTCCAGTGTGCCGGACAAAACCTTGCCCCTGAATGAAGCAAAAGAGCGCATCGCGCCGAAAAGAAACGCCGCGACCGCCAAACCGAACGTGATCAGAATGAAATAGTAGATGCGATCGGCAGTACCGTCGGCAGGGATTGCCGACGAGAACCGAACTAGCACAAACAGCATCCCGATTCCAATAATAAGCCCGGTGCCCGCGAGGGCTGCATATACCAGCGGCGCCGCCAGTCGACGATCCTCGCCTGTCCTTTCCAGAGGAGGAGTAGCTTCGCTCTTCGCCGAATCGTTGAGAAACTTAGAGATCACTGGAGCGAGATCCATCATCATTCTTTTTGTGATTACTCCATCCACCAATGCGTCTGTGCGGAGGCGTTGCACATGCGCCGTTTCGCCGGCGTCGCTAACTATCAACACGCGGCATGCCGGGTTTCGGGTCTTCAGTGCCTCGAGGATTAGCCGCGCGCCATTTACGTTGCCCGCAATAACGACATCCAGTAACACCTTTTGATATTGCTTGCGGCTCAGCAGCTCAATCGCCTCCGGGACGGTCCTCGCCACATCGTATAAGTCTCCTCGTCCCGCGAGAAAGTCGCGGACCCTGGCGATGTCCTCCTCAACGTCTTCTACGAGGAGCACGCTGACCTCGTCCTTCACGATCCTTTATCTCCAAATTGAATCGACGAAGTCTTCGCGCGGACTCCGGGGGTCCTCCCAGATTGAGCAAGCAATCCCGTGACGCATAAATGTCTTCAGGCACGGTCCGAGGCCCGGCCTTATGCGACCGTCCGTAACGTTTCGGCTCAACTCTCCATACACTGCAGTTCCGCGGCCTTTAGACCACAAAGACAGTTCTAGCGAACCAGCGGATTCGTTGATCTTAGCGGTGTCGTCGGCCCGCCTGGGCAGAACTGGCAGGAAGTCGCCAAGCAGCCCTGTAATCAGGGCGTACAATCCAGGAATTCCTTCGGGATCAAGGATGCTCAGGCAACGACCCTCCCAGATCTGCTGATTCTCACCACCACCAGTCAAAAGCTGGCTCAATGAAGACCATTTCCCAAGTCTAGCCAGATCTCCAGATCCAATCGCATCACTCACTGCTTTTCGGATCGCCGCAGGCGGTGCATTGTCATTTTCCTTTGTAAAGAATTTCTTGATGTTAAATTTTTCGTAAGCCTTGATTGAGCTTTCTACCGTTCCGTGACCCGACAACACAATCAACGCCGTACCTTCTCGTGAATCGTGGAGTGCCTCCAAAATATCTAGCCCCTCCATATTGGCTTCATCGTCCTCTGCTAGCCGCAAGTCGACCACCGCCACGTCGTAAGACCGCTTTGAGATCAACTCAAGCGCCTCCGATTTCGACTGCGCGACGTCGACCGTATGCCCATCTAGTGACAATGTGATCTGATAGGTGCTGCGGCTCTCTGGAATGTCTTCTACGATTAGGACTCTTGCAGCCATGGCTTCTCCTGCGTGTCTAGAAGAGACGATTCGTTCCATGGACCTGTTTATTATAGGCCTGAAAAGTCAAGTGAAATTCACAATGCGAATGTTCGGTGCCATATTCGTTGGCGGCCACGTCAATACGTGCACCAATGGTATGCAAGAAGGATCGCGCTGCGGTCAGTGCGACACCGCAGGTTCCCTTTGTGCTTTGAATCGCCTGAAACAGATTCGCCTGAGTCTCCGGATCCAATCCTAGGCCGTTATCTTTGATACTAAGCACTAGATATTGGTTGAGATCTTTTGCATCTCTAGCCTCGCGCGAAAAGATCGAGATTTCGATCGCGCCCGGCGGCGTGCGCCGCTGCGCCAAACGTAGGTCAATCGAATCGATCGCATTTTGAATCACATTGACGATGTGTTCCCGCAGCAGTTTCGCGCAATAAATCGGCGTGGCCGCTGAAGGTGACACAAAAGAGATCTTGTGGGTAACTTCTGGAAATAGCTTCAACGCTTCCTTAACGATGGCCGCCAAATCGTGAGGCCCAACAGCCACCAAATCATCGAAGTTCTTGAAGAGATCCTGGCGCGCATGATCCAGGCGGGTCAGTCCTAAGCTGAGATTCGTGAAAAGCTGATACCTTTGCTGATCGTCGAGTTTGGAGTCTTCGGTTGTGAGCAGTTGTACGGCGGTCTGGCAGTTGTGCAAGGGCGACTGTAGCTTATGGTTATATAGGACACCAAGGCGCGCGCACATCGTATGAATCGCGTAAAACATGATCTGTCTATCGCGAATAGCCATCTCGGTTCTCGCGATCAAACCCTGTAACGGTGGGCCGGCAACCGCTGCCAGCTCCATGAGACTCGCGACGGCGCTATGCTCGAATGCGTTTTCAAGGCTGGACTCAAGGTTAATCGCGCCATAGACTTCGTTGTTGGACACCAGCGGGATTACCAACTCGGATTTCATCGCACCGCGCTCGGCAGCCATCGCCTTGTAGGACGGCTCCAGACGCGGATCAAACGGGCGCGGCTCGTGAGTTTCGAAAAGGTGCCTTCCTGTCGCAGAATCAGAAATCTTTACCTTTGCGCCTTCGGCCTCTGTGCCGGTAGAACGTCTGATGTGTAAATAATCACCGCTCCGGGTGAGGATTTGAACTATCGGCGGCGGATCGAGGTGAACCGTCTCCAACGTCTCAGTAACCATCCACTGAAGGCAGAGCGAAAGGTTGAGCTGCGTCGCTTGAAATGCATCCTGTACTCTATCGGAAAGATTACGCTGGCGTCGATCATGGTGAACTCCGTATGCTATTTCAAGCTGATCAACGATTCTCTCAAAGAAAGGATCCGCGAGCGACTCATCCGCAGCCTTCGCTGAAGCCGCCTCAATGAGAATCGCACCCACAATCGCGTTGTGTAGTTTGATTGGTACCAACCGGAACTCGGAACCAGCCGCAGAGACGAACGCCGGCATTGGATCGACCTTGCGAAGATCGATCGGATCGCAATCGTCGCCGAGCCACGTGCCAGACCACGCAAATTCGACCGGAGACGATTCGATCGGTCGGGCCACAACTGTTCGGAAACCATTGGCCGTTTGCGTCATGAGGTGAGCGGCCCTGATTTGAAGTTGGCTGCACAAACCGGCCAGCGCAGGCATAGCCACTACTTCAGGAGTAACTTCGTCGTTGAGAATGCACTTGTCGAGCGCACCGATGATTTGCATCCGTTCGTCGTGCGCGGTGAAACATTCCTGAAGCTGACGCAACACATCAGGCCAAGGCGTCAGATGATCTGTCGTCATGAGACACCAGTGCAGTGAAGGTATTCATTCATGCTGTTATCCGTGATGGACCGATTTATTCTACTCCAGAAGTAGGCGCCTTTTCACAGACGGTCGATTGCTAAAATGGCACGCATGAGCAAGCGCCTCTTCCCGCTCCTCCTCCTGCTGACCCTCGCCGCCTTCGCCCAGGAAAAGCCGCGCCTCATCAAGATCCCGGCGAAGCGCGCCCTCACCCACGAGACGCTCTGGCTGATGCCGCGCGTCGCCAGCCC
>Ga0075425_100000019_pt1 | contig 163110 bp, 166 predicted proteins | sample SoiMethybrSBSTD4_FD_75300 | JGI IMG/M metagenome (GOLD analysis project Ga0075425, IMG submission 75300) | Bulk soil microbial communities from a Populus tree surrounding site in Tennessee, USA - Soil MetaG P. TD hybrid SBSTD4 | ecosystem: Environmental > Terrestrial > Soil > Tree plantation...
TGGTGGCGGTGCGGGTGGCTGGGGTGCGGGCGGTTGGGGGGTGGGCGGTTGCGGCACGGGCGCGACCGGCTGCGGGGCGGGCGGCTGGGGGGGCGTCTGCGCCGAGATCTGCGGCTGCGGCGGCGGCATCGTGAAGAGCGCCGCCTGCTGCGGCGTCAACATCGTCCGCGCCGCCTCCTCGACGCTCGCGCGCAACGCCGGCGTCAGCTGCAGCTTCGCGAACGTGTGGCCGACCCTGTCCGCCGTCACGATCCGCTGCAGCGCGGCCTTGGCCTCGTTCATCCGCCCCACGCGCCGCGCGGCCACGGCGATGTACGCCTCCGCCGTCTCGTAGCGCGCGACGTCCTCGATGAAGCCGAACGCCGCGACGCGCAGCTGCGCCAGCGCCGCCTCGTTCGACCCTGCTTCGAACGCGGCCACGCCGCGCCGGAAAGCGTCGTCGTAGAAATCGTCCCCGGCCGCGGCGAGCAGAGTCGTCGCGCCTATCAATACGGCGATCAGCCAGCACACCGGGTTACGCAAGGCTGTCTCTCCCCAGAAACGGACCTGGGTCAAAATTGTGCCATGGTTTCGCGGTAACATGCCGTCACCGCGTGGATACAAAAAATGTGATCGTCATCGGCGGCGGGATCGCGGGCCTGGCAGCCTCGATCTATCTCGCCCGCGCCGGCCGGACCGTCACCGTCTTCGAGCGCCGCCCGCACCTCGGCGGCCGCGCCGTCACCCACCTCCGCCGCGGCTTCCGCTTCAACCTCGGTCCGCACGCCTTTTACCGCGGCGGCCCCGGCTGGCAAGTCTGCCGCGAGCTCGGCATCCCCATTCGCGGCGGCGTCCCCGACGGCAGCGGCATCGCCATGCTCGGCGGCGATCGCTATCGCTTCCCCGGCAATTTCCTCTCGCTCCTGACCACGAACCTCCTGCCGCTTTCGGCGCGCTTCGAGGCGGCCAAGCTCTTCTTCCGCATCCGCCGCATCGATGCCAAGCGCTTCGCGGACATGACCGTGCGCGAGTGGCTCGACGCGAACGTGAAGAACGAGCGTCTGCGCCAGACGACGGAGGCGCTCTTCCGCCTGGCCACGTACTCCGACCACGCCGAGGAGCAGAGCGCGGCGGTGGCCCTGGCGCAGCTGCGCTCGGCCATGCGCGGCGTCATCTACGTCGACGAGGGATGGCAGCGCATCGTCGACGCCCTGCACGGCGCGGCCGTCTCCGCCGGCGTCAACTTCGTGACGAGCTCGCACATCGTCGGCGTCGAGCACCATCTCGGCGCCGTCACCGCCATCGCCCTCGGCGAGCTCGAACAAGACCTCCAGCGCAGCAGCACGCGATCGATGAAGCTGCCGCGCATGGACGAGGACGCGCGCGGCACGCGCCTCCCCGCCAGCGCCGTGATCCTGGCCGTCGATCCCACCACGGCGCGCGACCTCGTCGACGGCCTCGACTTCGTGCCGCCCCCGCGTCCCGTCCTGGCCACGTGCCTCGACGTGGCTCTCTCGAATTTGCCGCGCCCCACGCCGAAGTTCGCCCTCGGCATCGATCGGCCGTTGTACTACTCCGTCCACTCCGCGTGGGCGCAGCTCACGCCGAAGGGCGGCGCGCTGATCCACGTCGCGAAGTACCGCAAGTCCGGCCAGGCCGCCGACGACGAGATCGAATTCGACGGCTCCCGGCGCACGCCCACCGCCGCGGCCGACGAGGCCGAGCTCGAGTCGATCCTCGACGAGATGCAGCCCGGCTGGCGCGAGCGCGTCGTCCACCGCCGCTTCCTCCCGTCGATGACGGTGTCGAACGCGCTCGTCCGCCCGCACGCGCCGCGGCCCAACACGGTCACGGCGGTGAAGGGCCTCTACCTGGCCGGCGACTGGGTCGGCGACGAGGGGATTCTGTCGGATGCCGCCCTCGCCAGCGCGCGCGCGGCCGCGAAGGCGATCCTGGCGTCAACTTAAAAACTTCGCGAACGAGTTCGGGTGAATCGCCCACCCGAAAAATCCCGCCAGCCCCATGACCGTGCCGAAGATCATGAAGATGATGGCCACGAAGATCAGCCAGCGCTTCCGTGTCAGCGCGGTGATGCCGAACATGGCGATGGACACCGACAGCAGCGCTTCCGACATGTCGAACTGGTCGTCGTGGAAGTTGAGCGTGTCGTACTGCTTCTGGTAGTCCTCGGCCTGCTTCTGCAGCTTCTTCTTCTCCGTGTTTTCCTTCGCCGCCTGCTCCGCGTACTTCTTGATCTTCGCGTCGAACATCGCCTGCATCGCCGGCGGCGCGAGGGCGCGCTGCGTCTGCAGCTCGTCGACCGCAACCTCGGCGAGGTGCTGCTTGACGCTGCGGGCCTGGTAATACGACCAGGTGTCGACGGTCATCGACAGAGCCTGCTGCATGCCCTGGTTGATGTTGCCGTCCTTGATGTTGCAGAGGGCCATGAACGTGGCGGTCAGCGCCACGAAGATGGCCACGGCGGAATTCAATCTCGAGTGCGCTTCCTGCTCGCGTTCGACGGCTTCGTTGACGGTTTCGCTGATCTCCGGCATCGCCCCACTTTACAGCTTGCGCACGTGAATGCCACCGCCGGAAGAGCGAAGGACGAGGCGGGGGCCGCCGCCGTTGACCTTGCCGTTGAGGGCGTCGTCGGAGATCTTCCCCATCACCGTGATCGGCAGATCGCTGTGCACGCCGCCGCCGGAGGTGTGGGCGTCGAGGTCGACAGCGATGCTCGGGGCGAGGGCGATGGTGATGCCGCCGCCGGAGGTGGAGAGGCGCGAGTCGCCGCGCGGCTGGGCGGTCATGGAGGCGTGGATCGAGCCGCCCGAGGTCTCGGCGTCGATGGAGCCGTGGGCCTCGTCGATGGTGATGCTGCCGCCCGAGGTGCGCGCGAGGAGCGTGCCGCCGACGCGGCGCGCGTGCAGCGAGCCGCCCGACGACTTGAGCTCCACGTTGCCGGACATGTCGCCGGCCGTGACGCTGCCGCCGCTGGTGTGCAGCACGGCGTTGCCGTTGGCCGACTCCAGGCGCACGTCGCCGCCGGAGGTGTGCGCGTCGACCGGGCCGTCGATGCGCGCCAGGCGCATGCTGCCGCCCGAGGTCCGCGCGTGTACGAAGCCGTGGAGGTCTCCCACGCTCACGGACCCGCCCGACGTCTTCATCTCGACGTTGTAGCGCGACGGCACCGTGATGTCGAAGGTCATGTCGAGGTCGTTGCCCCACGAAAACCACCGCGACATCGATTCGACTTCGGCGCGCACATGCACGTCGTTCCCCTGCTGGGTCATCGTCAGGTGCACGCGGTCGAGCGCTTTCTGGCTCCAGGCGTGCCGCTTCACCGAGACGACCACCCCGCCCGCTCCCGGCACCACGTTGACGCTGCCGACGTCGGTGTCGACATAGAGCGTTCCCCCCGCGGCAACGTTGAAGTTGCGGTGGACCGGGCTGTCCACCGCGGCCTGCGCGGAGAGCGTGAGCAATCCGAGGATTGCAGCGACAAGAGCGATGCGAGTCCGATGCATGGGAGGCCTCCGGAGGCTCAATACGCGGGAGAGCGGCAAAGGTTAGCAGCCGTTGTAAGATCGCCGCCGCATGCCCGTCGATGATGCCCAGTTCAAGCACGCCCTCTCCCACTTCGCCAGCGGCGTCACCATCGTCACCACCGAGCACGAGGGGATCGACTACGGCCTGACCGTGGCCTCGTTCGCGTCGCTGTCGCTGAGCCCGCCGCTGATCCTGGTCTGCATCTCCAAGTCGTCGTCGAGCCACGACCCGATCGCGATGTCGAAGAAGTTCGGCGTCTCCATCCTCGGCAGCGATCAGGAAGCTGTCTCCGGCCGCTTCGCCGCGCGCGGCGGCGACAAGTTCGCCGGCCTCGACGTCCGCCGCGGCCCGCTCGGCGTCCCCCTCGTCGGCAACGCCCTGGCCACGCTCGAATGCCGCGTGCACGATCAGATCGTCGGCGGCGACCACTCCATCTTCATCGGCGAGGTCGTCGACACCACCACGCGCGAAGGCGCGCCGCTCCTCTACTTCCGGGCCGCCTACCGCGAGATGCGGCTCTGATGGCGTCGAGTCACTTCCGAGCCACGCTGCAGCGCGTCTTCCGCCTCGAGAACCGCCGCCGCGCGCCGCGGCGCGGCACGCTCGAGCGTCTCGCCGATTTTCCGCGCATCGTCACGATCTACCTGCCGCCCGGCTACGGCCAGCGCGATTACCCGGTGCTCTACATGCAGGATGGGCAGAACCTCTTCGAGCCGGAGCGCGCCTTCGTGCCCGGACAGCACTGGCGCCTCGCCGAGGCCGCCGACGCGGCGATCGACGCGCGCACGGCCTGGCCGATGATCATCGTCGGCGTCGATCACCCAGGTCCCGCGCGCATCGACGAATACACGCCGACGCGCGACCCGAACTTCAAAGCGGGCGGCAAGGCGGATGCCTACGGCCGCATGCTGCTCGATGAGCTGAAGCCGCGGATCGACGCGCGTTACCGCACGATCGCCGGCGACACTGCCATCGGCGGCTCGTCCCTCGGCGGCCTCGTCGCCCTGCACCTCGGCCTTCAGCATCCCGACGTCTTCCGCGCCGTCGCCGCGATGTCGCCCTCGATCTGGTGGGGCGACCGCGTCATCCTCCGCGAGGTCGACGTCTTCTCCGGCCCTCGCCCGCGCCTCTGGCTCGACGTCGGCGGCCGCGAGGGCGCCGAGGCCCTGCGCGACGCGCGCGCGCTGCGCGACCGCCTCCGCACCCACGGCTGGAATGACCGCAATCTCCGCTACTTCGAGGACCGCCGCGGCGACCACAGCGAGCGCGCCTGGGCGAGGCGAGCGCGGATGATGCTGGAGTTTTTGTTCCCGCCGTCGTAGTTTTGCTCGAACGTCCATGTCCGTCGACCGCCTCGGCCGTCCCCTTCGCGATCTCCGCATCTCCGTCACGGACCGCTGCAACTTCCGCTGCGTCTACTGCATGCCGAAGGAGATCTTCGGCCCCGACTACGGCTACTCGCAGCGCGCCGACCTCCTGACGTTCGAGGAGATCGCCCGCGTGGCCGCGCTCTTCGTGCAGGCCGCGGGCGTGGAGAAGATCCGCCTCACCGGCGGCGAGCCGCTGCTCCGCCGCGACCTCGAGCGTCTCGTGGAGATGCTGGCGCGCATCCGCGGCCTCGACGACCTGACGCTGACGACGAACGGCTCCGTGCTGACGCGCGAGAAGGCACGCGCGCTGCGCGACGCCGGCCTGCGCCGGATCACGATCAGCCTCGACTCGCTCGACGACGCGGTGTTTCGGGCCATGAACGACGTCGACTTCCCGGTCGCGCGCGTGCTCGAAGCCATCGACGCCGCCGCCGAGGCGGAGCTGCTCCCGATCAAGATCGACATGGTCGTCAAGCGCGGCCTCAACGACGCCAGCGTCGTCGACATGGCCCGCCGCTTCCGCGGCACCGGCCACATCGTCCGCTTCATCGAGTACATGGACGTCGGCACGACGAACGGCTGGCGCATGGAGGACGTGGTGCCGGGCCGCGAGATCGCCGAGTCCATCGCCCGACACTGGCCGATCGAGCCGCTGCAGGCGAATTACTTCGGCGAGGTGGCGGAGCGCTGGCGCTACACCGACGGCGCCGGCGAGATCGGCATCATCACCTCGGTCACGCAGCCGTTCTGCGGCACGTGCACGCGCGCGCGCATCACCGCCGAGGGGGAGATGTTCACCTGCCTCTTCGCCTCGAGCGGCCACGATCTGCGCCGCCTCATCCGCGGCGGCGCGAGCGACGAGGAGATCGCCGAGGTCATCACCTCCGTGTGGCGCCGCCGCGACGACCGCTACTCGGAGATCCGTTCCGAGGAGACGCTCGGCGCGGCGAAGGTGGAGATGTCACACATCGGCGGCTAGCCGCGCCATCCCCTCGACGAACTTCCGCTTCCCGCCCTGCGACGGATGCCGCACCTTCACGTGCTCGACGCCGAGGCGCGTGAGCGAGGCCGCGGCGGCGTTGCCGATGGCGGCCACGCGCTCGATCGGGAAGAGCCGAAGCAGCCACTCGATGAAGGGCGCGCCGATGGCGAGCTCGCCCGCCGACGGCATGCGGTTGGAGAACGGATTGCCGTCGGCGTGGGGATGGAACGGGAAGGCGTTCCACAGCAGCGGCAGCGGCTCGATGTGGCGGATGGTCGCCCACACCATCGTGGCGCTGGCCTCGGTCGACGGCCTCGGCGTCGCCGTCGCGCGGCGGTATCCGCGATGCTCGCCGAGGACGTCGCCGGCTCCGCAAAGCATCAGCGACTCGCTGACGAAGGGGATGCCGGTGAGCCGCCCGCCGCGATAGCTGACGGCCTCGCCGACGAGGAGGAGCCGCGGGCCGATGGCGTCGAGCTGCTCGAGATAGAGCCTCAGGTTGCGGCGCCGGATCGCGTTCGCCGCGTCGCCGCGTGCGTACTGGTTGCACGCCCGCGCCGGCACCGCGGTGCGTGCGAGATCGTCGATGAAGCGGTCGAAGCGCCGGGACATGCGAAGATTTTGGCAGCGATGGCGCTCGTCACGGTCAGCAAGTTCAACACCGCCGAGGATGCGGAGATGGCGCGGCTGGCGCTGCTGTCGGCGAACATCGCCGCGGTAGTCGACGAGGTCCGGCTGCAGGTCGACGAAGAAGACATCGACGACGCCGACGCGGTGCTGAACCGCCTCGCCGGCGTGGCCGGCGCGGAGCACATCGCCCCGAGCGACGCGCGCCCGTGGGAGGCGCCGCAAACGTGCCCGAGCTGCGGCGCGCCCGAGGTCGCGCGGCGGCAGAAGTGGATCGCATTCGGCGTGGTCACGATCTTCGTCGCCGCCATCGCCTACACGCAGGACGCGACGCTGATCGGGTTCTTCATCATCGCCGCTGCGGCGGTGTTCGTCCTCGTCGCCCCGAACTGGCGCTGCCGCCATTGCGGTCACACGTGGTGACGCGCTAATGCCGAGCCGCGCGCCTGCGCACGGGCGGCACGGGATCGACGACCTGATAGAGCACGCCCCCTTTGATGTCGGCGAGGTAGAGCTCGCCGTTGGCGTCCTCGCCGAAGGTGCTGATGGCGGTCGACGTGGTCAGCATGACGCGCGACGACCACGCGCCGCCCGACTCGGTCGCGCCCCAGATCCGCCCCGAGCAGTAGTCGCCGTAGAAGTAGATGCCGCGCAGGCGCGGGAAGCGCGCGCCGCGGTAGCGATAGCCGCCGGTGATGGAGCAGCCGAGGGTGTGGTTGTATTCGAGGATGGGCATGGTCAGGCCGGTGGTGGGGCAGTTCGTGGCCGGGTTGTAGCAGTGGAAGCCTTCCATGAGCCGCCAGCCGTAGTTCTGGCCGCCGGCGCTCGCGGCGGGCTGGAGGTCGACTTCTTCGTACAGGTCCTGGCCGACGTCGGCGATCCAGAGGTCGCCGGTGTCGCGGTCGAAGGAGAAGCGCCACGGGTTGCGCAGGCCGTACGCCCAGATCTCGCCGCGCACGCCCGGCCGCGAGGCGTAAGGGTTGTTCGACGGGACGGCGTACGGCGGGCTGTCGACGTCGATGCGCAGGAGCTTGCCGAGGAGCTGGCCGAGGTCCTGGGCGCTGTTGGTCGGATTGCCGCCGGAGCCGCCGTCGCCGGTGCCGGCGTAGAGGTAGCCGTCCGGTCCGAACTGCAACTGCCCGCCGTTGTGGTTCGCGAACTGGGAGTGAGCGATGGTGAGGATGACGGCGCCGCTGGCCGGATCGGCGCGGTTGGGGTTCGACGCGGAGACGGAGTAGCGCGCGATGGTGACGTCGCCGTTCGGCGCGGTGTAGTAGATGAAGAAGATGCCGTTGGCGGCGTAATGGGGATGGAAGGCCAGGCCGAGGAGGCCGCGCTCGTTGCAGCAGGAGATGAGGTTGTGGACGTCGAGGAAGGGCGCGGAAAGGACGCGCGTGCCGTCCCAGATGACGACGGTGCCCTGCTGCTGGACGATGAAGAGCCGCCCGTCCCCCGCGCTGACGATGCCGAGCGGGGCCGTCAGCCCGCCCGTGACGCGCTGCAAGGCGATGTCCTGCGCCACCGCCGCCAGCGGGATGAAAAAGGCAAAGAGCAACGCACGCCCAGGCATGACTCTTGATTTATTTGTATAACATGCGAAGACCAAACGAAAACGAAATTCGCGGAAAACTCGACGAAGCAGCCGGGACAGTGAAGGAGCACATCGGCCGCGCCCGCGGCGACGTGAACCTGGAGAACGAAGGCGCCGATCAGCGGGTCGGCGGAGAGGTGGAAGCCGGCGTGGGAAAGGCACGCCGCAAGGTGAGCGAAGGGCTCGACGAGCTTGCGGACAAGCTGAACAAATAGGTACTGCGGCGCGAGGCGTTGGACGCTTCGCGCCGATGATCACGGCTCGATGACGACGTCGGGATCGAGATCGTCATGGCCGCTGGCCGTGACGGTGTATTTCAGCGTCCGGCCCGGTGTGTGAAACGGTCCACACTCGGCGACGTGTTTTCCACCGAGAGAATTCGTTTCGGGGCTATCCCACTCGCCGGGCTTGAACTTAATATTGAAATGGCCGTCATCCGAGTTCCATGTGACTTTGTCTCCGGCCTTGACAGAGACCGTGACAGTCGGATGGCTGACGGAGATCTTGCCGCCCGACTTGTTTACGGTGACATTAGGCATAGCGTCCTCTCTTCCTGCCTTAAATTTCGGCGGACGAATGCTATTGTACCTGCGTTAGGTGCTTGTATGCATCCGATTCGCGTAGTAAAGCGAACTCGGGATCGTGGTCAATCTCACCTTTTTGATAGCCGTGCGCGAGAGCCTGTCTAAGCCACCGCAATGCCGTGGCAGAGTCATGCTGCGCGTTAGCGATCACGGCAGCGCGATACATCGTGTCAACGTTGGTAGGGTCATCCGCAAGCGCTCGTGAGATTTCTGCCTTAGCTTCCTGATACTGCCCGAGCTTGGCCAAACACTCTGCTCTTCGAGCACGTGCCATCGAGTCGGTGGGATTCAGTTGTAACTCTGAAGCGGTCAAAGCGATCGCTTCGGAATACGCGTGTGTAGCTTTGCCTTCCGCGCCGGGAATCCAGCGACATGCATCCGCGAGATTCGACCAATGGTAGTACTTTTTTGGCGCAAGAGCGACTGCCTTTTCCAGAGCCTCGGCTGCGTCTTTGTAGCGACCGAGATAGTAGTAGCAGGTGCCAAGACTTGAGTATGCTTGATCCGTCGGCCTTCTTCTGATCGACCGGGAGAAGACATCAATCGCGTCGTCGTAGCGACCTAATTTGACGTAAATTCCGCCGAGATTGTTATAACCGCGCAAATTGTCTGGAAGAAGTTGAACCACCTTCTCAAACATGCGCGCGGCATCGGCATAGCGCGCATGACTGAAGTAGAACGAGCCCAATTTGTTATAGCCACCCCAATAGTTAGGCTGCAGATCGATCGACTTTTGGTAAGCGTCTTCGGCTTCTTTTACTTTTCCGTCCGTCTTGTACGTCTCAGCCAGGCCGAGATAAGCGTCGGAATTATTTGGCTCCTGTGCGAGCGTCGACCTATATTCGACTACCGCATCGTTCAACTTACCGGTTTGGCGGCGTAAATCGCCGAGCGTGAGATGCACGTCCGGATTCTGCGGATCCGCCGCCACCGCTCGTTCGCACGCGGCCGTCGCGGGCACGGCCCACTTCGGATCGTGCGTGAGTTGGAACTTGTACAGATACGCCCGTCCCAACCACGCCTGCACGGACGCCGAATTGCTCTTCGAGCCGAGCTCCTGGAGGATCTGGATTCCGCTGTCGACCTCCGGTTCCGAGTCGTACCTTCGCAGGTGACCCAGCGCTTCGAGGAAGCGCGCGTGCGAGATCGTCGTATCCGCCGGCGTCACCTTGAACGCCGGCGCCCCCAACTGCAGCGTGCTCGCCACGCCCGCGGCCAGCCGGTCCTCGATCGAGAACAGGTCCGCCACGGGGCCGTCGATCACGTCCCCCTTCTCTGTCCCGTTCGCGACGTCGAGGACGCGGAAGTTGATGCGGAACTGGTCGCGGTCGCGCTGCATCGAGCCCGTCAGCACCACGTTCGCGCCGAGCTCGCGGGCGACCTTGCGGACGTCCGTCGCCGCAAGCGATTCCGACGACGGCCGCATCACCTGCACCGACGGGAAGTGCGCCAGGCGCGAGGCCAGCGTCTCGGCCATGCCGTCGACGACGAACTGGCCGTTCGGATCGCCGCTCAGGTCCTTGAAGCGCATCACCGCCACGTACTTCTTTGCGGCCGCGTCGCCGCGCGGGAGGAAGCGCCAGAGCGTGTAGCCGATCGTTCCCAGCACCACGAGTGCGATCGTCGACGCCACGGCGATCGTCTTCCGCTTCCGTGCGCGGGGGCGCTGGAATCGCTGCACGGACCACGGGCTGTCCGCCAGCGTGTCGGCGGCGATGCGCGTGCTCAGCTCGCGCAGCTCCTGGGCCACGTCCTTCGTCGACGCGTAGCGCTCCGCCGGATTCTTCGCCAGCAAGCGCTCCACGATCCAGCAGAAGTGCTCGGGCGCTTTGGCATTGATCGACTGGATCGGCCTCGGGTCCTCGTGCAGGATCGCGGAGAGCGTATCGATCGCGTTCGGGGCGTCGAAGGCCGGCTTCCCGGTGGCGATCTCGTAGAGGATCGCGCCGAGGGCGAACTGGTCGGAGCGCGCGTCGAGCGGCTTTCCCTGGGCCTGCTCCGGCGACATGTAGCCGACCGTGCCGAGGATCGTGCCGGGCGTCGTGCCGGGGAGGTTCAGCTCCGCGGTCACGTCCATCTCCGCCGCCGGCCGGGTCATCTTGGCCAGGCCGAAGTCGAGGATCTTGACGAAGCCGTCCTTCGTCACCATCACGTTCTCCGGCTTCAGATCGCGATGCACGATGCCGTGCGCGTGCGCCGCCGCCAGCCCCTCGGCGATCTGCGCGGCGATCTCCAGCGTCTTCCGCGCCGTCAGCGGCCCCTCGCTCACGTGGCTGCGGAGGTCGCGGCCCTCGATGTACTCCATGACGATGTAGGGGCGGCCGTGCTCCGTGTCGATGTCGTGGATGGTGACGATGTTCGGATGGTTCAGCGACGACGCGGAGCGGGCCTCGTGCGTGAAGCGCGCGAGCGTCTCGGGGTCGTCGGAGAGGCGGACGGGGAGGACTTTGATGGCCACCTTGCGTCCGAGCACCGGGTCGCGGGCGACGTAGACCTCGCCCATGCCGCCGGCGCCGAGCGGGCCGAGGATCTCGTACTGGCCGAGACTTTCGCGCGCGCTGATCATCGTGACGTCATCATCGGCAAGTCGACGCCGCGCTCCTTCGCCACCTGCACGGCCTCGTCGTAGCCGGCGTCGGCGTGGCGCATCACGCCCGTGCCGGGATCGGTGGTGAGGACGCGCTCCAGCCGCGCCGCCGCGGCCTCGGTGCCGTCGGCGACGATGACCATCCCGGCGTGCAGTGAGTAGCCGATGCCGACGCCGCCGCCGTGGTGGAACGACACCCACGTCGCGCCTGCAGCGGTGTTGAGCAGGGCGTTGAGGATCGGCCAGTCGGCGATGGCATCGGATCCATCCTTCATGCCTTCCGTCTCGCGGTTCGGGGAGGCCACGGAGCCGGCGTCGAGGTGGTCGCGGCCGATGACGATCGGCGCCTTGACCTTTTTCTCGGCGACGAGGCGATTGAAGAGCAGCCCGGCTTTGGCGCGCTCGCCGTAGCCGAGCCAGCAGATGCGCGCCGGGAGTCCCTGGAACTCGACGCGTTTCTGGGCCATGCGGATCCAGCGGTGCAGCGCGGCGTCGTGCGGGAAGAGCTCGAGGAGGGCCTCGTCGGTGGCGAAGAGATCGGACGGATCGCCGCTCAGCGCGGCCCAGCGGAATGGGCCTTTGCCTTCGCAGAAGAGCGGGCGGATGAAGAGGGGCACGAAGCCGCCGACGTCGAAGGCGTTCGCGACGCCGGCGTGGTCGCGAGCCTGGCCGCGGAGGTTGTTGCCGTAGTCGAACGTGACGGCGCCGCGGCGCTGCAACTCAATCATGGCGCGCATGTGCCGGGCCATCGTCTCGTACGACAGCTCGACGTACATCTCCGCGCTCGATTCGCGCATGGCCAGCGCGGCGTCGTACGACATGCCGGCGGGGACGTAGCCGTTCAGCTCGTCGTGCGCGGAGGTCTGATCGGTGAGGACGTCGGGGACGATGCCGCGGGCGATGAGCTGCTCGAGGAGCTCGACGGCGTTGGCGACGACGCCGATCGACACGGCGTCGCCGGCGTCGCGGGCCTGCAGCGCGCGGGCGATGGCGGCGTCGAGCGACGGCGCCATCTCGTCGAGGTAGCGCTTGTCGAGGCGGCGCTCGATGCGCGATTCGTCGACCTCGGCGATCAGCGCGGTGGCTTCGTTCATCGTCGCGGCGAGCGGCTGGGCGCCGCCCATCCCGCCGAGGCCGGCGGTGACGACGAGCTTTCCTCTGAGCGAGTTGTCGAAGCGCTGCCGCGCGACGGCGGCGAAACATTCGTACGTGCCCTGGAGGATGCCCTGCGTGCCGATGTAGATCCACGAGCCGGCGGTCATCTGGCCGTACATGGTCAGGCCGAGGGCGTCGAGGCGGCGGAACTCGTCCCACGTTGCCCAATTCGGGACGAGATTCGCGTTGGCGATGAGGACGCGCGGCGCGTCCGCGTGGGTCTTGAAGACGCCCACCGGCTTGCCCGACTGCACGAGCAGCGTCTCGTCGTTGCCGAGGCGCCGGAGCGTGGCCACGATGGCGTCGAAGCACTCCCAGTTGCGCGCCGCTTTGCCGATGCCGCCGTAGACGATGAGCTGCTCCGGCCGTTCCGCGACCTCGGGGTCGAGGTTGTTCATCAGCATGCGCAGTGCCGCCTCCTGCTGCCAGCCGCGGCAGGAGAGCTCGGTGCCGCGCGGCGCGTGGATGACGCGGCTTGGGTCGAGCGTGGTGGTCATGGTTTGATTCTATGCCGATGGCGACGAAGAAGCAGGAGCGCGCGACGGAGATCAACGCGCGGCTCAAGCGGATGTACCCGAAGGCGAAGTGCTCGCTCGATTACACGACGCCGTTCGAGCTTCTGATCGCGACGATTCTGTCGGCACAGTCGACGGACGTGCGCGTGAACATCGTCACGAAGTCGCTGTTCCGCAAGTACCCGGGACCGGCGGCGTTCGCGAACGCGAGCCAGGTGGAGATGGAGCGCGACGTGAAGCAGACGGGGTTCTTCCGGAACAAGGCGAAGGCGGTCATCGCGGCGTCGAAGGCGATCATGGAGCGCCACGGCGGCGAGGTGCCGCGGACGATGGAGGAGCTGACGGCGCTGCCCGGGGTGGGGCGGAAGACGGCGAACGTGGTGCTGGGGAACGCCTTCAAAATCAACGTCGGCGTCGTGGTTGACACGCACGTGGCGCGCGTGTCGGGGCGGCTCGGGCTGACGGCGCACAGCGATCCGGAGAAGATCGAGCAGGATCTGATGAAGCTGATTCCGCAAAAGGAGTGGACGGTGTTCTCGCACCGGCTGATCTACCACGGGCGGCAGATCTGCGCGGCGCGGAAGCCGAAGTGCGCGGAGTGCGATCTGAACGATGTGTGCCCGAGCGCGGAGGAGCCGCGGGGGGATTAGGGATCAGAACTCGACGAATTCCTCGGGGTAGTGCGTCAGGTCCAGGCGCTCCTCGTCGGGAATCGGTCGGATACCCCACTGCTGCATGGCGAGCGCGCCGAAGAGGATCTCGATCGGCTTTCCGTCTTCGTCATGGCCGATCTCATCGATGACCAGCGCGAGCGTGGAAATCACATGACCCTCGATGCGAGCGTGTAAGTTTGCCTCCGTGTTGGTCTGGCGGACTGCTCCGCCCAGAGCAGTGCGAACCGTTCGGGGAGTTGGTGAGGTTCTCAACAACTGCGCGACGGATGAAGTCACGTAGGTATTACGGGCGCCGGTGTCGAACAGCGTCCAACAAGTTGTTCCATCGACTTCGATTGCTTGACGAACTCTTCCCATCGCTGAAATTCTACGGCAGATCCACCGTTCCTTGCTTCGTCCACGGCCCGCATCGCGCCAGTCTCCACGCCGTCTTCGCGCCTCCCACCACCAATCCGTACTTCGCGATCGCGTCGTGTCCGTAGTGCGAGCACGTCGGCGTGAAGCGGCACTCCACGACGCCGCGGAGGTGCGGCGACACGTGCGCCTGGTAGCTCTCGATCGCGAAGAGCGCACCGCGCGTTCCGACGGGCGACGCCGCGAGCACGAGCAGCAGCGCAACGGCGATCAGCCACGCTCGGCGGCTTTTGCCTTGTCCCATAGCGCGTCCATCTGCTCCAGCGAGAGCTGATCGAGATTCTTCCCTTCCTCGCGCACCGACGCCTCCATCGACTCGAAGCGGCGGCGGAACTTTCGGTTCGTCGACTGCAGCGCCTCCTCGGCATTCACGTTCAGTTTGCGAGCGATGTTGGCGATCGTGAAGAGCAGATCGCCGATCTCATCGTGGATTTGGGTCTCGTCGCCGGAATCGACCGCTTCTTGTAACTCGGCGATTTCTTCTTGAATTTTGGAGAACACGTCGGACGTCCGCCGCCAATCGAAGCCGACGCGGGCGGCCTTCTCCGTCAGGCGCGCGGCCTTCAGCAGCGCCGGCAGCGACTGCGGCACGCCGGCGAGCACGCTCTTGTTCTCGGCCTTGCGCTCCTCGTTCTTCAGCTTTTCCCAATTGACGAGGACCTGCTCGGCGTCGCGGGCCTCCACGTCGCCGAAGACGTGCGGGTGGCGGCGCACGAGCTTCTCGTGGATCGCCGTCACGGAGTCGTAGATGTCGAACGAGCCCTCTGCGCGCGTGACCTCGGCGACGAAGACGGCTTGGAGCAGGAAGTCGCCGAGCTCCTCGCAGAGGCCGGGGCGGTCGTCGCGGTCGATGGCGTCGACCACCTCGTACGACTCCTCGATGATGAACGGCTTGAGCGAGGGGAGCGTCTGCTTGCGGTCCCACGGGCAGCCGTCCGGGCCGCGCAGCTTGGTCATCAGCTGCACGAGCTCATCAAATGTTCGTTTCATGCGGCGATTCTACTTTCTGCTACGATCATCGCTCACCGCGACGACGCCTCATGTCGAACCACGTCCTCATTGTCGCCAGCGAGCCGGCCGCGAAAGCTCCTGCCGAGGTCGCGGAAGCGCTGAGCTTCAAGCCGTTCGTGGCGGCCAGCGAGCAGGAGGCCCTGGCCCTCCTCGACCGCGAGAACTTCACCCTCATCGCCGTCAGCGGCGGCTCCTCGCCGCTCCTGCGCCAGGAGGCCGAGCGGAAGCAGCCGATGGCCCGGCTTCTGGACTTGCCGGACTCGCATGGCGAGGAGCTGCGCACGCTGATGGTGCGCTACCTCGACCGGCGCGCGCCGCGGCGCTTCGCGGCCGAGGAGCGTTACCGCTTCCTCTCCACGATCCTGGAGTCGTTCACGACGACGCTGGAGCTGCGCGAAGTGCTGCGCCGCATCGTCACGATCACGCGTGAGGAGTTCGGCGCCGACCAGGCCTGGCTGCTGCAGCCGATCAACGAGACCGCGGAGTTCGCGAACGTGCGCTTCTCCGTCAGCGCTCCGAATCGCGACAACGACCTCGCCGAGGCCGGCCCGGTCCCGCTCGTGAATTCGCGCGCGCTGATCCGCCGGGCCATGGAATCGCCGCTGCCGGTGGTCCTCCACCGCGGCGATCCCGACCTCGACGAGGAGCTGGCAGCGCGCTACGGCGTGGAGTCGGAGATCGTGCAGATCCTCCGCCCGCGCGAGGAAGAGCCGTGGGCGTTCGGCATGCACCAGTGCGCGGCCCGCGAGTGGGTGAACGAGGAGGTCGAGCTCTTCGGCGAGATCGGCCGCTACGCCACGCTCGCGCTGAACAACACCCTGCTCCACGCGCGGGCCGTGCGGGAGATGGCCAAGGTCAACGCCATCCTCGACCAGATCCCGGAGTCGGCCGCGATCTACGACGCCGCCGGACGCCTGGAGCGGATGAACGCGGCGGCCACGCGCGAGCCGACGACGATGTTCGCCCCCGACGTCGGGACGCGCGCCAAGCAACACCGCTACATCGACGGGAGTCCGCTCTCGCCGAGCGAGCTGCCGTCGATCCGCGCCCTGCGCGGCGAGACGGTGAAATCGGACTACCTCGTGCACGACGGCCGGACCGACGACGACCGCGTCGTGAACCTGAAGGCCGCGCCGATCCGCGATGACCACGAGCGCATCATCGGCTCGGTCGTCCTCTCCCGCGACGTGACCGAGGAGCGGCAGAACGCGGAGCGGGAGTCGTGGCGCCGCCGCCGCGCCGAGTGCCTGGCCAATCTGGGCCTCGAGTCGGTGACGATGCAGCCGACGTTCGACGACCTCAACGAGACCGCGCTGCGCGTGGCCCAGGCCGTGGCCGGCGCCGTCCGCATCCATCTCTACCACGCCGCCACCGGGCTGCTCGACCTCGTCGGCTGGGGCTCGACGGAGCCGTCGATCGACCGCTACCGCGACTACTTCGCCACCCATCCCTACCGTCCCGGCGAAGGCCTTTCCGGCACGGTCTTCCAGATCGGGCGGCCGCTGCTTTTCTTCGAGGTACGCGGCAACGCCGTCGTCGACTTCGGGCGCGACGACGAGGAGCGCGCCGCAAAAGCGGAGCTGAAGGAGCAGAGCGTCATCGCCTATCCGATCGAGGCCTACGGCGAGCGCATCGGGGCCATCGTGATCTCGCAGTTCGATCCCCGCCGCAACTTCAGCGCCGAGGACCTCGAGTTCGCGGCCTCGGTGGCGGAGCGCATCGGCGCGGCCAGCCATATCCACCGCCTTACCCGCATCGCCCAGGAAGGCCACCGCGCGGCCGAGGAGCTGGCCCGGCGCGAGGTCGATGCGCGCGTCCGCTTCGAGGCCGTGCTGGAGACCGCGCCGGTGGGCGTGGCCGTCGTCTCCGCGGACGAGCTGCGCTTCGAGCTCGCCAACGCGCGCTTCCTCGAGTTCGCCGAGGACTTCGGCAAGCTGCCGATCGACGAGAAAGTGATCGGCCTGCGCGCCGACGACGTCATCCCCGGCTTCGAGCGGACGCTCAAGCAGGTCGCCGAGGCGGGGGAGACGCGCATCGACCTCGCCTACGAGATCCAGAAAACGCCGGAGCCGCTGTACATCAACCGCATCATCGCCGCCGTGCGTGGACGCTTTTCCGGAATTACGCAGAGCCTGACCGTGCTCATCCAGGACGTCACCGACCAGGTCACGGCCAAGCAGGAGATCGAAGACCTGGCCAAGATGATGGCCGAGCGCTCCGCGCGCCTCGACTCCATCCTGGCGTCGATGACCGACGCGCTGTGGGTCTACGACGCCGCCGGGCAGGTGGTCTCGGTCAACGAGGCGGCGCTGACGATGTTCGGCCTCGGCTCGCGCACGGAGGCCATCCAACAAGGCGGCTTCGACGCTTTCCACCTCCGCTATCCCGACGGCCGGCCCATCCCGCGCGACGACTTCCCGCACGCCCGGGCCCTGCGCGGCCTGACCGTGCCCGACTACCTGGCCATCGGGCGGCACCAGATCAGCGGCAAGGACCTCGACCTCTCCATCGCCGCGGCGCCGATCGAGTCGAACGGCATCGTCGGCGCGGTCCTGGTCATCCGCGACATCACCGCCCTGCAGGAGCTCGACCGCAAGAAGGACGAGTTCCTCTCCGTGGCCTCGCACGAGCTGCGCACGCCGCTGACGACGATCAAGGGCTACACGCAGCTGCTGGCGCAGACGGTGAACGACCTGCCGCCCGACGAGCGCGCCACGTACCTGAACGCGGTCCTCGGCGAGATCGACCGCATGATGGGACTGATCTCCGAGCTCCTCGACGTCTCCCGCATCGAGACCAACCGCCTGCAGATCGAGAAGCAGCCCATCCGCTGGGTGGAGTTCGTGAACCGCCGCGCCAACGCCTTCCGCGTGCAGAACCCGGCCCGGACGATCACATTCGACACCGGCGCCGGCGACGAGACGGTGCTGCATGTCGATCCCGACCGGATGCGCCAGGTGATCGACAACCTTCTCTCGAACGCCACGAAGTACTCGCCGGAGCCGAGCCCGATCGAGGTGCGCGCGCGCGTCGAGGACGGGCAGATGCTGACGTCGGTCATCGACCGCGGCATCGGCATCCCCAAGGACGAGATCCCCCGCCTGTTCGAGCGTTTCCACCGCGCCCGCAACGTTTCCAGCCGCTACTACGGCGGCCTCGGGCTCGGCCTCTACATCGCCAAAGCCATCGTGGAGGCGCACAACGGCTCGATCGGCGTGGTCAGCGAGGAAGGGCAGGGGGCGACGTTTACGATACGGCTGCCGCTGCCGTGAGGGGCGGCGTTCCTGCTTCCGCCCACGGAATAGCGAAAATCAGAGTGCCGAATTCAGAATTGAGAAAACGAGGGCGCTCGCGCTACGAGTCTCCCGCATTCTTCATTCTGAATTCGGCATTCTGATCTTCGCTATTCCGTGGGCAAAAAGCAGAGAACGCTGCCGTACGATTACCTACGATAGAATCCGCGCGCTTTTCGAGGAGGCTCCCATTGCCGAGGTTCCGTCTGCTGCCGCGCGAGGAGTCGTTCTACCTTCAGTTCACCGCGATGGCCGACCAGATCCGGGGCGGGGCGCGCCTGCTCGAGGAGATGGTGGCCCAGGATCCGCCGCTCGCCGACAAGGCCCACGAGGTCAAGGAAGTCGAGCATAAGTGCGATTTCCTCACGCACGAGATCATCCAGAAGCTGAACAAGACCTTCGTCACGCCCATCGACCGCGAGGACATTCACGCCATGGCCCGCGCCCTCGACGACGTCATGGACGCCATCGACAACGCCGCCACGCTGATCCCGCTGTACCACATCGACCGCGTCCGTCCCGGCACGCGCGAGCTGGCCCACATCATCGCCCAGTCCTGCGATGCCATGCGCCTGGCCGTGGCGGCCCTGGAGAGCCGCAGCGGCGTGCTCGAGCACGCCGTGGAGATCAACCGTCTCGAGAACGAGGCCGACCGCGCTCACCAGCGCGCCGTCGGGCAGCTCTTCGACGAGGAGCGCGACCCGATCGCGGTCATGAAGTGGAAGGAGATCCTCGACCTGCTCGAGGACGCCACCGACCGCTGCGAGGACGTGGCCAACCTCCTCGAAAATATCGTCGTCAAGCACGGCTGATGTCGACGCTGCTCATCACCGTCGTCGGGCTCATCGCGGTGGCGCTGACGTTCGACTTCATCAACGGCTTCCACGACGCCGCGAACTCGATCGCCACGGTCGTCTCCACGCGCGTGCTCTCGCCCGGACAGGCCGTGGTCTGGGCGGCGTTCTTCAACTTCGTGGCCGCGTTCGGCTTCGGCACGGCCGTGGCGAACACGATCGGCAAGGGGATGATCGACATCAAAGTCGTCACCTTCGCCGTCATCTTCGCCGGCCTCACCGGCGCGATCGTCTGGGACCTCATCACCTGGTACTTCGGCCTGCCGACGAGCTCGTCGCACGCGCTGATCGGCGGCTACGCCGGCGCCGCCGTGGCGCGGGCGCTCTCGTTCGACGTGATCCTGACGTCGGGGTGGACGAAGACGATCCTCTTCATCTTCGTCTCGCCGCTGATCGGCCTGGCCGCGGGCCTGGGGCTGATGACGGCGACGTTCTGGATCTTCCGCCGCTTCGCGCCCGGCCGCGTCGACAAGTGGTTCCGCCATCTGCAGCTGATCTCGGCGGCGCTCTTCAGCCTCAGCCACGGCACGAACGACGCGCAGAAGACGATGGGCATCGTGGCCGGGGTGCTCTTCACCGCGCATTACATCAAGGTGTTCCAGATTCCGTTCTGGGTCGTGCTCATGGCCCACGCCGCCATTGCCCTCGGCACGCTGGCCGGAGGATGGCGGATCATCCACACGATGGGCTCGAAGATCACGAAGCTCAAGCCGCAGGGCGGGTTCGCGGCCGAGACCGGCGCGGCCATCGCCATCTTCACGGCGACGCATTTCGGCATCCCGGTGTCGACGACGCACGCGATCACCGGCGCGATCGTGGGCGTGGGCGCGACGCGGCGCTGGTCGGCCGTGCGCTGGGGCGTGGCCGGCCAGATCGTCTGGGCCTGGATCCTGACGATCCCCGCGGCCGGAATCATCGGCGCGGTGACGTACTGGGGCGTGCGGATGCTGGGCTGGAACTAAATTCCGTATACTCCGCGTTTTCCAGACGACTCGAACGTTAAGGACGCCTTCATGAAGCCAGAGATTCATCCCAAATATCAGGAAGTCCCGGTCCATTGCGCCTGCGGCGAGACCTGGACGACGCGCTCCACGCGCAAAGAGCTGCGCATCGAGATCTGCTCGAAGTGCCATCCCTTCTTCACCGGCAAGCAGAAGCTGGTCGACTCGGCCGGACGCATCGACCGCTTCCAGCAGCGCTACGGAAAGAAGCAGGCGGCGGTGGCGGGGGCGAAGAAGTAATGTTGCGCTCGTCCTGGACGGGGGCTGCGAAGCTGATCGCCGGCGCGTTTCACGCGGCGATGAACGGCCTCACCTCGTCCATGCCGGCGGCGGCTGCGGCCGACCGCAACGTCGACATGCTCATCGGCGGCCAGGCCGTGCTCGAGGGCGTGATGATGCGCTCGCTGACCGGCTACTCCGTCGCCGTACGCCAGCCGGGCGGCGGCGTGGCCATCAAGAAGGACAAGCTCGTCTCCATCGCCAAGAAGTACCCGTTCCTCAAGCTCCCAGTGCTCCGCGGCTCGGTGGTGCTGATCCAGTCGCTGATCCTCGGCATGCGCGCGCTCGACTACTCGGCGAACGTGGCCATGGAGAACGAGGAAGGGAAAAAGGAGATGTCGAGCTGGGCGATCGCCGGCTCGATGCTGATGGCCCTCGTCCTCGGTATCGGCGTGTTCATCCTCGTCCCGCTCGGCCTGACGAACGCCATCCGCCACTTCTTCGCGCCGGCCATGGGCAACCTGACGTACAACATCATCGACGGCGTCCTCCGCGCGCTCTTCTTCTTCGCCTACATCGTCTCGATCTCGTACATGAAGGAGATCCGCCGCGTGTTCCAGTATCACGGCGCCGAGCACAAGACGGTGTACACGTTCGAGGCGAACGAGGAGCTGACGGTCGAGAACGCCCGCACGAAGTCGACGCTGCACCCGCGCTGCGGCACGAGCTTCCTGCTGTTCGTGATGGCCATCTCCATCCTGGTCTTCTCGCTCGTGCCGTCGACGATGCCCTTCGCCGTGAAGTTCCTCGCCCGCGTCGTGCTGATCCCGCTGATCGCCGGCCTCGCCTACGAGGTCATCCGCTTCTCCGCCCGCCACCTCGGCAACCCGGTCTGCCGCGCCCTCACGCGCCCCGGCATGTGGCTCCAGAAGATCACCACGAAGGAGCCGGACGACGCGCAGCTGGAAGTAGCCATCGTGGCCCTGCGCGAGGCGCTGGCGTACGACGTGATCGTGCCCGAGCAAGCGGCCGTGGCCTAGCTGACGAGCTCTTAGCTCTTCGCTGTTGGCTCTTGGGGGGTGATCCGTGCACGAAAAACTGGCCGAAATCGAAAAACGTTACGACGAGCTCCAGCGGAAAAGTTCTGAGCCGGACGTCGTCACCGACGTCGCCGCCTACCGCGACACGATGAAGGCGATCGCGGAGATCTCCGACGTCGTTGCCAAATATCGCGAGCTGAAGCAGGTGCAGAAGCGCCTGGCCGACGCGCGGGAAATGCTGCGCGCCGATGACGACATGCGCGAGCTCGCGGAGATGGAGATCGCCGAGCTGGAGCCGCAGGCGCCGAAGCTCGAGAGCGAGATCCGCGTCCTGCTGCAGCCGAAGGACCCGAACGACGACAAGAACGTCTTCGTGGAGATCCGCGCCGGCACGGGCGGCGACGAGGCCTCGCTCTTCGCGGCCGAGATCATGCGCATGTACATCCGCTACGCGGAGTCGAAGCGCTGGAAGGTCGACATCACCGACGCGAACTACTCCTCGGTCAACGGCATCAAGGACGCCACGCTGCAGATCGAGGGCGACAAGGTCTACTCGCGCCTGAAGTTCGAGTCGGGCGTGCACCGCGTGCAGCGCGTGCCGCAGACGGAGACGCAGGGGCGCATCCACACGTCCGCGATCACGGTCGTCGTGCTCCCCGAGGCCGAGGACATCGACATCCAGATCGCCGAGAAGGACCTGCGCATCGACACCTTCTGCTCCTCCGGCCCCGGCGGGCAGTCCGTCAACACGACCTACTCCGCGGTGCGCATGACCCACCTCCCGACCGGCGTGGTCGTCTCCTGCCAGGACGAGAAGTCGCAGATCAAGAACCGCGCGAAGGCGCTGAAGGTGCTGAAGGCGCGCCTCTACGACATCGAGCGCCAGAAGCGCGAAGCCGAGCTGTCGGCGACGCGCAAGGGGATGATCGGCAGCGGCGACCGCTCCGAGAAGATCCGTACGTACAACTTCCCGCAGGACCGCGTGACCGACCACCGCATTGGGCTGACGGTGCACAACCTACCCGAGGTGATGAACGGCGGGCTGGACGTGATCATCGAGCCGCTGATCTCGCACTTCCAGGCCGAACGGCTGCGGGAGGCGGTGGAGGCGCGGTAAGCTGCCGGCCCATGAAAGCCGGCATCGACAAAATCCTCAAGCTCCCCCAGGCCCAGTACCTCGACTCCCTCCTCCCGCCCCGCGATGCCCTCCTCGCCCGCATCGAGGAGTACGCGGCGCAGCATGGACATCCGATCGCCGACCCCGAGGTCGCGCAGGCTATGCGCGTCCTGTTGCGGGCGAAGAAGCCGCGGCACGTCGTCGAAGTCGGCACCAACATCGGCTACTCCGTCATCGTCATGGGGCGGGAGGTTGGGGCGGGGGCGGTGGTGGAGACGATCGAGCTCGATCGCGAGATTCTGGCCGTGGCGAAGAACTTCGTGGCCGAGGCGAATCTCCTCTGTGAGGTGCGCTTCCATCAGGGCGCGGCGCTGGAGGTCCTGCCGAAACTCGGCGGTCCGTTCGACTTCGCCTTCATCGACTGCGTCAAGACCGAGTACGAGGCCTACCTCGACGCGCTCCTGCCGAAGATGGAGCGCGGCGCGCTGATCGTCTGCGACAACCTGCTGTGGGGTGGGCGGGTGGCGGAGGGCGTGCGGGACGCGTCCACCGATGCGCTGCGGGCGTTCAACGCGCGCATCACCACCGATCCGCGCCTCACGACCACGATCGTGGCCGTGGGCGACGGATTGGGTGTGTCGGTGGTGAACTGAGCTACTTGCTGCCCTTGGCCGAGACGGCCAGGGCCTTGACCGTCCCCTTGATCGGGACCGTCACGACGGGATTGATCTTGTCGCTGGTGTAAATCTTCACCGTGCCGTCGAGATCGCCCGGCTTGGAGTCCTTGGCCAACTGCAGGGTGACCTCGTAGTCGCCTTTGTTCGCGCCCGGCTTGATCGAAGTCATGACCGTCGGGATCGACGACTCGGCCTTCGTCACCAGGAAGCTCTCCGGCGTCTTCGTGTCGTTGGTGTGGACGAGGATCGAACGCGTCGCGGCCGAGTCGCTCGGCGACACTTCCCCGAAGTTCACGCCGCCCGGCGGGTCGACGCGCAGCGTCGGCCGGACCACGCCGGAGATGCTGACCAGGTACTCCGGCTGGTGCTTCGAGTTCGTGACGATGCGGATCTTGTCGGCCAGCGGGCCGATCTGGGCGTCCGGGCCGCCGACGGTGATGTTCACCTTGTACTGGTTCTGGCCGGGGCGGCCGATGTTCGGAACGAGGTCTTCCTTCTTCTCGATCTTGGAGAACGTCGCCTTCACCCAGGCGCCCGGGACTTCGATGTTCTTGATCTCGAACGGCTCGTCCTCTTCGGAGTAGATCGTGACCGTCTGCGTATCGGCGTCGCCCTGCAGGAGGTTGAAGCGCGTGAAGCCGGCCGGGAAGGCCTCGACGTACGGCTTGACGATGGCGTGGATCGTCAGCTGCGCCGTCGGGGTGTTCGGGTCGTTCGTCTCCAGCGTCACGCTCTTGGCGATCGGGCCGGCGAACGCGGTGGTGTCGACGTGGGCCGTCACCTTGCCGGTGGCGCCCGGCTTGATCACCTTGTCGAAGTCGGTGACCGTGCAGCCGCAGCCCGGCTTGGCGGCGATGATCTGCAGGTCGGCGTCGCCGGTGTTCTTCACCAGGAACGCCCACTCGAGCTTGTCGCCCTTCGGGATGGTGCCGTAATCCTTGACCGGCTCGACGATGGTCAGGCGCGGCGCCTTCTCCTCGTCGGTGGCGGCCGCCGATGCTTTCGACTCCGCCGCCGCGGCCTTGCTAGCTCCTTCGCTGTCTTTCGCTACTGCCGACTTCTTGCTGTCCGCGGCGAGCGCGCAAGCCGCGAAGAGGCCGGCCATCGCGACCGCCAGAAAACGCTTCGATGACATCAGAGATCCTCCTGTTGAACGACGATGTAGGTTCGTGCTGGACTTCGGTTCGCAACATTGATCTGCCATGGTGTCATTCCGACACGGAAAGGCCGCGATGCCCCACGTCAAAGAAATCCCCCAGATCAAACGGGTTTACCTCATCGGCATCGGCGGGACGGCCATGGCCTCGCTGGCCGGGATGCTCAAGGAGCGCGGCTACGAGGTTGGCGGCTCGGATGAGCACGTCTACCCGCCGATGTCGACGTATCTCGGGCGACTCCACATACCGGTGCTCGAGGGCTATACGAAAGAGCACCTCCTGACGTTCCGTCCCGACCTCGTCGTCGTCGGCAACGTGGCCTCGCCGGCGAACGTCGAGGCCGCCGCCACGGTCGAGCTCGATCTGCCGTACACCTCGATGCCCGAGGCCATCTACGAGCTCTTCATCAAAGGGAAACACTCCATTGTCGTGACCGGGACGCACGGCAAGACCACGACGACCTCGCTCATGGCCTGGATCCTCGAGGCCGCCGGCCGCGACCCGAGCATGGTCGTCGGCGGCATCCCGGTCAACTTCAACCAGAACTACAAGCTCGGCCACGGCGCCGAGTTCGTCATCGAGGGCGACGAGTACAACACCGCGTTCTTCGACAAGGGGCCGAAGTTCCTTCACTACGGCGCGAACACGCTCCTCGTCAACAACATCGAGTTCGATCACGCCGACATCTACGCCGACCTCGGCGCGATCATCGAGGCCTTCCGCAAGGCCGTGCGCGCCGTCGAGGCCGAGGACACGATCATCGCCAACGGCGACGACGCGAACGTCATCTCCCTGCGCGCCGACGCGCGGGCGCGCTGGCTGACGTTCGGCTGGCAGCGCACGCGCGACATCGTCGCCACCGACGAGGAGCTGACGCCCGAGGGGACCTCGTTCACGGCCTGGTGGGAAGGGAAGGAGTGGTTCCGCTTCCACACCACGATGTCGGGACGGCACAACATCCTCAACGCCCTCGCCGACATCGCCGCGGCGCGCCTGCGCGGACTCTCCGCCGAGGAGATTCAGCGCGGCCTGGCGTCGTTCCAGGGGATCAAGCGGCGGATGGAAGTTCGCGGCGTGGAGCGCGGCGTGACGGTGATCGACGACTTCGCGCACCATCCCACGGCCATCGCCACCACGCTCGGCGGCGCGCGCAAGCGCTATCCGGGGCGGCGCATCTGGGCGCTCTTCGAGCCGCGCTCGATCTCGTCGTCGCGCAAGGAGTTCGAGAGCGGCTACATCGACGCCTTCCGCGACGCCGATCGCGTCGTCATCGGCCCGATCTTCCACCGCGACCGCTACGAGACGCGCTACGGCCTCGACAAGATGATGTCCGTGCCGGCCATCCTGCGGAGCCTCGACGGCCGCGGCGTGCAGATCGACGACGTCGACGAGATCGCCCGCGTCGTGGCCGCCGAGGCGAAGGACGGCGACGTCGTCCTGGTCATGTCGTCGGGCGCCTTCGGCGGGGTGCACGAGAAGATCCTGGAGCGGCTGCGCGCATAAAGGTAGGGGCGCACAGCGTGCGCCCGCAAGAATCCGCGGGGGCGCACGCTGTGCTCCCTACCGTATACAATGCGCGCTCCGTTTTCCGGAGGGTCTTTGCGTTGGGGTTTTCCGACGATGCGAACGCGCTGATTGAACAAAAGAAATTCGACGACCTCGAATCGCTGTGGATGAACCAGCTCGACAGCGATCCGAGCAACGTCGAGGCTTTCCTGCGCACCGCCAAGGCCCTGCGCAAAGCGGAGCAGCGCACGCTCTCCGACACCCTCGTCGGTCTCCTCGCCGACGTCCTCCTCGAGCGCAAGCTCTGGCCGGAGCGCCTGGCCGTGCTCAAGGAGTTGGGACGCCTCTCCAAGCATCCATCGCAGCTTCGCCAGCCGATCGAGCAGGCCTTACGCGGCGCCTACGCCTCGCATCGCGGCTTCGCCCGCGCCTTCGAGCTCTCCGGCTTCAACGAGTCGACGGCGAACCCGGTCGAGCGCGCCGAGAAGATCGAGACGTGGCTGCAGTACGACGAAGGCGAGTACTTCTTCATGGCCGGGCGCGGCGCCGGCGTGGTCACGGAGCTGAACCCGGAGCTCGGCATCTGCCGCCTCGACTTCGAGAAGGAAAAGCGCGTCTCCGTCCCCCTCGGCGCGGCCGGGAAGTACCTCGTGCCGCTCCCCGAGGGGCACGTGCTGCGCGAGAAATTCACGAACGCCGAGGGCGTGAGGAAGGAGGCCGTGGCCTCGGCGCCGCGGTTCTTCGCGCGCATCCTGCAGAGCTTCGGCCGGCCGATGACGATGGGCGAGGTGCGCGACGCCGTCATCGGCATCGTCCCCGACGAGAAGTGGACGTCGTGGTGGACCGCGGCACGCAAGAACCCGCAGATCGTCGTCAGCGGGACCGGCGCGAAGGCGACGTATTCGTGGAGCGCCTCGGCCGGCGCGGCGGACGCCGTCATCCGCCGCGACTTCGACCGCGCCGACGCCAAGGGCAAGCTCGAGCTGGCCCGCAAGCACAGCGCGCGCAGCAAGGAGCTCGCCGACATCTTCTCTTCGCAGCTCAACGCCGAGGCCGCGCGCGTGGCCAAGAGCGACCCGGCACTGGCGTGGCAGATCCTGTCGACGCTGGAGACGCTGCCCGGCGCATACACGCCGGCGATCGACACGAAGTCGCTCCTCCTCGGCCCGCTGGCGTCGCGCACGGTCGTGGCCATCACCGACAAGACCCTGCGCGAGCGCGCCCTCGGCGTCGTCCGCGAGGTCCACGCCGACTGGGCCAAGGTCTACAGCGAAGTCTTTTTCCTCGACGACGAGCCGCGCATCCTCTCGCTCATCATCGACGCGCTCGAAGGCGCCGGCCTCACCGACATTCGCGACCGCCTCATCGACGAGACCCTGCGCTACCCGCGCCGCCATCCGCGCGCCTTCCACTGGTACGTGAAGCAGCTCAACGATCAGGAGACGCTCGGGGAGAAGGCGAATTACGCGCTGCTCTTCCAGATCCTCGATGCCGTCGGCTCCGACGAGTTCGCGGCGGTGCGGGCCCGGCTGAAGGACATGTTCGACAAAGGCGGCCTGGCCATCCGCATCGTGAATAGCGTCGACGACGAGGAGAACGCCCGCAAGCTCGTGGAGACGCTGGAGCGCTACGGCGCGCTCGAGGAGTACCGCCGCGAGGTCACGCGCCACGCGGCGATGATGAAGTACGCGGCGCTGCGCGAGCCGTCTGCGGAGCCGGTCTACGCCACGGCGGAATCGCTGGAGAAGAAGCGCGCCGAGCTGGCCAACCTGAAGAACGTGGAGATCCCGGCGAACATGAAAGCGCTGCAGGCGGCCCGCGAGCTGGGCGATCTCAGCGAGAACTTCGAGTACAAGTCGGCGAGGGCCCGCGCCGAGTATCTCTCCGCGCGCGTCGGCGAGCTGGCCGCGGAGATGTCGCGCGTGCGCGTCGTCGATCCCGCCACGGTCGACACGAGCGTCGTGCGCGTGGGCACGAAGGTGGCGCTGTCGAACGGCGACGTCCGCCGCGAGGTGACGATCCTCGGGCCGTGGGAGTCGGCGCCGGAGCACGGCGTCTATTCGAATCAGTCCGACGTGGCCAAGGCCTTGATCGGCCACAGCGCCGGCGACATCGTGTCGTTCATGGGCAACGATTACGAGATCGAGTCGATACGGCGATTCAACGAGTCCTGAGTCCTGCGTCCTGAGTCCTGAGTGGCGTCGCGATACACTCAGGACGCAGGACTTCGTGATGGAGCGACGCCCCCTCAAAAGTCGGGAACAAGCCTGGGCGAAAGCTTTAGCGTCTACGCTCGTCCGCCTCCGCATCAGCCCAAACACAATCTCGCTTTTCTCGATCGTTTTCGCGCTGCTCGCCGGCGCGGCGTTTTTCCTCAGCGGGCAAGCGTTCGGCGTGCAGCGCCTCGTCTGGCTCGTCGTCGCAGCGGCGGGGATCCAGCTGCGCCTGCTCTGCAATCTGCTCGACGGCATGGTCGCCGTCGAAGGGAAGATGGGCTCGAAGACCGGCGAGATCTACAACGACTTCCCCGACCGCATCGCCGATCCGCTGATCATCGTTCCCGCGGGCTACGCGATCGGCATCCCCGCGCTGGGGTGGGCGGCGGGCCTCCTGGCCGTGATGACCGCGTACGTCCGCGTCCTCGGCGGATCGATGGGCGTGCCGCAGGACTTCCGCGGCCCGATGGCCAAGCCGCACCGCATGGCCACGCTGACGATCGCCACGATCGCCGACGGCGTCGCGGGCCTCTACAACTGGGGCGGCCGGCTGCTCTGCGCCGCGCTCGCGCTCATCGTCCTCGGCACGATCATCACCATGATTCGCCGTACAGCGCGCATGGCCAGGGAGCTGAACGCGCGGTGAGGCGCGTCGTCGCCTCGGGCGTCGTCGGACTCGCGCGCCTCCTCGCCGGCGGCCAGGTCCGGCGCATCGGCTTCACTCCTGACGAGCGGCAGCGCATCTACTTCGCCAACCACACCAGCCATCTCGACTTCGTCGTCATCTGGTCCGCGCTGCCGAAGCGCCTGCGCGCGCTGACGCGCCCCGTCGCCGCGCGCGACTACTGGGCGAAAGGCCTGAAGCGCTACCTCGCGCTCAAAGTCTTCAACGCCGTCCTCGTCGACCGCGTGCGCAGCGACCCGGCGACGCCGAATCCGCTCGACGTCCTCCTCGACGGCCTCGGCGACCGGCACTCGCTCATCATCTTCCCCGAGGGGACGCGCGGCGACGGCACGCAGCTCGGCGCGTTCAAGAGCGGCTTGTACCGCCTCGGCAAAGCCCGGCCCGACGTCGAGCTCGTGCCGGTCTACATCGACAACCTCAACCGCGTGCTGCCGAAGGGCGAGTTCGCTCCCGTGCCGATGCTCGCCTCCGTCAGCTTCGGCGCGCCGATGCGCATCGAGGACGGCGAAGAGAAGGCGGACTTCCTCGAGCGCGCCCGCGATGCCATCCTGGAGCTACGGCAATGGTGAATTTCCTTCACGACCGCGCGACCCTCTACCTCTTCGGCGGCGTGCTGGCCATCCTCGTCGTGGCCACGATCGCCGGGCAGCTCATCAAGCTGCGCGTGCGCAACGCCGTCGTCGACAACCTCAACGCCCGCATCCGCGCCTGGTGGATCATGTCCGCCGTCTTCGCCTTTTCGCTGGCCACGGGCGGCATCGGCTCGGTGATCCTCTTCGCCATCCTCTCCTTCTTCGCCCTGCGCGAGTTCATCACCCTCACGCCGACGCGCCCGGCCGATCACTCCGCGCTCTTCTGGGTTTTCTTCATCATCACGCCGCTGCAGTACTACCTCGTGGCCGTGAAGTGGTACGGCTTCTTCGCCGTGCTCATCCCCGTCTACGCGTTCCTGTTCATCCCGTCGCGCATTGCCATCGCCGGCGATCCGAACGCCTTCCTCGAGCGCAGCGCGAAGATCCAGTGGGGGCTGATGGTCTGCGTCTACTGCGTCAGCCACGCCCCGGCGCTGCTGATGCTGGAGATCCCGAAGTACGAAGGGAAGAACGCGCGGCTGCTCTTCTTCCTCGTCGTGATCGTGCAGCTCAGCGACGTGCTGCAGTACGTCTGGGGGAAGCTCCTCGGCCGGCACAAGATCGCGCCGGTGATCAGCCCGAGCAAGACGTGGGAGGGCTTCGTCGGCGGCGTGCTGACGGCCACGGCCATCGGCGGCGCGCTCTGGTGGGCCACGCCGTTCAATCTGTGGCAGGCCACGCTGATGGCCTTCATCATCGCCATGATGGGCTTCGCCGGCGGGCTGACGATGTCGGCGATCAAGCGCGACCGCGGCGTGAAGGATTGGGGCGCGGCCATCGAAGGCCACGGCGGCGTGCTCGACCGCATCGACTCGATCTGCTTCGCGGCGCCGATTTTCTTTCACCTGACGCGCTACTTCTTCACCCCGTGATACGATCCGTTCGAGGAGCAAGAACCGTCCTGGAGGATCTGATTTCATGGCCTACGTGATCGCCGAACCGTGTGTGAACACGAAAGATACGGCGTGCGTCGACGTCTGCCCGGTCGACTGCATTCATCCGCGCAAAGACGAGGCGACCTTCGCCGAGGAGACGATGCTGTACATCGATCCCGAGGTGTGCATCGACTGCGGCGCCTGCGAACCGGCATGCCCGGTGCAAGCGATCTTCCCGGCGGATCTCGTCCCGGAGCAGTGGAAGCACTACACGGAGATGAACGCCGCCTGGTACAAGAAGTAAAGTTGCGGAACGTGAGCTGGATCACTACACTTCGGAGGTTGACGGGTTAGCTTCTTCGGCAACATAGTTTCAGCGGGCCGTTAAGCGGCAACGAAGGGGCGTAACGCCCCTTTTTGATTCCTGGGCTCTTTTACAATTCGACCGGTCGATCGAGACCCTTCAGCGTCGCGCCCACCTCGGACCCAAACCACGGGGAGCGGGCGAATGGGCGTGCCTCCGTGGACCAATTGCTGAAGCTACCTCTCTCTCTCTGCAACGCGAGCCGGAGGGTCTCGATGGAAACGGTCGAAACTCAGAACGCAGAAAGCCGAATGCAGAATTAAGAAAGCCGCCGGCCCCCTTTCTCAATTCTGCATTCGGCTTTCTGCGTTCTGAGTTTCCGCTTCTAATCGCCGATAGAATCCGCACTCATGAAAATCGGATTCATCGGTTTGGGCGCCATGGGCTTCCCCATGGCCCGCCACCTCGCCAAAGAACACCACGTCATCGTCTGGAACCGCACGCGCGAAAAGGCCGAGCGCCACGCGCGCGAGCACGGCTCCACGCTCGCGGACGACATCGCGGACACGGCACGAGCGGACGTCATCATCACCATGCTCCCCACCAGCCGCGAAGTCGACGAGGTCGTCGGCCGGCTCCTGCCGCACCTCCGCGAGGGAACGCTCTGGATCGACGCCACCAGCGGCGACCCGAACGTCAGCCGCGAGACGGCCGGGCGGCTCGCGGCGAAGGGCGTGGCCTTCGTCGACGCGCCCGTGACCGGCGCGACCGTCGGCGCCGAGAACGCCACGCTGACGATCATGATCGGCGGCTCCGCCGCGGACTTCGAGCGCGCCCGCGACGTGCTGCGCCTCTGCGGCAAGACCATCATCCACGCCGGCGCCGCCGGCGCCGGGCACGCCATCAAGGTCCTGACGAACTCGATCATGGGGGCGACGGTCTGGATGACCAGCGAGTGCCTGCTCCTGGCGAAGCGCTATGGCATCGACCTCAAGACCGCCTTCGCCGTCACGAACTCCGGCAGCGGCCGCTCGAACGCGTCGGAGAACCTCCTGCCGATGCGTCTGCTCGAAGGGAAGTGGCCGCTGGTCTTCAAGCTCGCCCACCACGACAAGGACATCCGCATCGCCGCGTCGATCGCGCACGACCAGCACGCCTCGACGCCGATGCTGGCCCTTACCCAGCAGCTCTTCACCGCGGCGCTCAACGAGCTCCCCGAGAACGCCGACTACATCGAAGTAGCCAAGGTCATCGCCCGCTGGAACAAAACGGAGTGGTCATGAAAAAAGCGATCGTTCTTCTCATCCTTCTCGCCGCCTGCAAGCGGACCGAGACGACCAACGAAACGACGACGACGATGACAGTCACGGAGTCGTCCGCGACGGTGGCGACGGTCGCGCCGACGGCCACGACGCCGCCCACCGCTACCGCCGCGATCCAGACGATGGGAACGAATCCCACGGTCAAACGACAGCCGCCGGACCTACGGGCATCGCCACTGAACGATTCGCAAATCCACGATCTTCGGGACCCATCGGCGAGCATCGGCGCGGGCGTTTACCGCGGCAAAGGCTGTGGCGTCTGCCACGGCGTCAGGGGCGCGGGTGACACGCCGATGGGAAAATCGAAAAATATCCGCGATTTCCGCTCGGCCACGGTGCAGAACAGGTCGGACGCGGACCTCGTCGAGAACATCCTCCTGCACAAGGGCGAACCGCTTACCGAGGATCAGGCGAAGGCCGTAGTCGCCTGGATCCGCACGTTGAAGTAGAGTTCGCGCCGCCATGCGAAAGAACATCATCGTCGCGCTCGTCCTCCTCCTTGCGCTTCCGCTCCTCGCCGACGAAGGGATGTGGCTCTTCAACCACCCACCGCGGCAGATCCTGAAGCAGCGCTACGGCTTCGACCCCTCGCAGGCCTGGCTCGACCACCTGCAGAAGGCATCGGTGCGCTTCAACAACGGCGGCTCCGGCTCCTTCGTCTCCGCGAGCGGTCTGGTCCTGACGAACCACCACGTCGGCCTCGACTGCCTGCAGAAACTCTCCACGCCGAAGCACGACTACGTCGCCACCGGCTATCACGCCAAGACCGCGGCCGAGGAAGTGAAGTGCGTCGACCTCGAGCTCAACGTCCTGCAGAGCATCGAAGACGTCACCGAGCGCGTGAAGGCGGCCGTGAAGCCGGACATGCCGTCGGCCGACGCCCAGCGCGCCCGCCGCGCGGTGATGAACACGATCGAGCAGGAGTCGAAGGAGAAGAGCGGGCTGCGCAGCGACGTCGTCACGCTCTATCAGGGCGGCGAGTACCACCTCTATCGCTACAAGCGCTACACCGATGTCCGCCTCGTCTTCGCCCCCGAGGTGCAGGCCGCTTTCTTCGGCGGCGACCCGGACAACTTCGAATATCCGCGCTACGACCTCGACGTCTGCTTCTTCCGCGTCTACGACAACGGCAAGGCCGTGCATCCGTCCGACTACCTCAAATGGAGCGCCGCCGGCGCGAAGGATGGGGAGCTGGTCTTCGTCTCCGGCCATCCCGGACGCACCAGCCGCCTCAACACCGTCACGCACCTGGAGTGGTTCCGCGACAGCACCTATCCGTTCACGCTCAACCTCCTGCGCCGGCGCGAGGTGCTGCTGGGTAACTACTCGGAGCGCTCGCTGGAGAACGAGCGCCGCGCGCACGACGATCTCTTCGGCATCAAGAACTCGCGCAAGGCCTACATCGGGCGCATTGCCGGATTGCAGGACCCGGCGATCATGCAGAAGAAAATCGACGCCGAGACCGCGCTGCGGCGCAAAGTCGACGCCGATCCGCAGCTGAAGGCGCAGTACGGCGACGCCTGGGACCAGGTGGCCGCGGCCTTCCGCGCCTACCAGCCGATTTACACGGACCTCCGCTTCCTGGAGGGCGAGGTCGCCTTCAACTCGCATCTCTTCGACTACGCCCGGACGCTGCTGCGCCTCGGCGACGAGAAGCAGAAGCCGAACGCGGAGCGCCTGCGCGAGTACCGCGAGTCGAACATGGAGTCGCTCAAGCAGTCCCTCTACTCCGAGGCGCCGATCTACGAGGATCTGGAGACCGTGACCCTGGCGGACTCGCTGTCGCACTGGGTCGAGGTCGCGCCGAACGATCCCCTCGTCCGCCAGGTCCTCGGCGGCAAGTCCCCCAACGAGCGCGCCTCCGAGCTCGTGCGCGGCACGAAGCTGAAGGACCCCGCCTTCCGCAAGCAGCTCGGCGAGGGCGGCAAGGCCGCGGTCGACGCGGCCAAAGACCCGATGATCGAAGTGGCCCGCCTCGTCGACACGCGCGCCCGCGAGCTGCGCAAGCAGTACGAGTCGAACGTCGACGAGCCCCTCACGCAGGCCTACGCCAAGATCGCCAACGCCGTCTTCAAGACCAGCGGCGGCGAGACCTATCCCGACGCCACGTTCACGCTGCGCCTGTCGTTCGGCACAGTCAAAGGCTACGAAGAAAACGGCAAGCACATCCCGTGGGACACCACCGTCGCCGGGACCTTCGTACACTCCGCGGAGCACAACAACGCCCCGCCGTTCGATCTCCCGAAGTCGTGGCTGTCGAAGAAAGCGGAGCTGAAGGACGACAAGACGCCCTTCAACTTCGTCTCCACGCCCGACATCATCGGCGGCAACTCCGGGAGCCCGGTGGTGAACCGCGCCAACGAGTTCGTCGGCATCATCTTCGACGGCAACCTGCAGTCGCTGCCGTGGGACTACCAGTTCGACGACCGGCAGGGGCGCTCGCTGGCGGTGCACTCCGCCGGCATCCTCGACGCCCTGCGCAAGGTCTACCACGCCGATGACGTCGTGAAGGAGCTGACCGGGAAGTGATGCAGGCGCGCCTGGCCACGAAGCGCGACGCGCCGGCGATCGCCCGGATCTACAACGAGGGGATCGAAGACCGCATCGCCACGTTCGAGACGCGGCCGCGCGCGGCGGCCGACGTCGAGAAGTGGATGATCGGCGTGCATCCCGTCGTCGTGGTCGAGGAGGGCGGCGAGATCCTCGCCTTCGCCTCGTCGTCGACGTATCGCCCGCGCGAGTGCTACGCCGGCGTGGCGGACTTCTCCGTCTACGCCGCGCGCAGCGCGCGCGGGCGCGGCGCCGGGCGTGTGGCGATGGAAGCGCTGATGGAAGCGGCGGCGAAGGCGGGCTTCTGGAAGCTCTGCTCGCGCGTCTTCGTGGAGAACACCGCCAGCCGGACCCTGCTGCGCTCCGTCGGCTTCCGCGAGGTCGGCACGTACGAGCGCCACGGGAAGCTCGACGGCGCCTGGCACGACGTCGTCATCGTCGAGAAGCTTCTCGGCGAGGCCGCCCGTTGACCGCGTGCCCGAATTGCGGATCGGAGCACACGCGCCGCGGAGGAATGCGGATCTGGGGCGTGTATCTGGTGCTGATCGCGGTGGGTGTGCCGGCCGTGCTGGTGCTGCATCTTCACGCGGGGCTGGTGGCGGCGGTCATGATCGTGGTCGCCGTGCTGGCCAATCTGCTGTTCGGTCAGCGCGTGTGTCTCGATTGCGGGCATCAGTGGAGGGCCACGGAAACTTAGAACGCAGAATGCGAATGCAGAATGAAGAAAGCTGCGCCGGTTTCTCAATTCTGCATTCGCATTCTGCGTTCTGAATTTCCGTGGCCGTTGGATGACAAATTCGCCGTTCCGTGTTAGACCGCACGCCGCGCAATGCCCGATCCCCAATTCATCCGCAACTTCTCCATCATCGCCCACATCGATCACGGCAAGACCACCCTCTCGGACCGTCTGCTGCAGATCACCGGCGCAGTGGAGTCGCGCGACATGCACGAGCAGATGCTCGACGACATGGACCTCGAGCGCGAGCGCGGCATCACCATCAAGGCCCGCGCGGTCACCCTTCGCTACAAGGACTACACCTTCAACCTCATCGACACCCCCGGCCACGTCGACTTCTCCTACGAGGTCTCGCGCTCCCTGGCCGCCTGCGAGGGGGCCATCCTCGTCGTCGACGCCACGCAGGGCGTCGAGGCCCAGACGCTCGCCAACAGCTACCTGGCCATCGAGAACGACCTCGACATCCTCACCGTCATCAACAAAGTCGACCTCCCCTCGGCCGAGCCGGAGCGCGTGCGCGAGCAGATCGAGAACGTCATCGGCCTCGACGCCCACGACGCCGTCCTCGCCTCCGCCAAGGCCGGCATCGGCATCGACGAGATCCTCGAGAAGATCATCACGCACATCCCCGCGCCGAAGGGCGACGCGAACGGCGACCTGCGCGCGCTGCTGTTCGACTCGTGGTACGACTCCTACCGCGGCGTCATGTGCCTCGTGCGCGTCGTCGACGGCGAGATCCGCAAGGGCATGCGCGTGAAGTTCCTCTCCACCGGGCGCGTCTACGAAGTGACGGAGATGGGCATCTTCACCCCGAAGGCGAAGACGGTCGACCGCCTCGGCGTCGGCGAGGTCGGCTTCATCAGCGGCAACATCAAGGACATCGTCCAGGCCAAGATCGGCGACACCATCACCGCGCACGACGCCAATCCCGAGCCCCTCCCCGGCTTCCAGGACGTCAAGCCGATGGTCTTCGCCGGCATCTTTCCGATCAACACCGACGAGCACGAGAACCTGCGCGACGCCATGGGCAAGCTGAAGCTCAACGACGCGTCGTTCTCGTACGAGCCGGAGTCGTCGCAGGCCCTCGGCTTCGGCTTCCGCTGCGGCTTCCTCGGCCTGCTGCACATGGAGATCGTCCAGGAGCGCCTGGAGCGCGAGTTCAACCTCGAGCTCATCACCTCCGCCCCCGGCGTGCGCTTCCGCGTCACCAAGACCGACGGCGAAGTCATCGAGATCGAGAACCCGCAGAAGATGCCCGACCCCGCGTACATCAGCAAGGTCGAGGAGCCGTTCCTCGAGGTGACGATCTTGTCGACGGACGAATTCGTCGGACCGATCCTGGCACTGGCCATCGACCGCCGCGGCGTCCAGAAGAAGCTGGAGTACGTCGGCACGAACCGGGTCATGATCGTTTACGAGATGCCGCTCAACGAGGTCATCCTCGACTTCTTCGACAAGCTGAAGTCGATCTCGCGCGGCTACGCGTCGCTCGACTACAACGTCATCGGCTACCGCGAGAGCGACCTCGTGAAGATGGACATCCTCGTCAACGGCGAGCCGCTCGACGCCCTGTCGCTGATCGTGCACAAGGACAAGGCCTTCGCACGCGGGAAGATGCTCGTCGAGAAGATGAAGGAGTTCATTCCCCGGCAGATGTTCGAGGTGGCCCTGCAGGCCGCCATCGGCAACCGCGTCGTCGCCCGTGAGACCGTGAAGGCGCTCCGCAAGAACGTTCTGGCCAAGTGCTACGGCGGCGACATCACCCGCAAACGCAAGCTCCTCGAGAAGCAGAAAGAGGGGAAGAAGCGGATGAAGCGGGTGGGGAAGGTGGAGATCCCGCAGGAGGCGTTTTTGGCGGTGCTGAAGATCGATTAGGTCTCGTTGGCACGTTTTCCGAAGTAGCCTCGCGGCGTGAAACACGCAGTCAAACCCGAGGTGATTCAGGAAACCATTTCGTGACTTTGAAGATTGACTGATCACCTCTCTCGCAGAGGTGTTATGAGACTCGCTCCTTTTATCTCCGCGATGCTCATCGCGGCCGCAGCAAGTGCCGCCCACGTCGACATGAACGATCCCCGCCGCGCCCTCGGCCGCGAGGACAACATCCGCATCGACGCCGAGCTCCTCCAGGATTCCCTTTCCTCCAACTCCGCGCTCTCCGTCGTCTACCAGGTCCAGAACCTGACCGTGAAGACCATCGGCATCGCCGACAAGGTCTCCGACGTGACTTACGACGCCGACAGCGCCACCGTCACCCTCGCCATCGGCGCGGAAGTGCCGGCGGGCTCGGCCATGCCGCACGTGATCACGATCGCCCCGGGGGAGACGCGCGTGCTCAACGCCGGCGGGCTGCTGCACATCGCCGTGCCGAGGCCGTCGACGCCGTGGAGCGTCGTGCCGAGGTACGTGCAGATCAAGGTCAACGTCCTCCTGGACGTGGCGCCGTTCGCGGCCCAGATCGCCCAGCAGGCCAAGTCCGCCTCCGCGCCGGCGCTGCCGAACGACCTCTTCGACAAGTGGATCAACGCCAGCGACGCCGTCTTCCTCAACGCCATTCCGGTGCGCTGGAACGCGCGGAACGACAGCATCGTCGACGCCGAGGAGCGGGCGCCCGCCCGTCGCCACTGAGCAACGTTTCGTTTCCGCAACACCATAGGAGGCCATTAGCGCTATCGTTATGGGCATCGTGAAACGGACCGCGTTCCTTCTGCTCCTGGCGGCGGCGGCCGCATGCGCGACGTCGTCGAAGCCCATCGTCGAGTCGACCGAGCCGCGCCGCGCCGTCGGCACCGAGAACGGCGTGCGCATCGACGTCGAGATCTACACCGACTCGCTCAAGACCAACACCAATCTCCCGCTCCGGTACGACATCACCAACCACCGCAACGAGACCATCCTCGTCGCCGATCTCGTCCCGCAGGGAACCTACGACTCCGACACCCAGACCGTCACGGTGAACCTCGGCACGGAGATCCCCGGCGAGCAGTTCCTGCCCCGCCTCATCGCCATCCGTCCGGGAGAGAGGAAAACCTTCTCCGTCGCCGCCCACGTGGTCATCGCCGCGAATCCCGGGACGCCCTGGACGCCGAAGCCGAACGGCGTGCGCGTGCGCCTGAACTTCCTCGACGACACCAAGACCTTCTCCCCGCTCGTCGACATCAAGGAGAAGGCCGTCCACGACCCGAGCCTGGCCTCGGCGCTGTTCCAGAAATGGGTCGAGAACAACGAGACCGTGGTCACGAACATCCTGCCGATGCGCTGGCAGGGTGTGGTGTTGGGCGATACGCCCGCGACGCCGCCGACGAGGCGCGGGCGAGGGCGGGCCGGACCGCCCTAGGCAGGAGTCTGCGCAGCAGCACACGCCTCAGGCGAAGATCGTGCGGCGGCCTTGGGCAAGCAACGCCGCCGGCCGTGCCGGCTAGAAGCTCTTCAGCGCGTCCTGCTCGTTGTCGTACACCTCGAACACGGTGATCAGCTGCGTCACGTGCAGCAGCTCGTTGAGCTTCGCCGGCAGGTGAAGCAGCTTCAGCTTTCCTCCGCGGTTCGTGACGGTGGTGTAGGAGCCCACCAGCTCGCCGATGCCGGACGAGTCGATCGTCGTCACGCCGCTGAGGTCGAGCAGGATGTTCGTGCGTCCGTTGGCCAGCGCGCCGGAGATGACTTCGCGCAGTTGCTGGTCGCCCGCGCCGATGGTGATCTTCCCATCGAGCTTGATGATCTCTACGCTGTCGACGCTGCGGGAAGTGGCTTTCATGTTTCTCCTCCTGCCGCCCTCGGCGGCACAAATCAATGTTTGCTGCTGGTGGCGATTCCGGTCCCCCGGGCGAGGTTCTTCGTCATGACCAGGGACGTCCCGCCGCCGGGGGCGAAAGAATATCGGACCTGGTCCATGAACGTCTTCATATAAAAGATGCCCCGTCCCGATGTTTTCATGAGGTTTTTCGGGCTCAGCGGGTCGCTGACCTTCTCCGGGTCGAAGCCTTCGCCCTCGTCGGCGATGGCGATGGTCAGGTCCAGTCCCCGGAGATCGAATGTGGCCTGCACTTTCTTCCTCACGTCGAGTTTATTGCCGTGCTTGATGGCGTTGGCCACCGCCTCGCGCACCGCCATCCCGATCCAGTGGGAGCCGTCCTCATCGAGCCCGGCGTTCTCACACAGGTGCTCCGCGATCACCTGAACCAGCTCGATGTTCTCGAAGCGGCTGCTGATGGTGATCTCGATACGCTCGCCGTCACCGTTCTGCATCGATGGAAACCGGGCGCATTCTACGGGACGGTCGCAAGGGCATGCAACGCCGGAATGGGGCAGGAAGCGAGGCGGTTCGCAAGCGCATGTTCCGCCGCCTGATGCTCTTCGCCGCCGCGCTGCTGGCCGCCGCGCCCCTCCTGGCCGACTCGCCGCTGGCCGCGCCGATGCACGACGTGGAGCGCATCCGCGGGCTGCGCTTCGAGCACGACATCCGCCACGTCAGCATCGGCCGGGCCGAGCTGCCCGCGCGCATCCAAGAGCAGATGCGGAAGTCGATGCCGTATTCGTTCGACGACTACATGCAGGTCCTGCGGGCCATGCAGCTCGTCGACGGCAAGACCGACACGCTGATGACGCAGCTCCTCGACCTCTACCAGTCGCAGGTGCTGGCCTTCTACGACCCGCTCGACCACGTCTACTACTCGATCCGGGAGATGCCGAAGGCGGTCGAAGGGATCGGACTCGACGCCGCGGCCATGCGCGATATGGTGGTCATCCACGAGCTCACGCACGCGCTGCAGGACCAGCGCTTCAACGCCGGCGCGCGCGAGGCCACGCTGACGAAGGACGCCGACGGCGAGCTGGCCTTCCACTCCCTGCTCGAAGGAGAGGCCACGCTGGTGATGATGGCCTACATGCTCGACAAGATGGGGCAGCCGCTGGACGCGCTGGTGCAGAACCCGGCCGTGCTGGAGTCGCTGGCCGGCGCGGCGGACAAGACCGTCGATCCGTCGATGCCGCGCTACTTCGTGGAGTCGCTCAAGTTCCCGTACATGGAAGGGCTTCGCCTCTGCATCGAAGGCTATCGCCGCGGCGGCTGGAAAGAGCTCGACAAGATGGATGCGAATCCGCCGCGCTCGACGCGCGAAGTGCTGCACTCCGGCGAGTACTTCGCGCGCCTGGAGAGCGGCGCGAAGACGAAGGCGTTCGACAGCGCCGCGATGGTGGCCGGCCCCGGCCTCCTGACGGTCGAGCACCTCGGCGAGTTCCACTGGCGCTACCTCCTCGGCGCGAAGGCGGCCACGGGCTGGGTCGACGACCGCGTGCAGATCGCCCAGACGAATGCCTGCGAGCCGACGGTGCTGGCCGAGACGCGCTGGAACAGCGAGGAGAACGCGCGCCAGTTCCGCGACGCCTACCTGGCCTTCCTCCACGAGCGCGGCGTGGCCGCACGCGCGGCCCTCGACGGCGGCACGGTGCGCGTCGCCTACGGCGCCGACGCCGCGTTGATCGCCAAGTTCATCGGTTCATGAACGTCGACTACGAGAACCTCGCCCGCGACCTGGAAAGCGGCTTCTTCCGCGAGTCGCTGCACGAGGAGCTCCTGGCCGGCTTCCGCCAGATCCACGCCAGCGGCGAGCGCCTCCCCCCACCCTCGCACTACGCCTCCCAGATCGCCGAGATCGTGAGCCGCGGCGCGCCGTCGCCGATCGACGGGGAGACGGCCTACGAGATGTATCAGGAGATCCTGTCGGCGTGCGAGTCGGCGCGGGCGGAGGTGCTGGGGGAAGAGGTCAAGCCTCAGTGACGCACCGCGCGCACGCGTGAGGGCGGCACGTTCCCGATCTGCCGGACGAAGACGCGCGGGAAGCCATCCTCGATGCGGATGTACGTGACGGCGATCAGTCCCGGCAGCACCGGCGAGGTGCTCGTGCTCACGCCGGACGCGCGGGCGGCGATCTCCGTCGAGTCGCTGCCGAGCGTCTTGGCCAGGAGCGGCCCGTCGTCGGCCCGGTAGAGCGCGGCGGTGCCGAACGCGGCGTGGGCGATGTCGAGATCCGCGGCGGCGTCGGCGATCGGTACGGCGTCACCGTCGAGCGCACCGCTGGGCAGCACCTTTTGCGCCGTGGTCGTGGAATCGAAGCTGTAGGCGACCACGTAGTCGCGGCCGTCCCACGTCGCGGCCAGCTGCTCGTACGGCTGGGTGCCGGCGGCGATCTCGATCGGCGCGGCGCCGTCGAGCGGCTGATTGTCCGCGCTCATGCGTGCGCCGAAAACCTTCCAGGCGCTGCCGTTCGTCGCCGTGAAGGCCACAAAGTAATCGTCGCCGTTCGACGCTACGCGCGGCGCCGAGACCATGCGCCAGTCGGCCTGGAGTTGCGTCGTGAGCTGACGGCTGCCGGCCGGGATTCCGTCCCGCTTGACGGGGTACGAGAACATCCCGTCGACGACGAGCATGTTCGTTCCGTTGGCGCCGACGCCGATGCTGCCCGGGTTGAGCTGCAGAACGTGCGGCGAAGACCGCATCGATCCGTCGTGGTAGACGGTCTGGCAGAGCAGCTCCGGCTGAAACGACCGTTCGATCCAGAAGACGTAATACGCGTTGGGCGCCCACACGATCTTGAGCAGCTCGATGTCGGGATCCTGCCGGATCACGATCGGTTTGTCGTTGAGGATCCGGCCGGCCGGATCGACGCGTGCGGCCAGAAGCGAGCGCCATGCGCCGGGCGCGGCGTCGTGCTCGACCCACACGACCATCGACTCATCGTCCCACCCGGCGATGCGCGGCGTCTCCTGCACGCGGGCCACCGGCGGCGCGGCGGGGCGCTCGGCGGAGACGAGGATGGCGGCATTGGCGGCGAGCGGAAAGAGGAGGACGGCCGAAAGAACGACGCGCTTCATGATGGCAAGAAGCATACGCCCGATCTCCGCGATACGATGCTCCCGTGAAGCGGAAGATCAAATCCTATCCGCCGCTCTCCTCCTTCGCGACGACCGGCGGTTGAGCCTGCAAGCTGGGTCAGGATGACCTGCACTCCGTCCTTGCCGATCTGCGCCCCGCGGAGGGAGCCGATCTTCTCGTCGGTCATGCCACGAACGACGACGCGGCGGTGCTGCGCGTCAGCGGCGACCTGGCCATCGCCCAGACCGTCGACTTCTTCACGCCCATCGTCGACGACCCCTTCCTCTTCGGCGCCATCGCGGCGGCGAACTCGGTCTCCGACATCTACGCCATGGGTGCCAAGCCCATCCTCGGCCTAGCCATCGTCGGATTCCCGTCCGACAAGCTGCCGCTCGAGACCCTGCACGAGATCCTTCGCGGCGGCGCGGCCAAGGCGGCCGAGGCGGGATTTCCGATCGCCGGCGGGCACACCATCATCGACGACGTGCCGAAGTACGGCCTCGCGGTGACGGGCGTCGTGCACGTCGACAAGATCGTGCGCAACTCCACGGCGAAGGCCGGCGACGTCCTCGTCCTGACCAAGCCCCTCGGCAACGGCATCCTCGTCTGCGCGCATCGCGCCCTGAATGGCAAGCGGTTCGGAAGAAAGCCGCCGTCGCTCGACGAAGCTGTCCGCTGGATGATGATGCTCAACCGCGACGCCGCCGAAGCGATGGTCGACGCCGGCGTCAGCGCCGCCACCGACGTCACCGGCTACGGCTTCGTCGGACATCTCCTGGAGATGGGTGTGGGCGCGGAGATCCGCATGAAGGACGTGCCGCTGCTCGACGGCGCGCGCGAGTGGCTGCGGCGCGGCTACCGCCCCGAGGGGACGATCCGCAACGCCGAGGCATTCTGCAACCGCGTCGACGTCAATGTCAGCGAAGAGGACTATCTTCTGCTCTGCGATGCCCAGACGAGCGGCGGCTTGCTCATGGCCGTGCCGCCCGACCGGCTCGCCGCGCTGGAGTCGCGGATGCGTCAGAGCGGCCTGTTCTATGCAAAGGTTGGCCATGTCACCGGCGCCGGCGGGAAGGTCACGCTCGCGCCATAGGAGAGCGAATGCCGTACTGTCCAACGTGTAAGACGGAGTACGTCGAAGGGAAGACCGAGTGCACCGACTGCGGTGCGCAGCTCGTCGAGGAGCTGCCGTTCCAGGCCGTGCCGGGCGAGGGGAGGACGTGGGTCGAGATCGCCAGCACCGGAACCGAGGATGAGGCGAGGCTGATCAAGGGCTTCCTCGAGGCTGAGGGCATCCCGGCGCAGATCGAGAGTGTGAAATTCAGCCAGGAGCCGGTGAACTTCGGAGCGATGGGGGACATCCGCATTTACGTCTCCGCCGAGGACGAGCAGCACGCGCTGGATCTGCTCAAACAGCGCGAGACGGAGTACGACAAGATCCCCGACGACGACGACACCATCGTCACCGACGAGGGAGTCGCCGAGATCGACGAGAACGCGGAGACGGAGTAGTTCTTAGTTCTTAGGTTCTTAGTTCTTAGTTCCGTCATCGTCACGGAGCTGAACTAAGAACTAAGAACTAAGAACCCAAGAACAATGAACGAGCAACCCCCACCCCCCGACGCCCCGCCCATGCCGCGCTGGGTGCCGGTGCTGATCGGCATCGTGCTCGTGCTCATCGCCGCGCTGGCGGTGTGGACGGGCATCCGCTACCGGCAGCCGGCCACGCTCGCGAACGGCATTGTCAGGAGCCGCCGCGCGCCGCGCCCGATGACCGGCGCCGGCGCGCCGGGCGAGCCGGAGCCGGGATCGTCGCTGATGTTTCCGGGCGAGGCCCCGACGGCGGGCGTGCCGGTGGGGGGGCGGACCCGCGTGGAGATCACCGGAGGCGGTGCGCAGGGCATCACGGCGGTCATGCGCGTGTGGGCGCGGCGGGGGATGTCGCTCAAAGTCACGCCGGACGACGCCATCGTCTACGTCAACGACACGCCCATCGGGCAGGCCAGCCAGTGGACGGGCGTGTACGAGTTCGCGCAGCCGGGCAGCTACACGGTGCGCATCGAGGCGCCGGGGTACCGGGAGAGGATGTTCGTCGTCACCGCGGCCGAGAACGCGAAAGACGAAGTGGCGACGATCGCGGCGAAGCTCGAGCCTAATGCGCCGCCTGCTCCGCCTCCTTCGCCTTCTTCGACTCGGCGATGATCTTCTCCTGCAGGTTGCGGGGCACTTCCTCGTAGTGGCTGAACTCCATGTGGAACGAGCCGCGGCCCTGCGTGATCGAGCGCAGCGTCGAGCCGTACGTCAGCATCTCCGCCAGCGGCACGCGCGCCTTGACCGTCTGCGAGTCCCCCTCGGCGTCGACGCCTTCCACGCGGCCGCGCCGCGAGTTCAGGTCGCCCATGATGTCGCCGATGTACTCCGACGAGGCCGTGATCTCCACGTGCATGATCGGCTCGAGCAGCGTGGCCCGGGCCTTCTCCATTGCTTCCTGATAGGCCAGCGAGCCGGCGATCTTGAAGGCCATTTCCGAGGAGTCGACGTCGTGGTACTGGCCGTCCTTGAGGCGGACGCGGAAGTCGACCATCGGATAGCCGGCCAGGTAGCCCTTCTTGCGCGCGTCCTGAATCCCCTTATCCACCGCGGGGATGTACTGGCGCGGGATCGAGCCGCCGAAGATCTCGTCGACGAACTCGTAGTCGGCGCCGCGCGGCAGCGGCTCGACCGTGATCTTGCAGTCGGCGAACTGCCCGTGGCCGCCCGACTGCTTCTTATGCCGCCCGTGCGCGTCGGCCGGCTTGGTGATCGTCTCGCGGTACGGCACCTTCGGCGGATGGAGGATGACCTCCACGCCGTACTTCTTCTTCAGCTTCGACACGACGATCTCGACGTGGAGCTGGCCTTGTCCGGCGATGAGGAACTCCTTCGTCTGCTCGTCGCGCCTCAAGGTGATGGTGGGGTCTTCTTCGATGATGCGGGCCACCGCGGTGCCGAGCTTGTCCTCGTCACCGCGCGACTTTGCCTCGATCGCGAACGAGATCGCGGCCTCGGGATAGCGGATGTGCTCGATCGTGATGGGGTGGTCCTTGGCCGCCAGCGAGTCGCCGGTATGCACGTCCTTGAGCTTCGCGACGGCCCCGATGTCGCCGGCGCGAAGCTCCGGTACAGGGACCTGCTGTTTCCCCTGGAGCAGTTGCAGTTTGCCGACGCGCTCCTCGTGATCGCGCGTCGTGTTCCAGTACGACGTGTCGGACTTCAGCGTGCCGGAGTAGACGCGGAAGAGCGACACGCGGCCGGAGAATGGATCGGAAAACGTCTTGAACACGAGCGCCGAGGGGAAGGCCTGATCGCGGCGGTCGAGCTCGATGGTCTCGCCTTTCTTGTCCTTGCCTGTCACCGCATGCGCCTCGGCGGCCGAGGGGAGCAGCGACACGAACGCGTCGAGCACCATGTGCCCGCCGATGTTGTGCGAGGCCGAGGTGCAGAGGACGGGGAAGATCTGATGATGGGAGACCTCGCGCTTCAGGCCGTCGAGGAGCTCTTCCTGCGACAGCCCGCCCTGCTCGAAGAAGCGCTCCATCAGCGTGTCGTCGCCTTCGGCCACTTTCTCGATCAGCTTCTCGCGCCACTCGTCCGCCTCGGCTTTGCGGTCGGCGGGGATGTCGATCGTGTCGTATTTGCCGGAGCCGTCGGCGGCGTACTTGTGGGCCTTCATGGCCACGAGATCGATCACGCCGGTGAAGTCCTTCTCCTCGCCGAGGGGGATCTGGATCGGCACCACTTCCTTGCCGAACTTCTTCTGCAGGGCCTCGAAGCTGCGCGAGAACGAGGCCCGGTCGCGGTCCATCTTGTTGATGATGATGAGGCGCGGCAGCTCGAACTCCTCGGCGAACTTCCAGACCTTTTCCGTCGTCACCTCGACGCCGGTCACGCCGCTGACCACGATGGCCGCGGAGTCGGCCACGCGCATGGCGGCCTTCGATTCCATCAGGAAGATGCCGAAGCCGGGCGTGTCGAGGAGGTTGATCTTCGCGTTCTTCCACTCTACGTACGCGACCGCGCCGGAGATCGAATGCTTGCGCTCGATCTCGTCGGGATCGAAGTCGGTCGTGGTCGTGCCGTCCTCGACGCGGCCGAGGCGCGTGGTCACACCGGCGTTGAAAAGCAGTTGGGAGACGAGCGTCGTTTTGCCGGTGTCGTTGTGTCCGGCCACAGCCACGTTCCGAATCTCGGAACCGGAGTAGACCTTCATATGGATGACCTCACATGGCGGGTTTCAACAAAATGGACGTGAATCATAATTTAAAATGGCCGCCGCGGGCGCGACGCCCGCCTGGAATTCAAAGCAGGTGAAGCTCGGAAGATATGAGGTGGTCCGCGAGCTCGGCAAGGGTGCGATGGGAATCGTTTACCTCGCCAAGGACCCGCTCATCGGCCGCCTCGTGGCGCTGAAGACCATCCGCGCCGCCGCCCACGCCGACGACGACGAGACGAAGGAGTTCCAGCAACGCTTCATCCGCGAGGCTCAGGCCGCCGGCATCCTCAACCATCCCGCGATCGTCACCGTGCACGACATCGGCCTCGACGAGCCGACGAACGTCTCGTTCATCGCCATGGAGTACGTCGAGGGGCAGAACCTGAAAGAGGTCCTGGCGCAGGGGCGGCCTCTGCCGTTCGAACAGATCGGCGACCTCATCTCCCAGGTTGCCGATGCCCTCGACTTCGCGCACGCCAAGGGCATCGTCCACCGCGACGTGAAGCCGGCGAACATCATCCTCGTCGAGGGGAACCGCGCCAAGATCACCGACTTCGGCATCGCCAAGATCGCTACCGGCGGGAACCTGACGACGACCGGCCAGTTCCTCGGCACGCCGAATTACATGGCCCCGGAGCAGGTCAAGGGCGCGCCGGTCGACGGGCGCACCGACATCTTCTCGCTCGGCATCTGCCTCTACGAATGCCTGACGCGGCGCAAGCCGTTCGGCGGGGACTCGCTGACGTCGATCTCGTACAAGATCGTCCACGAGCCGTTCCCGCCGCTGCACGAGATCAACCCGCAGATCCCCGACGGCTACGAGGAAGTGGTCGCGCACTGCCTGGCCAAGGATCCGGCGAAGCGCTACCAGCGCGGCCGCGAGCTGGCCAACGCATTGCGCGCGGTCGTGCGCGGCGAGAAGCCCGGCCGCGTCTCCGACTCGTACTTCGCCGACACGATGGTCACGCACGACCGCGAGCGCCTGCCGACGGTCGACGTGCCCTTCCCCGAGGCCGTGGAAGCGCCGCCGCCGGAGCAGGGGGCGTTCGACACCAATCCGAAGCCGGCCGCGCCGCCGCCCCCGCCGCCGCCGCGCCCGCGGCCGGCGCGCACGGGGCCGTCGATGTTCCGCAAGTCGCTCTCGCCGCCGCTGTTCCTCGGCATCGTGGCGCTGCTGCTGCTGGCCTTCGTCGGATCGATCTTCGCCATCAAGCGCCGCTACGCGAAGCCGGCGCCGGTCGACGCGCAGTACGAGGCCAAGCGCGCCAAGGAGCGGCAGCTGCGCGCCGAGGCCCAGGCGCTGCTGAAGCAAGGGCGCGTCGACGACGCCTACGCGAAGTTCGACGAGCTGCACAAGCTCGCCCCGAGCTCCCCCGCGGTCACGGAGATGATGCAGAGGCTCTCCCTGATCCGCCAGCAGCAGCAGGTCAATCAGCAGCAGCAGGCGCAGGCGAAGCAGAAGTTCGACGAGGGCGTAGCCCTGTTCAACGCCAAAAAGTACGACGAGGCCGTGAACGCCTTCATGGAGTCGTTCCACCTGAACCCGGCCCCGCCGGAGACGGTGAATTACCTCAAGCTCGCCCAGGAACAGGCCGACCGCGTGCACGCGCAGCAGGCCGCGCGGATGTCGGGGAAGCCGGCGCCGCCGCAGGTCGTGCAGACGCCGCGCACAACGACGACGGCTACCGCGCCGCCGCAGCCGGCGGCGGTGAACAACGCCCCCGCGCAGTTCACGACGACGTTCAATCATCCGTTCACCGACGGCACGATCGTCGTCAAGGTCGGCGCCGACGTTGTCGCCAACCAGGCCCTGTGGGGGGAGACGCGTTTTCTGCACCGCCGCGAGCCGCGCCCGGTCAACGCGAGCAAGCAGCTCGCGCCGCGCAACGCCGACGTGCAGATCTGGATCGAGGTGCCGGCCCTGAACATCAAGGAGCATCACGTGCTGGCCCGGCAGAGCATCCCGCCGGGCGGGGCGCGGCAGCTCGTCGTCAGCTTCGATCAGGCCAGCAAGCAGTTCAACTACCAGCTCAATTGACGACGTTCTCCATCGCCGCCATCGACGAGCTCTGGCTCCACGGCACGCTCGCCGAGCGGCGGCTGATGCACGGCCGCGCCGAGCAGCGCGGCGACGAGATCACCGCCACCGACGCCCGCGACGAAGCGCTCGTGGCCCGCTGCGAGCGGGCCATGACCAGGCTCCGCGCGGCCATGCCCCGCGCCGCGGAGCGCGTGCGCCTGGTGGCGCGCTCCGACAGCGAGCCGACGATGACGGTGGAGATCGACGGTATCTCGATCGTGACGTCGCCCGAGTTCGTCGAGGAGGACGTGCAGTTGCTAAGCCCCTCTCCCCGCGCCGCGGGGAGAGGGTGGCGCGAAGCGCCGGGTGAGGGGCGCACGCTTCCCATCCTCTGGCACAACGGCTCCGCCGCCGTCCTCCTGCACGAGGCCTTCGGCCACCCGCTGGAGCTCGGCATGCCGCCGGTCGAGTGGCCAACCTGGCTGCGCGTCGACTGCCCGATGGCCATGCGCCGCGCCTCCTTCAGCGACGTGCCGCTGCGGCGGATGACGCGCGTCGTCGTCTCGCACGAGAACGCGCCGTTCGCGCTGCCGTCGCCGCGCATCGACGTGCACCTCGTCCGCGGCGGCGCCTACGATCCGCTCACCGACGTCGTCACCGTCGACGTGGCCGTGCCGCGCTTCACGATCCGGGCGACGCGCGCCGAGATCGCCGCCTCGATCATCGGCGCCCTCGGCGAGCCGATCCGCTACCCCGGCGTCGTCTGCTCGCGCGAGGGGCAGGAACTCGTCGTCGGCTCGTACGCGCCCGTCGTCGTCACGCGGGAGCTGCCGTGATTTACCGCAAGTGGGGGCGGGTGGTGCGGTGGGAGAACGGCACGATCGTGCGCGTCGAGGAGGCCGGCGAGGCGCGCGAGGAGAACGGGATGTTCGTCGCGCAGCCGATCGCCGAGCGCAAGACGCTGCCGCAGATCGATGTCGCCCGCGTCGTCGCCACCGCGCGCGCCATCGGCCCGGCCGAGCGCGTCATCGTCTCCTTCGGCGTCGCCCTGCACGAATGCGACAGCGTCCACTGGCACGAGGAGACCCAGCGCGTCCACGTCGCCCTCACGCGCAGGCCGTGGCGCGTCCTCGTCGACGACGTCGATCTCGTCCAGCGCGTCGCCGGCGCGCTCGCGCGCTGCGAAGGGGAAAAAGACTTCGAGCACGTCCTCGTCCCGCCCCATCTCAAACTCGACGCCGACTGCGAGCGCGAGCAGCAGCCCGGCGGCCTCGACGGCTACGGCCGTCCCATCGAGCGCCGCCGCGTCGAGGGCGAGCCGCCGAACTTCTACCGGCCGAGCTACCGCACGCGGCCGGTGCGGCGATGGATGAACGTGCGCGCTTTGCCGTTCGGCACCGTCGACTGGAGCGCGCCGCGGGCCCTCGCCCTCGTCGACGGCGGGAAGGCCCTCGTCGAGCACGCGGGGCGGGTCTTTGTCACACCGTTGCGTGTCGGCCGTGTCATCGCCGCCGGCGAGCGCGGTGAGATGTTGCTTTAGAATCCGGCGCTGGCTCTATGTCACTCGTCAAGAATCGGAACCTCGAAGAGCTCGAGCGCCGCAAGCGCGAGAGTGAGCTCGGCGGCGGCGAGGCCCGCATCGCCCGCCAGCATGCCGAGGGGAAGCTCACGGCGCGCGAGCGCATCCAGCTCCTCTTCGACCACGGCTCGTTCCAGGAGCTCGACCAGCTCGTCGTCCACCGCAGCAGCGACTTCGGCATGGAAAAGCAGCGCATCCCCGGCGACGGCGTCGTCACGGGCTACGGCACCGTGCAGGGGCGTCTCGTCTACGCCTTCGCCCAGGACTTCACCGTCTTCGGCGGCTCGCTCAGCGAAACGTACGCTGCGAAGATCGTGAAGATCATGGATGCGGCCATGAAGAACGGCGCGCCGCTGATCGGCCTCAACGACTCCGGCGGAGCGCGCATCCAGGAAGGCGTCGTCTCCCTCGGCGGCTACGCAGACATCTTCCTCCGCAACACCCTCGCCTCCGGCGTCGTGCCCCAGATCTCCGCGATCATGGGCCCCTGCGCCGGCGGCGCCGTCTACTCGCCGGCCATCACCGACTTCATCCTGATGGTGAAGAAGACCTCGTACATGTTCGTGACCGGGCCCGACGTCATCAAGACCGTGACGCACGAGGAGGTCACGAAGGAAACGCTCGGCGGTGCCGATACGCACAACCAGATCTCCGGCGTGGCCCACTTCGCCGCCGAGTCGGACGAGGACTGCCTGGCCACGATCCGCGAGCTGCTCTCGTTCATCCCCTCGAACAACCTCGAGGACCCGCCGCGGGCGCTCTCGCGCGACGATATCAACCGCACCAACGCCGCCCTCGACGATCTCATCCCCGAGTCGCCGAACCAGCCGTACGACATCCGCGCCATCGTCAAGTCGGTTGCCGACGAAGGGCACTTCCTGGAGGTGCACCAGCACTTCGCGCGGAACATCGTCGTCGGCTTCATCCGCTTGAACGGCTACAGCGTCGGCGTCGTGGCCAACCAGCCGGCCTTCCTGGCCGGCGTGCTCGACATCAACGCCTCGCGCAAGGGAGCGCGCTTCGTCCGCTTCTGCGACGCCTTCAACGTCCCGCTGCTCGTGCTCGAGGACGTGCCGGGTTTCCTCCCCGGCACCGATCAGGAGTACGGCGGGATCATCATCCACGGCGCGAAGCTGCTCTTTGCCCTGGCCGAAGCGACCGTGCCGAAGATCACGGTGATCACGAGGAAAGCCTACGGCGGCGCGTACTGCGTGATGAACTCGAAGCACATCCGCGCCGACATGAATTACGCCTACCCCTCCGCCGAGATCGCGGTGATGGGCGCCGACGGCGCGGTGAACATTCTTTATAAGGGCGCGACTGACCGCCAGGCAAAGATCGACGAGTACAAGGAAAAGTTCGCCAATCCCTTCATCGCCGCGGAGCGCGGCTACGTCGACGAGATCATCGAGCCGAGCCGCACCAGGCCGAAGCTGATCACGGCGTACGCGATGCTGCGGAATAAGCGCGATAAGAACCCGCCGAAGAAACACGGCAACATACCGCTGTGAGGGAAACCAGAAACCAGAAACCAGAAACCAGAAGAGGCGTGCTCGCGATGGCGCTTCTGGTTTCTGGTTTCTGGTTTCTGGTTTGCTCCTGCCACAAAGAGCACCGCAAGTACAGCCTGCTGCTCATCACCCTCGATACGTTCCGTGCCGACCGCCTCGGCCCCCTCACGCCCACCCTCACCAAGCTCGCCCACGACGGCGTGACCTTCACGAACGCCGACTCGCCCGTCCCGCTGACGCTGCCGGCGCATTCCTCGCTGCTCTCCGGCGTGCTGCCGCCGCAGCATGGGCTGCGCAACAACGGCGCGGGATCGTTTCCGGCGGACCGCGAGACGCTGGCGACGAAGTTGTCTGCGAGCGGCTGGCGCACCGGCGCGTTCGTCAGCTCCTTCGTCCTCGATCGCCGCTTCGGCTTGAACCGCGGATTCGACGTCTACGACGACGAGGTCTCGCGCGATCCGACGCAGGCCAGCGCGAGCTTCGAGGCCGAGCGGCGCGGCGGTGAGACCGTCGATCGCGCGCTCTCCTGGCTCAAGCAGGCCGATGCCCGGCCGTTCTTCGCCTGGGTCCATCTCTACGACGCGCACGCGCCGTACGCGCCGCCGCCGCCGTATCCGCAGACGTACGACGGCGAGGTCGCCTACGTCGACGCGCAAGTGGCGCGGCTCCTCGGCGCGATCGATCGTGGCAACACCATCGTCGCCGTCGTCGGCGATCACGGCGAAGGCCTCGGCGAGCACGGCGAGATGACTCACGGCCTCCTGCTCTACGAGCCGACCCTGCACGTGCCGCTCATCATCGCCGCGCCGGAGCTGAAGGCGAAGACGATCGCCGGCGCCGTCAGCACCGTCGATCTCGCGCCGACGCTGGCGTCGCTGGCCGGCGTGCCGTTCGGGGCGAACGACCTCCTGAGCGCGCCGTCGAAGGACATCTACGCCGAGACCGAGTATCCGGCGCAATTCGGCTGGAGCGATCTCCGGTCGATGCGCCGCGGCGACCTCAAATTCATCCGCGCCCCGCAGCCCGAGGTGTACGACCTCGCGCGCGATCCCGGCGAGACCTCGAATCAGCTCCAGCAGCAGCGCCGCGCCTATCACGATCTCAGCGCCGCGCTCGACGCGATCAAAACGACGGCCGCGAGCTCGACCGCCGTCGACGAGGAAGCGCGCCGCAAGCTGGCCAGCCTCGGCTACATCGCCCCGACGAACGCGACCACCTCGAAAGGCCCGCGGCCCAATCCGGAGACGATGGCGCCGCTCTTCCGCAGATTCGAACAGGCCCATCTCCTCCTCTCCGCTCATCATGAAAAGGAGGCGCTGCCGCTGCTCGAGCAGCTCGTGCGCGACGACGCCAACAACGCCGTCTTTCGCGCCACGCTCGCCCAGGCGCACCGGCAGAACGGCGACCTGCGCCGTGCCATCGAGCTCTATCGCGAAGCCGCGGCGCAGACGCCCGACGACCCCGAGGCCTGGTACAACTTGGCCGCGGCATTCCAGGACGCGGGCGATCAGGAGAAAGCGGGGAGCGCCATCGCCGAGGCGCTGCGCCTCGACAAGAAACGCCCTGAGGCCCACAACGTCCTCGGCATCGCGCTCGCATCGACGGGCCGGCCCGCCGCGGCGAAGGGCGAGTTCGAGAAAGCGATCGAGATCGATCCCCGCAACGCCCGCGCCTACAACAACCTCGGCAACGTGCTGCGGGCCATGAACCAGCCCGACGAGGCGGCCAAGGCTTACGAGAACGCCGTCCAGCTCGCGCCGCGTTATCCCGATCCGCTCAACGGCCTCGGCGCGCTGGCCGTGCAGCGCGATCGTCCGTCCGAGGCTTTGCCGCTGTTCGACAAAGCCATTGCTCTGGCCCCGAATTTTTTCGAAGCGCGCCTCAATCGCGGCATCGCCCTGCAGCTCAGCGGCGATCGCGCCGGCGCCGTGCGCGAGTACGAGGCCTTGCTGCGCGACGCTGGCAACAGACCCGAGCTCGCCGCCGAGCGCGGCGCGGCGAAACAGCTCCTGGCGAAGCTGAAACCGTAACGCCCCCCCTCCCTCCTTTTTGACATATAGTTCGGAAAAATTTTTCCATCGGTTTCAAGGAGGAGATCATGGCAAAACCTCGTATGTGCGCCATTGTGCTGGCGCTTGCGCTGGTTGCGTGCCTGTTTGCGACAACGGCGGCAATCGCGCAGACCAGCTCCGGCTCGGTCACGGGCCGCGTCATCGACGCCACGGGAGCAGCGCTTCCCGGCGTGACCGTGACGGCCACGAACACCAAGACAGGATTCAGCCGCTCGGTCGTGACCGACGCGGAGGGACGCTACACCTTCCCGGCCCTTCCGCCCGGCACGTACAACGTGGTGGCGGAGCTGTCCGGCTTTACCACCGTGACGACGCGCAACGTCGACGTGCAGGTGGCCACCCCGTCGAACATCAACATCACCCTGAAGCAGGCGGCCGTCGCGGAGCAGATCACCGTCACCGCCGAGGCGCCGCTCGTGGCGACCACGCCGGCCATCGGCACCGTCGTCAGCGAGAAAGAGATCGAGAACCTGCCGCTCAACGGCCGGCAGTTCGCGAACCTCGGCACCCTCGCCCCCGGCACGAGCCTGGGAGTCAACAGCGACCCGACCAAGCCCGACCAGCTCGTCATCGCCGTCAACGGCGGCACGGGCCGCAACATGAACTACCTCATCGACGGCGGCGACAACACCGACGACACCATCGGCGGCGCGCTGCAGAACTTCAACATCGAGTCGGTGCAGGAGTTCAAGGTCCAGACCCAGCAGTACAAGGCGGAATTCGGGCGTTCCACCGCGGGCGTACTGACGGTTGTCACGAAGGGCGGCACGAATGACCTCTCCGGAAGCGTCTTCGAATACGGGCGCCGCCGCTCGCTGAACTCCATCACCGAGACGGAGAAGCTGAACGGCCTGCCCAAGGGCGATTACAAGCGCGACCAGTACGGCTTCGCCCTCGGCGGCCCGATCGTCAAGGACAAGGCCCACTTCTTCGTCACCTGGGAGCACACCAAGAAGGACACGGCCTACAGCACCGATACGGACGTCTTCCCGGCCCTCGCCGGACAGTCCTTCCCACTCCCGCTGAAGAACGATCTCGTCACCGCCAAGTCCACCGTCGACCTGAATGCCAAGCAGCTCCTGCAGGTCCGCTTCGGCTATCAGAAGGTGACGGAAAAGTACGGCGCCAGCCCGGTCGTGGCTCCCTCCGCGCTCGGATCGCTGACCAACAAGTACAGCTCGATCCTGGGCGGTCACAACTGGCAGATCGGCTCCGACAAGTTGAACGAGTTCCTCGTGCAGTGGAGCAAGTTCGACAACACTATCGTCCCCGACTCCAACCTCCCGACGTTCTACTTCGGCTCGGGCGGCGTCGACGGTCAGAACCCCAACACCCCGCAGGACACGCACCAGAAGAAGCGCCAGTTCAAGGACGACTTCTCCTGGTCCTCGGCGATGTTCGGCTCGCACCACGACTTCAAGGTCGGCCTCAACTACGTCGACGAGCCGGTGCTCAGCGGCGGCTTCTCCTCCGGCACCACCGGCATCTTCACCTTCAACGGCAACGACACGAATTCGTCGCTCTCCGAGATCACCTTCTTCAGCGGCAACCTCGGCCAGTCGACGCCGATCAAGGAGTACAACGGCTACGTCCAGGATGACTGGGCCGTCAATCCCAAGCTGACCGTCAACCTCGGCTTGCGCTACGACCTATGGCGAGGCTACGACCTCAATCAGTCGAACAATCCGATCTGGCAGATCCTGACGACGCAGACGAAGTACAACGAAGGCTTCCTGCAGGACTTCCGCGGCAGCTCGGGCCTGAAGAACGACACGAACAACTGGTCGCCGCGGCTCGGCTTCAGCTACGACCTGCACGGCGACTCGAAGAACATCGTCCGCGCCGGCGTCGGCCGCTACTACCAGATGCCGTACACGAACGCGACGATCCTCTTCCCGGCCTCGGCCGTCCAGTCGACGTACGGCGTCAGCTACGACCTCACCGGGCCGGATGCGAACACGCCGGTGCTCAACGACAACGGCACGGTTTTCCACTACGGCCAGCCGCTGCCGAAGGCCGGCTTCCTGCCCGGCGGCGCGCTCGCGCCGAACGAGGTGGCCTCGCCGACGCTCGCCGCGCCGTACTCGGATCAGGCCTCGATTGGCTACTCCTGGCAGGCCAGCCCGTGGATCGGCTTCAGCGCCGAGGGCGTGCACATCAATTACCGCGACCTGCCGTACCGCTTCCGCGGGAATCCGGTCGATCCCACCACCGGCGCGCGCCGCTTCCCGCAGTTCGGCGACTTCCGCATCTGGTATGGCAAGGGTGAGGCGAAGTACCAGGGCTTCAACCTCGGCACGCACGCGCGCCTCGGCGACAAGCTCACGCTGCAGGGCTTCTACACGTACTCGAAGACCACCGGCAACGTCCTTGCCGGCGCCGACGAGTTCCGCCTCACCGCCGCCGACTGGCAGCCCGACTTCCGCGGCGGCGGCATCAAGGACGTCTCCGTCAACCCGTTCGATCCGCAGTGCAGCTACTGCTTCGGCCCGCTGGCCAGCGACGCCCGCCACCGCGTGACCATGAGCGCCGTCTACAACGCCCCGTACGGCCTTATCCTGGCCGGCATGTATCGCTATCATTCCGGAACCCCGTTCATGGCCTTCTCCGGCATCGATCTGAAAGCCAGCGAGTGCTCCGTCTGCACCGGCGGCGACGGCTTCAAAGTCGACCTGCCGAACGCGAAGTTCGCGTCGGAGGTCGGACTGCCCGGCGCCGTCACCAGCGTGAATTCGCTGCGCGGGCCGTCGTTCCAGCAGTTCGACGTCCGCCTGGCCAAGGACTTCGCGCTGTCGAAGGGCGTCGGCGTCGAGCTGATGCTCGAAGGCTTCAACATCTTCAACGAAAAGAACCCGACCGGACTCAACGGCAAGATGTTCGTCGGCCGCTGGTCGCAGGCGGATGCGGATGCGCATCTGATCCCGTCCGGCTACGCCGTCGGCGATCCGAAACCGAACCCCAAGTTCGGCCAGGTCACCAGCTACGCCGGCGACCCCGGCCGCGGCGAGCAGCGCCTCTACCAGGTTGGCGCGCGCATCCACTTCTAGGCGATCTCAGGCGGAGGGCAGGCCACGGCGCCTGCCCTCCCCGTATCCGCGGAATACCCTTTTGCGACAAGCCGTTAGACGCCGAGCACCTTCGTGTGCTAAAACGCTGTGCCCATTTTTCGGAGGTCGTGTGTACGCCATCATTCGGACGGGTGGAAAGCAATATCGGGTCGAGGAAGGCTCGACAGTCACGGTCGAGCGCGACGTCCTCGGCTCCGTCGACCAGGACAAGGTCACGTTCAGCGACGTGCTCATGGTCGGCGGTGACGAGGCCAAGGTCGGCTCCCCGACCGTCGGCGGCGCCTCCGTCGTCGCCACCGTCGTCCGGGAGCGCCGCGGCGGCAAGATCATCGTCTTCAAGAAGAAGCACCGCCAGCACCACCGCAAGCGGAAGCATGGGCACCGCCAGGACGTTGTCGAGCTCCGGATCGACAGCATCAACGTGTAGGGAGATCGCAAATGGCTCATAAAAAAGGACAGGGCTCGTCGCGCAACGGCCGCGATTCGCAGCCGAAGATGCTCGGCGTGAAGCGCTTCGCCGGCCAGTTCGTCACCGGCGGCTCGATCATCGTCCGCCAGCGCGGCACGAAGTTCTACCCCGGCGTCAACGTCGGCATCGGCCGCGATCACACGCTCTACGCCAAGGTGGCAGGCATCGTGAATTTTACGGACAAAGGCGAGCGCGGGCGGTTCGTGAGCGTGACGCCCGCGGCAGCCGAATAGGCTGAATGTTCATCGACCAGGCGACCATCCGCGTCAAAGCCGGAGACGGCGGCGACGGATGCGTGGCCTTCCGCCGTGAGAAGTTCGTCCCCAAGGGCGGACCGTCCGGCGGCGACGGCGGCTCGGGCGGCTCGGTCGACATCGTGGCCACCCGCCGCCTCAACACGCTCTACCACCTCCAGTTCCAGCGCGAGCTCAAGGCCGGCCGCGGCCAGCACGGCATGGGCTCGAACTGCTCCGGCCACGACGGCGCGGACGTGACGATCGAGCTGCCGGTCGGCTCGGTCGTGCGCGACAAGGCCACGAATGAAGTGCTCGCCGACCTCACCGAGGAGGGGCAGCGCGTGGTCGTGGCGCGGGGCGGGCGGGGCGGGTGGGGAAACCAGCACTTCGCGACCGCCACGCGGCAGGCGCCGCGCTTCGCCCAGGACGGCGGCGCCGGCGAGGAGCGCGAGCTCTTCATCGAGCTCAAGCTGATTGCCGACGTCGGCATCGTCGGCCTGCCGAACGCCGGGAAGTCGACGCTGATCTCCGTCATCAGCGCGGCCAAGCCGAAGATCGCCGACTATCCGTTCACGACGCTCGTCCCGAACCTCGGCGTGGTGAAAGCCGATGACGACGAGACCTTCGTCGTCGCCGACATCCCCGGCCTTATCGAAGGCGCGCACGAGGGCCACGGCCTCGGCGACCAATTCCTCCGCCACGTCGAGCGCTGCGCCGTGCTCGTGCACCTCGTCGACCTCTCCGCGAACGAGATGCCCGAGCACGACGCCGAGGTCATCGCCCGCGAGCTCGAGGCCTACTCGGAGACGCTGGCCAAGAAGCCGCGCATCGTCGTCGGCTCCAAGCTCGACTCCGCCGTGCCGGGAAACTCCGAGAAGCTGCGCGCCTACGCGGAGGCGAATGGCTACGACTATCACGAGATCTCCGCGGTCGTCGGCACGGGCGTTCGCGAGTTGGTGCGCAAGCTCGCCCGTCTCGTCGCCTCCGGTAGGGGCGCACAGCGTGCGCCCTCCGTGCCCGAAGCAATATGCACATAGGCATCTGCGGCGGAACCTTCGATCCCTTTCATCGCGGCCATCTCGAGCCGGTCCTCCATGCGCGCGGCGCGATGCAGTGGGACCGTCTGCTCTACGTGCCGGCGTGGAAGCAGCCGTTCAAGCAGGACCGCGACACGGCCTCCGGCTACCACCGCTTCGCGATGGCCGTCCTCGCGACGCAGACCTACGACTGGATGTTCGTCGACGACGTCGAGCTCCGTCGCGGTGGCACCTCCTACACCGTCGACACGCTCGACGAACTGCACCGCCGCCATCCCGGCGCGACGTTCGACTGGATCATCGGCGAGGACAACGTCGCGCAGCTTTCGCAGTGGCGCGAGGCGGAACGCCTTTTCGCGATGGCCCGCTTCGTCGTTTTGACGCGCGGCGCGCGTACGGCATCGGCGCCAAACGTCGTCTACGCCGAGACGCCGCTCGTCCCCGTCTCCTCCACAGAGATCCGCCAATTCGTCCGCGAGGGGAAGCCGATCGACGCGTTTGTCGATCCGCTCGTGGCGCGCTACATTCAACACAACGGCTTGTACAAAGAGGGAACTGCGTGAACGATCCCATCCAACATCGAGTCCGGACGGCCGTGAACGCGGCGCTCGACAAGAAGGCCCTCGACCTCGACGTGCTCGAGGTCGGCGAGCTGACGTCGATCGCCGACTACTTCATCCTCTGCTCCGCTACGAGCGAGCGGCAGGCCCAGGCCATCGCCGATAACGTCGTCGAGAGAGTGCGCGCCGAGGACAAGCTCAAGCCGCTCCTCGTCGAAGGCTCGACGCCGGGACGCTGGATCCTGATCGACTTCGGCGACTTCATCGTCCACGTCTTCACCGAGGAGACGCGCCGCTTTTACGGGTTGGAGCGCCTCTGGGGCGACGCGCCGAACGTCACCGCCGAGTTCACCGGCGAGGCGCCGCGCGATGTCCGCCGCAAGAAAACTTCGTAGCGCCGTCCGCACCGGCGACGCCGCCATGCGCGCCCTCCTCGACACGCTCGAGAAGGTCGTCGACCACGACGTCGCCATCCTCCTCCTCGGCGAGTCCGGCAGCGGCAAGGATTTTCTGGCGCGCACGATCCACGCGCACGGCGCGCGGCGCGAGCGGCCCTTCGTCCACATCGACTGCGCCTCGATCCCCGCGGAGCTCTTCGAGAGCGAGCTGTTCGGATACGAGAAGGGGACGTTCACCGACGCCGGCGCGCGCAAGCTCGGCAAGCTGGAGATGGCCCGCGGTGGCACGGTGTACTTCGACGAGATCGCCGCCCTCGCGCCGCCGCTGCAGGCGAAACTTCTCCGCGCGATGGAAGAGAAGCGCTTCACGCGCCTCGGCGGACATGAGAACGTGGCCTTCGACGCGCGCGTGATCTCGTCGTCGAGCGCCGACACGAGCGCCCTCCGCCGCGATCTCTTCTACCGCATCAACGTCGTGACCGTGACGATCCCGCCGCTGCGCGAGCGCGCCGCCGACATCGCCCGCCTCGCCCGCGCCTTCCTCGGCCGCCGGAAACGGATCGCCAACGAAACGATCGCCGTCCTCGAAGAACGCCCCTGGCCCGGCAACGTGCGCGAGCTGAAGAACGTCATCGAGCGCGCCCTCCTCGTCGAGGAGAGCGACACCGTCACCCCCGCCGCCCTCCCGCCCCTCGACGGCGTCGACCTCGTCGCCACGGCCGCGCGCCGGCGCTGGACGCTCGAGGAGCTGGAGGCGCGCTACATCGAAGAGGTGCTGCGCCAGACCAAGGGAAACCAGAGCAAGGCGGCGGAGATCCTCGGGATCAGCCGCAAGACGCTGTGGGAGAAACGGCGGCGGGCGTGAAATTTCGTCTCATTTGGCCGAGTTCCTCTGCCGACGCCGAGCTCGCCGCCGTCGTCGAACGTTACCTCGGGCGTATCAAGCACTTCTATCCAATCGAAGTTGTGGAAGTGGCGCCCGAGCGCGGTAGACAAGGCGACAGCGATGCGGCTATCATCCGCCGCCGCGCTGAATCGGCAAGGTTGTCCGCGGCCATTCCTCCGAGGGGATTTACGGTGGTCCTCGACGAGCGCGGCCAGCCGATGGATTCATTGAAGTTTGCCAAGTGGCTCGAGCGGCTGACGATCGACCAGCCCCATGGCGTGAACTTCGTCCTGGGCGGCGACGCCGGCCTCGACGATGCCGTGAAGCAACGCGCCCAGAAGCTTCTGAGCCTCTCGGCCATGACTCTCCCTCACCAGTTAGCGCGAGTCTTGCTGTTGGAACAGATCTACCGGGCGTGCACGTTGATGCGCAACATTCCGTACCACAAGTAAGGAACGGCTAGAAAATGCCAAGAAAAACAGCAGCAGCAGTCAAGACGAGCCCCTATCAGCCGCATATCGATGCGCTGCGCAAGAAGCAGCACGAGCTGCTCGACTCCTATGAGCGCGACAAGGCCGCCGGCAACCAGCAGCCCGACGACGGCATCCAGGACCTCGCCGACAAGGCCGCCAGCGCCTACTCCAAAGAGCTCAACTTCTCCCTCTCCGACGGAGAGCGCAACCTCCTCATGCTCATCGAAGAGGCCTTCTCGCGCGTGAAAGACGACACCTACGGCACGTGCACGAACTGCGGCAACCAGATCGGCGAGAAGCGGCTGCTGGCCGTGCCCTGGACGCCGTTTTGTATTGATTGTCAGGAGCTTCAGGAAAAGGGGTTGCTCGGATAAAAGCGGAAACTCAGAAAATTAGAATGCGAATGCAGAATTGAGAACGTTTCTGAGTTTCTGCATTCGCATTCTGCATTCTGAGTTTCTGTGGCGAAATGCCTAGCCCGCTCAATTCCGTTCTCGCCCAAATCGCACAGGGCCACCCCCCGCCCACCCTCCTCGTCGGCGGCTCCTCCGACTACCTCTCTGAGCAAGCCTTCCGCGACCTGCGCGACGCGGTCGTCGCCTCCAACCCGAACATCGCCATCGAAGCCTACGAGCCCGGCGCGGAGCTCTCCGCGGTGCTCGACTCCTACCGCACCCTCTCGCTCTTCGGCTCCGCGCGTCTGCTCATCGTCCCCGAGGTCAACGCCTTCGTTTCCGCGAAAGAGCTGACGTCGCTCTTCGACAAGGCCGTGGCCGAGTGGAAGTCGGCGAAGACGGACCGCAAGCGGACGACGGCGTCGGCAAAGCTGCTGCACGTCCTCGGCCTCGTCGGCGCCGACCTCGACATGACCGACCGCCAGATCGCCGACGCCCTCGGCGCCGCGCTCGACAACGTCCTTGCCGACATGCTCGCCTTCTGCCGCAACACGGGCAAGAAGGCCGGGCGCGGCGAAGGCGACGCGTCGCTGCTGACCGAGGCCATCGCCCGCGGCGGCGCGCCGGGAACGATCCTGCTCCTGCGCACGGGCGAGATCCCGCGCGACTCCGCCACGGTCGAGCTCATCGGCCGCCACGGCGCCGTCATCGCCTGCGATGTGACGCGGGAGAGCTTCGCCGGCGCGCTCGACGCCGAGATCAACGACCTCGCCGCCGAGGCCGACGTCCGCTTCGATGCCCGCGCCATCGCCGCGTTGCGCGCGCGCCTCGGCATCGACCGCGTCCTCGGCGACAAGTTCTCGCGCGACGTCCCCGACCTCCGCGGCGCCGTCTCCGAGGCCGAGCGCCTGATCACCCTGGCCGGGCCGGGCGGGCGGGTGACCTCCGAGATGGTCGAGCGCGAGGTCGCCAGCGTCGAAGGCGGCGCGCGCTACGAATTCGGATCGCTCTTCACCGAGGGGAAGATCGTCGAGGCCGTGGCCAAGCTGCGCGACCTCGTCGCCCAGGCCCGGCGCGAGGACGCGCGCACGCCCGTCGACATCCACTACGGCAAGTTCCTCTTCCCCCTCGCCGACGAGGTGCGCCAGATGATCGGCATCGTCTCCTTCGCGAAGAGCCAGCGCATCGACCTCCGCGCGCCGATGAATTACAACCGATTCAAGGACACGATCGCCGACCGCCTCGGCGACTATCTCAAAGCCCACGGCATCGTGCGCCAGAAGCCTCACCCGTTCCCGCTGCACAAGAAATGGGAGGCGGCGCGCAACCAGTCGGAGGCGTCGCTCTTCGCGGCCCTGAGCGAGCTCGCCGACCTCGAGATCAAGAGGAAGTCGGGCGGCGTGCCGGCGGACGTGGGGCTGGAGACCTTTCTTTTGTCGCGCCTCCGATAAACTGGCGCGCTCATGTCGATCCTGGCCGTCGACCGCCGCGCGTGGCACTCGCTCTTCGCCGCGCAGATCGGCTGGATGCTCGACGCCATGGACTTCCTGCTGTTCTCCTTCGCCATCCTGCCGATCGCCCAGGAGTTCGGCGCGTCGAAGGCGACCATGGGCGGCATCCAGTCGCTGGCCCTGATCGCCGGCGGCGTCGGCGGCATCGCCTTCGGCCGCATCGCCGACCGCGTCGGCCGCGTGCGCGCGCTGACGTTCTCGATCCTCCTCTACTCGCTGGCGACGGCAGGCGTGGCCACGAGCGGCGCGATTTGGCAGCTGGCGATCTGGCGCACGCTGGTCGGCCTCGGCATGGGCGGCGAGTGGTCGTGCGGCACGGTGCTGGTCGCGGAGACGTGGCCGGCCCAGCACCGCGGCAAGGCCATGGGGCTCGTGCAGTCCGGCTGGGCCATCGGCGCGCTCATCGCCGCGGCGCTCTCGGCGTTCACGCTGGAGCGCTACGGCTGGCGGGTGCTCTTCGTCATCGGCGCATTCCCGGCCATCGCCGCGTTTGTGATCCGCCGCAAGGTCGAGGAGCCCCAGATCTGGCGGGAGCGCTCGCGCGAACCGTCGCGCTGGAGCGAGATCTTCGCACCGCAGTTCCTTCGCTTCACCGTCGTGGCCACGCTCCTCGCCAGCAGCGTCCTCATCGCCTACTGGGGCGTGACGTCGTGGCTGCCGGCATTCCTAGCCACGCCGCTCGCGCAGGGAGGAGCCGGGCTGACGGTGACGAAGTCGGCGGCGTGGCTGATCGCGCTGCAGGCCGGCGCGTTCTTCGGCTACATCAGCTTCGGCTGGATCGCCGACCGCATCGGCCGACGCCCCGCCTTCACGCTGTTCATGATCGCCTCCGCCGCGCTCGTGCCGCTCTTCGCCTTCTACGCCCGGACGCCGGTGACGCTGCTGACGCTCGGCCCGCCCGTCGGCTTCTTCGTCCACGGCTACTTCTCGCTCTTCGGCGCCATGCTCGCCGAGCTCTTTCCGACGCGCATCCGCGCCAGCGCCCAAGGCTTTTGCTACAACAGCGGCCGCGTCGCTTCGGCCGGCGCGACGTACGCGATCGGCGCGGCGGCGCAGGGACACGGGTTTGCGGCGGTGATTTCGGCGGCCTCGTTGTTTTTTGCGGTGGGGGCCGGGCTTGTTTGGTTATTGCCGGAAACGAAAGGGGCGGAGCTTTGAACCCACAGAAATTCAGAACGCAGAATGCGAATGCAGAATTGAGAAACCTGCGGAGCTTTCTTCATTCTGCATTCGCATTCTGCGTTCTGAATTTCCGCGGCCCACGAAGGAGCGATCCATGACCGATCTCAGCGCCGACCTCGGCGAGTCTTCCCCCGGCGAAGACTCCCTCTGGCCCCTCCTCTCCTCCGCCAACGTCGCCTGCGGCGGCCACACCGGCGACGGCGCCTCCATGGACCACGCCGCGCTCATGGCCCGCCGCTACGGCGTCAGGCTCGGCGCGCATCCGTCGTATCCCGACCTGGCCGACTTCGGGCGCAAGTCGATGGTCATGGAGCCGCGCGCGCTGCGGGCCACGCTCGTCGAGCAGATCGCCGGCCTGCAGGAGATCGCCGAGCGCCACGGCGTCGACCTCGTCCACGTCAAGCCGCACGGCGCGCTCTACAACGACGCCCACCGCGACCGCGCCCTCGCCTCCACCATCGTCGAGGCCCTCGGCGAGATCGACGCGGCCATCGCCCTCGTCTGCCCCGACGCCTCGCAGATGGCCGCCGCCGCCCGCGCCGCCGGGACGCCGGTGATCCGCGAGGCCTTCGCCGACCGCCGCTACAACGCCGACGGCTCGCTGGTCTCGCGCAAGGAGGTGAACGCGCTGCTCGGCGTCGACGAAGCGGTCGAGCAGGCCGCGCTGCTCGTGTCGGACGGCGCCGTCATCGCCGCGGACGGCACGCGCGTCCGCATCGCCTTCGACACCATCTGCATTCACGCCGACATGGAGCGCGCCGTCGAGCGCCTCCGCGCCATCCGCCAACGACTGGGAGGAAATCGATGAAGAAGCTGTTCGCGATCGCGGCCGTCGTCGCCGCGGCGCTCACCGCCTACGCGCAGAAGCTCGACCTGACGATCGACAACATCATGCGCGGGCCGGGCCTGGTGGGGTGGGAGCCGCAGGAAGTCCGCTGGACCCCGGACGGGACGAAGGTCTTCTTCTCCTGGAAGCTGTACAGCGATCCGCTGGAGAAGGACCGCGACACCTACGTCGTCAACCGCGACGGCAGCGGCCTGCGCAAGCTCTCCGACGAGGAGAAGAAGGACGCGCCGCCGCCGCGCGGCGACCGCACGCGCGACAAACGCCGCATCGTCTACAGCGACGACGGCGACGTCTTCCTCTGGGACGGCAAGCGCCATCCGATCACGCAGACGACGGACGCCGAGTCGGCGCCGCATTTCACCTTTGACGAGAAGCGCGTCACGTTCGTCCGCAACAACAACCTCTTCGCCGTCGACCTCGCCACCGGCGAGACCGTGCAGCTCACGAACGTCGCCGGCCCCGACGACAAGGGGCCGAACGTGACGCTGTGGGACGACAAGAAGGGGACGGAAAGCCAGGAGTACGTGAAGAAGGAGGAGAAGGCGCTGCTCGACGTTGTGGCGCGCCGCGCCGCGAAGCGCGAAGAGGAAGAGGCCAAACGGAAGCGCGAGCATCCGCTCAAGCCGTTCAAGCTCGCGAAGGGGCAGTCGGTCGTCGACGGCCGCCTCACGCCCGATGGCAAGTACGTCGTCGCCGTCGTGCAGACGGAGCCGGAGAAGGGGAAGCGGACGATCGTCCCGAGCTACGTGAACGAGAGCGCCTACGTGGAGACGATCCCGGGGCGGGAGAAGGTCGGCGACGCGCAGACGGCCTCGCGCGTGGCCGTGCTCAACGCCGCCAACGGCGAGGTGAAGTGGTTCGAGCACGGCCTCCCCGCGCCGGCCGCGCCGCCGGTGCAGAAGACGGAGAAGAACGAGGGGACGCAGCGCGAGTCGGCGAAGGCGCCGCCGGAGCGCGAGGTCGCGCTGCGCATGCCGGTGTGGTCGGAGGACGGGAAGCACGCCTTCGTCTTGGTCCGCTCCGCGGACAACAAGGACCTCTGGCTCATGGCATTCGACCCGGCCGCGCCGAAGGGCCGCGTCATCGCCTCCGAGCACGACGACGCCTGGCTGCGCTTCCCGGAACGCGCCATCGAGCTGGGCTGGATCGACAACGACACGATCTTCTACGCGTCGGAAGCGACCGGCTTCATGCACCTCTACAGCGTGCCCCTCGCCGGCGGTGCGCCGAAGCAGCTCACCAGCGGCGACTTCGAGGTCGACTCCGTCGAGCTGTCAAACGACAGGCAGTGGTTCTACCTGACGACGTCGGAGGTCAGCCCGTTCGAGCGCCACCTCTACCGGATGCCGGTCGCGGGCGGCGCGCGCACGAAGCTGACGGCGATGGCCGGCGAGAATCAGGCCGTCGCCGCGCCCGACGGCGGCGCGGTCGCCGACGTCTACTCCTACTCGAACAAGCCGCCCGAGCTCTACATCGATGGCAAGCGCGTCACCACGTCGCCCGCGCCGGAGTTCGCGTCGTACCCGTGGGTCGATCCGCCGATCGTCCGCATCCCGGCCCGCGACAAGGCCATGCTCCCGGCGCGCATCTACGAGCCGGCCACGCCGAACGGCGCGGCGGTGATTTTCGTCCACGGCGCCGGCTATCTGCAGAACGTGAACCGCGGCTGGTCGAGCTACTTCCGCGAGTACATGTTCCATCACATCCTGCGCGAGCGCGGCTACACGGTGCTCGACGTCGACTACCGCGCCTCGCGCGGCTACGGGCGGGCCTGGCGAACGGCCATCTACCGGCACATGGGAGGGATCGATCTCGACGACCAGGTCGACGCCGCGCGCTGGCTGGCGAGCGAGAAGAAGATCGACCCGAAGCGCATCGGCGTCTACGGCGGCAGCTACGGCGGCTTCATCACGTTGATGGCGATGTTCACGCAGCCCGACGTCTTCGCCGCCGGCGCCGCGCTGCGCCCCGTGACCGACTGGGCGCACTACAACCATCCCTACACGTCCGACATCCTCAACCTCCCCCAGAGCGACAGCGAGGCCTACCGCCGCTCGTCGCCGATCTACTTCGCGCAAGGGCTGAAGGGGCGCCTCCTCATCTGCCACGGCATGGTCGACACGAACGTGCACTTCGAGGACTCCGTGCGCCTGGCCCAGAAGCTGATCGAGCTGCGCAAGACGAACTGGGAGCTGGCGGTCTTCCCGGTCGAGAGCCACGGCTTCGTCGAGCCGACGAGCTGGGCCGACGAGTACAAGCGGATCTACAGGTTGTTCGAGGAGACGTTGACAAATAACCGTTGATCGGCGACCATGCTCGCCCCCTTTTCGGCCCGATCGTTGTGGTGTAGCTCAGATCGTTGTGGTGTAGCTCAGTTGGTAGAGCGCCGGATTGTTAATCCGGTGGTCGCAGGTTCGAGTCCTGCCGCCACAGCCAGCCCGGCAACGTCTGGCCTACGGTTTCGGCGGCGCCGCGCAAGCGCATGCTGTGAACGCCGTCCCCGTCATCGCCGTCAGCCCGCACCAGTATCCCTGCCATTGCGGGAGCGTGGCCGCGGTGTCCTTCGCGTTGCCGGAAGAGATATGGTCGAAGTACAGCGCGCGTGTGGCCGTGTCGCTGCCGATTGCGGCCGCGAGCTCCGTCAGCGTCGCGGCGTCGTACCCCGGCTTCGCGTACGTCTCGTCGAACGCGTACTCCCGCGTCCACGGAAGGGTCACGTCGGGAAGATTCCAGGCCGTGTATCCGCCGATGTCGCCGTTGCGCTTGACGTCGACGATCTCGAAGGCGGGGTTGTTTCCGAAGATCGGGCTCACCGAGGGCGTGAAGTGGATGAAGCGTCCGCTCGCGATCCGGAACTCGTCCTGGTGCGTGTGGCCGGCGAACGAGCCGACGATCGTGCTCCGATGGGCCGCGGCGATCCTCAGATACTTTTGCATGTATTCGGTTTTCCAGAACGTCTGCGGCTTCAGGGTCGGGCACGTGCCGCCGTATTTCTCCGTGTCGAAGACGTCGATTCCCGGCGGGATGTGGAACAGCAGCCAGACCCGCTTGTGCTCCGCCCGGGCCAGGAACAGCTCCGCTTCGAGCCATCGCAATTGACGGAGGGCGGGATCGGGTCCCGGCGTTCCGCACGGATTCTTGTAGTTCGTCGAGAAAAAATTCGTGTTCAGGGCGATGACGCGTACGTTCTCGAGGCCGGGAAGGTCCGCGTGGTAATACCCGCCCGTCGGGAACCGGCGATCGAACGAGCGCGAGCCGACGACCGGACGCCAGACCTCGTGGAAGCTCGCCAGGAATGCGCCGTTCGGAGCGATCGCGTAGTCGCCGCAGTCCGAGTCGTTGTTTCCGAGCGTCGGATAGATCCGGACGCCGGGATAGGTCTTGCGGAATGCCGAGGCCACGTACGCGATCGTCTTCGTCACGAACGCGCTGTAGGCGGTCTGACTCTTGTCGGTCGCATACTGCTGATAGGTCGTATCGAATTTGTGGGCGAGGAAATCGCCCGAGATCAGCACGAAGGCCGGCGAGGGGAGCTGCTTTCGCATCTCGGCCAGAGCCGAGCGAAGCAGCGGATCGTTCACGTCGCTCCCGAAGGAACTGAACGCCGTCACGGCCGACGACGCGAAGATGGCATCCCATTGCGAGACGTCCGCGGACTCGAGCTTGGCCACGATGGCCGGATCCGCGAACGGATTGAAATGGATGTCGGAGACGGAGAGGAACGTCTCTCCCAGCGCGGAGCACGCGACCGCGACAAGCGACGCGAAGAGCACGCCGGCTTTTTTCATGGCGTTAGTGTAAGTGAGGCGATTGAGCCGTGTAGCCGGATCGTACAATGAGCCATCGATGAAAGCCGCGATCATCGCGCTGGCGCTCGCCGGCCTGGCCTGCGCTCCCGCTCCGCGCGCGGGCGACGACGTCGCCATCGTCGAGGAGTCGGCGGTCATCGTCTGGGACCCGGCGGCGAAGATGGAGCACTTCATCCGCCGGGCCACGTTCCGCGGCAAGGGGCGCGACTTCGGCTTTCTCGTGCCGACGCCGGCGGTGCCGGCGCTCGCGGAAGTCGACGACTCGCTCTTCGACAAGCTCGAGGCGCGGACGCAGCGCGGCACCGTCTACGTCACGCGCCGGAAGCTCGACCTGACGCCGCTGGCGATCCTGCTGTTTCCGCGCGGCGAGACCGCAGTCAGCGGCGCGGCGCCGCCGGTCGAAGTCCTGGCCACGCAGAAGGTCGGCGGCTACGAGGCGGCGGTGCTGTCGGCGACCGATGCCGCCGCGCTGCAGAGATGGCTCGCCGAGCATGGCTATGCGTCGACCGAGGACCTCGCCGCGTGGCTCGACGCCTACGTGCGCCGGCAGTGGAAGATCACCGCGTTCAAGATCGACGCGACGCAGCGCGCGGCGCGCACGTCCGCGGTGAAGATGTCGTTCGCCGCGGAGCGCCCGTTCTTTCCGTATCGCGAGCCGGCCTCGCAGCGCCGGGACGCGCTCGAGGTCCGCGCGCTCAACGTCTGGTTCCTCGGCCCGGAGCGCGTCGCCGGCACGATCGGCGAGAAAACCCTCTGGCCGGGAGTCCTGCGCCGCAGCGACCCGCTTCCCGACGCGCTGCGCGCCGACGTCATGCGCATCGCCGGGCTGGCCTTGCCGGCGCCGGTGTGCATGACCGCGTTCGTCGACACCTCCACGGTCCGTCCCGGCGACGACGACCTCTTCTTCGCCCGCGCCGCCGTGCAGAGCGCGTACGTCGAGCCGCCTTACGTCGTCACCGACACGAAGAAGATCCACGTGCCGCTCGACGTCGTCCTCATCGCCGCCGTCATCGTCTTCGTCCTCATTCGACGCGCTTGATCAGCGAGAGCCCCGTCTCCTCGTCCGTGCCGCGCACGATCGACTCCGCGGTTTCGACGAGCTGCATCTCCAGCGTCGGGAACACCGTCGCGGCGATGAGGTGCCCGCCGATGGCGGAGCCGTCGCGCCGGCCGAGGGTGACGTGCGCGTGGATCTTCCCGGCGCCGAGGTTGCCGGCGAGCGACAGCACCTCGACCTGCTCGTCGACGGCGATGTGCTCGTACTCCTTCGTGGCCGGATTCCAGTAGGCGATCATCGCGGCGCGGAACGCGCCCAGCGCCACGAACGATGCGCCGCGGATCGCCTGCTCCTCGGCGAACGCGTGCAGCGAGGCCAGAACGTCGTCGCCTTTGTCGAAGACGAGGAGGAAGCGGCGGCGCGGCGCAACGGTATGGCTTTGCATTCCGTAGAATTTACGTCATGAAATGCGTTCTCGCTCTCTTCGTCGCCCTGCCGCTCTCAGCCGCCACCATCTCCATCTCGCCGTCGACGCCGAAGGCGGGCGACAGCGTCGTCGTCACGATCCACGACACCGTCGGCCTCTGTCCGGCGGTGACGGCGACGACGACGGCCAAGCTGAGTGGAAAAACGTTGCAAGTCGACGTCGTCTACCCGCCGAGCTCCTGCCAGCTCGGCTGCCCCTCGATCCTCGGCCCGGTGACCTACACCGCACCCGCCGTCGTGCTGCCCGACGCGCAGCCGTACACGATCGAATACGCCTTCATCGACTGCAAGGGCACGCGCCACGTCGCCGGTACGAAGCAGGTGCTGGTCACGCCCACGTGCGCCTTCGACCGCTCGCTCACCGTCACGCGGACGACGAGCGGTGCGCTCGACTTCAACTGGTGCGATCCGTCGTACAGCCCGTTCCCCGACTTCGGGCAATCGGCGACCGCGTACCGCGTCTACGTCGTTCGCGAGGCCGAGGCGCCGATCCTCGTGCAGGAGATCAGCACGCTCGACGTGAACAGCGGCACGCACGCCACCGTGGCGCTGACGAACCGCGAGGCGGGCGCGCGGAGCGCCTTCGTCGAGGCCAGCCTCTGCGACGTCACCGTCGCCGGCTGCCGCGGCGAATCGATCATCCGGAGCAACGTCGTGCCGCTCGACGTCGCCCCGCTCGACGCCTGCTCGCTCGGCGGCGCGGCGCTCTGCCTGGCGAACCGCTTTTCCGTCACGGCGCGTTTCCACACGTCCAACGGCTCGAGCCCCGCGCATCCGGTGCCGATCACGTCCGACAGCGGCTACTTCTGGTTTTTCGGCCCGAACAACGCAGAGCTCGTCGTGAAGATCGTCGACGCCTGCGGCCTCTCGTCGAACTTCTGGCTCTTCGCCGCGGGCATGACCGACGTCGGCGTCGACCTCGTCGTCACCGACACGAAGACCGGCGCCGTCCGCCGCTATTCGAATCCGGCAGGCACCGCATTCGTTCCGATTCAGGATACAAATGCGTTTGCTGGCTGCCAGTAAATGTGCGGAATCACCGGATTCGTTTCCCCGCCCGCGGCGGCGGATGAGCTGACGCGCGTCGTGCGCGGCATGTGCGATGCGCTCGTGCATCGCGGGCCGGACGACGCCGGCGAATGGATCGACGGCGGCGCGGGCGTGGCCATCGGCTTCCGGCGGCTGGCCATCATCGACCTCTCGCCGGCGGGGCATCAGCCGATGGTCTCGGCGTCCGGGCGCTTCGCCGCCACGCTGAACGGCGAGATCTACAACTTCGAGGAGCTGCGCGCCGAGCTGCGCGAGCGCGGCCTGGCGCCGCCGTTCCGCGGGCATTCCGACACCGAGGTCATGCTGGCGGCCTTCGAGGCCTGGGGCGTGGCGGCGGCGGTCCGGCGCTTCAACGGCATGTTCGCCATTGCCGTGTGGGACGCCGAGGAGCGGCGGCTGCAGCTGGCGCGGGACCGCATGGGAGTCAAGCCGCTGTATTACGGCTTCGCCGGCGACGCCTTCGTCTACGGATCGGAATTGAAAGCGCTGCGGCGGCATCCCGGCTTCGACGCGGCCATCGACCGCGGCGCGGTGCGGCTCTACCTCCGCTTCATGTACGTGCCGGCGCCGTTCAGCATTTACGAGGGCATCTCGAAGCTGATGCCGGGGACGATCCTGACGTTCGATCCGGCCACGCGGGAGACGCGGACGGCGGCGTACTGGTCGGCGCGCGAGGCCGCGTTGTACGGCGCCGCCCATCGCTTCGCCGGGAGCGAGGAGGAGGCCGCGGGCGAGCTCGAGGCGCTGCTGCGCGACTCCATCCGCATCCGCATGATCGCCGACGTCCCCCTCGGCGTTTTCCTCTCCGGCGGCGTCGACTCCTCGCTCGTCACGGCGCTGATGCAGTCGCAGAGCGCCACGCCGGTGAAGAGCTTCTCCATCGGCTTCGAGGACATCGGCTTCAACGAGGCGCCCTTCGCCGCGGCCGTGGCCCGGCACCTCGGCACGGAGCATACGGAGCTCACCCTGCGCGAGCACGACGCCCTCGAAGTCATCCCCCGCCTCGGCGCGATGTACGACGAGCCCTTCGCCGATTCGTCGCAGATCCCCACGCACCTAGTCTCCGCGCTGGCCCGCCGTCACGTGACCGTGAGCCTCTCCGGCGACGGCGGCGACGAGCTGTTCGGCGGCTACACGCGCTACTTTGCCGGCCAGCGGCTCTTCCACTGGATCGCCCGGACGCCGGCGGCCGTGCGCCCCGCCATCGGCCGCGCGCTGCGGAGGGTGCCGCCGCGGATGTGGGACGGCCTCCGCCGCCGCCTCGGCGAGCGCGTGCATAAGGTCGCGCGCGTGCTGACGGCGAACGACATCGATGCGATGTATTTCGAGCTCGTGTCGCATTGGCCGGACATCGTCAGGGGACAGGGCACGGGGGACGGGGCACAGGCTCCCGTGCTCGAGCGCGCCCAATGGCCGCCGCTCGACGACCCCATCGAGCGGATGATGTACTTCGACCAGATCTCGTACCTGCCCGACGACATCCTCGCCAAGGTCGACCGCGCCAGCATGGCCGTCTCGCTCGAGTCGCGCGAGCCGCTGCTCGACTATCGCCTCGTCGAATTCGCCTGGACGCTGCCGCTTTCGATGAAGGTGCGCGGCGGGAAAGGGAAGCGCGTCTTGCGCCGCGTTCTCTATCGCTACGTTCCCGAACGCTTGATCGAGCGGCCGAAGATGGGCTTCGGCATCCCCCTCGGCGCGTGGCTGCGCGGGCCGCTGCGGGCGTGGGCGGAGCCGCTGCTGAACGAGGCGGCGATCCGGAAGCACGGCCTACTCGATCCCGCGCCGGTTCGGGCGAAGTGGGCGGATCACCTCGCCGGCCGCGCCGACTGGCAGTATCACCTCTGGGCGATTCTCATGCTGCAGGTCTGGCTGGACGCATGATCCGCTATCGCCTGCCATCGACGCTGACGGAGCAGGAGCTGACCATGCCGCGGCGCAAGGGGCGATCGATCATCGTCTCCCTGCTGTACCGCCTGACGCGGCTCGCGCGCGCCGCCGGTCTGGAGCGCGCCGCGCTGCGCCTCTTTCTCTTCGGCTCGTGGATCTTCTGGCGGCTGGCGTACGAGCTTAGCGCCGCGCTCCTCGGCCCGGAATTCGAGAACGCCGCGCGCGGAGTCTCCGCGGAAATTCTGCGGCGGCACATCCCCGCGGGCGGCGTCGTCCTCGACTTCGGCTGCGGCGGCGGACGGCTGGTGCGCATGGCGGCGCCCTTCAGCGGGCGCGTCGTCGGCGTCGACCGCTCGGCGGCGAACATCGATGCCGCCCGGCGCGCCGGCGTGCCCGCGAACGTCGAGTACATCTGCGGAGACGGTGCGGCGGTCCTCGACGCGGGCCGCTACGACGTCGTGCTGCTCGTGCACGTCCTCGAGCACGTCGACGACGGCGATGCCCTGCTGCGGACGATGGGCGAGCGCGCCGGGCGGATCATCGTCGAAGTCCCGAACTTCGAGGCCGATCCGCTGAACAGCGTGCGCCGCGCGGCCGGGCTGCCGTTCTACTCCGACGCCGATCACGTGCGCGAATACACGCCGCAAATCCTGCGCGCACAGTTGGAGCGGAACGGCCTGCGCGTGCTCGAGCTCGAAGTGCGCGGCGTGGCCATCGTCGCCGCCGCGGCGTCACCGCGGAGCGGGGCGTAGCCTGCGAATGACGCGGTAGAGTCCGGGCGCGAAGGCCATCGCCCCGGCCATGAAGCGCTGCGGCGTCGACGGCGGCGCGGCGAAGCGGCGTCTGGCGCTGGCCCGCGCGGCGGCGATCTCGCCCTGCTCGAAGTGCTGCACGGCCCGCCAGTAGCTCTGCACGCCGCCGATCACGCGCGTGTAGCGATGCTCGAGCAGCTCATCGAGGTGCGCGTACATCCGCACCACCTCCTCCACGCGCGCAGCGTTCGAGATCGACGAGAACGTTCCCCCGGCGTGGACGCGGTAGACGGCCATGGCCCGGTCGAGCATCAGGATGTCGCCGAAGCGGGCGTTCATCACGTTCAGGGGGAGATCGCCGATGCGCAGCTCGAAAAACCACGGCGGGAAGCCCTCCTGCACGCGGTTGCGGAACATCACGCTCGGCGTGGAGATGTAGTTGCCGCGGCCGAGGAGGTCGATCAGCGACGTGCGCCGCGGGATGTGCCGCGGAATGCGCTCCGCGATGCGGCCTTCGCGCAGCACGAGCACGGGATGGAAGCAGATCGCGCAGCCGGGATTCGCCTCGAGCGCGTCGTGCTGGCGCTGCAGCTTGGAGGGATCGGTCCAGTAGTCGTCGCCTTCGAGGAGAGCGATGTACGTGCCGCGGCATTCCTGGAGCGTGGCGGCGAGATTGGCGTTCACGCCGAGGTTCTTCTGGCGGGTGATGACGCGGAGGCGCGGGTGCGAGAGCGCCGCCAGGATCTCCGGCGTGGCGTCGGTCGAGTGGTCGTCGGCGACGATCACCTCGGTTTCAAAGCTCGTCTCCTGCCGCAGCGCGCTCTCCACAGCCTGGGCGATGAAGGCCTGCTGATTGAAGGCGATGATGCAGACGCTGACGGCGGGCCTGGTCATGCGGCGGCGGCGCGGATGTAGGCGCAGATGAAATCGATGTCGGCGTCCGTGACGCCGGTGCCGGTCGGCAGCACCAGCGTGCGCTCGACGAGGGCCTCCGTCGACGGCAGCGAAACGGGACGGGAGCGGTACGGCTCCATGCGGTGCGCGCCGGGGTAGAAGTAGCGCCGCGCGAAGACGGACTGCTCCCACAAGCCGTCGAGAATGGCGTCGCGGCCGTTGTCGATCTCGACGACGACGTACTGATAGTTCGTGCGCTCGCCGTCGTCGAATTCGAGGAAGCGCACCGCCGCCAGCCCGTGAAGGCCGGCGCGGTAACGCTCGTAGTTGCGCCGGTTCACGGCGATGAACTCGCCGGCGCTGTCGAGGTTCACCAGTCCCATGGCCGCGGCGACCTCGCTCATCTTCCCGTTCGTGCCGGCGGAGCGCACGTCGTCGTGTCCGGCGAAGCCGAAGTTGCGCATGAGGCGGATGCGCGCGGCCAGCGCGTCGTCGTTCGTGGCGACCGCGCCCCCCTCGAACGTATTGAAAAATTTCGTGGCGTGGAAGCTGAAGACCTCCGCCGCGCCGAAATTGCCGACCATCGTCCCGCCGCGCGCGCAGCCGAAGGCGTGCGCGGCGTCGAAGAGCAGCGTCAGTCCGCGCTCCTCGGCCACGCGCGCGAGGCCGTCCACGTCGCAGGTGCGGCCCCAGAGGTGCACGCCGGCGATGCCGCTCGTGCGCGGCGTGATGGCCGCCTCCACGTGCCGCGGATCGAGCATGTGCGTGCGCGGGTCGACTTCGGCGAACACCGGGGTGATGCCGATCCACTCCAGCGCGTGCGCGGTGGCGACGAACGTGAACGACGGCACGATCACCTCGCCCTCGAGCCCGAGCGCGCGCGCGGCGATCTCCAGCGCGATCGTGGCGTTGCAGACGGCCAGGACGTGACGCACGCCGAGGAATTCGGCGAGGCGCCGCTCCAGCTCGACGACGTACGGGCCGGCATTCGTGAGCCAGCGGCGGTCGAGCATGTCGTCGATCATCGAGGCCAGCCGGGCGCGATCGCCGACGTTCGGCTTTCCGACGTGCAGCGGCTCCGACGATGCGCGGCGCGGCAGCGCGGTCACGAACGGCTCCGGACCACGCGCGCCGGAACGCCGTAGGCGACGACGTTGTCGGGGATGTCGCTGACCACCGCGGCGCCGGCGCCGATCCACACGCCGCGGCCGATCCTGCGTCCGTCGGCGACGACGGCGCCGATGCCGATCCAGGCGCAGTCGCCGGCGACGACACCGCCGGCCAGGCGCGCTCCGGGCGAGACGTGCACGCCGTCGCCGAGCACGCAGTCGTGATCGACGCTCGCGGCGGTATTGACGATGGCGTTCTCGCCGATGATCGCGCCGGGATTGATGACCGCGTTCGCGGCGACGACCGTGCCCGCGCCGATGCGCGCGCTGGCGGCGACGACGGCGCTCGGATGGATGGCCGTGCCGAGGCGCAGGCCGTGCTCGACGGCGATGCGCGCGGCGGCCAGGCGGCCCTCGTTGTCGCCGAAGGCGACGATCAGGTGCGCGCCGCGGTACTTCGCCAGCGTCTCGCGGCCGCCGAGGATCGGACTTCCTTCGAAGAGCTCGCCGGCGCGCTCGGGGTTGATGTCGTCGATGAAGCCGGCGATGTCGTACACGCCGTTCAGCCGGACGATGTCGGCGACGACGCGGGCGTGACCGGAAGCGCCCCAGATGACGAGTGTTTCGCTCATGGAGTTGCTCTGGCTCGGCGCCGGAACATGACGCGCAGCGGGTAGGCGGCAAAGTAGCCGAAGTTGCGGGGATCGTGGCGGAGACTCTCGATCATGTTGCGGGCGAAGCTGCCGAGCTGGCGGCTCTCGAAATAGCAGCCGGCCAGGATGCGGTGCAAGCGGCCGTAGGCTTCCTTCCGCAATGCCTGCACGGCCGGGTCGGGGGAGGCGAAGGCCTTCTCGAACGCCAGGAGCATCCCGCGCTCCATGCCGTCGATGTGCATGTGGATGCCGGTGCCGTGCAGGCGGTAGCGCACGAGGGGCTCGGCGACGTACCCGATCGGATAACGCGCGGCGATGCGGTAGCAGAAGTCCCAATCCTCGGAGCGCGGCAGCGTGGCGTCGAAGCCGCCGATCTCCTCGGCCACCGCTTTGGGAACGGCCAAACTGCTGCCGGGTCCGGCCACGACGTCGGTGCGCAGGCGCAACAGGTCGGCGGCCAGGCGGCCCTCGCGTCCGGCCAGCACGTCGAGCGTGTTGCCGTCGGCGTCGAACGTCTCCACCCCGCAGTGGACGAAGCCGAGCGATGGGCCGGCGTCGAAGCGCGCCATCTGCAGCTCGAGCTTGCGCGGCTTCCAGAGGTCGTCGGCGTCGAGGAAGGCGACCACGTCGCCGCGCGCGGCGGCGATGCCGGCGTTGCGGGCCGTTGCCGGGCCCTGGTTACGCTGGCGGATGACGCGGATGCGATCGCCGTACGCGGCGAGCACCGCGGCAGTGTCGTCGGTCGAGCCGTCATCGACGACGATGACCTCGATCGGCGGCAGCGTCTGGGCCAGCGCGCTGTCGATGGCCTCGGCGACCCAGCGGCCGTAGTTGTACGTCGGAATGACGACCGAAACGCGGCTCACGAATCCGCCATCTTTGCCACGTGTCGGGGCTTGAATGCAAATAGATCTTCGTGGCCGTGGCGCTCGTCGAGCGGAACCCGAACGTACGCGCGCCCATCCCAGCGAAAGATTCCGTAGCCGCAATCGGCGAGGAAGCGCTTCACCTCGGGGCTGGTGACGCCGAAGGCGTTGCAGAGATCCTCGTTGATCTCGAAGAAGATCATCGGCGCGTCCTCCGACGACAGCAGCCGCCGCGCGCCGCGAAAGACGAGGATCTCGGCGCCTTCGACGTCGACCTTGAGCAGCGCGGCGCGGCCGACGCAGTCGTCGAGCGGGACCACGTCGACGCGCATTTCCACGCTGCCCGCGCGCGGCGACAGCGATGAGGCGCCGGTGTTGCTCTCCGTCACGGCGAAGAACGGCAGCGATCCGCGCTCGGCGCCGAGGGCGAGCTGATTCACGGCGATGGCGGTCACGCCGTTGTCGGCCACGTGGCGGCGCAGGCGCGCGGCGATCGCCGGCACCGGCTCGAAGGCCTGCACGCGCGCGCCGCGCCTGGCCGCGAGCAGCGACCAGATGCCGAGGTTCGCGCCGGCGTCGACGACCGCGTCGCCCGCGCCGGCGAGCGCGAGCGAGCGCTGGAATGGCGCGTCGCGGTCGTGCTCGTGCATGAACGCCCAGACGATCACGTAGTCGCTCAGCGGCCCTTCGATGAACGTGCCGCCGCCGATGTCGAAGCGCACCGGCGCCGATCCGAGGAGCAGGCGCGCCGCGCGCAGGATCCAGCCGCGCCCGTGCAGGAACGGATAAACGCGGAAGGCGAAGCGGAGGATTCGGATGATCGTCGTGCGCACGTTCATGCTGCAGGTCGGGCGCGGCGCCGCAACATGACGCGCAGCGGGTAGGCGGCAAAGTAGCCGAAGTTGCGCGGGTCGTAGCGCAGGCTCTTGATCGCGTTGCGCGCGAAGCTGCCGAGCTGGCGGTTTTCGAAGTAGCAGCCGGCCAGGATGCGATGCAGCTTGCCGTAGCTGTACCGCCGCAGCGGCCGCACCGCGGGATCGGCGAAGGCCTTCTCCAGCGCGATGAGCATGGCCCGCTCCATCCGGGCGATGTTCAGGTGGATGCCGCCGCCGTGCAGGCGATAGCGTACGAGCACGTCGGCGACGTAGCCGACCGGATAGCGCGCCGCGACGCGGTAGCAAAAATCCCAATCTTCCGACGGCGGCAGGCGGCCGTCGTAGCCGCCGACCTCCTCGGCCACGCGCTTCGGCACGACGATGCCGCTCCCTTGCGGATGGATGACTTCGCGGTCCAGGCGCAGCATCGCCTCGGCCACGCGCCCCTCCAGGCCGGCCACCGACGTCTTCAGCGTCCGTCCCGCGGAATCGATCGTCTCCGCGCCGCAGTGCACGAGCCCGAGCTGCGGCTCCGCGTCGAAGCGCGGCATCTGCAGCTCCAGCTTTCGCGGATACCAGACGTCATCGGAATCGAGGAACGCCAGATACTCGCCGCGCGCCGCGGCGATGCCGGCGTTGCGCGCCATGGCCACGCCCTGGTTCTTCTGCCGGATGACGCGGATGCGGTCGCCGTACGCGGCCAGGACCTCGGGCGTGGCGTCGGTCGATCCGTCGTCGACGACGATCACTTCGAGCGGCGCCAGCGTTTGGGCGAGCACGCTGTCGATCGCCTCGGCCAGGAAGCAAGCGTGGTTGTACGTCGGGATGATGACCGAGATCATCTTCACGGCGAGCGCATGCTAGCATCGCCAGAATTTTCTTGAGACTGATCAGGAAGGCCTTCAAACAACTCCTCCGCCGCGCCGGCATCGACATCCGCTTCATCCCGGAGCTCGGCTTTGACGCCTACGCGGACATGCGCAAGCTCGCGGCGACGGATGATCCGGTCGTCTTCGACGTCGGCGCAAACCGCGGCCAGACCATCGAACAGTTCCGCAAGGCCTTTGCGCGGCCGGTCATCCACGCCTTCGAGCCGGGCCGCGAGGCGTTCGCCGAGCTGCAGCGCCGCACGGCCGGCATCGCCGAACTCCACCTCAACAATGTCGCCCTCGGCGCGCGGACCGAATCGCGAACGTTCCTCCAGAATGAGCGCGACGACATGAGCTCGTTTCTCGAGTTGTCGGCCGACGGGTGGGGCGGCGTCAAAGACCGCTACCCCGTCGAGGTCACCACCGTCGACGACTACTGCGCGGCGCACGGGATCGAGCGCATCGACGTCCTGAAGAGCGACACGCAGGGATTCGATCTCGACGTGATCAAAGGCGCGCAGCGGACGATCGATCACCACGCCATCGGCCTGATCTTCATGGAGATCACCTTCTCCGACATGTACAAGGGATTGCCGCGCTTCGACGAGATTTACGCCTTCCTCGCCGACCGCCGGTTCGCGCTGGTGTCGTTCTACGACTTCTACTACCAGCGCGGCCGGGCGGGGTGGACCGACGCGCTGTTCATTGCGCGCGGCTAAGATGCTCCCCACAAAATGCGATTGTGGAAAGCGGTGACGCTCACCAGCGGCACGAAAGTGTACTGGATGATCGGAGCGATGATCGGCACGGTGATCACGGCGCGGTTCCTCGGGCCGCAGGGGCGCGGCGTCATCGCCGCGGCCACGAGCTGGGTGGCGCTCTTCGTGACGTTCGGGCATTTCAGCCTGTCGAACGTCATCGTCTATCTCCTCGGCGGGCAGGAGCGCGCGCGACTGCTGCCGGTCGTCACCGGCAGCGTCATGGCTCTCACCGCGGCGACGACGCTCCTCGGCTGGACGATCGCCGCGACGCTGCACCTCCTCACGCACGGGCGCATCTTTCAGCACATCGCGCCGGCGGTGCTCGTCATCGCCTTCGCGGGACTGCCGTTTCTGCTGTGGATGGAGAACGGCAACTCGCTGCTCATCGCTCTCGGCGATCTCAAGCGCCTGAACCTCGCCCAGGCCGCCGGAACGACGGCCGGCGTCGTCCTCGTCACCCTCGCCGTCGGCGTGTGGAAGGGCGGCGTGGCGGCCGCGCTCGCGGCGACGCTCGTCTCGTACGTCGTCGTCGTCGGCATCGGCCTGACGCGCATCGTCGGCGCGAGCAGCCCGCTGTCCGTGTCGCGCGCGATTCTCCGCCAGATCCTCGCCGGCGGCGCGCGCCTGCACATCGCGGCGGTCAGCACCTTCTTCTTCACCAACATCGCCGTGATCCTGCTCAACCAGTTCCGGCCGGTGGCGGAGGCGGGGTTCTTTCAGTTGTCGATGCAGTTGATGATGGCCATGCACGTCGTGCCGATGTCGATCGCCATCGTGGCCTACACCATCGTCGTGCGCGACGGCGCCGACGGCGCGTGGCGAGAGCACCGCACGCTCGTGCTGCAGACGATGCTCTACGCCGCGGTGGCCACCGTCGTCGCGTACGCCGCCGCCCCGATCGTCGTGCCGCTGCTGGCCGGCCGCGCCTTCGAGCCGGCCGTGCCGGTCTTCCGCATCATGACGCTGTCGATCTTCGGCATGGCCCTCAGCGCGGTCATGGCGCCGCAGTGGATCGCGCGCGGCTACTTCCTTCGCGTGACGATGCTGGCCATCACCGCCGCCGCGGTCGGTATCGCCGGCAACTACCTGCTCATCCCGCGCTACGGCATGGCCGCGGGGGCGTGGGTGATGGTGGCGAGCTACATGATCCACGTCGCCGGCAACGTCGCGTTCGCGATCTGGATCGAGCGCCGCGCGCGCCTCGAGCCGGCGCTGGAGCCGCTGCGGGGATAGATGCGCGCGCTCTACCTCTGCTACTTCGGCCTTCGCGAGCCGCTCGTGCAGACGCAGGTGCTGCCGTATTTGCGCGAGCTCGCGGCGGGCGGCGTCCATATGTCACTTCTGACATTCGAGCCGCGGCCCTTCGACGAGGCGGAATGGCGCGGACGCCTGCGCGCCGAGGGCATCGAGTGGCACACGCTGCGCTACCACAAAGCGCTTCCGGCGAAGTTGTACGACATCGTGCGCGGCGCGCTGCGCGCGGCGGCCATCGCGCGGCGCGAGGGCATCGACATCCTGCACGCGCGCAGCCACGTCGCCGCGGCCATGGGAGCGCTGGCGAAGCGGATGAGTGGGGCGCGCTTGATCTTCGACTACCGCGGCGCGCTGGCCGAGGAGTACGTCGACAGCGGCAACTGGCGCGCGGGCGGCCTGCTTTACCGCTTGACGAAGGCCGCGGAGCGGTGGCTGTTAGACGCCGCGGACGGCGTCGTGTTTCTGACCGAGGCGGCGCGGCAGCCGCTGCCCGTGCCGGTGGAAGTGATCCCGTGTTGCGTTAACGTCGAAGGCGCATCGCCGGTAGGGGCGCACAGCGTGCGCCCTCAATACGCCTACGCTGGTTCCCTCGGCGGATATTACCTCGTCGACGAGATGGCCGCGCTGATCGCCGCGGCCGGCGCGTCCGCGCTCATCCTCACCCAGAGCGCTCCGGAGCGGATGATCGCCGCGTTGGAGCGCGAGGGGCTTTCGAGCGACGATATTCGCGTGATGTACGTCCCTCCGGATGAGGTGCCGCGCCACCTCCGCGCCGCGGACGCAGGCCTGCTGCTCGTGCGCCCCTCGCCGGCGCGGCGCGCGCAGTCGCCGACGAAGTTGGCCGAGTACCTCGCGGCGGGGCTGCCGGTCATCGCCACCGCGGGCATCGGCGACCTCGACGCCCAGATCGAGGAGCACCGCGTTGGCGTGCTGCTGCGGAGCTTCGACCGCGATGCGCTGGCCGAGGCCGCGCGCAAGATCGAGGAGCTGCGCCGCGATCCCGAGATCGCCGATCGCTGCCGCGCCCTGGCGCGCTCGCATTACGACGTGCACAGTGTCGGCGGCGCACGCTACCGGCGGCTCTACGAGGCGGTGCTTGCGGAGGAAGGGCCTTCTCCCCGCTCGCGGGGAGAAGGTGCCGCGTCAGCGGCGGATGAGGGGCGCCATCCGGGAAGCGTTCGCCCCTCACCCGGCGCTCCGCGCCACCCTCTCCCCGCTCCGCGGGGCGAGGGACCTCGGGTGATCCGCGTGCTGGCGCTGGCGTCGTATCCGGTCGAGGCGGCCTCGTCGCGCTACCGCATCGTGCAGTTCATCGAGCCGCTGGCGGAGCGCGGCATCGACGTCGAGTTCCAGCCCTTCCTCGACCGCGGCCTTTTCGCCGCGCTGTACGAGCCGAAGAAACTGTTGCCGCGATTGCCGCGGCTGTCGCTGCGCGCCCTCGGCCGCATCGCCGGCGCCTTCCGCGCCGCGCGCGCCGACGTCGTCTTCGTCCAGCGCGAGGCCATGCTCCTCGGTCCGCCGGTCATCGAGTGGATCGCCGCGCGGCTGCTCCGCCGCCCGCTCGTCCTCGACCTCGACGACGCCACGTACATCGCCTACGCCAGCCCGGTCTACGGCCGCGTCGCTTCGCTGCTGAAGTGGCCGGCGAAGACCGACCGCCTGATCCGCTGGGCGCACACCGTCGTCTGCGGGAATCCGAACATCGCCCGCTACGTGCGCGGCTGGGGCGCCGGCGTCGCCGTCGTGCCCACCGTCGTCGACACGCGCGTCTTCCGCCCGCTCGAGGCCCTGCCGCACGATGTGCCGACGATCGGCTGGATCGGAACGCACGGCACCTTCCCGTTCCTCGAGCGCCTGCTGCCGCTCTTCGAGCGCCTCGCCGGCGAGCAGCGCTTCCGCCTGACGATCGTCGGCTCCGGCCGCGCGAGCGTCCGCGTGAAGGGCGTCGAGGTCGACTGCCGGCCGTGGCGCCTCGACCGCGAGGCCGACGACTTTCGCGCCCTCGACATCGGCGTTTACCCCATCGCCGACGATGCCTGGAGCGCCGGCAAGTCGGGATTCAAGGCCGTGCAGTACATGGCCTGCGGCGTGCCGTTCGTAATGAGCCCCGTCGGCGTCTGCGCGACGATGGGCGTCGCCGGGGAAACGCATCTCCTCGCCACGACCGACGACGAGTGGCTGGCCGCGCTGCGTCAGCTCCTCGGCGACGCGGAGCAGCGGCGAAGCATGGGGCGGGCCGGGCGCGCGTACGCCGAGGCGCACTTTTCGATCGCGGAGCAGACCGATGCCCTGGCGTCGATCCTCCGCGCGGCGGCGGCGTCGTGACGCGGCCCTGTCCCGCCTGCGGCGCGACGGAGACGTCCCAGTTCGCGGAAAAGAACGGGCACGAGCTCGTGCGCTGCCGCCGTTGCGCGACGCTCTTCACCGCCCGGGCCGTGAGCAACGCCTACGACGACTACTACGGCGATGAAAATCTGAGCGTGCCCGAGTTCGTGGCCAGGCGCCTCGACGACATCGTGGCCACGTTCGCGCCGGCGCGGTGCAGCGGACGGCTGCTCGACATCGGCTTCGGCGCCGGCGAGTTGCTCGAAGCGGCGCGGCGCGCGGGATGGAGCGTCAGCGGCGTCGAGGTCTCCCTTCCCGCGGTGGAGCAGGCCCGGCGGCGCGGCATCGACGCCTTCCACGGATCCCTCGCCGAGGCGCGCTACAAGGCGGCGTCGTTCGACGTCGTCGTGGCCTCGGAGATCTTCGAGCACGTCGTCGCCGCCCGTCCGCTGCTCGACGACATCGCCCGCGTCCTGCGGCCGGGCGGGCTGCTGTGGGCCACGACGCCGCATGGGCGCGGCCTCTCCGCGCGCATCCTCGGCGCGTCGTGGAGCGTCGTCAGTCCGCCGGAGCACGTGCAGCTCTTCTCCATCGACGGCTTGCGGCAGCTCCTCGGAGCCGCCGGCTTCGGCGACATCACCATCGCCGCCGAGGGAGTCAATCCGCAGGAGATCCTGCACGGCCTGCGCGGCGAACGAATGAAATCGCAGGAGCGCCTCGGCTCGGCCTACGCGCTGAACGCCTTCTTCGAGGAGCGCCCCGGGCGCCGGGCCGTGAAGCGCGCCGTGAACCGCGTGCTGTCGTCGCTGCGCCTCGGCGACTCGCTGAAGGTCACCGCGCGGCGGCTGTGATCAGGCTTCCGCGAGACTGAGCGCGCGGATGTCGATGATCATCTGCCCGACGGGGATGCCGGCGCGCTCGCAGTCGTCGACGATGACGCGCAATCGCGCCGGCGGCACCTTCGCCGTCGACACCAGTAGCTCCACGGCCGCGAAGCCGCGGCAGAGCTCCGCGACGGAGTGGCCGTTCGGCGCGGCGATGGGCAGGCCGTGCAGCAGCCGTCCCTTCTTGCCCGGATCGTCGTCGAGGAAGGCCACCGGGACGCGCCGCAGCTCGACGTTGTTGCGCAGCTCGCGGAACAGCAGCTCCCCGCCGTCGCCGGCGCCGTAGATCACCACGCGCTTGCCGTCGCGCTGATGGGGATAGGGAATGAGCTTGCGCACGAGGCGGAACCCGAAGCGGCTCGCGGCCAGCGCGAGGAGCAGGAACATGGCGTCGACTGCAAGGATGGAGGGGCGGAGGCTGGCAAAGCCGCCGATCATTCCGACGCCGATCACCGTCGCCGCGGAGCCGAGGATCACGCCGCGCGTGTAGATCACGACGTCGGAGAGGCTCACGTAGCGCCAGAGGCCGCGGTAGACGCCGCTGAGGAGCAGCGCCGCGAGCTGCAGCGCCAGCACGATCGGCAGCGTGCGCAAGAAGAGCCGCCACTCGCTGGAGTCGGCCGCGGGGCCGAGGACCAGGGCGTGGGCGAAGTAGTACGAGAGGACGATGAGCACCACGTCGAGCGCCACTTCGAAGAGGCGCCGCTTGTGCGAGAAATTGAGGAAAAACGAGAACACCGCCGGCCGGCGGGCGTCGTTCCCGTCGTAGACCTGGACGCGGGCGAGGTAGCTGCCGGCCAGTGTCAGGGCCACGGTGAACGCGGCGATCGCGCCGACGCTGAGGTCGAGCGCGGCGTGCCGCACCAGCGTCGCCAGCGCTCCGCCGGCGAGGGCGAAGCTGTAGAGCATCCAGACGGCGTGCTTCTCCGAGAGGCCGAGGGCCACGAGACGATGCGACGTGTGATCGCGCCCCCCTTGCGCGGCCGAGCGGCCGGCGAATTTTCGCAGCAGGGTCACCAGCGTCGTGTCGAAGATCGGCACGACCAGCACGAGCACCGGCACCGCCAGCACGGCCACGACGCTGCGCGACCGTCCGCTGCCGCTGCCCGCGGCGAGCACGCTGGAGGCGAGGAAGAAGCCGACGAACATCGATCCGCAGTCGCCCATGAAGATCGACGCCGGGTGATGGTTGTAGACGAGGAAGCCGACCAGCACGCCGGCGAAGGCGATGAGCATCAGCGCCTGCGGCAACTGGTCGCCGGCGTAGAAGTTCAGGGCCAGGAAGCCGGCGGCGATGGCCGAGACGCCCGCGGCCAGGCCGTCCATGTTATCGAGCATGTTCACGGCGTTGGTGATGCCGACGAGCCAGAAAAGGGTGATCAGGACGTTGACGACGTACGAGCCGGTCCACGGCAGGATCAGGCCGAGGGCCACGACCGCGGCGGCGCCGAGGAGCTGGCCGATCAGCTTCTGGTAAGGCTTGATGTGCAGGAAGTCGTCGACGAGGCCGATGACGAAGAGCGCGGCGCTGGCCCCGAGGACGATGAGGCTCTCGCGCGTCCGCGGCAGCATCAGAAAGACGGAGCCGAGGAGCGCGATGGCGATTGCCACGCCGCCGAGCGTCGCCGTCGGCCGGGTGTGCCAGCGGTCGCTCTTCGGCGCGGCCACGATGCCGCGGCGGCGCGCGAATGCGGCCACGGCGGGCGTCAGCGCCAGCGAGCCCAGAAGCCCCGCGCCGCCCGCAACGGCGCCGTCGATCAGGAACGACATCACGCCACCTCGGCCACGCCGAGCCGTTCGGCGACGTAGGAAATGACCGCGCGGAGAATGCCGTCGAGCGACGTCCGGGCCCGGAAGCCGATGACCCGCTCCGCCTTCGACGTGTCGGGCACCCGCCGCGGCATGTCCTCGAATCCCGCTTCGTAGGCCTCGCTGTAGGGGACGTAGACGATCGGCGACCGCGAGCCGGTGAGAGCGATGATGCGCTCGGCCAGCGCGGTGATCGACACCTCTTCCTGCGATCCGAGGTTGAACACTTCGCCCGGCGCGTCGGGATGCTCCATGAAGCGCTGCAGCGCGTCGACGATGTCGCCGACGTAGCCGAAGCAGCGCGTCTGCCGGCCATCGCCGAACACCGTCAGCGGCTCGCCCGACAGCGCCTGCCCGACCAGCGTCGGCACGACCATGCCGTAGCGCCCCGTCTGCCGCGGCCCGACGGTGTTGAAGAGCCGGACGATCACCGCCGGAAGGTGCTTCTCGCGGAAGTAGGCGAGGGCGAGAAACTCGTCGATGGCCTTCGAGCAGGCGTAGCTCCAGCGCCCCTTCGTCGTCGCCCCGATGACGAGGTTGCCGTCCTCGCGGAACGGCACCTGGTCGCTCAGGCCGTAGACCTCGGAGGTCGAGGCCAGGAGCACGCGCTTGCGCCGCGGCGCCGCGGCGGCGAGCACTGTCTCGGTGCCGTGCACGTTCGTCTCGATCGTCCGCACGGGGCTCTCCACGATGAGCTTGACGCCGACGGCGGCGGCGAGGTGGACGACGCTGTCGCAGCTGTCGACGAGATCCTGGACCACGTCCTCGTTGTGGACGGAGTCGACGACGAGGCGGAAACGCGGATTCGCCTCCAGATGCTTGACGTTGTCGCGGCTCCCGGTGGAGAGGTCATCGAGCGTCACGACGTCGTCGCCGCGGGCGATGAGAGCGTCTGCCAGATGCGAACCGATGAAACCGCTACCGCCTGTGATCAGGACCCTCACGATAGAGATCGATTATATGAGCCAGCAAGCGCTCTTTCGCGTGAGTTTTTGCGGCGTATGCACGGCCCCGCTCGGCATATCGGGCGCGCATTCCGGAATCGTGTAGGAGGATTCTGAGGCCGGCGGCGAAGCCGGCGTCGTCGTCGGAGGCGGCGGTGATGCCGCGCTCGCGGATCTCGAAGCCGTCGCCGCGCTCCTCGACCTCGCCGAGGAGATCGACGACGCCGCCGACGGCGGTGCTGATCACCGGGCGCCCCGCCGCCATGGCTTCGATGATGGCCAGCGGCGTCCCCTCGTTGCGCGAGGTCAAAGCGAGGATGTCGATGGAGGCGTAGATCTCGCCGATGTCGCGCGTGCCGGCGAAGACGACGTCCTCGGGCGCGCGCGCCTCGAGCATGGCCCGGTCGGCGCCGTCGCCGTAGACGACGAAGCGCGCCTCGCCGCGCAGCCGCGCGGCAACGCGGAGGAAGAGATCGTGATTCTTGATCGCGGTGAGGCGGCCGACGATGCCGACGGTTAAGGGTCCCTCGCCCCGCTCCGCGGGGAGAGGGTGGCCGAAGGCCGGGTGAGGGGCGATCCCGAGGGGAATGACGACGAATTGTTCGGGTCGTCCGATCCCTAACTCCTCATGGATCTCCCGCCGCTGCTGCTCGCTCAGCACCACGATGCGGTCGGTGTTCGCGCGCGCCAGGAAACGCTCGATGGCCAGGAAGAGCCGCGTCTTCCACGCCGCGTAATAGCCGTGGAACACATGTCCGTGGAACGTGTGCACGAAGAGCGGGCGCTCGCGGTTGATCCAGCGATACAGCAGTCCGGCGATCCTGCCGACCGCTCCGGCCTTGGCCGTGTGCGTGTGCACGACGTCGGGGCGGAAGCGGGCCATGAGCCGCCACAGTTTCCAGATCGTGACGGCGTCGCGCGGCGAGAGCTCGCGGCTCATCGACGGGATCACCAGCGGCGTCACGCCGTGCGCGGCGGCGAAGGCGCTCATGTCATCCTCGCCCGGCGGGACGACGCCGGTGACGAGCAGCGTCTCCACATCTTCCCCGGCCAGCCCCTCGGCCAGCCAGACGACGTGGCGCGCCGGCCCGCCGACGTTCAGCCGCGCGATGACGCGGAGCACGCGCATGTCAGGGCAATCCGGCCGCGGCGCGGACGCGCTCGCGCAGCTCGCCGTCGATCTGTTGGAGCACGTACGGATTGAAGCGCGCCGCCGTGGCCATGTCGGCGACCGCCGCGTCGGTCTGGCCGACGTTCAGCCGGGCCAGGCCGCGATTGAAGTAGATCTCCGGCCGCTGATCGATCCGCAGCGCTCGCGTGTAGACGTCGACTGCCTCAGGCCAGCGTCCGAGGAGCATGACGTTGCCGCCGTAGAGCATGTACCACGAAGGTTCCAGGCGCCGGCCGGCGGCGACGCCGTCGAGGTCGTTGAGGTTCTCGCGCGCCAGAATCGCGGCGCGTTGGGCCTCGGCCACGTCGGCAGCCTGGGAGCGCCGCTGCACCGTCGCTTCCACCGCGGCGCCGCGATAGGGCAGCCAGCAGAGGCGGTAGATCGCCAGCGCCGCGACGATGACCGCGGCAGCGCGGACGACGACGATCGCGCTACGCCGCATCGCTCCGGTCCCAGGCCACGCAGAGCGCGCCGAGCGTGAGGAACATCAGCCGCGGCGCGGCCAGCTCCAGCGGAAATTGAGCGAGGCAGACGACGAAGAACGCCGCCGCCAGCGGCCAGCGCAGCGCCCGCGCGAAGGCCGCCTCGGGTGTGGCCGCGGCGGCGCGGCGGCGCCAGCCGGCCACGACGGCGATGGCCGCGAGGAACAGCGCGTATCCGGGCAACCCGTTCTCGCTCGCGACCTGCAGATGGTCGTTGTGCACCTCGCCGAAATTCTGCGGCCAGGCCTGCGTCCACTGCGCCGGATAGTGCTTTGGCAGCGCGATGCGATAGGCCATGAAGTGGTACTTGAAGCAGCCCGGTCCGACGCCGAGCAGTGGATGATCGCGGACCATGTCGACGGCGGTCAGAAACGGCACGAGGCGCTCGGAGAAAAGACGCTGATAGTCGCGCGTCTTCGCCGCCTCGACGAAGGTCCGCGCGTTGCGGCCGATCGCGGTCGAGCCCGACAGCAGCGGGATGGCCAGAAGGACCAGGAGGACGACGACGACGATCGCGGTGCGCCACGAATGAACGAGGGCGAAGACGACCAGCGCCGCCACGAACGCCGCCAGCGCCGTGCGCGTCCCGCTGGCCACGATGCCGCCGGCGAGAAGCACGGCCACGGCCGCGTAGATCCACCGGCGTACGCCCGCGGCCGTGACGGCCATGACCAGCGCCGCCAGCGCGGGAGCGACGAGAAACGTGCCGGCGTCGTTGACGTTGCCGAGGAGGCCGACGCTTCCGTAATGCCCCGGCACCGTGACCTTGAGCGGCGTCCAGAGTCCCGTCTCCTGCAGGATCACCAGCGCGGCGTTGACGCCGGCGGCGATCATCAGCACGTCGACGGCGATCAGCGGCAAGTCCTGCGCCGCGATGCAGGTGACGGCGACGATGACCGCGGCGGCGGCGACCGTGATCAGGCTGTCGGCGCTGAGCAGCCGGTTCGTGGAGAACGCCGCGGTGACGAGCGTCCAGACGACGGCGGCCGCCGCCACGGCGAGCTCCGCGCCGCGGCCGATCCGCCATGTCCGCCGCCGCGCCGTGGTCCAGAAGACCGCCACGACGAGGAGCAGAACGGCTTCGGCGCGGAAGGCCAGTTCCTTCGGGAAACGGAAGGCCTCGTCGCCGCTCATCACGATCGTCGGAATGACGAGCGCTCCGGCCGCGAGAACGGCCACGGCGGCAACTTCCGCGCCGCTCAGTCGCGGCAAGCCGCGGCCCAGCTCCCGGACCTGCATGGCCGAGCATTTGACCATACGGCGGTGAAATTTGACGCCCCTAGGCCTGTTCACTAAACTCGCCAGTCCTTCTGAGGCGACGTAGCCAAGTGGTAAGGCAGAGGTCTGCAAAACCTTCATCCGCCGGTTCGATTCCGGCCGTCGCCTCCACGTTCAACTTCCCCTCCACGGTCGTTTCTCACGGTTGGTACCTGCTCGCGCCGTTCCGCTGGTCGCGCGAAGAGGAGGTCCTGCGCCGCCCCGAGATTCTAGGCGTGAAAGCCGTAGATCTGGAAATCCGTCATGAGCATGATGCTCTGGTCGTCCGCGGCGCGCCGATGACTCCCGAGCTGCGCGCGAAGATGACGCGCATGTTCCAGCTCCACCTCGACCTCGGCGAGTTCTTCGCCATCGCCCAGAAGTCCGGCCCACACTCCTGGGTCGTCACGGCCCGCTTCGGCCGCCTCCTCTGCGGCAGCACGCTGTTCGAGGACGCCGTCAAGATCATCCTGACCACGAACACGATGTGGCGGCAGACGATGCGGATGTGCGCGCTGCTCGTGGAGAAATGCGGGCGGCGCACGCCGTCGGGCTTCGCGGCCTTCCCCGAGCCGGCCGACATCGCGCGCTTCTCCGCCGCCGAGCTGCAGGAGGATTGCCGCCTCGGCTATCGCGCCAAGTCGATCCACGCGCTGGCGCTCTCGCCTCCACAACCGGGAGAGGGGACGACCGAGGAGCTCTTCGCGCATTACCAGAAACTCCCCGGCATCGGCCCGTACGGCGCCGCGCATCTGCTCGCCATGGACGGCCGCCACGACTTCATCGCCGTCGACACGGAGTTCCGCCGCTTCGTCCGCGAGCGCTACCACCGCGGCCGCGCCGTCTCCGAGAGAACGATGCTGCGCCACTACGCCAGGTGGGGACGCTGGAAGTACCTCGCGTATTGGTCGGAGTTGTGGGGAACGTTCGGGGAGACGCTGCAGCCGCTGGAAAAAAGCGGCCAGTAGTGTACTCCTGCCCGCGACCGACCGGAAGATTGACCGCCCGCTGTGCGGTGTGCAACTGTGATTGTGCGTGAACGACAAGATCAAGCAGCTTCTTCGGGAGCTCGGAACGGCGATCAACGAGTCGATCTCGAGCTCCGACGATGTCAGTCGGCAGATCCAGAAAATCCGCGACCAGGGCTACGACCTCTACGTCGTCCTCGACGCCACCATCGGACTGAACAAGCAGGATGACGACGAGCCGGCGCCGGCGGCGGGCGCGCTCGTGGCCAGCAACAAGGACGTGCAGTTCCGCATCAACGTCAACGATCTCTCCCTGCTGCGCGCGCTGGGCATCGACCCGACGCGCACGGTGAGGAGATCGCGCCGCGCCGAACCGCTCGCCGCCACCAGTGACGACTAACCTCTACGACCTCCCGCCCGCCCAGCTCGAGGCGGTGCTCGGCGAAGCCGTCTCGCCGCCGTTCCGCGTGCGCCAAATCGTGGAATGGCTGCACGAGCGCGGCGTGTCGTCGTTCGAATCGATGACGACCCTGCCGAAGGAGCTGCGCGCCCGGCTCGCGGAGCGCTTCAGCGTGGCCTTCCCCGAGGTCGTCGAGCGGACGCCGCCCGCGCCCGACGGCAGCCGGAAGTACCTCTTCCGCCTCGCCGACGGCAACCGCATCGAGGCGGTGTACATGCCGCCTGCGGGCCATCGGCCCGCTTCATCGGCATCCGAGCGAACCTCGGTGTGCCTATCGTCGCAGGCCGGTTGCGCGGTCGGCTGCACGTTCTGCGTCACCGGCTTCTTCGGCGCCGGCCGCAACCTCGCCCCGAGCGAGATGCTCGGGCAGTTCTTCACCATCCAGCACGAGCACGACCTGCCGCGCGAGCGGATGAACGTCGTCTTCATGGGCATGGGCGAGCCGCTGCTGAACTTCGAGAATCTGATCGCGACGCTCGACATCCTCTACACCACGGTCGCGCCGAAGCGGATCACGGTCTCGACCTCCGGCATCATCCCCGGCATCGACGCGCTGGCGGCGCTGGAGCGGCGCCCGAACCTGGCCGTGTCGATCAACGCCCCCGACCAGAAGCGCCGCACGGAGATCATGCCGATCACGGCGAAGTACCCGCTGCCGGAGCTGATCGCCTCGCTGAAGCGCTACCCGGGCGCGATCACAGTCGAGTACGTGCTGCTGGCCGGCTGGAACGACGCGCCGCACGACGCCATCGCGCTGGCAAAGCTGATCCGCGGCCTGCGCGCGAAGGTCAACGCCATCCCGTTCAATCCCGATCCGAACCTCCCGCCGTGGATGAAGCGCCCCACCGACGCCGCCATCGACCACTTCGTCGACACCCTCGTGCGCCACGGCGTGGCCGTGACGGTGCGAAGGTCGAAGGGCCGCGAGATCGCCGCGGCCTGCGGTCAGCTGCGGGGGAAGGACGTGGCCACGGGGCGCGGCGCTAGGCGAGCGTGAACTCCCGCACCGCCGTGTGCTCCGCCCCCTTCGGATTGAGCTTACTCTCGTAGAGCGTGACGCGGTCGACTGGAAACGGTGCCGAACGGTAATCGCGCAGCGCCTTCGTGAACGTCTCGATCGACAGCGGCGGCCATCCCTCGCGCATGCGCATCATGGTCAGGTGCGGGCGGAACTCGCTGCGGTCGAGCTCCACGCCGGCGTCCTTCACCGCCTCGCGCACCGCGCGCGCCACCTCGCCGAAGCGCTCCTCCGGCTCCAGCCCCACCCAGCCCACCCGCGCGTGGCGCGGGTTCGGGAAGAAGCCGCAGCCGCGCAGCGAGCCCTCGAAGCGCGCCACGCCGCCCAGCCGCGACGTGAGCAGCGGCGCGACGCGCTCGACGAGCGTCTCCGGCTGCTCGCCGAGAAACGCGAAGGTGAGGTGCTGCGTCTCGGGCCGCACCCACGACGCCGGCGGCAGCTTCGGGCGCACCGGCGCAAGGCGCTCGTTCAGCAGACGCAGGACGTCCGCCGGAAACGTCGTGGCGATGAACAACCGCATTGGACCGCCGGAAGAATATCAGTCAGTCGCCTTGCCCGGCCAAAAACTCCGGCGTGAAGATCCGCGCGATCTCTTCCTCGCTGAGAATCTTCCGCTCGCGCAGCAGCTCCGGGATCGGCTTCCCCGTCTTGGCCGACTCTTTGGCGATCTCCGCCGCGCGCGCGTAGCCGATGATCGGATTGAGCGCCGTGGCCAGCGACGGCGAGCTGATGTAATACCCCTTGGCGCGCCCGCGGTCGGCCTCGATGCCCCGGATCGACTTCTCCACGAGCACGGGCAGGAAATTCTTCAGGATCTCGATCGAGAAGAGAAGCTCGAAGGCCATGAGCGGCATCATGACGTTGAGCTCGAGCTGCCCGGCCTGCACGGCGTAGGCGATGGCGGCGTCGGCGCCGATGACGTGGAAGCAGATCTGGTTGAGGCACTCCAGCATCGACGGGTTGACTTTGCCCGGCATGATCGAGGAGCCGGGCTGCACCGCCGGCAGGACGATCTCCGCGAGTCCCGTTTGCGGTCCGGAGGCGAGGAGGCGGAGGTCGTTGGCGATGCGCGTGAGCTCGAGGCAAAGGTTGCGCAGCGCCGCGGAGACGGCGGCGACGGGAAGCTGCGACTGCATGGCCTCGCGCAGGTCGTCGGTCGCTTTCAGGTCGAGGCCGGTCATCTCATCGAGATGCTTGATCACCTCGTGCCGATAGCCGCGCGCCGCGTTCATGCCGGTGCCCGCGGCCGTGCCGCCGATGCCGAGGATGCGCAGCTCGTTCGAAGCGTCCTTCAACAACCGAGTCGCGCGCCTCACCGCGGCCGCGTAGGCCCTGAATTCCTGGCCGAGCGTCACCGGCACGGCGTCCTGCAGGTGCGTGCGCCCCGACTTGATCACGTCGCGGAAGGCGTCGCCGCGCTCGTCGAGCGCATCCGCCAGCGTCTCCAGCGCCGGCCAGAGCTCGCGCAGCAGCAGCAGCGCCGCGACGCGGATCGCCGTCGGGAAGACGTCGTTCGTCGACTGGGCCATGTTGACGTGGTCGTTCGGGCGCACGGGGTCGTACACGCCCGCCGTGCCGTTGGCGAGGTTGGCGATGACCTCGTTTACGTTCATGTTGAACGACGTGCCGGCGCCGGCCTGGAAGACGTCGACCGGGAACTGGCCGCGGTACTTCTCCTCGTTCGCCAGCAATTCGTCGCAGGCGCGAAGGATGGCGTCGCGGACGCGCGGCTCCAGCGGATTCGCCAGCGCCGCCGCTTTCTTCAGCAGGATGAAGGCGCGGACGAAGACGGGATGCTCGCGCAGTCCGCTGACGGGATAGTTCTCGACGGCGCGCTGCGTCTGCGCGCCCCACAGCGCATCATCGGGGACGGCAACTTCGCCGAGGGTGTCGCGTTCGATTCTCACTCACGCCTTTAACGCGGCCAGGCGCTCGCGAGATTCTTCGAAGACCTGTTTGTGCAGCGATTCGCCGTGCGCGTCCATGGTCACGATGGCCATGAAGTCGACGACCCACAGGTGCCAGATGGCCTCGGGCGACCCGAGGTCCATCCAGTCGACGCCGTCGACGCGCTTGATCGACGCCGCGCACACCTGCGCCGCGCCGCCGATGGCGTGCAGGTAGACCGCGCCGTACTCCTTGCACGCCGCGAGCGTCTTTGGCCCCATGCCGCCCTTGCCGATCACGCCGCGGATTTTGTAGTCGCGCATGACCTCCCACTCGTACGGCTCCTCGCGCGACGACGTGGTCGGCCCCGCGGCCTTGCAGACCCACTGGTCGCCTTCTTTCACCATGACCGGGCCGCAGTGGTAAACGATCTGCCCCTCGAGGTCGACGGGCGGCTTCACGCCGCTGTGCAGGCGATGATGCACGGCGTCGCGGCCGGTGTAGAGGCGGCCGGTGATCGACACGGTGTCGCCGACGTGGAGCGACCGGATGGTGGCTTCGTCAATGGGGGTTGTGAGCTTGACGGTCGCCATTAGTAGAGCCACTCCGTTGCGTTGCCCTGCAGGTCGAGGTTCACGCCGCGCCGCCGGTACGCCCAGCACATGTAGGCGATGGAGACGAAGAACGACGCCGGCAGGCGATTGAGCTTGCCGATCTTGCAGGCCAGGAGGGTGGTGCTGCCGCCGAAGCCCATCGGGCCGATGCCCGACTGGTTGGCCTTCTCCACGACGCGCTGCTCGAGCGCGGCCAGCTCGGGGTCTTCGTTGGTGTCGTCGAGGAGGCGCAGCAACTGCTCCTTCGCGTTCGCGTAGCCGCTGCCGCGGTCGCCGCCGATGCAGACGCCGAGGATGCCGGGGCCGCAGCCTTGTCCCTGCGCCTGCAGGACGCAGTCGAGGATGGCGTTCTCGACGCCTTTGAGATTGCGGTCGCCGAGGTCGGGGTGGGGGAGCGAGTACTGCGCGTTCATGTTCTCGCAGCCGCCGCCTTTGAGCATGAGCTTGACCTCGACGTACGGCTCGCGCCACTGATGGAAATGGAACGACGGCGAGCCCGGCCCGGTGTTGTCGCCGGTGTTCTTGCCGGTGACGCTGTCGACGCTGTTCTGCCGCAGGTAGCCTTTCTTCGTAGCCAGGCGCACGGCCTCGGTGGTGATCTCCTCGAACTCGAGCTGGTCGTACCCGGCCGGCGTGTGGACGTAAAAGAGGATCGTGCCGGTGTCTTGGCAGAGCGGCAGCGAGCTCTCCCGCGCCATGCCGATGTTGCAGCCGATGACGTTCAGCGCCACGTCGGCGTTCGAGCCCTCGACTTCGGTCTTGCGCGCCGCGGTGATGGCGCGGACGACGTCGTCGGGCAGGATCGTGGAGGTGCGGCGAATGAGCTCGAGGATCGATTCGAAGAGGGCGCTCTGGGGCGTGACTTCGTGGAGGGGTTGAACGCTCATGATGGCCTCTATACTACGAAAATGTTCAACAGGCGGTATGCGCTGGCACCGCGCCGGCCGAAGCGGCTGGAGCTGCGCCGCAACATGGACTGGAGCGACGTCCGGATCGTGCTCGACGGCAGGGAGCTCGTCCGCACGAATCGCAACGCGTTGCACGAGGATCTGGATATCGCGCTGCCCGACGAGAGTCTCCTGCGCGTCTGGATCACGAACGGCCCGAACGGCGCGCCGTTCCTCTACCTGACGCGCAACGGCCATCCGCTGCCCGGTTCCGAGGGCGATCCGGCGCATACGATCTGGGTGACGGTGAGCATTTTCTGGTGCCTGGCGGCGCTACAGCTCTTCCTCGCGTTCGCCGTGATCCGCTTCGGCAATCCCGACCAGACGCTGTACGCGATCGGCGCCGCCGGCTTCGTGCTCGGGCTGCTCGGCATTCTGGCGTGGCGGCGCTCGTACGCGGCGATGGTGCTCGCATCGATCCTCTTCTTCAGCGAGTTCGCGCTGTTGTTCTGGTCCGGGCACCACAAGAACGATTTCTGGGACCTTTGGCGCCCGATCTTCGGTCTCAGCCTCCTGGCCTGGTTTCTGCGGCGCGGAATCAACGCTGTCCGCGACCTCAACGCGGTCCGCCTGCCGATCCGCCACCCGCCCGAGCTGATCCGCCCGCTCGAGCACCACCCGCCGCCGCACGCTACCAGCGAATAACGCGGCCGAATAGGACCTCGCCGCCAGTCACTTCTCGGATGAGGCGGCTTATGGAGGATGTAACGTTTTCGGACTCCGCGACACTATGTAGTTAAGGATGGCCCCATGCCCGAGACCGCGCCGTTGCGAGAGAGGTACGGAACCAGATACACCGCCAACGCGGTGCTGGCTACAGTCGTCCTGACACTCGGCTGGGTTTGGTTCACCGCGCACCTCAGGCCGCACATCAGCACGATCATCTTCGGCGGCTTCAGCGTTGTCGCATTCGTCGCGATGATCGTACCGGTGGCCGGCGTCTTCTTCGACAAGAATGCGCTTCTAGCCGGTTTCATCGGGTGGCTGAAGTCGCCGAAGTGGACGCCGGTGCTCCTCGTCCTGCTCCCGCTGATCGTCTTCGCCTTCGCCACGACCTTTACGCTCTACTTCGTGCAGGCGGACGGCACTCCGGAAGTTCGGATGAGCGTGACGCGCGGCCCGACGCCGCTGCCGGTCCAGCTGACGACGGCGGAGAAGGTCAGGGCGGTGTCGTACTTCTTCGCCTTGCGCCCCGTGACGGTGCGCATCGACCCCATCCTGCCGACCGGCTTCGAGCCGAGCGTCCTCACCCTCCGCCGCGGCATTCCGCTGCAGCTCACGGTCCCGAACGCGTTCAAGGCCAAGGACTATCACCTCCTTCGCCTCGTGCCGCTGTACAACCTCGTCTCCCTGCGCGGGCGCAGAGAGCCCGACGCGCGGTACGTCGTGCGCGTGTTCCTGCCGGGCCGCGCCCAACCGATCGAGCGCCGCGGCCTGACGTTCAACGCCATCTACCTCGGCGCGCGCATGGACGAGCTGCAGTCGCAGTCGAAGAGCGCGCGCGCGGCCGACGCCGGCCTCCGCGACACGCTGCGCTCGCTCGACGAGAGCATGAGCGAGAACGACATCAAGACATTTCTCTCGGCCTGGCTCGACACCCCCGAGTTCATCCCCACGCGGGAGCTCAAACCTGGCGAGACGGTGCGCGTCGTCCTCGAAAGCCCGGCCGGAAAAACGGAGACGGCGGTGAAGATCGCCGGCGCCGTGAACGATGGATACCTGGAGGGCGGCGGCGAATGAAACGCTTTGCACTGGCAACGCTGCTCTCGATCGCCGCCGTGGCCGCGGCCGGCGAGCCGCCGAAGGTCGACATCCGCTTCGTCATCGAGGCCCAGCAGTTCGTCGACGGACTGCAAGCCTCGCGCGCCAGCGTGGAGCGCGCCGTCACGCAGACGCTGCTCGACGAATGCCGCAACCAGAAGAGCTTTCCGTTCGTGCGCTGGGTGAACGGCGACCCGGCGGCGGAGAACCGCCTTGTCGTTGCCCTCGTGCAGCGGCGCGCCGGCGGCGACTTCGAGACGCTCGTCGAGTACCGCGGCACGACGAAGAGCGGCGCCTTCCCGCCGGCGCTGCAACAGGTCGTCTACCGCTGGTTCGCGGCCAAGAACGCCGAGACGACGGAGCTGGTCAAGCGGCATCTCCAGGCCGCCGTCCACAGTCAGTTCGAGAACGACAAGTTCCGCAACGACCTCCTGCGCTACTTCGTCTCGCAGGTGCCGCTCGCGGAGAGCGTCGACCTCGACACGCGCGCCCATCAGGTGGTCGTGCCGGTCGCAGGCACGGCGCTGCAGGCCGACGAGCACCAGTCCGAGCTCTCGGTCTCGTTCTTCGGCAAGAGCGACGGCCGCCCCGGCCGCATGACGCTGCGCGAGCCGCGCGATTACCCGCAGCGCAACGGCGTGCTCTGCGCGGTGAAGGATTTCGATTTCGTCGAGCCGCCGACGGCCGGCTGGAGCGACCGCATCCCCCAGCTCTTCATTGTGTCGAAAGTGCGCGACGTGCGCGTGACGATGTCGGCGTATGTGCCGAGGCCATACGCAGGCGTACACGACGGCAAGCTGACCAATGACTAAGCTCGCCGCCGCGCTTCTCGTCGTCGTCGCCGTCGCCGCGTCGGCCGCGCCGCCGCAGCCGGTGGACACGACGATCCGCGCCGTGCGGAAGCTGATCGACGAGGGACACCCGAACGATGCTCTCGCGGCACTGCAGGCCGCCGACCTCAGCAACGCCAGCAAGCGCGACCGCGCGCGGATTTTCTTTTACACCGCACGCGTGCACGAGGAGCTCGGCGACGAAGCGAAGGCCGCCGCCGCGTACCGCCAGGCCACGGAGATCGAGCCGACGTACGGCGCGGCGATGAACAATCTCGCGCAGTTGCTGCTCCGCGGCGGCGACGCGGCCGCGGCGGCGGCGCTGCTGAAGAAGGCTGCCGCGCTCGACGATCCGCACCGGCTGCTCTACCTCGACAACTACGCCGAGGCCGCCGAGAAGAGCGGCGACCTCGCCGCCGCGCGCAACGCCTACGCGCAGGTCGCCGCCGCGCAGCCCGACAGCGTCATCGCGCAGGTGAACGCAATCCGCCTGCTCGACGATCCGAAGCGCATCGCCGAGCTCCTGGCGAAGCTGTCCAAGCTCGGCGAGACGAACGCCGCCCAATCGCTGGCCCTCACGTTTCTCCGCGGCCCGTTCGACGAACAGGCCAAGCGCGCCTTCCTCGGCGTCGTGGCCGGAACGCTCGCCAGCCAGCACATCGATCCCGCGCAGTTCGACGCCCAGCCCGTCGCGCCGCAGATCGCCGCGCTCCGCGCCGATGCACAGATCGGCAACGGCGCCGCCGAGCTCCTGCAGCTCTATCGCGGCAACACCGATCCGTCGCAGTACCGCTGGTGGCGCACGGAGCCGCCCGACGAGCGCTTCACCGCGTTGATCCGCGATGTCGGCACGAGCCGCGCCGCCGCGAACGACAAACAGCAGGCCGAGCGCTATTTCAAGCTTGCGCTCGCGGTTTCTCACGGCACCGATCCCGACTCGTTCGTCGAGCTGGCCGACCTCTATTACAACCAGAAGCGGATCGCCGAGCTCGACGCGCTCACGCGCGAGTACGAGGCACCGATGTTCGCCGCCAAGAGCGCCGCCATCGCCTCCCGCAATTTCGCCGCCGAATACCGCTTCCACGTCGCCCTCGGTACGATCTACGCCTACCTCGGCCGATGGGGAAGCGAGGGCGAGCCGGCGTCGGCGATCTTCCAGCTCACGCAGGCCCAGCGCGCCGCGGCGGACTACAACGCCGGCGTGACCTGGGGGCCGAAGATCCCCACGGACCCGAAGACAGTCGACCTTCTCGCTGTCGCCTACACGAAGGTGCACATGCCCGACCGCGCCGCCGTGCTGCGCATCGACACCGCCGAAGCGCTGCTCGACGACGGCCGCAAAACCGCCGCCCTGCAGCTCCTCAAGCCGCTGCAGAAAGATCCGTCGCTGATCACGGACCAAAGACGCTACGACGCGGTCGTGGAGAAGTCGAAGGCGCCGATGACGAAGGAGTTCATTCTCGGCTTCCCCGACGCCATCGACGTCGGCCTCAGCTCGCTGGAGCCGATCGCCGGCAAACTCTCCCAGGAGCTCGGCAAACAGATCATCGTCGCCATCGGCAACTACGTCACCGCCGAGTCAGACCAAGGCCGCGACCGCGCCGAGCGAACGCTGCTCCTCCTCGGCGTGACCGGCCTGAACCCGACGACGATGAGCCGCAGCACCGGCGAGTTGCTGATCCCCATCGACGGGAAGCCGGTGCGGTATCGGTACGTGGTGCGGGGGATGGGGAGGTAGGCGACTACGAGTGGATGGGCGCCGTAAAACAATTCGCCAACTACATGGATCGGCAAGACAATCGTCCAACCGGTGCGATAGCGTTGAAGTGCCGTCGCGTCGCCTCGCATGAAATCGACTGCGGCGTTCGTGTCGATGACGATTTCTCTCATCGCTCGATCGGGAATGCCTCATCGATCGCGCGCGCGAAGGATTCTCCGTTCTCTCCCGACAAGACGCCGCAGAATCGCCACCAGTCCGGCTTCTGCGCCGGCTCGGCGCTCACCGTCACCTCGACCCGCTCGCCGTCATGTACGTCTTCAAGCGGCTCCAGCAACCGTAGCGCATGCTGCTGAGCGTCATAGTCCGCTTTGACCACCTTGCTCATCTCTCGTGCAGTTTACCCCCGCGCCCTCTTCTTGCAGAAGGAATGCGAGGTAAATTTTGCCGGTTACGCAACCTGAGTCCATCAGACTCAATGTGAGGCAACACCATGAATTTCAATAAGCTAACGGTCAAGGCTCAGGAAGCCGTCGTCGAGGCGCAGAACCTCGCGCGGGGGGCTGGCAACCCTGAGGTCACGCCCGAACACCTCCTCGTTGTCCTGCTGCGGCAGGAGGGCGGGATCGTCGCGCCGATCCTCAACAAGCTCGGCATTGCGCCGGGTCCGGTGGAGACCGAAGTCGCGGCCGAGGTCGCCAAGTACTCGAAAGTCGGTGGGGCCTCGGCGGAGCCGCTGATCTCGGCGAACCTGCGCCGCGTCTTCGACCTCGCGTTCGAGGAGGCGGCCAAGTTCAACGACGAGTACGTCTCCACGGAGCACTTCCTCCTCGCCATCACGCAGGTGAAGGGAGACATCCTCAAGCGCTACGGCGTCACGCACGACGCGGTGCTCAAGGCGCTGCAGTCGGTGCGAGGATCGCAGCGCGTGACCGATCAGAACCCCGAGGACAAGTACCAGGCGCTGGAGCGTTACGCGCGCGACCTCACCGCACTGGCGCGGCGCGGAAAGCTCGACCCGGTCATCGGGCGCGACGAGGAGATCCGCCGCGTGATCCAGGTGCTGTCGCGGCGCACGAAGAACAACCCCGTGCTCATCGGCGAGCCCGGCGTCGGCAAGACCGCCATCGTCGAGGGCCTGGCGCGGCGTATTTTCGAAGGCGACGTCCCCGAAGGTCTCAAGAACAAGCGCGTCGTCGCGCTCGACCTCGGCGCCATGATCGCCGGCGCCAAGTACCGGGGCGAATTCGAAGACCGTCTCAAGGCCGTCATCAAGGAAGTCGAGGAGAGCGAGGGCGAAGTCATTCTCTTCATCGACGAGCTGCACACGCTCGTCGGCGCCGGCGCGGCGGAAGGGGCCATGGACGCGTCGAACATGCTCAAGCCGGCGCTCGCGCGCGGCGAGCTGCGCGCCATCGGCGCCACGACGCTCAACGAGTACCAGAAGCACATCGAGAAGGACGCGGCGCTGGAGCGGCGCTTCCAGCCGGTCTTCGTCGGCGAGCCGACGGTCGAGGACACGATCGCCATCCTGCGCGGGCTCAAGGAGCGCTACGAAGTCCATCACGGCGTGAAGATCCAGGACTCCGCGATCGTCGCGGCGGCCACGTTGTCGCACCGCTACATCACCGACCGCTTCCTTCCCGACAAGGCCATCGATCTGATCGACGAGGCCGCGTCGCGGCTGCGCATCGAGCTGACCTCGATGCCGCAGGAGATCGACGAGCTGCAGCGCCGGCGCATCCAGCTCGAGATCGAGCAGAAGGCGCTGGCGAAGGAGAACAACGCCTTCGCCAAGGATCGCCGCGCCGAGATCGAGGCGGAGATGGCCGGCTTGCAGGAGAAGATCGCCGGCCTCAAAGCCCAGTGGGAGAGCGAGAAGGGCGTCATCAAGGAGATCACCGATCTGAAGAAGAAGATCGAGGACACGCGCGACGCGGCCGGCCGCGCCGAGCGCGAGGGCGATCTGAACAAGGCCGCGGAGCTGCGCTACGGCGCGATGCCGCAGCTCAACCGCGAGCTCGAGGCGGCCTCGGCGAAGCTCGCCGAGATGCAGAAGGGCGGCGCGCTGCTGCGCGAGGAAGTGACGGACGAGGACATCGCCGAGATCGTGTCGAAGTGGACCGGCATCCCGGTCACGAAGATGCTCGAGTCGGAGATCCAGAAGCTCGTGCGCATGGAGGACAACCTCCGCCAGCGCGTGGTCGGACAGGACGAGGCGGTGACCGCGGTGTCGAACGCCGTGCGCCGCTCGCGCGCCGGCCTCAAGGACCCGAACCGCCCCATCGGCTCGTTCATCTTCATGGGCCCGACCGGCGTCGGCAAGACGGAGCTGGCCCGCGCGCTGGCCGAGTACCTGTTCGACGACGAGCACGCCATGGTGCGCATCGACATGTCGGAGTACATGGAGCGCCACGCCGTGGCCCGGCTCATCGGCGCGCCGCCGGGCTACGTCGGCTACGAGGAGGGCGGCCAGCTCACCGAAGCGATCCGCCGGCGGCCGTACGCGGTCGTACTCTTCGACGAGATCGAGAAGGCGCACCCCGAGGTCTTCAACGTGATGCTGCAGATTCTCGACGACGGTCGCCTCACCGACTCAAAGGGACGCGTGGTCGACTTCAAGAACACCGTGATCATCATGACCTCGAACGTCGGCGCGCAGTACATCTTCGAGTTCCAGAAGTCGATGCAGTCGCCGCAGCAGGAAGAGGAGATGCGGCACAAGGTGGAGGAGGAGCTGCACCGGCACTTCCGTCCGGAGTTCCTGAACCGCATTGACGACGTGATCATCTTCCACGCCCTCGACCTCGGCCACATCAAGCGGATCATCGAGATCCAGCTGCGCGCGCTGACGAAGATGATCGCCGAGCGCGGCCTGACGCTCGACATCAGCGACGCGGCCAAGGAGCACCTCGCGCACGCGGGCTACGATCCCGCCTTCGGCGCGCGGCCGCTCAAGCGCGCCCTGCAGCGCGAGATCATCGACCCGCTGGCCATCCGCCTGCTGGAAGGAAAGTTCAAGGCGGGCGACACGGTGTTCGCGAACATGCACGACGGCAAGCTCGCGCTGGAGCTCGAGCCGGAGCCGATGAGCGTGCATTAGGGCACGTAGTAAAGCCGGATCGATTTTCCGACTCGGCGGTACGGCAAGCTGTCGATCCACAGCCGGCCGCCGAGCTGCGCCTGCGTGACGCGGTAGGAGTGCTCGCCGACGGCCATCCAGCCGTGCGTCTCGAAGCCGGGGCTGACGACCTCGCGCGGCGGAAAGCCGAGAACGTCGAGATCGGCGATGGACATGATCGACAGCTTGATCCGGCCGACATGCAGCGTGCGCGCGGCCTCGGCGAGGCGCTTCACGTCCTGTCCCCACTCGATGTTGCTGTCCGCGAGCCAGCGTGAGGGATCGTTTCCGGCCATGGCGTTGAAGTAGGCGATGTAGTCGGGGTGCGCGGCCGCGGAGACGGCCATCTGAGCGACGACGAGCATCACGGCGGCGGCGCGCAGGATGGGCCGGCGCATGGTCACGATCGCGACCGCGGCGGCGAGCGCCATCGGCACGTACAGCGGCAGAAGGTAGCGCGCGCCGAGGTCGAGCGTGCTCTTCATCGTCACGAGGAGCATCGCCGCGGCGGCGGCGGCGTACGGCCGTGCGGGCGCCACGAAGAGCGCGCAAAGGACTAGAGCGAGCAGCGGCAGCGTCGTCTTCAGGGCCAGGGCGACGGGGAAGTAGTACCACCATCCGGTCGAGCGGATGCCGCCGTGCAGATACGAGAGCATCCCTTCGCGGTCGATTCGATAGAGCGAGGCCACTCCTTCGACGAAACGGTGGACGGCGAAGCCGTAGCCGGCGCAGATCACGATCGCCGCGGCGGCGAAGACGATGGCGAGCTCGCGAAGGCGCGGACGTTCGCGGCGGACGAGGAGGATCGCCGCGCAAGCCATCGGCACGAAGGCGATGCAGGAGAACTTGCAAAGCACGGCGAAGCCGTAGGCGGCGCCGAGGAGCAGAGGGTTGCGCCGCGAGAAGGCCAGCAGCGAGAGGGCCACGCCCGCCGTGGCCGCGGCGTCGTGCGTGGCCAGCCCGGCGTGCCCGAGCAGCAGCGGTTCGTTCGCGAGCAGCAGCACCGTCAGCAGCGCGGCGGTGTCGCCCGCCTCCCGCCGCGCCCACGCCCACGCCGCGGCGAGCGCGATGAGCAGAAAGACGAGGTTTCCCGCGCGCGCGGCGATGAGCGTCGCCGGGTATGCGGCGGTGTAGAGCGTCTTCGAAAATCCTTCGGCCGGCAGATGCGCGCCGAGCATCCTCGGCCCGGCCGCGAGGACCAGCCGCGGCAGCGGAGGATTCGCCGTCTGCACGTCGTATCGATGCTGCTCCAGGAGCTGCAGGCCGGCGGAGACGTGCATCGGCTCGTCGTTCGTCTCCGAAAAAATCGCGTACGTCGAAGCGACGCGGACGACCGCGACGATCACGACGACGACGGCCGCGAGACCTGCGCTACGGGACATAGTAAAGACGGATCGTCTTTCCGACGCGCACGAAGTCGCGGCCGAAGATGAGCCACTGGTACGCCAGCGGCTCCTTCGCCCGCGCCTCCTGCAGAAGCGTCTCGCTGACGGCGTTCCAGCCGCGGCGCATCCCGTACCACGGCACCTCGGCGACGGACGGGATGCCGAGCGCGGAGTAGCTCGTGGTCGTGAAGATCGCCGTGCCGAGGTTCTGGACGTTGCGCTTGCGGCACTCGTGCGCGAGGCGGAAGAGGTCCTGGCCCCAGTCGAAGTTGCTGTCGACGAGCACGCGCTCCGGATGCCCGAGCGCGAGCGCGTTCATCCACGGCAGGTAGTCGGGCGTGGCCAGGAGCGAGCCGGCGACGAGCCACGCCGCGAGCAGCGCGACCGCGATGCGCGCGCGTAACGTGACGGCCGCGAAGGCCGCGACGATCGCCAGCGGCGCGTAGATCGGGAGGATGTGGCGGACGCCGATGTTGATGCCGGTGGTCATGGCCACGGCCATGATCGCGGCGGCGGCGAGGGCGAGCTCCGGCGCGGCGCGGCGCCGCGCGAGCAGCCAGATGCCGATCGCGGCGAGGATCAGGAACGGAATCGGAGTCTTGAAGAGGAACGCCGCGGGGAAGTAGTACCACCAGCCGTGCGAGGTGAGCCGCCCGAAAAGATAGCTGTCGTGGCCGTGGCGGTCGTGCAGCTTCACTTCGAAGATGCCGGCAAAATAGAGCGGCGCCGGGATGGGGATGTTCGCGATGCGCGGCGAGTGGAACATCTCCTCGGCGAAATCGACGGTGCGCGGGTTGGCCTTCGCCATCGTCGAGAAGGTGAAGCCGTACATCGCCCAGACGAGGATGAATCCGATGGCGATGGAGACGAGGCCGCGCGCGAGCGGCAGGCGCCGCTTGACGACGAACATCACGATCGCCGCGGCGGCGAAGAACGGCAGGAACGAGAACTTCGTCAGCAGTCCGAAGCCGAAGGCAACGCCGAGGGCCAGCGTGCGCGGCCACGTCGGCTGCTCGAGGAAGAGCGTGAGCGCGTAGAGAGCCCACGGCATCGCCGCGGCGGTGGACATGTCGGTCGTGGCCAGCCCGGCGTTCGCGAGCACCGGCGGCAGCGAGGCGAAGAGCACCAGCGCCAGCAGCGCGGCGGTCTTTCCGAACAGATGCCGCGCCCACAGCGTCACGCCGATGCAGCCGATGAGGAGAAACAGCAGGTTGCCGCGGCGGGCCTGGGCGATCTTGCTCGGCATGTGGCCGCCGGTCTCGATGAGGGCTTTGCCGCGCTCGATCATGTCGCCAGTCGGCGGCGGCGTTCGGAGGAACGGCAGGGCGAAGAAGATCCGCGCCAGCGGCGGGTGCTGCGGATCGACGAGGTACGTGTGCTGGAGGAGGTATTCCTGGCCGGCGGCGATGTGGGCGCCCTCGTCGAAGGTCGGACTGAAGACGTGTCCGGTCGCGCCGACGCGCAGCAGCGTGATTGCGAGGATCGCCGCGCAAGCGAGGAACCAGCGGTCGGGCTTCATGAAGTCCGCGGCAATATACGGTGCGCACGCGTTTTGCGTCACCAGCGAGGCGAAGGAGTGTTTTCATGCGTCATCCGCTGTTGATCGCGCTGCTCGCGCTGGCCCTCGTCGCCGCGCCGGGCTGCCGCAAGAAGGAGCAGCCGGCGGAGACCGGCACGAAAGGCAACGCCACGGACCGCAGCGTGAACGGCACGAGCGGCACCGGCGAGCCGGCGTCGGTCGCCACCGACACGGCCAACGCCGCCACGCAGCTCGGAACGTCGACCACGGGAACGCTGGCCATGACCGGCACCGAAGAGGTGCACGGGGCGAAGACGGAGACGACGTCGACGATCGCCGCGCCCGGCACGACGACGGAAGCGGTGGAGACGCCGACGTCGACCTCCGCCACGATCGCCACGACGACCGGCACGAAAACGACGAAGAAGACGAAGAAGCATTGATGCGAAGGTTCTTGCTGGCGCTCGCGCTGCCCGCCGTCCTCGCCGCCTGCCCGGGGCCGCGCCACACCGACCAGGGCGCGCCGCAAACGACGACCGCCACCGGCAACCCGCAGGCGGTCCCGGAGAATTCGACGGCCATGAACCCGGTGGTGCCGCCGGAGGCGAAGATGCCGTCGAAGCGGCCGCCGGCCGCGGCCGCGCCCGCGGTGCAGGTGCAGCTCACCGAGTATCGGATCGAGATGACCGACACGTTGAGGCCGGGGATGCATCAGTTCGCGATCGCCAACGCCGGGACGATGAAGCACAACTTCGCCATCCAGGGTCCGGGCGTCGATCAGAAGCTCGCCGAGGATCTGATGCGCGGCGACGTCGCGCCGATGACGGTCATGCTGCAGAAGGGACGTACCAGGTGTTTTGTCCCGTCGACGGGCATCGCGGCCGCGGGATGTCGCGGACGATTACCGTTCAGTAATATCCGCGGTCGCTCGCGAACATCACCTCGTAGACCTTGCGCGCCCAGCTGCGCTTCCCGAACTCGACGCGCCCCTCCTCCTTGAGCCACTCATTGATCGGCAGGGTGAAGCCGGTCTTGCGCCGGCCGCGCACGGCTTCGGGGAGCGGCGGACGCGGCGCGCAGGCCAGGAGCTGCTTGCCGCGCTCGCGCCGCGTGACGAGGGCGGGGGCGAGCTTGCGCAGGAGATGGGCATCGACGAGCGGCACGCGCACCTCGAGCGAGTGAGCCATGCTGGCCCAGTCCATGTCGCGCAGGAGTTGATTGCGCAGGTAAAGCGACGACTCCAGCGCGGCCACGCGGGCGTAGGCGTTGCCGGGGTCGGGCGTCACCGTTTTCTCGATGATGCCTAGGATGTCGAGGCGTTGCAGCCCTTCCCGGGCGATCTCTTCGCCGAGGACCGCGGGGAGCTCCGAGGCCAGAAAACGGCCGCGCTTGACGAGGTAGGCGCCGGCCCACGATGCGCCGTAGCGGACGATCTCTCCCATCTTCGGGCTTACGTGGCGGCTGCGCCGCGCCAGGGCCGCGTTGGCGCGGTGCACGGCGTCGCCGAGACGGGGGACGCGCGCCAGGACGGCGGTGATCGGCATCCAGCGCGGGATGTCGCGGAACGACGTATAGCCGCCGAAGAGCTCGTCGCCGCCCGTGCCCGACATCGCCACCTTCAGCCCGTGCTCGTGCGCGGCCTTGCTGATGAAGTAGCTGTTCAGGCCGTCGACGCTCGGCTGGTCCATGGCCGCAAAAACGTCCGGCAGCGCGGCCTTGAACTCGGCGAGCGAGAGGTCGTGGATCTCGTGGCGCGCGCCGTACTGCTTCGCCACGAGCGCGGCCAGCGGCGCCTCGTCGTTGACGCGGCCGCGGTACTCCTCGAAGCGGAGCGTGAGAGTCTGCAGATCGCTCGCGCCGCTTTCGCGCGCCAGGGCGACGACCGCGGTGGAGTCGATGCCCGCGGAGAGGAACGCGCCGACGGGCACGTCCGCGACGAGGTGATAGCGTACCGACTCGAGCACGGCGTCGTGCACGAGCTCGCGCCGCTGCGCGTCGCTGAAGTCGCCGCCGCGCTCGACGGCGTCGCGCAGCGTGGCCGCGATCGAGAAGTATTGCTGCTCGACGACGCCGTTCTCGTCGACGAACGCGTACGACCCCGCCGGCAGCGCGCGGACGGCGCGGTACATCGTGAACGGTTCCGGCACGGTCCCGCGCAGAAAAAATCCGGCCGCGCCGGCGGGATCGAACTGCTTCGAGATTTCTCCAGTCGCCATGAGCGCGCGCACCTGCGAGGCCACGCGCAGCGTGCCGCCGTCGGCGGCGTAGTAGAGCGGCTTGATGCCGTACGGGTCGCGCGCCAGGAGCATGCGTCGCCGCGCGCCGTCCCACAGCGCCAGGGCGAACATGCCGCGGAGCTTGTTCAGCATGGCCGCGCCGTCGCGCTCATACAGGCGCAGCAGGACCTCGGTGTCGGACTGCGACGTGAATTGCGCGTCGCCGAGCTCCGCGCGCAGCTCGCGATAGTTGTAGATCTCCCCGTTGAAGACGATGACGAGCTCGCCGCGCCGCATCGGCTGCGCGCCCCCCGGCGAGAGGTCGATGATCGCCAGACGCCGGTGGCCGAGGCCCACCCGCCCGTCATCCGAGATCCAGTCGTCCGAGCCGTCCGGCCCGCGCGCGCGCATGGCGTCGCGGCAGGCGATGAGCTCGGCGCGGTCGACCGGCGGCGCGGAGGCGCCGTACGCGAAGATCGCGTTGATGCCGCACATGGGCGGCGAGTATACCGAGGTAGAATTTTGGGGATGAGCGAGCAGGAATTGCTGGAGCGGATCACGTTTAACCCCGAGATTTACGGAGGGAAAGCGATCATCCGCGGGCGGCGCCTGGCGGTGGAGCACGTGCTGGAGATGCTCGCAGCCGGCGACACGCCGGAAGGACTCGTTGAAGAGTACGAGTGGCTTGAGCTCGACGACGTCAAGGCATGTCTGCTGTACGCTGCGCAGCTCGCCGGGCGCGCGCGGCCGACGCGTGACGCGGCGTGAGACTGCTCCTCGACAACTGTTTTTCGCGCCGGTTCGCCGAGCGTCTCCGTGCGCTAGGCCACGATGTGGTTTGGATGGGCGATCTCGGCCCCGACCCCGGCGACCCAGTGATTCTTGCGCGTGCCTATGCGGAACGCCGCGTGCTGATTACGCGCGACAAAGATTTCGGCAAGTTGATCGTTCACGAGCGGCGGCCGCATGCCGGTTTGATTCGCGTTCGGGAGCTGACCGTTGCTGAGAGTCTCGTCGCATGCGTCGAGGCATTGGCTCTCTATGCAGACGATCTGGCCGCCGGCGCGATCGTCGTCCGCGATCGGAGAGGCTTACGCCTGCGGCGTCCCGGTGAGCGCGCGTAAAATGCACGCCCATGCTTCGCCGACTCGCCGTTCTCCTGCTCCTCTTCTCCGCCGCCGCCACCGCCGATGAAAAGCCGATCCTCGGCTTCACCTCCGCGGATGCCGCGAAAGAGCACTCCCTCGAGGCGCAGTTCGACTCGCACCTCAACCGCGACGACCAGCGCGCCTGGATGAAGCGCCTCTCCGCCCGCCCGCACCACCTCGGCTCCGCGTACGACCACGACAACGCCCTCTTCATCGAGTCGCTCTTCAAGTCGTGGGGCTACGACACGCACATCGAGCAGTTCGACGTCCTCTTCCCGACGCCGAAGACGCGCCTCGTCGAGCTCGTGGCGCCGGAGACGTACACCGCCAGGCTGGCCGAGGCGCCGCTGGCGCAGGACGCCACCAGCGGCCAGGCCGCGGAGCAGCTTCCCGTCTACAACGCCTACTCCGTCGACGGCGACGTCACCGGCGACCTCGTCTACGTCAACTACGGCATCCCCGCCGACTACGAGCAGCTCGAGCGGCGCGGCGTCGACGTCAAAGGCAAGATCGTCATCGCCCGCTACGGCGGTTCATGGCGCGGCATCAAGCCGAAGGTGGCGGCGGAGCACGGCGCCATCGGCTGCATCATCTACTCCGATCCGCGCGACGACGGCTACTTCCAGGGCGACGTCTATCCGAAGGGCGCGTTCCGCAACGACGTCGGCGCGCAGCGCGGCTCGGTCATGGACATGCCGGTGCATCCCGGCGATCCGCTCACGCCCGGCGTCGGCGCGACGAAGAACGCCAAGCGCCTCGACATCAAGGACGTCGATGTCCTCACGAAGATCCCGGTGCTGCCGATGTCGTACGGCGACGCCCTGCCGCTACTGCGCAACCTCGGCGGCCCCGTCGCGCCGCCCGACTGGCGCGGAGCGCTCCCCATCACCTACCACCTCGGCGCCGGCCCGGCGCGCGTACACATCAAGCTCGCCTTCAACTGGAACCTCGTGCCGACGTACGACGTCGTGGCCCGCCTGCAGGGCACCGAGCGCGGCGACCAGTGGGTCCTACGCGGCAACCACCACGACGCCTGGGTCAACGGCGCGCAGGATCCGCTCAGCGGCCTCGTCGCCGAGCTCGACGAGGCCCGCGCCATCGGCGAGCTGGCGAAGACGGGATGGAAGCCGAAGCGGACGATCATCTACTTCGCCTGGGACGGCGAGGAGGAAGGCCTGCTCGGCTCGACGGAGTGGGCCGAGGAGCACGAGGCCGAGCTCAAGCAGCACGGCGTCGTCTACATCAACACCGACTCCAACGCGCGCGGCTTCTTCGACATCGCCGGCTCGCACACGCTGGAGCGCCTGGCCACGCAGGCTGCGCGCGACGTCGTCGATCCCGAGCGCAACGTCTCCGCGCTCGAGCGCAAGCGTGCGCGCGAGCTCTCGCTGATCACGCAGCCGGAGGAGCGGAAAGCCTACCGCGAGCGCGAGCTGATCCGCCTCGATGCCCTCGGGTCGGGCTCCGACTACACCACCTTCCTGCAGCACGTCGGCATCGCGGCCATGAACGCCGGCTACGGCGGCGAGGCCGGCGGCGGTTCGTACCACTCCATCTACGACTCGTTCGATCACTTCACGCGCTTCATCGACCCGAACTTCGACTACGGCGTGGCGCTGGCGAAGACGGACGGGCGGATGGTACTGCGCCTGGCCAACGCGGACGTGCTGCCGTTCGAGTTCACCACCTTTGCCGACACGATGTCGCGCTATCTCGAGGAGCTGACCAAGCTCGCCGACACGACGCGGCGCGACATCGACGAAAAGAACCGCCTGATCCGCGAGAACGTCTACGCCGTGGCCGCCGATCCGACGAAGACGTACGTCCCGCCGAAGCCGGAGCCGCCCGCGCCGTACCTGAATTTCGCGCCGCTGCAGAACGCCGTGGCGCGGCTGCAGCGCGCGTCGCACGATTACACGGCCGCGGCGAAGGGCGTGCCCGAGAACGCGGCGGAGCTCGACCACGTCCTCATGCACGTCGAGCAGTTGCTGACGCGCAACGAGGGGCTGCCGCGCCGGCCGTGGTTCCGGCACCAGATCTACGCCCCCGGCTTCTACACCGGCTACGGCGTGAAGACGGTGCCGGGGGTGCGCGAGGCCATCGAGCAGAAGAACTGGACGGAGGCGGCGCAGCAGATCGAGATCGTGGCCAAGGTCATCGACGGCTACGCGGCCGAGGTGGAAAGGGCGGCGGGGCTAGCGAAGCGATAACACCGCGTCGATGCAGTCGGCGCAGAGCACGCCGCGGTCGCCGACGGTGACGAGCTCCTCGTTGCGCGCGCCGCAGAGGGCGCAGCGCGAGGCCGGAGCGATGTCGGGGTTGCCGACGCCGGCGACGGGGTCCTGGAGGATCTCGTCGCAGACGTCGACGCATTCGTCGCAGATGGCTACGGAGGGGCCGGTGATGATGCGCTTCACCTGGTTCTGCGACTTGTGGCAGAACGAGCAGTTCATGCCCTACTTCTTCGGCAGCATGTAGACGATCTCGCCGTGCTTCGACATCCCGAGGTCTTCGCGGGCGATGCGCTCGACCTCGAAGGTGGAGCGCTTGACGCTCTCGATGTCGGCGCGCAGCCGGGCGTTCTCAGCCTCGGCGCGGGCAATGCCGGCGTGCAGCGCGGCCACGCGCTGCCGCGCGCTCTGCAGCTCGCCGATGCCGGTGTGGCGGAAGAAGGAGACGATGGCGGCGCCGGCGAAGAGGCTGAGGATCAGCATCCCGACCTTGACGATGCGCGGCGCGGCCATGAATCAAGTGTACGCGATCACTGCCCGAGCCGTTTCTTCATCGCCGCCTGCAGATCGTCCTTGTGCTTCTGCGGATCGGCGTCGATGACCAGCACCGTCACGCCGGTGAGGCGGCGCAGGTCGGCCTCGAGCGCGTGGCAAGGCTTGCACCAGTCGGCGCCGAGCTGGGCGATCGTGGCCGTGCCCTTCAAGGCTGCGGGATCGATGCGTTTGCCGTCCGCGTCGCGCAGCCAGGGCGTGAAGCCTTCGATGCGCGGCGCGTCCTTCTTCGCAGTCCTGTGCGTGGCGTCGCGGATCTTCGACGCCGTCTGCGGTCCGTAACCTTGGATGGCGTAGACCAGGCCGCCGTCGCGGTCGAAGACGATCACCCGCGGGAAGATGAACTGCAGCTTTCCGTCCTTCAGGTAGATGTCGACGATGCCGTCCGCGGACATCGAGCACTTCACGACCTTCGCCGGCGGCGGGCCCCAGGCCAGGGCCAGGAAAGCAAGCGCGAGAGCGGCTTTGCGCATGTGAAATTATAATTCGACCGTGAAGCGCGACTCCGCCAGCAATCCGCTCACCGAACGCTACGCCTCGGCGGAGATGTCGTACCTCTTCTCCGCCGACTACAAATTCCGCACGTGGCGGCGTCTGTGGATCGCGCTGGCCGAGGCCGAGCGCGAGCTGGGACTGCCGATCTCGGAGCAGCAGATCGCCGAGCTCAAGGCGGCCGCCGACGACATCAACTACGACGACGCCGAGCGCCGCGAGCGCGAGATCCGCCACGACGTGATGTCGCACATCTACGCGTACGGACTTCAGGCGCCCGCCGCGAAAGGGATCATCCACCTCGGCGCGACCTCCGCGTTCGTCACCGACAACACCGACATCCTGCAGATGCGCGAAGGCTTGGCCATCGTCGTCCGGCGCATCGTCAACCTCATCGCCAAGCTGCGCGACTTCGCCTGGCGCTGGCGGGCCGCGCCGCAGCTCGCCTACACGCACTTCCAGGCCGCGCAGCTCACCACTGTCGGCAAGCGCGCCACGCTCTGGCTGCACGACCTCGTGCTCGACCTTCGCGAAATCGAGTACCGCCGCGACTCGCTCGCCCTCCTCGGCGTGAAGGGCGCGACCGGCACGCAGGCGTCGTTCCTGAGCCTCTTCGACGGCGACGAGGCCAAGGTCCACCGCCTCGAGCAGCTCGTCGCGGAGAAGCTCGGCGTCGGCCGCAGCTACCCGGTCTCGGGGCAGACGTACTCGCGCAAAGTCGACGCGCAGGTCGTGGCGTCGCTCGGCGGCTTCGCGCAGTCGGCCTCGAAGTTCGGCTACGACATGCGCCTCCTCCAGCACATGCACGAGATCGAGGAGCCGTTCGAAGAGGAGCAGGTCGGCTCCTCGGCGATGGCCTACAAGCGCAATCCGATGCGCGCGGAGCGCCTCGACGCACTGGCGCGGCATCTCATCGTCAACACGCTGAACCCGGCGCTGACCGCGGCGACGCAGTGGCTCGAGCGGACGCTCGACGACTCCGCGAACCGGCGCATCGCCATCCCCGAGGCCTTCCTGGCGGCGGACGCGATGGCGCTGATCTACGACAACGTGGTCGGCGGCATCGTCGTGCATGAGGACGTCATCGCCGCGAACGTCCGGCGTGAGCTGCCGTTCATGATGACGGAGAATTTGATGATGGAAGGCGTCCGCCGCGGCGGCGATCGCCAGGTGCTGCACGAGCGCGTGCGCATCCATTCGCAAGGCGGTCCGGGCGATCTGCTCGACCGCATCGCCGCCGATCCGCTCTTCGGCATCGACCGGGCTACGATCGAGAGCATGGCCAGGCCGGAGGCGTACACGGGGCTGGCGCGGCAGCAGACGGAGCGGTTCCTGATCGAGGAGGTCGATCCCATCCTCGACGAACGCCGCGCGGAAATTCACGACCAGGTGGGCGAGGTGCGGGTATGAAACGGTTGCTATGCGCGCTGTTGCTGTTGATGGCTGCCTGCAGGACGACGACGACAACGGCGACGACAGCCGCGCCGCCGCCCAAACCGGCGCCGGCGCTGGCCGGGATGAGCGACACGCACGGCGTGGCCGGCTGGTACGGACAGGAGTTCTCGGGCCGGACGACGGCGAACGGCGAGATCTTCGATCCGCTGATCATGACCGCGGCGCATCGCACGCTGCCGTTCGGAACGATCGTCGACGTGAAGAATTCGAAGACGGGGGCGACGGTGCGCGTGCGGGTGAACGACCGCGGGCCGTACATCGGCAACCGCCTGATCGACCTGTCATACGCGGCCGCGCAGCAGATCGGCATCGTCGACACCGGCGGCGGCGAGGTCGACATCGCCGTCGTGCGCCTCGGCAAAGGGGAGCGCGAGCCGCCCGCGCCGTACAACGTGGCCGTGACCGGGCCGACCGCGGCCGGGCAGCCCGTCGAAACGCCGAAGGTTGAAGTCGTGCCGCCACCACCGCCCGTGACGGTCGAGAACATCCAGGTCGTCGAGGAGCACAAGGGCGTGGAGACGCGGCGGCAGGTCTCGCCGAGCGGGAAGGCAGTGGAGAACGTGCCGGTCCCGCAGCCGCCCGCGCCCGCGTCCGTGCCCGCGCCGAAGCCGAAGCCGACGGTCGTGACGCCGCCTCCACAGCCGCAACCGCGCACCGGCCACTACGCCGTGCAGGTCGGAGCGTTCTCCGTCGAGGCGAACGCGAAGGCGCTGCAGGAGCGGCTCACCAAGCTCGGCGAGCAGGCCTCGATACACAAGACATCGCTCTACCTCGTGCGCATCGGGCCGTTCGAGACGAAGGAGCAGGCCATCAAGGTGCGGGAGCGGCTCGAGCGCGCCGGCATTTCCGCGATCATCGTGACGCTCTAAATCAGCTCCGACTCCGCGAAGAAAAACGCCACCTCGATCTTCGCGTTCTCATCCGAGTCCGAGCCGTGGATGGCGTTCTGCTCGATCGAGTCGCCGTAGTCGGCGCGGATCGTGCCGGCGTCGGCCTTCTTCGGATCGGTCGCCCCCATGATCTGCCGCAGGTGCGCGACGGCGTTGTCGCGCTCGAGCGCGGCGACGTAGACCGGCCCCGAGGTCATGTACTCGACGAGCGACGGAAAGAACGGCCGCTCGCTGTGGACGGCGTAAAACCCCTCGGCCTGGTTACGCGAGAGGCTCGCTTTTTTGATGCTGAGGATGCGGAAGCCCTCGGCCTCGATGCGGCTGATGATCCTGCCGAAATTTCCCTTACGCACCGAGTCGGGCTTGATGATCGTGAACGTGCGGTTCGCCATAGCGGCGCGCATTATACGGGGCGGCCGCCTCGTTGTAATCGACCGGCAGGATGAGCGTGAACGTCGAGCCCGAGCCCGGCGTCGACTGCACGTCGATGCGCCCGTGGTGCAGCTCGACGAAGTTGCGCGTCAGCGACAAACCGAGGCCCGTGCCGCCGCGGCGGGAGCGCCGGCCGAGCTCCGTCTGGTAGAACTCGTCGAAGATCCGCTTCAGCTCGTCGGGCGGGATGCCGATGCCCTGGTCCGTCACGTCGATGCGCACCGCATCGATCTCGATGGGCGACTCCGCCGCCGGCACGAACGCGGCGCTGATCGTCACCGGTCCGCCGTTCGGCGAGAACTTCACCGCGTTCGAGAGCAGGTTGAAGAGGATCTGTTTGAGGCGCCCTTCGTCGAGGCGGACGATCGGCACGCTGTCGTCGATCTTCGAGGTGATGCGCACGTTGGCCTCGGCCGCGAAGCCTTTCATCACCCGCTCCACGGCGGCGATGGTGTCGCGGAGGTCGAAGGAGTCGGGGCGCAACTCCATCTTCCCGGCCTCGATCTTAGAGAGGTCGAGGATGTCGTTGATCAGCTCGAGGAGGTGGTTGCCGGCGGTGTGGATGTTCTCGAGGAACTTGTAGAGCCGCGGCGCGATCGAGCTGCGCGCCGACTCCAGCAGCACGCTGGAGAAGCCGATGATCGAGTTCAGCGGCGTGCGCAGCTCGTGGGACATGTTGGCCAGGAACTGGTTCTTGGAGCGGTCGGCGGCGAGGAGGCGGAGGTTCGTCTCGCGCAGCTCGTTCGTCCGCTCCATGACGCGCTGCTCGAGCGCGTACGTGAGCCCCTCGAGATCTTTGTAGAGCTGGGCGTTCTCGATGGCCACCGCGGCCTGGTTGGCGATGGCGGTGAGGAGGAGGATGTCGTCCGGCGTGAAGGCGTTTTTCTTGTAGCTCTCGACGGAAATGACGCCGCTGACGCGGTCGCGGGTGATCATCGGCACGCCCAGCCACGACTCCGTGGCCTTGCTGTCGGGAACGGCCTTGACGCCGAAGCGGGCCTCGTCGGCGACGCTGCCGATGAGCAGCGGCTCGTGGTGGGCGACGACCCATGAGTTGAGCCCCTCGCCGACGGGGATGCGGTCCTTCGGCAGGATCGTGCCGTCGCGCACGTCGAGCTCGAAGCAGAGCTCGTCGGTCGACTCGTCGAGCAGGGCGATGGTGAAGAGGGAGCAGTCGACGATCTTCTTGCACTCGGTGTAGATCGTCATCAGCAACTGGTCGGTCGTGTAGCGCAGCGAGATGGTCTTGCCGATGTTCGTCAGCGAGGCTATGCGCTGCAGCTGCTGCACGCTCTTCGTGCGCGTCACGGCCAGGCCGCGCCCGGTGAGGTGCGCGACGGAGCCGGTGAAGACGAGGGCCAGCACCGCCCCCCAGCCGATCTCGCCGTAGGCGAGGGCCAGGACGACGGCGTAGGGGATGCTGAGGACGTAGATGGAGGCGTCGGCGAAGTAGAGCCGGGTGATTTTCTCGCTGTCGTAGCCGTACGACTTCATCGGCCGGTACATGAGCAGCTCGTTCATGAAGATCATGGCGATGCCGGCGATGGCGATCTTCGCGGCCGCGAGCGGCGTGGCCTGCAGCGTCGGGACCTCGCCGCCGAGGCGCTCGTAGAGCGCGCCCGCGGCGACGACGGGAATGCCGTACGTGCCGAAGAGACCGAAGGCCTTGACGAACTCGAGCGGCGGATCGTCCATGGAGATGGTGACGGGGCCGATTCTGGCCATGGCCAGGAGGCGCGAGCCGATGGCGACGATGACGGCCATCCAGGCCGTGATGACGACGCCGAGGAGCGGGAGCATGGCCATGTACGCGGTGATGCCGAGGGAGACGTAGATGACGTTGGTCAGCTCGTACTTCACCAGGGAGAGCATCAGGGCGAAGGCGAAGAAGATGAGGATGAGCAGCGGCGCGGCCGGACCGAGGCGCTCGATGATGAGGGGGATGTCGCGGATGCGCAGGACGGTCATCAGCGCCACGACGACGAATCCGGCGATGCCCTGCGTCAGAAAGACGGAGAAGACGCGGCGCCGCGCGGCCGCTTCGGGAGTCGACGGACTGGCCATGGAGATCGTTAATCGTAACGCCAAATCAGGATTAACGATGAGTGAGCCACGGAAATTCAGAACGCAGAACGCGAATGCAGAATGAAGAAAGCCGGAGGCCGTAGCCTACGGACTCTCGTTTTCTTCATTCTGCATTCGCATTCTGCATTCTGATTTTCCTCAGATCGCGGCGACGACGAGCCCATCCTGAACGAGGTACGGTGCGTCGCGCGGGATAGCCGGATCGTCGCGGCAGATCAGAACATCGCGGTAGCGTCCGCGATTCTTGAGGGCCACGCCGTGGGCGACGATGCAGCGGTCGAGCTCGACGCCGCGGGCGACGAGGCAATCGTCCCAGACGGCGCTGTCGCGGACGTCGCCGTCGATCACGCTGCGCTCGCCGACGGTGGAGCGGACGGCGCGGCCGCGGGCGGTGGCGGCGAGGATGGAGTCGCCGTCGATGCGCGAGTTTTTCGCGAGCTCGGCCGCCCCTCGCAGCGTGGCCTCGAGCAGGCTCGCATTCGCGGAGATGAGCCGCCGCGGCGTGCCGGTGTCGAACCAGAGCGCGTTGTCGTCGACGACGGCGGCGAGGCGCTCGTCCGTTTTTTTGTAGACGTCCTCGACGATGCCGGAGAAGCCGTCGGAGAGATAGCCGAACACGCGCGACGCGATGCAGTGCGCGCCGGAAAAGATGAACGCTTCGCCGTGACCTTTGCCAAACCCCGCGATCTCTCCCCCCTCGGCGTACACCGCTGTGAAGCGATCGCCGGCCGGCGGATGGCGCAGCAGCATCGCGGCCAGGGCGTCGCGCTCGCGCCGGGCGCGCCGGAGCGCCGCGTAGTCGGGGAACTGGATCGTGTCGCCATTCACGGCGATGAAGTCCTCTTCCGCCTCGAGGAGCGATTGCACGCGCTTGATCCCGCCGCCCGTGCCGAGGATCGCCGCCTCGAAGGAGAAGTGAAAATCGGCATCGTAGTTCGCCGGCAGGTATTGCTCGATCGCCTCTGGGAAGTGATGCAGGTTCACGACGAGGTCGCGGATCCCGGCGCGGAGGAACGTCTCCACCGCCCACCCGATGAGCGGGCGGTTGCAGACCGGCACGAGCATTTTCGGGAGCGTGTAGGTGACGGGACGCATGCGGGTCCCGAAGCCGGCGGCGAGGATCATCGCGCGCATCAGAGTTGTTCGGGCGAGAACACCATGTCGTTCGGCAGGTCCGCGCGCGTCCGCCGTGCCTGCCGGTAGAGGTCGGCGTAGGTCGAGCGGATGGCCTGCTCCATCTCCATCCCCAGCTCCGCGGCCAGGGAGCGGATGTTGTCGAGCGGCCCCTCGATCTCGAAGTATTCGCCGATGGGCGTCCGGTCGATGACGACCTCGGCGTCGCGCACGCGCCACACCTCGCGGAACTTCTGGTAGCGGAAGACGGGCTTGTAGCCGAGCGAGTCGAAGAGCTGGATGGCCAGCTCGAAGCTCTCCACGCCCGTCTGCACCTCCTCGCGCGACTTCACGCCCCCCTCGATCGACATCGGTCCCTTGTAGGTGATGATCGAGTACTTGCCGAACTTGCGCACGCGCAACAGCGCGCCTCTGGTGCGCAGCTCGCCGCGGCGGTCGAGGACGATGTTGTCCTCGAACGTCTCCGGGTAGAGCCGCTGGCCGCCGACGTCGTGCAGCTTGCGCACGAGCTCGTGGCGGTCCTTGAGGGCGAACTTGACTTCGATCTCCTTCAAATCCGAAGGACCTCAACGCCGGGTAAGGCTGCCCCCGAAATGAACTCCAGCGACGCCCCGCCGCCCGTCGAAATGTGCGTGATGCGGCCGGCGTAGCCCGACGCCTTCACGGCCTCGACGGACTCGCCGCCGCCCACCACGGTGATCGCGTCGGCCTCGGCCACGGCGCGGGCCATGGCCATCGTCCCCTTCGCGAACGGCTCCTTCTCGAACACGCCCATCGGGCCGTTCCAGAAAACCATGCGCGCTTTCTTCAGCTCGGCGTCGAAGGCGGCGATCGTGCGCGGGCCGATGTCGAAGGCCTTCTGCTCCGGCGCGAGGCCGGTCTCGGCGTCGACGGTCTCGATCTTCTTCGGGGCGTCGAGGTCGTCGGCGACGACGAGGTCGGCCGGCAGCACGACCTTGTCGCCGATGCGTTTGGCGACGTCGATGGAGTCGTTGTCGACGAGCGACCCGCCCATGCTCACGCCGCGCGCGGCGAGGAACGTGTTGGCCATCCCGCCGCCGATCAGCACCGTGTCGGCGAGGTTGACCAGCGCCTCGAGCGGCTCGATCTTGCCGGCGATCTTCGCCCCGCCGAGCAGGGCCACGAAGGGGCGCTCGGCGGCGTTCGTCACCTTCTGCAGGAACTCCAACTCGCGCTCGAGCAGCAGCCCACCGGCGGCGTTCTCGCGCGGGAAGAGACGCGGCAGGGCGTCGATCGACGCGTGGGCGCGGTGGCAGGCGCCGAAGGCGTCGTTGACGTAGAAGTCGGCGAGCTTGCGCAGCTCTTTCGCGAAGTCGCCGTCGTTCTTCTCCTCGCCGGCGTGGAAGCGGAGATTCTCTAGGAGGAGCAGATCGCCCGCTTTCAGACCCGTCGTGTCCGCGCCGACGCAGTCATCCGCCCACTGCACCTCGGCGCCGAGCGTCGCCGCGAGCTGCTCGCGCACCGGCTTCAGCGAGTACTTCTCGTTCCGCTCGCCTTTCGGCCGTCCGAGGTGCGAGGCGATGACGAGCACGACGCCGGCCTCGCGGAGGCGGCGGATCGTGGGGATGGTCTCGTCGATGCGCGTCGTGTCGGTGACGCGCGTCCCCTCCAGCGGCACGTTGTAGTCGACGCGGTAGAAGATGCGCGCGCCGCGGGGAAATGTGAGCTGATCGAGAGTTCGAATGCGAATCATGACATCGTTGCCAGCGACTCCTTCTTCACGCGGGCCACGTAGGCGATGAGGTCGAGGATCCGGTTCGAGTAGCCCCACTCGTTGTCATACCACGCCAGGATCTTGTGCATGTGGCCGTCGACGGAGCGGGTGAACGTCGTGTCGACGATCGAGGAGTGCGCGTTGTGGTTGAAGTCGTGCGAGACGAGCTGCTCGTCGCAGAAGTCGAGGATTCCTTTCAGCTCGCCGGCCGAGGCCTCGCGGATCACGCGGTTGATGTCGTCGGCATTCGTCGGCTTCGCCGTTTGGAAGGTGAGGTCGACGAGGGAGACGTTCGGCGTCGGCACGCGCACGGAGATGCCGTCGAACTTCCCCTTGAGCTCCGGCAGCACGAGCCCGACGGCCTTCGCCGCGCCCGTCGTCGTCGGGATCATCGACAGCGCGGCGGCGCGGCCGCGGCGGAGGTCCTTGTGCGGGAGGTCGAGGATGACCTGGTCATTCGTGTACGAGTGCACCGTCGTCATGATGCCCATCTCGATGCCGAAGGCTTTGTGCAGGACTTTGGCGACGGGGGCGAGGCAGTTCGTCGTGCACGAGGCGTTGGAGACGATCTTGTGCTGCGCGGGATCGAACGCGGTCTCGTTGACGCCGATGCAGACGGTGAGGTCGGCGTCCTTCGACGGGGCGGAGATGATGACGTGCTCGACGCTGCCGCGGAGGTGGCGCGACGCTTTTTCCTTCGAGGTGAAGCGGCCGGACGACTCGACGACGATCTCCACGCCGAGGTCGCCCCAGGGGATCTCGGCGGGGTCGGGAGAGGAGAAGACGCGCACTTCGCGGCCGTCGACGCTGAGGCCGTTCGGGCCGTGCTCGACTTTGTTCTCGATCGTGCCGTGCACGGAGTCGTACTTGAGCAGGTAGGCGAGCGTGGCCGCGTCGGTGAGATCGTTGACGGCGACGAACTCGACGCCGCGGTTGTCGGCGAGCGCCGCGCGAAGCACGTTGCGCCCGATGCGGCCGAATCCGTTGACTCCAACTTTGGTCATTGGTCCTCCAGACTGCGCAGGTAGTATATCGACGCGAAAGCTCTTAGCTGTTGGCTCTTAGCTCTTAGGAGAACGATGCCAATAACGCGCCCTAAGAGCTAAGAGCCAACAGCCAAGAGCTATGTCCGTACAGCCCATCATCTGGCGCGGCGACGCCCTAGACCTCCTCGACCAGCGCCGTCTCCCGACTGAAATGACATACGTCGCGTGCCGTGACGCCCGCGACGTCGCGGCCGCCATCCGCGACATGGTCGTCCGCGGCGCGCCGGCCATCGGCGTCTCCGCCGCGTTTGGCGTGGCGCTGGCGGCGATGCGCGGCGACGACGTGCGCGCGGCGGCCGAGGAGCTGCGCGCGGCGCGGCCGACCGCCGTGAATCTGATGTGGGCGATCGACCGCATGCTCGACGCCCACGCGCGCGGCGGCGACCTCACGGCCGAAGCGCAGGCCATCTTCGACGAAGACGTCGCGGCCTGCCGCCGCATCGGCCGCTTCGGCGCCGAGCTCCTCGGCGCCTCCGCCACCGTCCTCACCCACTGCAACGCCGGCGCGCTGGCCACGGCCGGCTACGGCACGGCCCTCGGCGTGATCCGCGCTGCGGTCGAGGGCGGCAAGAAAATCGCCGTCTTCGCCGACGAGACCCGGCCGTACCTGCAGGGCGCGCGGCTCACCGCCTGGGAGCTGCATCAGGAAGGGATCCACGTCACCCTCATCACCGACAGCATGGCCGGGCACTTCTTCCAGCAGGGGACGTTCGACGCCGTCGTCGTCGGCGCCGACCGCATCGCCGCGAACGGCGACGCCGCGAACAAGATCGGCACGTACACCGTGGCCGTGCTCGCGAACGCGCACAAAGTCCCGTTCTACGTGGCCGCGCCGGTGTCGACGATCGACATCGACTGCCCCAACGGCGCGGCCATCCCGATCGAGGAGCGCAGCGCCGCCGAGGTCACGCAGATCGGCGGCACGCGCGTGGCGCCGGAGGGCGTGGCCGTGCGGCATCCGGCCTTCGACGTCACGCCGGCCGCGCTCATCACCGCCATCATCACCGACCGCGGCGTGCTGCGCGCGCCGTACGAGGAGGCCATACGCGCCGTTTTTCGCGACTGATCGAAAGCCTCTGGCTGGGCAGCGCCGTCTTCGTCATCGTCGCCGCGCTGGCGGCGTTCCGCACGCTCACGACGCCGACCGACGCGGCCAACGTCGTCGGCGCGATCCTGACGCGCTGGCACTACATCGCCCTCCTCGCGCCGCTGGCGCTGCTGGTCCTGGAGTGGCGCCGCTCGCGGCCGCTGCTCCTCGGCATTCTCTTCGCCGCGATCCTGCTCGCCTCCGCGCAGGCGCTCGTCGACACGCGCATCCGCGCGATGCGCATGGAGGCGGCCGTGCCCATCAGCGATCTCCCCCGCGAGCATCCGCTGCGCCGCCGCTTCGGCGCGCTCCACGGCCTCTCCACGCTGCTGCTCCTCTCCCAACTGATTGCCGCCGGCGCGACGGTGCTCGTCGACGAAAAATAATCCCAACCGCGTTGCAACCGCGCCGTCCAACCTACGTAACAGTTCGTAGGAGAACCGACCACCGATGCGACGAATCGCCTTCGCGATCCTTGGAATCGCTGTTGCCGCCGCCGCCTTTGCCCAGGCTCCCGCCCCCGCCGCGCCGCCGATCCCGCCGCCCATCCGGATCCATCGCGCCGAGGGAGCCATCACCGTCGACGGCAACCTCGACGATCCTGGATGGAAGAACGCCGCCGTCATCGATCGCTTCTACGAGACCTCGCCGGGCAACAACGCCGAGCCGAAGGTGAAGACGATCGTCCACCTCACCTACGACGACAAGTACTTCTACATCGGCGTCCGCTGCGAGGATCCCGAGCCGAACAAGATCCGCGCGCCGTACGTCGACCGCGACCAGGTCATCGGCACGGACGACAACATCGCCGTCTTCATCGACACGCGCAACGACAAGCGCTCGGCCATGGAGCTGCGCGTGAACCCGCGCGGCATCCAGGCCGACGGCATCTACAACGACGCGAACGGCAACGAGGACTTCTCGCCCGACTTCTACTACGACACCGCCGCGAAGATCGACGCCGGCGGCTGGAGCGCCGAGTACCGCATCCCCTTCGCCTCGCTGCGCTACAACGACGCGCCGGAGCAGACGTGGAACATCCTGGTCTGGCGCAATTACCCGCGCGACTTCCGCTACGCCTTCCAGAGCGCGGCCATCCCGCGCGGCTCGAACTGCTACATCTGCTGGATGCACCCGATCGTCGGCTTGAGCGGGCTGCCGAAGGCGGGACACCTCATCGCCGCGCCGTACGTGACGGCGCAGTCGACGTCGCTGCCCGAAAACGGGCTGCTTGGCGAGCCGCTCGAGCGCGAGCCGCTGAAGAAAGCCGCGGGCCTCGATCTGAAGTGGACGCCGACGCAGAACCAGGCTGTCGACATGACCTTCAATCCCGACTTCTCGCAGATCGAGTCGGACATCGCCCAGATCACGACGAACCGGCGCTTCGCGGTCTTCTTCCCGGAGAAGCGCCCGTTCTTCCTCGAAGGCTTCGACCTCTTCGACACGCCGCTGCAGGTCGCCTACACGCGCAACATCAATTCGCCGCGCTGGGGCGCGCGCGGCACCGGCAAGATCGGCGGCTCCGCCTACACCGTGCTCGTCACCGACGACCACGGCGGGGGATTGACGATCATCCCCGGTGCGCTGGGATCGTTCTTCCTTCCGGCGGACTTCAAGTCGTACGACACGATCGCCCGCCTGCGCCACGACCTCGGCGCGTCCTTCGCCGGCCTCGTGCTGACGGACCGCGAGATCAGCGGCGGCGGGCACAACCGCGTCATCGGTCCCGATTTCCAGTGGCGTCCGAGCCAGACCGACGCGGTGACGATGGAGCTGCTGCACAGCGACACGAAGGATCCGGGCTCCTACGGCGGCGGCAACTCGACGTCGCACGCGTTCTACGCCGGATGGAACCGCACCAAGCAGCACTACGACGCCGGAGTGCAGCTCCGCGACATCGGCGACGGCTTTCGCGCCGACCTCGGTTTTGTCCCCCAGGTCGGCTACCGCGAGTTTGCCGTCGGCGCCGGCCACCGCGCCTATCCGGAGCACGGCATCTTCCGCTTCTTCCGCACCTACACGGCCGTCGACGTGCAGCGCGACCTGAACGGCAACACGATTTTCCGGCAGTGGGCGCCGGGCATCTTCGCCCTCGGCGTGAAGAACCTCCAGCTGAACGTCGAGGCCCGGCCGAAGGAGCAGATCCTCGTCGGCGACAAGCGGGTCGACCAGACGTACGCAATCTGGTTCGCGCAGATCGATCCGCACCGGCGCTGGCCGCGCATCGTGCTGCAAGGGCGTTTCGGCCAGGGCATCGACTTCGGCAGCGGCCGCGTCGGCAACCAGACGAACTTCACGGTGGCCTCGACGATCCGCCCGCTCGACAAGGTCACGTTCGACGTCAACGCCAGCCGCGAGTGGCTCGACGCCCAGGGCGAGCGCGTCTACACGGCCACGATCGAGCGCCTGAAGACGACGTACAGCTTCTCCGCGCGGTCACTGGTGCGCGTCATCGGCCAGTACGTCGACAACAAGGATGCCGGCGGCCACGGCGGCTCGTTCACCGGCTCGGTGCTCTACAGCTACAAGCTGAACTGGCAGACCGTGCTCTTCGCCGGCTACGGCGACGACCGGATACTGAACGCGAACGCGGACCTGCTAAGGGCGGATCGGACGTTTTTCTTCAAGGTGAGCTATGCGATTCAGCGGTAGGGAACAGGGAACAGGTCACGGGTGACAGGTTGGCCGTCACCACCTGTCACCCGTTCCCTGTGACCTGTTCCCTCTCACGCCACCTTCCCATCAATATCCATCTCATGAATCGGCATCCCCAGCGATCCGAGCGGCTCGCGGATCTGCTGGGCGTTGCCGACGATGACGATCAGGGCGCGGTCGGGATCGATGTACTTGCGGGCCACAGCGGCAATGTCGTCCTTGCCGACGGCGGCGATGTTGTCGCGGTAACGGTCGAAGTAGTCGTGCGGGAGGCCGTAGAGCTCCATGTCCAGGAGGCGGCCGGCGATGTCGCCGGAGCTCTGCACCGTCGCCGGGAAGACGCCCATCAGGTAATTCTTCGTGTCGGCGAGCTCGCGGTCCTCCACGTCGCCGGTGCGGATGCGGCGCAGCTCGGCGAAGACCTCCTCGATCGACTCGCGCGTCACCTCGTTGCGCACCGGCGCGCTGACGACGAACGGCCCTGGCTGGCGGCGGAAGGCGAACGTCGATCGCGCCCCGTAGGTGTAGCCGTGCCGCTCGCGGAGGTTGAGATTGATGCGCGAGTTGAACACGCCGCCGAGGAGCGCGTTCATGACCGAGAGGGGGAAGTAGTCGGCCGTGTCGCGGGCCACGCCGACGTGGCCGATGCGGATCTCCGACTGCACCGCCGTCGGACGGTCGATGAGATAGATCCGCGAGGCCTCGACGCGCTGCGGATTCACGACCGGGCGGGGTGGCTCCTGGCCGCGCGGCCAGTCGCCGAAGAGCGACTCGATCGTGGCCAGGAACTGCGCCGCGTCGAGGTCGCCGGCGGCGATGATGGCCGTGCCGTTCGGGATGTAGTGCTGGCCATAGAAGCCGCGCACGTGCTCCATGGCGATGCGCGCCACCGACTCGGGGTTGCCGCCGATGGAGTTCCCGTACGCGCCGGTGCCGTAGAGCAGGCCGGAGAAGCGCTTCGCGGCGATGACGGCGGGCTCGTCGCGCTGCTGCAGCAGCTCCATGAGGCGCTCGCTGCGCACGCGCTCCAGGGCGGCGGCCGGCAGGTCGGCGCGGCGCACGACGTCGGCGAAGATCTCCATGGCCGCGCCGGCGTTGCGGCTCAGCACGTCGATCGAGATGTACGACGCGTCCCAATCCGCTCCCGTGCCGAGGCTGCCGCCGAGCAGCCCGAGCTCCTCGGCGATGCCCACGCCGTCCCGCCCGCCCGCCCCTTCATCGAGCAGGTCCGCCGTGAGCGAGGCCAGCCCGGCCACCTCGGCCGTGTCATGGTCGGCGCCCGAGCGCACCAGCGCCCGGACCGACGCCAGCGGCGCGGCGTGGTTCTCGGCGATCAGCACCTCCAGCCCGTTGCCGAGCGTCTTCCGCGTCACGTGCGGGAAGTGGTACGGGCGGGGTGGGCCGGGCGGCGGGGCGGTGGTGCGGTCCGTCATTCGTTCTCCGGAAGGAAGTGAATCGTCACGCGCTCGCCGTTGCCGAGGTGCGCGCGCGTCGTGGCGGCGATCTCCGCGGCCGTCGCGGCCTGGTACGGCTCGAGCCAGCGCTGGGTCATCGTGGCGTCGCCGAAGTACGTGGCCATCATGCCGATCACGTCGGCGCGCGTGTCGTAGTTCTCGAGCTGGTGCGCGAACTCGACTTCCGAACGCGTCTTGGCCCGCGTCAGCTCCTCCTCGGTGACGCCGCTGCCGGCCACGCGGTCGATCTCGGCGTCGATGGCCGCTTCGACCTCGCCGACCGGCACGTTCTCCTTCGCCGTGGCCTGCAGCATCAGCATGCCCGCCGACTCGGTCGGCAGCACGTACGCGGCGACGTCGGTGGCGATCTGCTTGTCGAGGACGAGGGCTTTTTCCAGGCGGCTGGCCTTGTCGCCGCTGAGGATCGTGGCCAGGAGATCGGCGTGGATCCACTCCGGCGCGCCCATGCCGGGGAGGTGGTAGAGGCGATAGATGCGCGGGAGCTGGATCGGGGAGCGGAAGACCTCGCGGCGCTCGCCGCCGAGGGGCTGGCGCTGGAGATCGAACTTGGGAAACGCGCCGCCGGCCGGGATGTCGCCGAAGTACTGCTGCACGAGCTCGCGCGCCTCGGAGGGGGCGAAGTCGCCGACGAGGGTGAGCGTGCAGTTATCGGGGCGGTACCAGGTGGCGAAGAAGTCGCGCACGTCGTCGAGCGAGGCCGCGCCGAGGTCCTCCATCGAGCCGATGGTCGGCCAGTGATACGAGTAGTCGGGGTCGTAGGCGAGGTTCAGCAGGCGCTCGAAGGCCGTGCCGTAGGGGACGTTGTCGTAGCGCTGGCGGCGCTCTTCCTTGACCACCTCGCGCTGGATGTCGAGCTTCTCCTGAGTCAGGGCGGGGAGGAAGAAGCCCATGCGGTCGGACTCCAGCCACAAACCGAGCGCCAAATAGTTAGACGGTAATGTTTCAAAGTAATTGGTTCTATCAAAGAATGTCGTTCCGTTGAGGACCCCGCCGACGGACTGGACGTAGCGGAAGTGCTCGTTGTTGCCGACGTGCGCGGAGCCGGAGAAGAGCATGTGCTCGAAGAGGTGGGCGAAGCCGGTGCGCCCGGGCCGCTCGTTCTTGGAGCCGACGTGGTACCAGAGGTTGATGGCCACGAGCGGCGCGGAGTGGTCCTCGTTGAGGACGACGCGGAGGCCGTTGTCGAGGCGGTACTCGGTGAGATCGAGCATGGGGGGCGGTGTTTTACCACAATCGTTTATCCTTCCGAGGTCCATGCCGTCCCTGCCGTTCCGTCACATCGCTGTCGAGGGGCCGATTGGCGTCGGCAAGACCTCGCTGGTCAGCCTCCTGGCGCGGCGCTTCCGGGGCACGAAGGTGCTCGAGGACGTCGACAACCCGTTCCTGGCCGACTTCTACAAGGACAAGCGCGGCGCGGCCTTCCGCTGCCAGCTGTTCTTCCTGCTGTCGCGCTACGACCAGCAGCGCTCCATCGCCCAGCGCGACCTCTTCACCGAGCTGATCGTGGCCGACTACAGCTTCCCGAAGGACAAGATCTTTGCCTACCTGACCCTCGAGGACTCGGAGCTGATGATCTACAACCGGCTCTACGACCTCCTCTACGAGACCGTGCCCCGGCCGGACCTGGTGATCTATCTGCAGGGAAGTCTTGATACACTGATGAAGCGCATCAAGAAGCGCGGGCATGCTTACGAGAAGTCGATCTCGCCCCAGTATTTGCAAGAGCTCAGCGAGGCGTACTCGCATTACTTCTACCGCTACGACGAGACGCCGTTGCTGGTTGTCAATACGAACGAGATCGATTTCGTGAACACGCCGGCGCATTTCGATCAGCTCGTGGAGCAGATCCGAAATGCGCAAAAGGGAACGCAGTACTACGTGCCGCTGGGATCCTAGGCATAGCAAGGACCGAGACTAAGACGTAGTGCTGAGTGCTGAGTCGTGAGTGCTGAGTGTGCCCAACTCAGCACTCAGCACTCAGCACTCAGAACTTGTCTCCTCGGCCCCGGAGGAGACATGAATCAGCTCAAAAAAGTCACAGCGCCCGCGATCAAGTCGATGAAGGGCAAGACCCCCGTCGGCATGATCACCGCCTACGACTACCCCTCCGCGCGCGTGGCCGACGCGGCCGGCGCCGACGTCATCCTCGTCGGCGACTCCCTCGGCATGGTCGTCCTCGGCTATCCAGACACGCTGCAGGTCACCGTCGACGACATGCTCCACCACACCCGCGCCGCCGCGCGCGGGGCGCAGCGGGCGCTCCTCGTCGGCGACATGCCCTACCTGTCGTACCACGTCTCCATCGAGGAGTCCGTGCGCAACGCCGGGCACTTCGTCCGCGCCGGCGCGCAGGCGGTGAAGATCGAGGGCGGCAAACCGCAGCGCATCAAAGTCGCGGAGGCCATCCTCGACGCGGAGATCCCGGTCATGGGCCACATCGGGCTCACGCCGCAGTCGGTCAACGCCCTCGGCGGGTTCAAGCTGCAGGGCAAAGCGGCCGACGACGCCCGCCGCCTCGTCGACGAGGCCCTGGCCCTCGAACAGGCGGGATGTTTTTCGATCGTGCTGGAGATGGTCCCGGCCGAGCTGGCGGCGATCATCACCGAGCGGCTGACGATTCCGACCATCGGCATCGGCGCCGGCCCGCACTGCGACGGCCAGGTCCTGGTCTTCCACGACCTCCTCGGCCTCTACGACGGCCACGTGCCGCGCTTCGTGCGCCAGTACGCGCGCGTCGGGGACACGATGCAAGCCGCGATCGAGCAGTACCTCCGCGACGTGCGCGAGGGCAGCTTCCCCAGCGACGCCGAGTCGTTCCACGCCGCCAGCGCCGACGAGCTGCGCAAGCTCTACGGCCGCGAGCACGGCGGCGGCGAGGTCGTGCCGCTGACGCGATGAAGATCGCGCGCACGATCGAGGACGTTCGCGCGGCCATCGCCCGCCGCCCCGCCGCCCTCGTGCCGACGATGGGCTTCCTCCATGAGGGCCACCTCTCGCTCGTCGACGCGGCCCGCGCGCACGGCGCGGAGCTCGTCGTCGTCTCCATCTTCGTCAACCCGCGGCAGTTCGGGCCGTCGGAGGACTTCGAGCGCTATCCGCGCGACGAGAAGCGAGACGTCGCCCTGCTCGAAGCGCGCGGCGTCGACGTGCTGTTCCTGCCGCCGGTCGAAGCCATGTATCCGCCCGGCGCGGTCACGGCCGTGAGCCCCGGCGGTGTGGCCCAGCCGCTCGAAGGGGCCCGCCGCCCCGGCCACTTCGACGGCGTGGCAACGGTCGTGCTGAAGCTCTTCAACATCGTGCAGCCCGACCTCGCCGTCTTCGGCCGCAAGGACGCGCAGCAGTGCGCGGTCATCGAGCGGATGGTGCGCGACCTCGACGTGCCGGTGCGCCTCGTCTTCGCCGAGACCGTGCGTGAGCACGACGGCCTGGCCATGTCGTCGCGCAACGCCTACCTCTCGGCCGAGGAGCGGAAGCTCGCGCCCGCGCTCTACCGCGCGCTGCGCGCCGGCGTCGAAGCAGTCACGCACGGCATCCACGACGTCGCCGGCGTCGAGCACCTCATGCGCAAGGTGATCGCGGAGACGCCCGGCATCGACGTCGACTACCTCGTGCTCGCCGACCCGCTCACGTTCGAGGCGCCGGTGGATTTCGACCGCAAGCTGCTCGTCGCCGGCGCCGTCCGCGTCGGACGGACACGGCTCATCGACAACCTTCCCATCCCATGATGCGCGCGCTGCTGCGGTCGATCATCCGGAACGCGACGGTGACGCACGCCGACTCGGCCAGCCTCCGCCTCGATCCGCTGCTGATGCACGCCGCCGAGCTCCTGCCGCTCGAGCGCGTCGACCTCGTGAACGTGACGACGGGTGCGCACTTCACCACGTTCGTCGAGGCGGCGGCCGAGGGGAGCGGCGAGGTGCACGTGCACGGGCCGGCGCGGGTGGGCGACGTCGTCAGCATCCTCTGCTGGGGGTTCCTGCACGAGGGGCAGACGCTCGCGCATCAGGCGAAGGTGGTGACGGTGGATGGGAAGAATCGCGTGGTCTCGTTACTTCTTTCGTCCGGTGACGCTGTGCACTGACCCTTCCTCATCCAAAAAATACGGCACCTCGGGATCGAACGGCGTCGTCTCCAGCCTTCCGTCCAGCCGCTGATACTTCGCCGTGCGCTCGTCGGCGACGGCCGTGGCGCGCGCGTAGCCGCCCATCGATTCGATGCGGACGTCGTCGACGCGGAACTGCGACTCCTGCAGCGCGGCCTCGAGGGCGCGGCGGTTCGGCGCGAACTCGTTCGTGTAGTCGCCGTTGAGCGTGTCGCCGGGGTAGAACTGCCAGAGCGGCACGTTCTTCAGGATGGGATTGATCGCGTCGATCGTCGTGGTGCTGCCGTCGGGCAGCAGGAAGTACTCGTCGATCAGCATCGTGCCGATGAAGAGCTGCGCGCCCTCGTGCATCACCGAGCGGATGGCATCGAGCGCCGCGAGCGGCTTGCGCAGGTGGTAGAGCACGCCGAGGAAGAGGACGACGTCGAAGCGGCCGTAGGACTCCGGGGCCAGGTTGTAAACGTTGTCCATGCGGTAGTCGACGCGGCTGCCGAGGATCTTCCGGGCCGTGGCGAAGCCGCTGTACGTCTCGGGGACGAAGTCGATGGCCACGACCTCGGCGCCGCGCTTCTCCAGCTCGAACGAGAAGTAGCCGTCGGAGGCGCCGATGTCGAGGGCGCGCTTGCCGCCGAGGTCGCGCGGCAATCCGAGCTCGTCGAGGATCGGCAGCTTCATCCGGTTCGCGTCGTCGCCGGGCGTGACGATGCCGGGCCCGAGCTCGATCTCGTGCCACCAGCGGCCGTGTTCGGCGACGAGGCGCCGGATCTCGTCGGCGTTCATCCGTGCGCGCGGGCGAAGTCGATGAAGCCGCGCTCCACGTCGACGTCGACGAGCTTGACGCGCACGCGGTGGCCGATGTCGAGGCCGTCCGCGCCGTGGACGACCTTCCCTTCGACCGGCGGGTGGAAGACGCGCACCCAAGTGCCCTTCTCCGAGGCGCCGGTGACGATGCCGTCGAACTTCTCGCCGACGCGGTTCTTCAGCACGTACGCGGCCGCGGACTTCCGCACCTGCCGCTCGACCTTGTTCGCCGCATCCTCGGCTTTGGTGCAGTGGTCGGCGAGCGCGCCGAGCTCGCCGGCGTCGTACGGCGGCGGCGCGCCGGTGAGCGCGGCCTTGACCAGACGGTGGGCAATGAGGTCGGGGAAGCGGCGGTTCGGCGCCGTGGAGTGCGTGTAATCCTTCACCGCCAGGCCGAAGTGGCCGATGGGCGCCTGCCCCGGCATCTCCACGACGTATTCGCCCGCGCCCATGGCCTTGACGATGGCGAGGGAGAGGTCGGGGAAGCGCGTCGGATCCTGCTTGTGCATGCGCACGAGGAAGGCCTCCAGCGCGGGGGCGTCGGGCTCGGGCGGAAGGTGCTCGCCGTGCTCGGCGGCGATGGCCTCGATGCGGTCCCAGCGCTCCGGCGAGCGGACGACGCGGCGGATCGCCGGGAGCTTCTTCGCCGCCAGGTAGCGTGCCGTGACGCCGTTCGCGGCGATCATGAAGTCCTCGATGAGGTTCTTGGCGTTGTTGCGCGCGTCGAGGCGGAGGTCGACGACGTCGCCGTCGCGCAGGACGGCGCGCGGCTCGATGGTCTCGAGGTCGAGCGCGCCGTGCTCGTGGCGGTTCTCGCGCATGGCGTCGGCGATCTTGTCCTGCAGCTGCAGGTTCTCGGCGAGGCCTTTGACGGCGTTCACTTTGTCGGGCGCCTCGGCGTGCTTCTCGAGCCACATGCCGACGCTGTCGTAGGCGAGCTTGGCTTTGTTGTGCACGAGGCCGCGGTAGACCTCGCCGCCGAGGACGTTGCCTTCGGTGGAGACCTTCATGTCGATGATCATGGCCACGCGGTCTTCGCCGTCGTTGAGCGAGGTGAGGTCGGTGGAGAGCTTCTCCGGAAGCATGGGGAAGATTTTCGCGGCGGTGTAGACCGACGTCGTGTTGTGGCGGGCGTGGTCGTCGATGGGCGTGCCCTTTTTGACGACGGCGTCGACGTCGGCGACGGCGACGATGGCGCGCACGCTGCCGTCGGGAAGCTGCTCGGCGACGGTGAGCTGGTCGAGGTCGCGGGAGTCATCGTTGTCGATGGAGCACCAGAGCATGGCGCGCATGTCGCGCACGTCGCTGCCCGGCTTCGCGGCGGCGTCGATGCCGTCGAGCTGCCGCTCGGCCTCGGGCGGGAAGTCGGGCTCCAGGCCGCGGTCGATCATGGCCTGGCGGGCGATGTCCGCGAGGAGCGAGCGGTGGTCTGTCATGATTCGAACGTTACCATGCAAGTTGCTCCCGCCGGCGACCGCGCCGTGCTCGTGACGATGCCCGAGGCGAGTCCGGCGGAGATCCGGGCGTTTGCGGAAGAGGCGCGCAAGAACGCCGAGGCGGCGGTGGTTGGGTATGAGTCGGTGCTGGTGATCGGGAGCGCCGGCGTCCCCGCCGGCTGGCCGGCGCGCGTCTCGCGCGCCGCGCGGCGAGACGCGCCGCCGGCGCTCCACCGCGTCGCCGTCTCCTTCCGCCCCGAGTACGCCCCCGACCTCACGATCGCGCGCGACGAGCTGTTCGCAAATCTCCCGCGCCTCACCGTCCGCTTCCTCGGCTTCCGCCCCGGCTTCGCCTACCTCGACGGCTGGCCGGAGCGCTGGCGCATGCCCCGCCGCCCAACCTCCCGCAACCGCGTGCCGCCGGGCTCGTTCGCCATCGCCGGCGCGTTCGCGGGCTTCTACGCGGTCGAGTCGCCCGGCGGCTGGAACATCCTCGGACGAACCGCCGCGCCGCTGTGGGACCCGCGCCGCGATCCGCCGAATCTTCTCGCACCCGGCGACGAGATCGAGATCGTGCCGACGATGGACGTCGTCGACGTCGCCGTCATCGACGAGCCGCCGCCGCTGCCGTTCGACATCGATCTCCTCTCGCCCGGACAACTCACGAAAATCGTCGGCGCCGGCGACGTGAAGCGCCTCGAGCACGGCGTCCCCGCCGGCGGCCCGTTCGACCCCGAGCTCGCCGCGGCGACGAACCGCGCCGCCGGCAACGACGCGCTCGCGCCGCTCTTCGAGTGCGTGCTGGTCGGGCCCCGCTTCCGCTTGCGTCGTGACGCCTGCGTGGCCTTCAACGGCGAGTCGCGCCGCGCCAGAGCCGGCGAGGAGATTCACATCGGACGCATTCCGTTTCGCGGCTACGTCGCCGTCGGGCCGGGCGGCGACTCCGTCGCGCTGGAGCGCGATGACCCGCGCGTCATCCGCGTCATGCGCGGCCCGCACGACTCGCCGTTCATCGACAGTGAGTGGGAGGTCACGCCGCAGCTCGACCGCGTCGGCATTCGTCTCCGCCCGCTCGGCGCGGTGCCGCCGGACATCCCCGCCGACCTCCCGTCGATCGGCGCGCAGTTCGGCAGCGTGCAGTGGCACCCCGACGGCACGCTCGTGTTGCTGGGGCCGGATCACCCGGTCACCGGCGGCTATCTGCAGCCGGTGACCGTGATCTCGTCGGAGCGCTGGAAGCTCGCCCACCTCGCGCCGGGGCAGCGCATCGCGCTACGAGCCGTATGAGTAGCCTTCGCGCGCCCGCACCTTGAAGTCGGGGTTGCGCACCGACAAACGCACCTTCTGGAAGCCCGACGTGCCGCGCGGCTTCTTCGTCGTGTAGCTGATCAGGTAGTAGCCGTTCGTCGTCTGCTCGACGCGGTGCAGCGCGCCGGTGAAGGTGGTGTTGAACCGGAAGTATTCGCCGTTCGTGTCGAGGGCGAGCGACTCGAGGGCTTGATGGAAGACCGGCGCGAGGTTCGGCGTGTCGACGACGTTCGCCGGATAGAGGCTCACGTCAGCGGTGTTGAGGGCGTAGACGGCGCGGTCGTAGAAGCGGCTGCGGTTGACGGCCACGCCGTTCTTCACGACCTGATCGGGCGTGAGGATGCCGGCGGAGAAGAGGACGACGTCCTTGCGGGCCTTGATGGGACGGAGCGCGTCGGCGAGGACCTCGAGGCCCTCGTAGGTCGTGCCGGTGTGGCCGATCATCCGGTCGCGGTTGACGGTGCGCAGGATGGAGGGCGTCGCCGACGTCGCCGGCGGCGGCTCGGTCACGCCGCGGCCGAAGGCGATGGCGTCGTCGAGGGCGCGGGCGAGCTGCTTTTTGTCGTTGGTGAAGTCGCTGTAGACCTTGAGGCGGACGTCGTGTCCGGCCACGGCCACGAGGTCGCCCGGCTTCATGTTGTTGACGAAGTCGAGCGCTCCGGCGCGCGCGTGCACGAGGCGGCTCAGGAGCGCGCCGTCGTTCGGCTTGTCGAAGAAGAGGACGAAGTAGCGGTCGTCGCGCATCCGCTCGACTTTGACGGCGGCCTTGCTCTCCGGCGCGTCGACCATGCGCCGGTTCGTGAAGTAGTCGACGCTCTGGATGTCCTGCGGGACTCCGTTCTCGGTGACGACGAAGTCCTGCGGACCGAGGCCGAGGATCTGGCGGCCGCGGGAGTCGGTGACGATGGCGTCGAGGAGGACGACGTTGACGTCGATCTTCTCGCCGAAGGTCTGCGACTGGGGCTGCGCCTGCGGCTGGGCCATGCCCGCCGCGCCCGCCAGCAAGGCGAGAAGAATCGTGGAGATGCGTTTCATGGGAGGTTCCTTTCAGGTGGAGCAACGCCGCGGGAATCGCACGCGATTCCGCGCCGTTTGACCGGGCGGCGCGATTCTCCTAGAATCCGCGTCCCTTCCGCATCGGGGCATAGCTCAGCCTGGTCAGAGCGCACGGTTCGGGACCGTGAGGTCGGTGGTTCAAATCCACTTGCCCCGACCACCCTAAACTCCAATTCCTGCAGGAGTTTTGGTCGATCGTGAGGGGGCACTTCGGGCCTGTTGACTTCATCGTAGTGCGTGCGCGCCGTCCAGCAGCATGGGGTGGGGATAACTCAGGTCGCCTACCGACCGGGATGAGTTAGCGGTGGTCTGCGGATGACTTCGGAACTTTGGCCAAAGATTACGACTTCGAATCCTTCGAAAGCAGGTCGAGGACGATGTTCATCTTTCGGATTGCGGCTTGATGACTCCAGCCTTCTGCGGTCGGCCACTTCTCCCGCGCCATCGTGAGGCCGATGTCGTGCGCCTCGGTGTCGGAGTTGGCGCCGGTCCACGCGGCTTCCTGGCGGACTTCAATGGCGTTGCCGGGTTCCCTGGTCGCCATGAGGGCGAGGGCGTAGGCGGAGAAGCTTATCTTCTTACTGCCGTCGGGGTTTTCTTCGAGACTTACGCTTGCGTCTTGGCTTGTCATAATGCGTCCGTTGATATGAAAGAGGGCGTCGTCACCGACGCCCTCGGACCCGGGGATAGCAGCTAATGGATGCCGCCGGCGTCGGGCATCTGCGCGACGGCGGGCGGGACCTGGGATGGCATCTGCGTCTGCTGAATCATGCCGACCATCTGCATGAAGGCCACAACCTTGCCGGCTTCGCCGGTGATGCTGATCTGGCAGTTCTCGAACTGGCAGTTGAGCAACTGGAAGTCGCCGCCCATGTAGATGATGTTGCAATTGGTGAACTTGCAGCGGATGTATGCGGTTTTGTTATCGAGGACGACGTCCTGATCTTTGTACTTCTTGCCGACTGCTGAATCCATGATGACTGGTTCTCCGAGTTAAAGGTTAAGCAGTCGTGGAACAGAGCTTGATTCCGAGACGAAACCTAGATACTCTTTCGTTCGGCTTCCCCAAGCACGTGGTGGCGACTGCCACTTGGATCACCAAGCCCGCAGTGTCTGCTGCGGGCCTTTCCATCCTTAAGGACAATACTGCACCTCTCCTTTCTCTCCAGTGCGACCACGCGCCGGCCGGAGGTAAATTGCCGCCTCTACAAGGGGTTCTTTTGGCGGTTGAAGCGAAGGTACACCCGGCGAGAGATGCCCGTCAAGCAACGGATCGATTTTTGGCAGTCGGCGGTGACGCTTGCCAGCGCTATGTTGCCTGGATTCAGCATCTTATCCGCAGAGTTTTCCGCAGCTGCTCCACACTACGTCCGATAGATTTGCGCAGAAAATCCGCTGGGAATCCACCGTTAATCCGCAGGTGATCAGCAAGTTTTCCGCAGTTTTCGTGAAGGGCCTTTCGTTGGCTGAGTGCTCTGGACTCAGGTGACTTTTCCGCAGGTTGTGGAAGGTGCAACATAACGTGTGCACACCGAGAATGTGAAAAATCCGGGCGCAGCAGTGCTCACCCTCCGATTCCCGGGTAGAACGATTTGATGATGCCCAGGGTAGGCGGCGGAATGAAGCCGGCGGGGAGCCAATTCGAATCACATCGACATCATTAATTAAGGCATCCCCGCAATCCGGCGAGCGCTGTAAGTTCTCCTTCACCTCGTCCTTCGGAACCGTGACCACAGATTTGAACAATCAGGCGAAGGTGTTTCGGTCTTTGAAGTCGAACTGCATCACGCTCGGCAACAGCGGCAACCTCTTAACGGTGCCACGGCACGTCCTCCACGCCGGCGCGATGGTTCGCGAAGCGCGCGGCCACGAAGAGGTAATCCGACAAGCGATTCAGGTACGCGATCGACGACATCGTCGGCGCCGACTCGTCGTTCAGCGCGACGACCAGCCGCTCCGCGCGGCGGCAGACCGTGCGGGCCACGTGGAGTTGCGACGCGGCGATCGTGCCGCCGGGGAGGATGAACGACTTCAGCGGCGCGAGCTCCTCTTCCATCGCGTCGATCGCTTGCTCCAGCTCCACGATGTGGGCCTCGTCGACGCCGGGGAAGCGCGACGTGCCGGGGGAGGCGAGGTGCGCGCCGATCTCGAAGAGGTCCGCCTGCGCGGCGGCGAGCTGGGCGTCGAGCGGCGACTCCGGCCAGCTCGCGCGGGCCAGGCCGAGGAACGAGTTCAGCTCGTCGACCGTGCCGTAGGCCTCGATGCGCGCGTCGCTCTTCGGCACGCGCGCGCCGCCGAAGAGCGAAGTCTCGCCGGCGTCGCCCGTGCGCGTGTAGATCTTCATAGGACTGAGGACTGAGGGCCGAGGACTGAGGGTGGCGCGAAGGCGAACGTCAGCGAAGCCTCAGTCCTCATCGCTCAGTCCTCAGTCCTGCGCTTCGAGTTGGCGGATGCGCTCCTTCACCACCATCTCCGCGAGGTCGGGGATCACTTCCCAGGCGATGTTGCGCACCACCTGCTCCGACATCAGCTGCACCACGCGGCGGGCGATGCGGTCGATCTGATCGTCCGTCAGCTCCGCGGACGGCGGCGTGGCGGCGGCCGCGACCGCGTCATCGGTGATCTGATTGTTGACCGCGGTCGGGAACGCCTCCTCGACCACGGGTGCCGCGGTCATCTCCGGCTCGAACGGCGCTTCCTCGGCGGCGGCCGGCGGCTCAGGCTCGGGCTCCGGTGCCCACGGCGACGTCTCCTCGGCCGGCGGCGTGGCGGGCTCCGACGCCGCGGCCATCGCCTGCATCTCCTCGAATGACATGCGCGGGAACGCGCGCGTCTCGCCGCCGGTGACCGGCGCGGGCTCGTCCCACGGGGACGGCTCGGGGATGGGTGGCGGGGGCGGTGGTTCGGGTTCGGGAGTCGACGCCATCTGCTGCAGCTCTTCGAACGACATGCGCGGGAATGCGCGCGTCTCGCCGCCGAACGCGGGCGTCTGCTCCCACGGCGCCGGCTCCGGCTCGGGCGGTGGGGGCGGGGGCTCGGGGGCGGCAAATGGCTCCGCGGCGGCGAAAGGCTCGGCCGGCGACTCGTCGAGCGACAGCGGCGGGAAGGCGTGCGTGCTGCGGTCGCCCTCGGACTCCAGCGCGCCGAACGGATCGGGCGACGGCTCAGGCGGCGGCTCGGGCGGCGGGGTCGCGGACGCCGACGCCATCTGCTGCATCTCCTCGAACGACATGCGCGGGAACGCGCGCGTCTCGCCGCCGGTCATCGGCTCCGGCTCGGGCTCCGGCGTCGTCGGCATCTTCTGCAGCTCGTCGAAGGACATCGTCTCGAACGCGCGCGTCTCGCCGCCGAAGCTGCCGCTGTCGAACGGCGTCTCCATCGCCGGCGGCTCCGGCATGGCCGGGGCGGCGAAGATGTCGGCGTCGTGCGCGAACGGCTCGGGAGCGGGCGCGAACGGCTCGGGCGCGGGCGGCGCCTCCGGCTCCGGCTGCGCGTGCATCGGCTCGGGCTCCGCCCACGGCGACGTGTCGGCGGCGAACGCGGCGGGCTCCGGCACCGGCTCGGCGGCGGGCGGCGCGGGGGGCGCGCTCGCGGCCGTGGAGATCAGCTCCTCCACTTTCTGGATCAGGCTCTGCGACTCGAACGGCTTCGTCACCACCGCGTCGCAGCCGGCCTTGTCGGCGCGGTCGGGATCGAACGGCTCGAACGTGCCGGTGAGGAGGATGACGGGGATGTTGCGGTACTCCGGATGCGACTTCACGAACTCGCAGACTTCGTAGCCGTTCTTCTCCGGCATGATGATGTCGGAGAGGATGATGTCGGGCCGCATCTCGGCGAGCTTCTGGATGGCCTTCGCGCCGTTGTTGACCGCCGAGACCTCGTAGTCGCCGTCCGAGAACGTCAGCTCGACGACTTTCTGGATGGTGATGCTGTCATCCGCGAGGAGGATTTTTTTCGGCATCGTCTCGTCTCCGGATTGGTTTGCCAAAGGGTAGCATCATTCTTCGCACTTCCTCGATCGGAACGGGGCCGATCTTCATCAGCTCGTCGGTGAACTCGCGCAGGCGGAAAGCCGCGCCGCGCGCCGCGCGCACGTCGTCGTAGAGCGCGCGCACGGCCGTATATCCGAGGTAGTAATACGTGATCTGCGGCGCCGTCGTCATCGAGCGCGTCCACATGTTCGACGCCAGCTGCGGCCCCTGCAGCGCCTCCTCGGTGACGAAGCGGACCACCTCGTCGCGCGTCATTCCCTTCGTGTGCACGCGGATGTCGACCATGGTCCGGGCGATGTTCTCCATCTGCTTCTTCAGGTGCGCGACGCGCTCGAGCGGGCCGCCCCATCCGAGGTCGAGCATCGTCCGCTCGCAGAACGTCCCCCAACCTTCGACATAGACATCGTCGGGGAATACCGCGCGCACCTTGTGCGGATTTCGCGCCGCGTACTTCAGCTGCACGTAATGGCCGGGGAGGATCTCGTGCGCGGTGATCATGCGCAGGAAGGGATCGTTGAAATCGCGAAAGAAGGCCTCGCGCTGCGCGGGCGTAGCGTCGTCGGGCGGCACGGGGATGTAGTAGAACGTCGGCGCCTCGGGGTCGTACGGTCCGGCGGGGATGACGGCGCCGACGCTTTGCCCGAGGAAGTGCGCCGGCGCGCGCGCGACGACGAGCGTGCGCGGCTCGGGGAGCGTGACGACGTCGTGGGCCTTCGTGAAGGCCTCGGCCTCGTCGACGAGGCGCGCGGCGAAGGCGACCCAGGCGTCGGTGTCGGTGTGGTGCTCCGCTTCGATGCGCGCGAAGGCCGTGCGCAGATCGACGCCCGGCCAGAGCGTCTGCACGAAGGCCTCGGCCTCTATGCGTTTGGCGGCGAGATCGCGCTCCGCGCGCGCCAGCAGCGCGTCGGGGTCGCGCTCGCCGGTCGCCAGGCGCAGGGCCTCGGCGTAGTGGCTGCCGAGGCGGAAGGAGCCGTGGGCTCTTTTCTGCAATCCATCGAGGAATGCCCCGAAGTGCTCCAGCGCCGCCGCGGCCTCGGGGAATTGCTTCGCCGAGGCGCGCGTCTGCGCGGCGGCGATCGCGCAGAGCTCGGGCGAGGCGTCGGTCGTCAGCGTCGCCTCCGCGGTCTTCAGCAGGCGCGGGATCAACTGTGCGCGTCCCGTCGCGTTCGACACGATGCCGGTCCAGTACAGCGGGTTCCGCTCCGGCGTGTGCAGGATCGTGAGCGCGAAGATCTCGCGGTCGACGGCGCGGCCGAGGAGCTCGCTGTCGAGGTCCGTGCGCCCGGCCAGCGCCGCGCGCGTCCGCTCGTTGAACGCCAGCCACGCGGCGCGGTCGGCGGCGTCGAGGCGCTCCAGCTCGCGGTCGAGGTCGTGCCGTCCGGCGATCGTCGCGCGCGTCGGGAAGGTGTGAAAGTATCTGTCGAGATACGCTTGCTGCGTCGAGCACGCGGCGAAGAACAGCACCCAAACGAATCGCATGAAATCGAAGTTTCTCATCCTCGGCCACCGCGGCAGCCCGTACGCCGAGCGCGAGAACAGCGTCGCCTCCTTCGAGGCCGCGCTGCGCGACGGCGCCGACGGCTTCGAGACCGACCTCCGCCTACTCGCCGACGGCACGCCCGTGCTCTTCCACGATGACAACTTCGGCGAGGAGGCGGTCGAATCGTTCTCCTCGCGCGACATCGACGCCGAGCCGCTCGATGTCCTCGCGCGATTCGCCGGCCGCTGCACGATGGTGCTCGAGGTCAAGCGCGGGAAGTGGGAAGGCGTCCTCATCGACCACGTCGCGCGCTGGCCCGCCATCGTCGTGGCCTCGTTCGATCACCGCGCCATCGCCGAGCTGCACCGGCGCAGCGCGCCGTTTCCCCTCGGCCTCACCATCGAAGGCGCCATCGTCGACGCCGCCGCGTACGCGCAGCGCCTCGGCGCCACGTGGCTCTTCCCGCGCTTCCGCTTCGTCGACGCCGAGCTCGTCGACGCCGCGCACGCCGCGGGGATCAAGGTCGTGCCGTGGACGCCGAACCGCGCCTCGGAGTGGGAGCGGCTGCGCGCCCTCGGCTGCGACGGCGTCATCACCGATTTCCCGGGCCGGGCCGTCGAATGGCTTAAGTCGATTTCGTGCTAGGCTTTCCCGATCAGCTCAGCACCGCGGGAGGGTGGCGGACAATGAAGACCTGGGAATACAAGATCATCAACGTCCGGTCGGAAAATTACTCGATGGATCCGCGCCGCGCCGAGGAGCTCAACCGCCTCGGCGACGAAGGGTGGGAGCTGGTCAGCATCACCTCGATCAACTTCAAGACCGGCGCAACCGATCACATCGGGATGGTGTTCAAGCGGGAGAAGGCGTCGTAACTACACGCCAATCCCCTCCGCAATCTCCAGCAGCGCCTCCTTCACGAACGCGATGTGCTCCTCCAGGTCGACGCCGAGCTCCTCGGCGCCGTGATAGATGTCGTCGCGGCTGACGCTGCGCGCGAAGGCCTTGTCCTTCAGCTTCTTCTTCACTGACGCGGGCTTCACGTCGATCAGCTTCTTAGACGGCTGCACCAGCGCGCAAGCGACGATGAAGCCGCAGAGCTCGTCGCAGGCGAAGAGCGCCTTGGCCATCATCGTGTCGCGCGCCACGCCCGTGTACGGCGCGTGGCCCATGATGGCGCGGCGCAGCTCTTCGTCGAAGCCGTGCTCCTCGAGGATCTTCGAGCCGACGTACGGATGCTGGTCGGCGTTCGGATAGGCCTCGTAGTCGAAGTCGTGCAGCATCCCGCAGATGCCCCAGCGCACCGGGTCCTCGTCCGGCGCGTATTTGCGCGCGCATGCCTTCATGGCCTGCTCGACGGCGAGGGCGTGCTTCCGCAGCGAATCGGTCTTCGTGTACTCGTGCAGCAGAGCGAGGGCGTCGTGGCGCGTTTTCACGAGGGAGATGATATGGTCAACGGCCTTTCGATGACCGCGCGGCCCTTCGTCATTCTCATCGTTCTGGACGGCTTCGGCTGCCGCCGCGAGACCGAGTACAACGCCATCGCCGCCGCCGAAAAACCGCGCTTCGACGAGCTCTTCCGCGACTGTCCGTGGACGACGCTGGAGGCGTCCGGCCAGGCGGTCGGGCTGCCGAAAGGGCAGATGGGAAACTCCGAGGTCGGGCACCTGAACATCGGCGCGGGACGCGTCGTCGATCAGGACATCGTGCGCATCAGCAAGGCCCTGCCGTCGCTCGACGAGAATCCCGTGCTCATCGAGGCCGTGAAGCGCGGGCGGCCGATGCACTTCTGCGGCCTTCTCTCCGACGGCGGCGTGCACTCGCTGCAGGAGCATCTGCAGGGGCTGATCGCGGCGTCGAAGACGCTCGGGGCGACGGAGATCTACGTCCACGCCATCCTCGATGGGCGCGACACGCCGCCGAAGTCGGCGGAGAAATATCTTGCACAGCAGGAGCACCTCTCCACGATCATCGGCCGCTACTACACGATGGACCGCGACAAGCGCTGGGAGCGCGTGCAGCGCGGCATCGACCTGATGGTGCAGGGCGTGGGCGTGCAGACGAAGGATCCGCTGGCGACGCTGCACCGCTTCTACGACGAAGGCGTCACCGACGAGTTCATGGAGCCGATCGCGGTGCTCACGGCCGAGGGCGCGCACCTCGGGCGCGTCGAAGAGGGCGACACCCTCGTCTTCTTCAACTTCCGCGCGGATCGCATGCGCCAGATCGTCTCGAAGATGAAGGACGTCGCCTACATCGTGACGATGAACCGCTATCAGCAGGACTGGACGTTTCCCGTCCTCTTTCCGCCGGTCGAAGTGAAGAACCACCTCGGCGAGGTGCTGTCGCACGCGGGCCTGAAGCAGCTGCGCATCGCCGAGACGGAGAAGTACGCGCACGTGACGTTCTTCTTCAACGGCGGCAGCGACACGGTCTCGCCCGGCGAGGAGCGCGTGCTCATCCCCTCGCCGAAGGTGGCCACGTACGACCTGAAGCCGGAGATGTCGGTGTTCGAGCTGGCCGACCGCGTGGTGCAGGAGATGCCGAAGTTCGACGTCGTCATCCTCAACATCGCCAACCCCGACATGGTCGGCCACACCGGCGTGATGAAGGCGGCGGTCGAGGCCGTGCACGACACGGACGCCGCGGTCGACAAGATCCTCAAAGCGGTCGAGCAGCGCGGCGGCATCGCCCTGATCACCGCCGACCACGGCAACTGCGAGCTGATGTGGGACGCGGCCACGGGCCAGCCGCACACGGCGCACACGACGAACCCGGTGCCGCTGATCCTTGTCGACCGGAAGAAGCGCTTCGACAAATTGCACGGCCCCGGCGCGCTGGATAACGTCGCCCCGACGATGCTCGAGATTCTGGGCATCGAGAAGCCGGCGGAGATGGCGGCGGAAAGTCTGCTGTGATCGACCAGCTCATCCTCGTCCGGCACGGCGAGACCGTGCACAACGCCGCCGGCATTGCCCAGGGGTGGAACGACAGCGCGCTCTCCGACCGCGGCGCGCAGCAGGTCTTGCACCTGGCCGCGCGCATCGCCCGCCTCAGGCCGACGGCGCTCTTCAGCTCGCCGCTCCCGCGCGCGCGGGCGACGGCGCAGGCCATCGCCGACGCGACCGGCCTGGAGATCCGCACGCTCGACGACCTGCGCGAGATGAACTACGGCGGATGGGAAGGGAAGTCGTTCCTCGACGTCCGCCGCCACGACGAGGCCGTCTACCGCCGCTGGATCGGCGACCCCGACGTTCCCTGCCCCGGCGGCGGCGAGTCGCATACCGACCTCCGCGAGCGCTTGGAGCGCGCCTTCCAGGCCATCGAGTCCAGCGCGAACGGGCAGCCGCTGCGCGCCGTGGCCGTCTCGCACGGGACGGCCATCCGCGTCGCCGCCACGGCCCTGCTCGACATCCCGACGCTGGCGTCGCGCTTCTTCGCCCAGGACAACGCAGCGATGAACCTGTTCGTGCGCCGCGGCGAGCGGTTGGTTTTGAAACTTTGGAACGATACGAGCCACTGCGAAATATGAAAGCAGAAGGCAGAAAGCAGAAATGCTCCGCCAGGCTTTCTGCTTTCTGCCTTCTGCTTTCTGATTTACGAACATGATTCTCGAACAGATCACACAGCAACTAACAGAGACGTTGACGTCCCGCGTCCTCGCCCTCTTCGGCCACGCCGCCGACCGCATCGTCCTCCAGGCCCCGCCGAAGCTGGCCATGGGCGACCTGGCCACGCCGGTGGCGCTGGAGCTGGCCAAAGCGCTCAGGCGCAAGCCGCGCGAGATCGCCGAGACTCTGGCCAACGGCATGAACCTGCCGATGTTCGTGCAGTCGGTCAGCGTCGAGGGCGCCGGCTATCTCAACTTCCGCTTCGACCGCGGCGCCTTCACGGCCGCGCACATCCGCACCGTCATGGCTCCGGCGCGCGGCGGCGGCGAGCGCGTCATCGTCGAGCACACGAACATCAATCCGAACAAGGCCGCGCACATCGGCCACCTCCGCAACGCCGTCCTCGGCGACACGCTCGTCCGCTGCCTCAAGTGGCTCGGGCACCGAGTCGAGATCCAGAACTACATCGACGACACCGGCGTGCAGGTCGCCGACGTCGTGGTCGGTTTCGAGGACGAAGGCATCCCGCTCGAGCGCGTGAACGAGCCGAAGTTCGACTACTTCTGCTGGGACGTCTACGCGCGCGTGGCGTCGAATCCGCGGCTGCAGGAGCGCCGCCGCGAGACGCTGCACAAAATCGAACAGGGCGAAGGCGAAACGGCGGAGCGCGGACGCGTCATCGCCCGCGCCATCGTCCGCGCCCACATCGCCACGATGCTGCGCCTCGACATCAAATACGACCTCCTCCCGAAAGAGAGCGACATCATCGCCCTGCACTTCTGGGACCGCGCCTTCGAGCTGCTCAAGCAGTCGGGCGCAGTCATCCTCGAGAGCGAGGGGAAGCACGCCGGCTGCTGGGTGATGAAGCTCGAGCACAGCGAGGAGTTCGCCGGCATGGACGAGCCGGACAAGATCCTCGTCCGCTCCAACGGCACGGTTACCTACACCGGCAAGGACATCGCCTACCAGCTCTGGAAGTTCGGATTGTTGGATCGGACGTTCGGCTACCGGAAGTTTCCGGCGCCGTACACGCTGTGGGAGACGACGCACGACGCGGAGTCCGACCCGGGCGCGCCGAAGTTCGGCGGCGCGCGGCGCGTCTACAACGTGATCGACGTTCGCCAGGCCTACCTGCAGAAGGTGGTCAAGGAAGGGTTGAAGCAGCTCGGGCACGCGCGCGAGGCGGAGAGCTCGATCCACTTCTCGTACGAGATGGTGGCGTTGACGCCCGAGACCGCCGCAGCCCTCGGCCAGGAAGTCTCGACGGACAAGGCCTACGTCGAGATGTCGGGCCGCCGCGGCCTCGGCGTGAAGGCCGACGATCTCCTCGACGCGCTCGAGTCGAAGGCGGCCGAGGCCGTGCGCGAGGGGAGCAAGCGCGAGGGGCTGGCCGACGCAGACATCGACGAGCTGGCGCGGCAGATCAGCGTCGCCGCGCTGCGCTACTTCATGCTCAAGTACGGCCGCAACAAAGTCATCGCCTTCGACTTCGCCGAGGCCTTGACGTTCGAGGGCGACTCGGGGCCGTACCTGCAGTACTCCACCGTGCGCGTGCAGAACATCTTCCGGAAGATGGCCGAGCGCGGCGTCGATGCCCTGCTCGACGACGCCTCACTCGACGCCCTGACGCTGCGCGAGGGGATCACCGACGAGATGTGGGAGCTGGTGCGCCGCAGCGCGGAGATGCCGTCGTCGGTGCGCCGCGCGGTCGAGGCGCTGGAGCTGTCGACGATCACGCACGACCTCTTCGAGCTGGCCCAGAAGTTCAACAGCTTCTACCACAAGTATCCGATTCTCAACGAGAAGGACGACGCGGAGCGGCAGCGGCGGGCGGTCTGCGCGGAGGTGTTCCGGCGGACGATGGTGGCGGCGCTGGAGCTGCTCGGAATTCCGGTGCCCGAAAAGATGTAGAATCGCGCGAGTCGTCCAAAATGAAAGTCGATCTCGCGCTTCGCGCACTCATCCTCGTTGCCGGTGGACTCGCCGCCATCGTCCTGGCGCTCAAGGGCCAGGGCGCCGCGCTCCCGGCGCTCGCCGCGGGCGGCATTCTCGGCGCGTGCATGACGCGCTTCGCCTCGACTCCAACCGAATAGTTACGAGGCCCGCTGCTGCTCGCCGGAACTGCCGTCGCTCAGGCGGTGTACGTTCTCGGCCTGCAACCCCTTCGGGCCCTGCTTGACGTCGAACTCGACCTTCTCTCCCTCGTTGAGCGTCCGGTAGCCCTGCGACTGGATCGCGGTGTGGTGGACGAACACGTCCTCACCGCTGTTTCGTTTGATGAATCCGTAACCTTTGTCGTTGTTGAACCACTTCACTACGCCTACTTCGGGCATGTTCCTGCACCTCCGACCGGGCCGGCGCGTACCGGGCCTTGCCGCGACTTCTGCAAAGCTCGCGCCGCTACCAAATCAATGCACGGTTGACGCCGATTCGTTGGAAGCCCAACAATTCGTAGAGGGCGATGGCCGGGCGGTTGAAGTCGTTCACAAAGAGCGTGACGATGCGGCCGCGCCGGGCCATGTGGCCGCAGACCTCGCGCAGCAGGGCCCGGGAGTGGCCGCGGCGGCGGAGGCGAGGGTTGGTCCAGACGCCCATGAGCTGCACGCAGTCCGAGGTGACGGCGGAGTACTCGCACTTCGCGGCGATGATGCCGTCGACGACGCGGATGACGGCGCGCTGGCGGTCGATGAGCTCGCGGATGCGCTCGCGATAGCCGGCGGCGTCGCGCTCCATCGGGTCGATGCCCACCTCCTCCTTGTGCATCGCCGCGCAGGCCGGGACGAGGGCCTCAATGTCGCGCATCGTGGCGTAGCGCCCTTCTTTGAGGTCGGGGTAATCGAAGCGGCCGCGGATGGCGTAGATCGGCTGGTTCATGCGCACGACCGTCGGCGCGTCGAGGCGCGGCCGCAGCCGCCGCCACAGCGACTCCACGAGCGAAGCCGGGGAGATGATGGCCCGCACCGGAAGGGCCCGCGTCAGGATGCGGTCGGCCACGACGGCGATGGCGGCGTCGGTGATCTCCTGCGGCGCGCCGGGATCGGAGGCCACGACGATGTTCGTGGCCAGCGACGCCACCAGCACCGTCTCCCGGTTGTAGCGGATCTCGACCATCTGCGTCGCCGCGGCAAAACGCTCTTCCATCAACCGGGAGATGAGGTAGACGTTGATCAGCGGATCGCGGCGGAGGAAGGCGAGGGCGGCGGGAACATCGTCGTCGGTGACGGTGCGGATCGACCAGCGGCCTTCGGCGGGGAGTATGGCCATGTTCTTAGGTTCTTAGGTTCTTAGGTTGTTAGGTTGCGATCCTAAGAACTTAACAACCTAAGAACCTAAGAACTACAGTTGCGAACTAGCTAAGTATGCCAAACCGTCCACCAACTTGTGCCAAACGCCCCGCCGTTTCCACTCCTCCAGCGAGCGCTCCTGCGCGGATTTGCGGTCGGCCTCGAACGCGGCGGTGAGCTGCGCGGCGAGGGACGGATCGAGGATGCCCATGCTGATCTCGTCGTTGAGCTGGAAGGAGCGGTCGTCGAAGTTCGTCGAGCCGACGCAGGACCAGACGCCGTCGACGACGAGGATCTTCTGGTGCAGCAGCGTGCGCTCGAACTCCCACACCTTCACGCCGCTTTGGAGCAGCGCGCCGAGCTCGTGATGGCTGGCGTGCTGCACGATCGCGTTGTCGGTCGCCGACGTCGCCGGCACCATGACCCGTACGTCGACGCCGCGCTTGACCGCGTCGGCCAGCGCCTTGCGCGCGTCCTCGTCGGGAAGCATGTACGGGTTCTGGATGAGGATCGACTTCTTCGCGCTGGTGATGGCCAGGTAGTAGAGCACCTGCACCGACGACACGCTGCCCGTCGGCGACGTGTAGGCGAGGTGCGCCGCCGTCGGCCCGGCCGGGCGCGCCGGCGGGAAGTACTTCCGCCCCGCCGGGATCTCGCCCGTCTCCTCGACCCAGTTCTCCATGAACGCCGACTGCACGCGGTTCACGATCGGCCCTTCCACGCGAACGCCGGTGTCGCGCCAGTGCTCGCGGTCCTGGCCGTTGCCGGTCCACTCCTTGCCGAAGCCGTAGCCGCCGATGTAGCCGACGCGGCCGTCGATGACGATCTCTTTGCGGTGGTCGCGGTTGTTGAGGCGGCCGACGTTGCTGAAGCGCACCGGGTGGAACGCCCGGACCTGGCAGCCGGCGGCGAGCATCTCGTCGCGCAGCTTGCGGTCCATCTTGCGGCCGCCGGAGGCGTCGACGAGGAGGCGCACCTCGACGCCCTGCCGCGCCTTGGCCGCCAGCGCGGCCGCGACCTGGTCGCAGATCGCTCCCTTCCACCAGATGTACGACTCGATGTGGATGCTCTCGCGCGCGGCGGCGATGTCGCGCAGCAGCAGCGGGAAGAAGCCGTCGCCGTTTTCGAGGAGCTGCACGCGGTTGCCCTCTTCGAGGCTCGACTGGGTCAGGCCGACGATCGACGGCAGCAGCGCGGCGAAGTCGCCGGGGTTCTTCACGGAGAGGTGGACGGCGCGGCCGCGCTCGGCCGACCAGAGCGCCAGCGTGAGGCCGGCGATGATCACCAGGTCGGCGACGAACCAGACGACCGGCACGCGCACGAAATGCGTGTGGCCGATCTTCTCGATGCGCTTCACTTTTCGCGTTGCCACAGCAGCTCCGTGACGACCGGGTAGTGATCCGAGGGGCCGGCGTGGACGACGCGCGCGGCGCGCACGTCCCAGCCGTAGTCGGCCCAGACGTAGTCGATGCGCTCTTTCATCAGCGGATGGGAGATGCCGATCTCCGCCCCGCAGATCTGGGCGGCGTTCAGCTTGCGGAAGCGCTCCACCTCCGCGGCGGTCGGCGGGGCGTTGAAGTCGCCGATGACGAGGTAGGGATAGGCGCTGGTGCGGATGTGCTTGGCCACGCAGGCCAGCTGCTCGTTGCGGCTGACGCTGTTGAACTTCCCCCACGCGGTGAGGTGCGTGACGTAGACGTTGAGCGTGGCGCCGTCGATGCGCACGACCGACTCCATGATCGTGCGCGGCTCGCCGATCGACGGCAGCGGATGGACGAAGGCGCTGACGATCTCGCCGCGCGTGAGCAGGAGGTTGCCGAACGTACCGCCGAAGTTCTCGTAGCTCTTGCCGAACCAGCCTTTCATGCCGGTGCGCCGGATGAGCTCCATCGCTTGGTCGTGGAAGCGCGACTGCCACGTGCCGCGGTGGACCTCCTGCAGACCGACGATGTCGGGCTTCACGCTGTTGATGACGTCGGCGATCTCGGCGACGTGGTTGGCGTGCAGCAGCTCGGCGTGGCCTTCGATGTTGTAGGTCATGACCACGAGCGGCTTTCTCTGCGGCGGAAAGCCGAGGCGCATCGGGAAGCTGACGAGCTGCCCCTGCTCGTCGCGCGTGAGGAGGCGGAGGTTGGGGTCGACCGGCTTCGGTTTGCACTCGCCGGAACGGACGGTGTAGACGGTGAAGACGCGGTAGAGGATGAAGAGGGCGAAGATGGCCAGGATGCCGAGGATGGGGCGGCGGACGGCTTTCTCGACGGCCTGTTCCGTTTGTTCGTCCACGCGAGGCCGGTTAGCGAGTTTCAGGCCACGAGGACGGTGACGTCGGGGTGCGCGTGCAGGGCGCTGGCCGGGAAGTCGTGGGAGCGCTCACCGCCGCGCAGCCGGGCGATAGCGGCGCGCTTCCGCTCGCCGCTGGCGAGGAGGACGATGCGCCGCGACTCGAGGATGGTGGCGATGCCCATGGTGATGGCCTGCCGCGGCACCTCGCCACCGGCGAAGAGGGCCGCGTTGGCCGCGCGCGTCGACTCCGTCAGCTCGACGACGCGCGTGCGCGCGCTCCACGGCGTCCCCGGCTCGTTGAAGGCGATGTGCCCGTTCGAGCCGAGGCCGAGGAAGGTGAGCGTGAGGCCGCCGGCGTCTTCGATGGCCTGCTCGTAGCGGGCGCACTCGGCGTCGAGGTCGGGCGCCGCCCCGTTCGGGATGTGCGCGTGCTCCGGCGCGATGTCGACGTGGTCGAAGAGCACGTGCTTCATGAAGGTGCAGTAGCTGCCGGGGTGCTCGCAGGAGACGCCAGCGTACTCGTCGAGGTTGAAGGTGACGACGCGTTGGAAGCAGTGGTACGCGCGCGAGCATTCCGCGACGACGCGCTCGTACATGCCGAGGGGAGTTTGGCCGGTGGGGAGGCCGAGGGTGATGTTTGGATCTTCGCGGATTGCACTGAGAAAGATCGTTGCGGCGCGGGTGGAGAGGGCGGCGTAGTCGGGGAAGGATTCCCAGATCACGGCCGCTTCCTCGGAATGCAGAATGCAGAATGCAGAATGCAGAATTCGAGGCGGAGCAATTCTGCATTCTGCATTCTGCATTCTGCATTCATACAAGCCTCTCGCCCCTCACGATCACCCGTTCGATCTCAAACTTCTCCGTCACCACCACCACATCCGCATCAAACCCCGCAGCCAGCTTCCCCTTCCGCTCTCTCGCCCCCACGATCCGCGCCGGCACCTCCGTCGCCAGCGGCACGACCATCTCCAGCGGCAGCCCGGCCAGCTCCACCATGTTCTGCACGGCGCGCTGCATCGTCAGCGTGCTGCCGGCGAGCGTGCCGTCGGCGAGGCGGGCGGCGCCCTGCTGCACGCTGATGTCGTGCCCGTACAGCTTGTAGCTCCCCTCGGGCATGCCGCAGGCGCGCACGGCGTCGGTCACGAGCGCGATGCGGCGCGGCATCATCTGCACGGCCACGCGCAGCACCGCCGGATGGACGTGAATCCCGTCGGCGATCAGCTCCGCCGTCGCCTTCGTCGACACCAGCGCCGCGCCGACGACGCCGGGCTCGCGGTGATTGAGCCCCGTCATGGCGTTGAACAGATGCGTGAAGTGCAGCGCACCCCACTCCAGCGCGTTCACGGCCTCGCCGTAGTCGGCCGCGGTGTGGCCGATGGAGAAGAGCACCAGGTCGCGGAAGTGCTCGATCAGGCCGCGCGCGCCGTCGATCTCCGGCGCGATCGTCATCATCCAGTGCAGCTCAGGAGCCTCGTCGATCAGCGCCGCGACTTCGTGGATGTCCGCCGGCCGGATCGAGGCCACGTCCTGCGCGCCGGCGCGATGGAGGCTGATGTACGGCCCCTCGAGGTGGATCGCGCAGATCTCCGCCGCCCTCGGCCGCACCGTCGCGCGGGCGATGGCGCGCACGGCCGCGTGCAGGTCCTCGCGCGAGCCGGAAAGCGTCGTCGCCGCCATGGCCGTCGTGCCGTTCCTGGCGTGGAACTCCGCGACCGCCGCCACCGCCTCGTCCGTCGCGTCCATGAAGTCGGCGCCGGCGCCGCCGTGCACGTGCACGTCGACGAAGCCGGGAAGGATCACGCCGCCGATCGGCTCGGCGTTCGTCGGCCGGCGCACGGCGTCGCGCACGTCGGCGATCTCGTCGCCGTCGATGATGATGAGCGTGTCGTCGCGGAGCTCGCCGCGCACGAATGCCCGTCCCCACAACTGCATGGTCATACGCTGATCTTGCCGAGCACCGTCGGCCGTCCGCCGGTGGCGCCCGGGATGTTCGTGTTCAGTCCGGCGACCGCGTCGTTGGCGATGATGGCCAGGGCGATGGCCTCCTTGGCGTTGCTGTCGATGCCGAGGTCCTCGTGCGCGAGCAGGCGCGAGCCGGCCAGGCGCTCGCGCAGCATCCGCATCAGCGTCGGATTATGCGCCCCGCCGCCGCCGACGATGACCTCGTCGATCGGGCCGCGCGGCGCGAGAAAGTCGCGGTACGCGCGGGCGATGCTCTCCGCGGTCAGCGCCGTCGCCGTGGCGATGAGGTCTTCGATCGGCACGCCCTGCGATTCCGTCAGGATGCGCCGGGCAAATTGCACGCCGAAGTGCTCGCGCCCCGTCGTCTTCGGCGGCTGGCGGCGGAAATAGGGATCGTCGAGCCAGGCCTCGAGCAACCCTTCGTCGACATGCCCCTTCGCGCCGAGCTCGCCGCCTCGATCGAACTTCAACATCCCCTCGGTGGCCACCTCAGCCAGCGCATCGATGACCATGTTTCCCGGCCCGGTGTCGAAGGCGACCACGTCCTCCGGCTTCGACGCCGGCGGCAGGTACGTGACGTTGCCGATGCCGCCGATGTTCTGCACGCCGCGGCCGAGCTTCGCGTCGCGCAGCAGGACCCAGTCGGCGTAGGCGATGAGCGGCGCCCCCTGCCCGCCAGCGGCCACGTCGCGCACGCGCAGGTCGCCGACGGTGGTGATGCCGGTGCGCTCGGCGATGACGGCCGACTGTCCGATGGCAAAGGTCGATCGCGTGACGATCTCGCGGCCGAGCCAGGCGTCGATGCGCACCGGCTCCGGATCGTGCCAGATCGTCTGCCCCGCCGAGGCCACGAGGTCGACGTCGTCGGCTTCGACGCCGTGGTCGCGCAGGAGGCGATCGACGGCCGCGGCGAAGACTTCGCCCAGCAGAAAATCGAGCTGGCAGATGGCGTCGACGCGCGCCTCGCCCGGGTTGAAGAGGCGGAAGACGCGCGCGCGCAGCTCGGGCGGGAAGGGATAGCTGTCGAAGGCCAGGAGCTTGATCGCGGCGGTCTCTCCGTGGCCGGCGATCTCGACGAGGGCAGCGTCGATGCCGTCGACGGAGGTGCCGGACATGAGGCCGACGACGAGGCGCGACTCCTTGATCGCGATGTGCAGCAGGCGCCCGACGCGGTTCACGCCTCGAGCACCTCGCGCAGGCTTTGCTTTTCGAGAAGGGCGCGCGCCTCGTCCGCGGAGATCCGTTTCTTCGCGATGATCGCGGCAAGTTTGACGTTGCCATCCGCGTCGCGCAGGGCCTGCACCGCCGTCGGCCGCAGCACGCCCGCGGCCAGCTCGACCATGCGCACGGCGCGGTCGCGCAGCTTGTCGTTCGTGGCCGGCATGTCGATCATCAGGTTCGAGTAGACGTGGCCGAGGCGGATCATGACCGCCGTGGAGATGGAGTTCAGGATCAGCTTCTGGGCCGTGCCGCTCTTCATCCGCGACGAGCCCATGATGACCTCGGGGCCGGTCTGCGGGACGATGGCGATGTCGACCTCGCGCGCCAGCGGCGAGGCGGCCACGGAGGTGACGCCGACGGTGAGCGCGCCGAGCATGTTGGCGCGGCGCACCGCGGCGACGGTGTACGGCGTCGTCCCCGAGGCGGCGACGCCGACGACGGCGTCCTCGGCCTTGACGTTCTCATTGACCGCGTCGATGGCCGCGTCCTCGTCGTCCTCGGCGCCCTCGACGGCGTGCAGGAAGGCCCGCTCGCCGCCGGCCATGAGCACGCGCACGAGCGACGGGTCGACGCCGAAGGTCGGCGGCAGCTCGGCGGCATCGAGCGCGGCGATGCGGCCGCTCGTCCCCGCGCCGGCATAGAAGAGGTGCCCGCCGTGCGCGAGCCGCTCGGCGATCTCGTCGACGGCGTGCGCGATCTTGCCGCGCTCCGCGGCCACGGCGGCGGCGACGCTCGCGTCCTCGTCCTGGATGATGCGCACGATGTCGATCGACGGCAGCCGGTCGATGTCGAGGCTCGCTTCGAGCCGGTCCTGGCTCATGGTTGTCCGATATTATCGAGTGCCGTGCCGACGTTCATGCAGAAGATCCGCCTCGCCCTCCGCGGCTGGAGCCGCAGACGCGACGAGGCCCAGAAGGCGTGGCTGGATCGGGAGCGCGTCGGCCGCGCCGCTGCGCCGGCGGCTGCGGCGGTCGCGGCGCAGTCGAAATCGTCGATCGACATCGACGGCCTCACGGTCGCCTACCTCGACGATTCCGGCCACTTCGCGCACTACTTCGATACCGACACCGGCGACATCGTCGACGTGGCCATCGACGAAACGCGCGAAGCGCCGCGCTACCGCCGCATCCCGCAACGCACCGCGCAATCAGAGGCCGCCGACCGCCGCGCCTTCGTCGACGGCCTGCAGCCCTCGCGCGGCCGCGACGAGCTCGCCCGCGCCATCGGCGTCCCCGAGGCCTTCCGCAAAGCGCTGGCGAACGACCGCACGCTCGAGCGCGCCTGGTACAGCTTCAAGAACGACCGGGCCATCGCGGCGATCGAATCGTGGTTGGAAGAAATGAAAAAGCCGCGCTGACCGCGCGGCTTCGCTTGTCGTCGATGTCAGTTTTTTACGGAAGCGGAAACGGGGGAACGTAGTTCGTCCTCGGGAGCGGGATCTCGATCACCTGCAGCTCCGGCATGCTCTGCTCGTAGCGCGGCGTCTTTTCATCACGCTTGACTTCGCTTTCGTTCACGCCCTCGTCCGTCGTCCACTGCTCGCCGTCGAATACCCACATAGGGCGTCCTTTCCAACTACCCGCCGGCTTCACCGGCGTCGGGAGTCAATATTTCAAGGCGCCTGCCAAAGGCTCGCCGCGGCAACTGCGCCATTCATTGGACTTGTACGGCTGCGATCGGCGGGAGGTTTGATCGCCTGTCCTCGGAGGGACTCACTCGTGTCTGTTCGCGCGGGCGCTCTCGGAGCGTAAATGCTCGGCCAGCTTGCGATAGGCATTGCCGCGGTGGGAGAGGCGGTCTTTTTCGTCCGGTGACATTTCGGCGAACGTCTTCGATGCGCCGCGCGGCTGGAACCACGCATCCCATCCGAAGCTCTGATCGCCGCGCGGCTCGACGAGGACCTCGCCGGTGCACTCGCCGAGGAAGACGTGGCCGGCGCTGCCGTCCCAGTAGGCGACGCAGCACTGCGCGCACGCGCTGCGGTCGCGCAACGCGTAAGCGATGACGGCCAGGCCGGTGCCGCCGGCGGCCTCGAGCAGCCAGCGCACGAACGGGCCGGGGAAGTTGCCGAGCTGATCGAAGCCGAGGGCGACGTCCTCGACGATCAGCCGGCCGTAGCCCTTCGTGCGCGCCACCTCGAGCTTGTAGCGGGTGATGTCCTCGACCTCGGCGGCCTGGATCTCCGGCAGCCCGATGGCGACGCGAAGCAGAGGCATGCCGAGGATGCGCTCGGCCTCGATCGCTTTGTTCGGGTTGGACGTGACGATGATCAGCTGTTCCACTCGGCCAGCTTTTAGTTTATCCCGCGCGCAGACGCGGGATCAGCGGCGCCAGCTGCGCAACTCGTGCTTCGTGGCACGCATGATCCCGCGTCTTCGCGCGGGATAAACTCATCAATCAGCTGTTCCACTCGGCCGCGAAGGCGCGCAGCGAACGCTGCAGACGCCGCTTCAAATGCTCAGGCGCGGAGAGGGGCGAGAGCCGCCGGCGTACGAAGTTGCGCAATCGGCCGTGGATGGTCGCGCGATGATCGCAGTCGGGGCAGATGGTCAGGTGAATTCGGAGCTCTTTCTGGTGTGGTTCGGCGAGGGAACCATCGAGAAAAAAGTAGACGGAGCGTTTTACATCGTCACAAAGCATCGCTGCTTTTCCTTCCTGGTCTCGTGGTGACGACTCGCATCGCCCGTTTGCAACTTCGTGACCAGGGATCGAATTCCTCAAAAACGAAGGGCGGCGCGTTGCCGCGCCGCCCTCGAAAATTCCCCTTCGAAGTTGATGATCGTTACTCGATGGCGAATTGCTCTTCGTTCTGCTCTTCCTCGTCTTCGAACTCGAACTCCTCGTCCTCGTCCGCGCCGCCGGCGAAGAGGATCGCCTCTTCGTTCTCTTCCTCCGGCTCGCCGGCCTCGGTTTCGTCGGACGGCTTCTTCTTCGTCTTGGCTTTTTCCTCGTCCTTGCGCGAGCGCATCTTCGTCGGCTCGGAGCCGGCGCGGATGTAGCCGTACTTGCGCGCGTACTCGAGGAGCGTGCGCTCGAGCATCTTGCGGCCGCGGTAGAGGCGCGACATGACCGTGCCCACCGGGCAGTCGAGGATCTCGGCGATCTCCTTGTACGAGAAGCCCTCGATGTCGGCCAGGAGGACGACCATCTTGTAGTCGTGCGGCAGCGAGTCGAGGGCGCGCTTGACGTCCTCGTCCATCATGTCCTGGAAGATCTCGCTCTCCGGGTCCTTGATCAGGTCGGGGGCGTTTTTCTGGATGACGCGCTCGTACGACTCTTCGATCTCCGAGAAGTCGATCTTGTGCGGGGTGAGCTTCTTCTTCCGGTAGTTGTTGATGAACGTGTTCTTCATGATCTTGAAGAGCCACGCCTTGAAGTTCGTTCCCTCTTCGAACTTGTCGTAGTACTTGTACGCCTTCAGGTAGGTTTCCTGAACGAGGTCTTCCGCGTCTTCGGAGTTGCGAGTCATCCGGTAGGCGGTGTTGTACAAGGAATCGACGTAAGGCATTGCTGCCTTCTCGAAATCCCACCCCTGCTCGTGATCGTTCGCTACGGCGGTCTTCATCATTTCTCCCGTGGTCACAGACAAAAGCTTCAACCTCCGTGCCGCATAAACGATTAGATGCAGCGGAGGTCGATTTAGTTACGACCGAGGCTGCGATTCGTTGGACACGTCGACCTAAGTGCTTCTCCCGTGGGTATTTGCCGGACTGCAGCGCCGAAGGGACCATTCCGCTCGTCGCCGGAACGTGCAATTCGGCGGCGTCATCGCCACCGGACACGTCCGTCCTGATTCAATGTTTTCCGAATGAAGTTTACGGTTCTACGGAGGGAACTGCTGGCAAACCGACTGTGAACAACCAGTGAACGACGCGAATTCCCGGCGCGAATGATAGCACCGAATCCGTCCTGCTTGTCAAATTCTACTCCCGATGGACCGACAGGAGCGCCTCGTACGCTCGGGTGATCTCGATGAATCGTGCCGCCGCAACGTCCTGTTCCTCTCGCGTTTTCGAGTGAAATTTGTCGGGATGATGCTGCGCGACGAGCTTGCGATACGCGGAGATGATCGCCGCGCGCGTCGCCGGCCCTTCGATCTGTAGAACACGCAGCAATTCCTGCTCGTCGCCGCCGCGGTCGAAGAAGGTCATGCGTCCCGCCCCGCGATCGGCTTCGCGCGGACGCCCATCCTTCGCATGATCGACGTAGTCGAATCCGTACTGCTCGCGCAATTTCGCCAGCGCATCCGTCTGGAAGCCGAGCGCAAAGGAGAGATCGAGCAGCGCGACGTACTGCCGCAACGGGACGAGCGTGCCGCGCGAGGCGACGAGCTGCACCGCGATCTCGAGCAGCGACGCGCGCTGCTCCGGCGTCGACATCCTCGCGTAACTCTCCCCCCAATTCGTGATGTCGATGCCGCTCGTGATCGGCGCCGCAATGCCCGACGCGCGCCGCACTTCGCGCATCGCCACGTCACTCGGAACACCGCCGAGCGTCACGACGTGAAAGAGCAGCGACGAGGCAATGCGATCGCGCTCCGGAATCACGCGTTGGGGAACACCGCCGTTGCGCTCAGCTTCACGCCGCGCAATCGCCGTCGCGATCATCACGAAGATGGCAATCGCGCCGCCGGTGACGAACATGAGGATGACGGCGAGGAGCTCCACGTCGTAATGTTCTCACGTGGATTCTTCGCTCATCGATCTCGCCCAGGCGATGGAAGCGCGCTTCGCCGATCATCCGATTCGCCGGCTGCTCGAGTATCGAATTCTCGACCTCGGCAACGGCCGCTGCGTCATGAAGACCGACTTCAAGCCGGAGTTCGACAACACCACCGGCGTGATCCACGGCGGCATCCTGGCGATGCTCGCCGATACGGCCGTCGCATGCGCGCTCGCAACGCTGACGAACGGCGACATGAACTTCGCCACCGCCAATCTCAACATCCACTTTCTTCGCCCCGCTCACACGGCCATCACCGCGACGGCCACGATCATCAAGAAGGGGGCGAAGGTGTGCGTCGGCACCGTCGACATTCACGACGCGGAAGGACGTCAGGTCGCGACGGCGACGGCGGACTTCGTGTTGACCTGATCGAGGCGCGCCGCGAGCTCTTCCTCACTCATTACCGGCGTTGATCCATCGATGTCGATCTCATCATCGATGCTCACCCAGCTCTTGCAGCCGAGGTAGTCGGGCTTGACGGTGATCGTGCGCGGCTGCGGAAGCGCGAACGTGCGGACGCCGATCACATGCAACGCCTGATCGGGACGGAATCGATAGCGCGCTTCGAGCGCGTCGCGCGGAATCACCACGAGCGAAACGAGCGGCTCGATCTCGCGGACGCGCCACGTGCGCACGACTTCGCACCAATGCGTGATCGTCACTTCGCCCGGCTCGCTCTGCTGCTGATGAAAGTACGTCGGATAGAGATAGAAGCGCTCCGCTTCGACGCCGAACTTCGGGTCGGCGATGCCGCCTTTGCGGATGAGGATCACCTGTCGGCCTTGCGACAGCGCGTCAATGACGCTCGACCATTCTTTGAGGGCAGTGTGGTTTGGCAACTTCATCGAGACACCGCCATTTTGCATTCTGCATTCATCATTCTGCATTCGTCGGCACGTAAGTGACGGCGTTGACCGGCCCTTCCCAAATCGTCACCGCAGTCACGATCGCATTTTCGTCCGACACCGCGACGCTCAGCTCCTCGTGAAACCACTCGGCGATGTTCTCCGCCGATGGATTCACTTTGTCGAACGGCGGCACGTCGTTGATGCATCCGTAGTCGAGCTTCTTCGCCAGCGACTCCAGCTTTCGTTTCGCGCTCACGAAGTCGACCGCGATCGCATCTTCATCGACTCCGCCGCAGCGCGCGATCAACTCCGCCTCGACCTTGTACGAGTGTCCATGCAGCGGCTCGCTGATTCCTCGGTACTCCCGCAAGAAATGCGCGGCCTCGAATCGCGCCTCGACGCGCACCGTGAAGCTACCCGCCACGCTTCTCTCCGAAGATGTGCTCGATCGTTTTCTCGCTCGCTCCCAGTTCCCGCAACTCTTCCGCCGACGACTGGCTGCGCAACAAATCCTCGGCGCGTTTGTCGTCCCAGCAGTCGTTCGGACTGCTCGTCTCCGCGAGGGAGATCAGCGTGAGCAGCGTCTTGCGGCGCGCCTCGTCGAGCACGGCGCGAAGTGTACAATGCGCGCCAATTTACGATGCCGCTGCCAAAGAGCGTCACCTGTTCGAACTGCAGGAAAACATACCCGGAAGGTTGGAAGCGCTGCCCCTACTGCGGATTCGACGAGACGCGCGCAAAACAGGAGTCGCAGCAGCGCCGCTTCATGCAGCAGAAGATGCGCGAGTGGGAATCGCGCACCGGCAAGGCGCCGTCGCGGCGCGAAGAGCGCGGCGATCGCGAGCGTCCACGCCCACAGCAGCGTGATCGCCGGCAGCAGCAACAGAAACAACAAGCTCCGCGCGACCGCGATCAGCGACAACAGCAGCAACACGACGAGCGACGCCAGCAACAGCAGCAACAACGTCCTGCGCAACCACCGCAACAACCAAAAGAGGGGGAAGCGCAACAGCCGCGCGGACGACGCCGGCGTCGTCGTCGCGGCGGAAGCGGCGGCGAGCGCGCTCAGAGCCAACCACCGCGGCCGCAAGCACCCGCGCAGCGTCCGGAGCGTCCTGACAATCCACCCACTCCCGAAGGTGGTGGCGGCGGTCGCAAGCGTCGATTCCGAAGACGTCGTCGCGGAGGTGGCGGCGGCGGCGGAAATCAGGGCGGCGGCGGTTCGCCGAGCGCGCCGAGCGGCGAGTGAGACTGCGCTTCAGCAGCGGCCTTCGTGCGATTGAGCCGCAGATATCGCACTGAGCACTCCGCGAATCCTTCGCAGCGAATGCAGTAGCCGTCGTGATGCTCCGGCTTGTAGTCGGCCGGCGGACAGATATTCACGCCCTGCACGATCTCGCGCTCCGACTGCGCGATCAGACGATCGATCTCCGCATCGTTCTGCGCCGCGATCGCTCGCTTCATCGCTACGAATCGCGCGGCGTTGCGCACGCCCGGCATGTCCGCCGACGGCTTCGGCGAGTCGCCGTTCTCACGCCGCTCTTCAATGAGCGGCGCGGGCGCGCGATGCAGCAGATAGAAAACGTATCCGACGATGGCGCCGCCGAGCACCGGGATGCTTGCGCTCGAGCCGGCGATCGTCCCGTAGACCAGCGTTCCCGCGACGATCCATGCGAGCCAGCGCACGCGGATCGGGATCACCGCAAAGAGATAAAGCGTCTGATCCGGAAACGCCGACGCGTAGACGAACAGCAGCGTGAAGCAAACAAAGTAGGAGCCGAGGATGGAGACGCCGAGCCATGCGGCGATGATCGCCGTGGCGATCGTCGAGACGAGGAAGAACGCGATGAAGTTGAGCGATCCCCACTCTTCCTCGAGCGCCGCGCCGAACATGTACGTCACGACGAGCGTGAAAAAGAAGACGACATAGATCGGGATGAACGCCCAACCTTGTCCCGCCTGCGCGAACTGGTAAGTGACGATCCGCCAGAACTGACCGCTCAGAAACGACGCGCGGTCGAACGAGAAGAGGCGCGCAAACTTCGGCTGATCCTGATACTCGAGAAAAAAGAACGAGACGTTCAGGAACAGAAAAATGTAAATCGTGTGGAGGTTCTCGCCTCGTCTGCGGAACATGGCCCAGTTCAATCCGTCAACGCCGCCTCCGGCGGAAAAAATTCAGTGCACGATGACGCTGTCGAGACCTTCCATCTGCAGCGTCTTGCCCACCTCGACCTGATGCTTGGCCGCGACTCCGGCCGCGGTCTCGAGAACGTAGCGGGCGGGAGCAGGACCGTTGGGCGGAAAGCTCGGGCACGGATCGGCTTTGCACGGCGGAACGTTGCTCGCCACTGTGACGACTTTCTTCGCGTCGTCGATCCAGATCATGTCGAGCGGGATGAGCGTGTTCTTCATCCAGAACGGATAGACGCCGTTCTGTGCGAAAAGAAAGATCATCCCTTTGTCGTCGGCGAGATGATCGCGAAACATCAGTCCTTGCTCGCGCGTCGGGTCATCGGCCGCGATCTCGACGTCCACAGCGAACTTGTCGGGAAGGATCACACGCGGCGACGGCGCGGACTTCGCCGCCGGCGCGGGCGGCGGCGCCGATTTCGGTTGCGGCGAACAGGCAAAGACCAGCAGCGCCAGCGCGACACTACCCTTCACTCTCGACCTCCACTTCGCGCGGGATCAGATCGAACTTCTTCGCGTAGTAACGGAACGAGCGAAACGTCATGTGCAGCAGCTCGGCTGCTTGCGTCTGCACGCCGCCGGTGCGCTCGAGCGCCTTCAGCATGAAGATCTTCATGATCGAGTCGAGATGTTCTTCGAGCGAGATGCCTTCGGGCGGAAGATCGAACGTCACGTCCGGCATCGCGCCGCCCAGAAGAATGTGATCGGGGAGCGACTTCGTCGTAAGCACCTCGGACGTCTCGAGCGCGATCATCCGCTCGATCACGTTCTCCAGCTCGCGCACGTTGCCGGGCCAGTGGTACTTCTCGATGGCGCGCATCGCATCCGCTGAGATGCGTTTCTTCGGCACGCCGAGGTTCGTGCAGAACTTGTCGATGAAGTGATCGACGAGGAGCGGGATGTCTTCGCGGCGCTGCCGCAGCGGCGGCAGCGTGATCGGGATGACGTTGATGCGATAGAAGAGATCCTCGCGGAACGTCCCCTTCTGGATCGAATCGGCGAGATCGCGGTTCGTGGCGGCGATGACGCGCACTTCGACCGGCGTCTCGATGTTCGATCCGACGCGGCGCACGACGCGGTCCTGCAGCACGCGCAGCAGCTTGATCTGCATCGCCGTCGACGTCTCGCCGATCTCGTCGAGGAAGATCGTGCCCCGATCGGCTTCGTGGAAGAGTCCACGCTTCTCGCGAATCGCGCCGGTGAATGCGCCGCGCTCGTGGCCGAAGAGCTCCGACTCCAGGAGCGTCTCCGGCAGCGCGCCGCAGTTGATCGACACGAACTTTCCGCGGCGCCCTGAGTTGTAGTGAATGGCGCGCGCGATCAGCTCCTTGCCCGTGCCCGAGTCGCCCGAGATCAGCACCGTCGAGCTCGTGCGGGCGATGCGCTGCACGATCGAGAAGATCTCCTGCATCTTCGGACTCTTGCCGATGATGTTGGAGAAGGTGAAGCGCTCTTCGAGCGCGGTGCGGAGATGGAGGTTCTCGTCTTCGAGCTCCTTCCGCTCGACCGCTTTGCGGACGATGATCTTCAGCTCTTCGATGTCGAACGGCTTGGCGATGTAATCGAGCGCGCCGGCCTTCAGAGCTTCGACCGCGGTCTTCGTCGACGTGTGCGCCGTGATCATGATGAAGGCGATCGACGGGTCTTGCGCTTTGAGATCGTGCAGGAGATCGATGCCCGAGCCGTCGGGGAGCATGAGGTCGCAGAGGACGACGTCGGGCTCGCGTTTGGCGATGAGCGTGCGTCCTTCCGCCAGCGTCGCAGCGGACTCGACGCGCCACCCTTCCCCTTCGAAGACGATGCTGAGGAAGTCGCGCAGCGAGACCTCGTCATCGATGATCAGGAGATCCACGGCCGGACATTATCCCTCTGCGCGCAGGATGGCGAGGAGATAGGCGAGTTTCACGTCGTCGACGAGCTCGCGAGACATCTCGTCGATGAGACGCTGGACGCCGGCTTTGTGGCGGCGTTGCGGGATGTCGAAGTCGACCGCTTTCAGAACGCGCGGCCGAATCGCAGTCGGCTTCATCGCAGCGTCTTTCATCTTCAGCACGCGCCTGCGAACGCGATTCTTGGCAGCAATCACGCGCGCGACGTGCGTCCGATCGTGTTGCGGGAGAAAGTAGATCGCACGCACATCGCGAGTTTGTCCGATGCGGTGCGCGCGGCCGTTGCGCTGATCGAGCTTCACCGGATTCCACGGGATGTCGTAGTGAATGACGACC